>OFHG01000772.1_pt1 | contig 12098 bp, 10 predicted proteins | sample 1521931 | NCBI WGS metagenome assembly OFHG01 (sample SAMEA2468438, study PRJEB22500) | soil metagenome | biome: Glassland; feature: Farmland; material: Clay | place: Australia | collected 2013-01-31 | depth 0.55 m
ATGACCGAGGCGGGGGCGGGGCCCTTCCGGAAGCCCGGGAGGCGGTCCAACTTTCTGTATTGGTCGGTTACGCTCTGCGTTTCTTTTCGGACCACGTCCACCGGAATCTCGATGACCAATTCCTTCTTGCAAGTTGCTGCGTCCACGTTCCCTCGCTGGTGGTTTTATGAAGTGATGAGTACGGTGAGATAACCCTCTACCCCTGCAATTGCGCCACGCACCAACCGGAGGATGAAAGCGTGATTCTAAATCCTTAGAAGGCGTGGGAGCCCGCTCAGCCCCTGCAATTCAGTATAGCACAGGACAGGAGCCTGTCAACGCAGGCTTTCGCAGGCCATCTGGAGACACGGGCAGCATTGACCCCTCCGCCTCACATAATGCTCACCGGGTCCACGTCAATCATCACCGAGCGCGGCGGGACGGCCGGCAGACAACCCCATTCCCCACGTCGCTTCAGGTCCCTAGTTTTGAGGTGTCCAGGAGGCGGGCTCCGTGATGCAGTGTCAGAATCTGGACATCGTTTTCCGAATTCGATAGATGACGCGGTAGGCGGCGATCACGATCTCGCGGATGCCCTCGGCTCCCAGTTCAGGAACAACCCTGCCGGAGCGTGGATAGCTTGCCAGCCGGTCTGTGGCAAGGAGGATCCGGTCGGCGAACGTCGCCGCCAGTCGCGGAGAATCCCGGCCAATAAATAGACAGATCGCCTCGAAATCATCGGCGGCTTGCGGTGTCCACCTTACTTGAGCCATTTCGCCATGCGCAGGCGGACTTCTTCTTGACTCAAGAGTTCACCGCTGTCGGCTTGCTGGAGACCCCTCTCCACTTTGTAGAGCAGGTAAAGACGGTCCAGGGCATCTTCGACGCCGGCGTCCTCGGGAAGCTCCTTGATGGCCTTCAAGATCTGCTGTTTTGTGCCCACCGCGACCCTCCAGTCCTGCCTCGCATTGTAGCACTGGCCGCTCCGAAGAGCACCCCTCCGCGCGCAAACGCTCCTCACATGATGCTCACCGGGTCCACGTCAATCATCACCGAGCGCGGCGGGATGCCCTGCTGGTCGCAATAATCCATCAAGCGCCTGAGCACCTGGTTTAGGCGCGCGCGCGAGGCGGACTTCAATAGAAATTGAATGCGGTGACGCCCCTTGATTTTGGCCAGCGGCGCGGGGCTGGGCCCGAGAATCTTGAGCGCGCGCGAATCGCCGTCCTGCGATTCGAGGAATTTCCCAATCACCCCCGCCACACGCGCGGCGCGTTCCAGCGTCACGTCCTGCGCTACCACATTCGCCAGCGCCGTCACCGGCGGGTAGTGCATCACGCGGCGAAAGCGGATCTCCTTGGAGTAGAAGGCGTCGTAGTTCTGCTCCGCCGCCATGCGCACCGCGTAATGGTCGGGGTAAAACGTCTGCACCAGCACGCGCCCCGGCGCGTCGCCGCGCCCCGAGCGCCCCGCCGCCTGCGTCAGCAACTGGAACGTCCGCTCGGCGGAGCGGAAATCCGGCAGGCTCAGCCCCACGTCCACCGAAACCACGCCCACCAGGGTCACGCCGGGAAAATCGTGCCCCTTGGCGATCATCTGCGTCCCCACGAGAATGTCAATTTTGCCCCGCCGGAATTCGCCCAGAATCCTGGCGAACTGCTCCGGGCGCCGCGCCACGTCGCGGTCGAGTCGCTCGACGCGCGCGCCCGGAAACATTTCGGCGAACTTGTCCTCCAGTTTTTCCGTGCCTTCGCCGACAAAGTGCAAATACTCGCTTCCGCACGACGGGCAGCGCGTGGGCACGGGCGCGGAGTAGCCGCAGTAATGGCAGATCTGGCGATGCTCGCGGCGATGATAGGTGAGCGAAATCGAGCAGTTCACGCAGCGCGGGCTCTGGCCGCAGCTCCGGCAGAGGATAAACCACGCGTAGCCGCGCCGGTTGAGCAGAATCATCGTCTGCGCCCGGGCGTCGAGCTGCGCCTCGATTTCCTCCTGCAATCGGCGCGAGATGGGAACGTTTGAGAGCGTTTCGCGGAACTCCTCGCGCATGTCCACAATCTCGACGCTGGCAAGCTGGCGCCCCGCCACCCGCTCTTCGAGTTTCAGCAGTTGGTATTTCCCTTCGCGCGCGTTCAGCGAGGATTCAAGCGACGGCGTCGCCGAGCCGAGCAAAATCAGTGCCCTCTCGAGGCGCGCCCGCACCACCGCCACGTCGCGGCCGTGATAGCGGGGCGTTTCCTGCTGCTTGTAGCTTGCGTCGTGCTCTTCGTCCACGATAATCAGGCCCAGATCGGTGGCCGGCGCGAATACCGCCGAGCGTGTGCCCAGAATCACCCGCGCTTCGCCGCGGCGCGCGCGCTGCCATTCGCGGTGGCGGTCGGTTTCGCTCAGGCCGCTGTGCAGCACGGCGACCCGGCCGCCGAAGCGCTCCAAGAACTGCGCCTCGATGGAGGGCGTGAGCGCGATTTCCGGAACCAGCATCATCGCCGCGCGGCCGCGCTCGAGGCAGCGCGAAATCAGGCGAAGATAGATTTCCGTCTTGCCGCTCGCCGTCACGCCGTGCAGAAGGGCCGCGGCGAATTCGCCCTTTTCCAGGCGCGCGCTCAGGTCCGCAAGCGCCGCTTCCTGTGCGGGCGTCAGCAAATGCAATTCGGGAGTGCGCGGCGCCGAACCGACATCTCCGGTCAGGCTCGCGGCACTTGCCGTCCGCGCTTCACTGAGTTCCAGAAGCCCGGCGGTGCCCAACTTCTTCAGGTCGCCCAGCGAGGCGCGCGCCGATTTCAGCAGCGCACGATGGTCGCGCGCCGCGCCCTGCTCCCCCAATGCTTCGAGAATGCGCCGCGCCGCGGGCGAAAGTTTCGCAGGCCGCCCCGGGACCGGCCCCGCGGCCAGGCGAACGCTTAGCACTTTGCGCTCGCCGCGTGCAAGCTCCGTTTCCCAAATGTCGAGCCACTTTTCATTGAAGGAATGCTGGATCGCTTCGGGCGAGGCGGCGAACTTGCGCTGCAAATGCTCGCGCGGGACTTCACCCTGCCCGGCCACGTAACGAAGCAGCGCCGCCTCGGCGCCCTGGCGCGGCTCATCGAGGAGGCTCGAATCCAACTCCGCCAGCCGGCGCCGGCCCGCCTCCGATAGCCGCAGCGTGTGCGCGCGCCTCGTTTCCGCGCGCGGCGGCAGCATGGCGCGGAAAACTTCGCCACCCGGCGCCAGATAGTATTCGCTGATCCACAGGCCCAGCGTGACCAGCTCGGGCGTGAGGGCGGGCTCCGGGTCGAGGGCGCGCAGAATTTCGCGCGCCTTGATGCCCGGCGCGAGGCTCGCCACTGGCTCGACCACCACGCCCGTGGCGCGGCGCGTTCCCAGCGGCACCTGCACGCGCTGGCCGGGACGTACGTCGAGACCTTCCGGCACGCTGTAGGTCAGCACGCTGCGGATTGCCGCCGCCACGGCCACGTTCACCAGACGCGGCGGCGGGCGCTTCGCCGCGGAACCGGGTTTCTTGCCGCGAGCCATGACCGGATTCTATACCGGAAAGCAATCCGGGCATATCGCGCGAACCTGGGGGTTCGCCTCCTCGCTCATGCCGGCGCGGGCGGGAGTCCGGAATCCCGCCAGGCTTGCGCGAGAATGGGTTCGTTTGCGTCGGGGAAATCGCGCTCCGGACACACTTCCGAGTCGCCGCCCCGAACGCGGTATCTCGGTCCCTCGTTCCCGAAGCCTTCGTTCTCAGGCTAGCAGATACGAATGACACGGTGGATACTGGTGACACTGCTGACACACTTTTTTCGCCGCCCAACGTGTTGAAAGGCTTTGCCTTGTCGCAAGGCGCGATTTCCGCTAACTTAGTTGAATGCACACATCGCTCTACGATCTCGATCCTGGCCCGCAGTCTCCCGAAGTCGTCCGCATGATTGTGGAGATCCCCAAGAACTCCGCCAACAAGTACGAGTACGACGGCAGGCTGGGCGTCTTCCGGCTCGACCGCGCGCTCTACTCGCCCATGCACTATCCCGGCGACTACGGCTTTGTCCCGGGCACGCTGGCGGAGGACGGTGATCCGCTCGACGTGCTGGTCGCGGCCGATGAAGCCACCTTCCCTGGCTGCATGATCGAAGTGCGGCCCGTCGGCCTGCTCGAAATGGTGGACGAGCACGGCCCGGACCAGAAAATCCTCGCCATGCCCGACCGCAATCCGCGTTACGACCAGATCCACACCATTGATCAGGTGTTCCCTCACGTGCGCCGCGAGATCGAGCACTTCTTCGAAATTTACAAGGAACTTGAAGGCAAGAAAACCGAAATGAAAGGCTGGAAAGGGCCGAAGGAAGCTCGGCACGCGGTGGTCGAAAGCCGCAACCGGTACCTTAAGACGAAAGCCGCGCAAAAAAGCGGCGCCTCAACTGCGTAGTGCCGGGTTTCAATCCGGCGCCCTCCTATCCGTTTCCGGCCCACGTTGCCGTGGGCGGGCGCGCTCCTCACAGGTGGTCGAAGTCGGTCTGGCAATTGTTCCCGAACGTGAACGAATTGATGGTCAACCCTGACTGGGTTGGAAACAGGCTCACCGTGTGCCCCCGGAAAGAAGGGTTTGCAACAAGATAATACATGCGCGGCTCGTCCACCTCGATGTAGGAGCGGCTCGCGGAATCCAGCTGAACGTCCACGCCTTTGTTCTGCGCCGTCAGGTTTTTCCCGTCCTGCTGGATGTAAAGCCGCGAAGGATGCCCGTGCGAAACGTTTATCACTGAATAGAGTTCGCGCGCGTGGTAACTCATCTTAAGCTGATCGCTTGTCGGCTCGCCGCCCTTGTGTTTGCCACGATAAATCATCCCGTTCTTGTCCGTCTTCCATTCACCCGAAACGGCCGCGCGGCCGTCGGCCACACTGGCGGGCAGATGGTAGTCAATCGTCTTGCCGTTGTGATAGCCCTCGGGGTTGGCAAGCACGCCCTGGTCGTACCAATTGCCGACGTACATTTCCGGCGTGGGGATTCCACAGTTCGCGGCGAAGGCTATCTTCTCGGGAGGAATCGTGTAACTTGCCGGAAACTCCAATCCCGGGTGAGCCTGCTTCAGAAGATACTGAATCGCCCGCTCGAAGTCGGCGTCGCCGCCCTCGCCGTCGCGGTTGAAACGCACGATGCCCTTCGCATCCACCAGGAAGCGGTTGGGCCACGTGTGGTTGTGGTAGGAGGTCCAAATCTTGAACCAGTCGTCCACCACGATGGGATAAGGCAGCTTGAAGCGCTTCACGGCACTCGCGACGTTTCCCACGGGATAGGCGATGTCGAATTCCGGGTCGTGCACGCCGATAATGGTGAACCCGTACTTGTGATAGCGCTCGTACCACTTCTTGTTGTCGGGAAAAGTCCGGATGCAGTTGATACAGGTGTACTCCCAGAAATCAATCAGCACTACCTTGCCCCGAAGTTCCCGCATGGTGAGCGGGAGCGAATTGATCCAGGTGGTTCCTGAGATTTGGTCGCCGGGAGGCGGAAATTCAGGGGCGAGGAAATTAGTGACCTTCAACTCCCTGGGTTTGAACTCCTGCGCTGCCCAGACAGTCGCCGCCGGCAGCAAGAAGATTCCCAGTCCCGCAAGCAGAAGCAATGTTTTTCGCATGAAGCCCTTCGCTAGTTGAGATGCGCAGCCCCGCGCCGCCGATGCAACGCGGGCCAGTTCATTGCGCTGCCGCGCGCCCTGCTACCAGGTTCGAATAGAGGTTTCCCAGCCGCTCGAGCATGCGCACGGCCGCGGAAAGATTTCGCCTGTTGATGTGCTCGACGTTCAAGCCGATCAGCGGCGGATCGGGCGGAAGGTTGTCGAAAACATCCATCAGAATCCGCTGTGCCAAGTCGAGCGACCGAACAAACGCCGCCTCGCCGACTCCGCCGCCCGGTTTCGAAGCTTCCGAAGCATCGCCCTGAATCAAGAACCGGTCGAGGTCCTCAGGCACGTCCACGCCCAGCCAGCGCAAGAACGTCAGGTCGCGCTGCTGGCTGACCGGCGCGAAGCTCAGGAAGATGCGCGCCTCCAGGCCGTTCAGCCGCTGGACCAGGCTGACGATGTCGTTCGAGTCAAAAAGCACCTGCGAGGTGAAGAACGAAATTCCCCCGGCGTGCTTGCGGCGGATGCGGTCGGCCTCGTGCAGGCGGCTGGGAATGGTGATGCCGCCCAGGCTCATCTCGAGGTCCGCAGATTTCAATTGCGCGACGGTTTCGAGCACGCTCGGCCCGGGATAGCGGACGGCGCTCGACTCGCCGCCCACCAGAACGGCGTGCCGAATGCCGTAAGCCTGGCGCGATTCGCGGAACCACGCCGCCTGGTCCGGCTCGTACACCACGCAGCGGTTGACGACCACTTCCGTGTCCGCCTCGCGCCGGATACGCGCCGCCAGCTTGCGGGGCTCAACGCGCTCCACGAACTTGTAGGTCCGCTCTCCGCCGCGGATTTCGTCGTGAATTTCCGGCAGGTTGATAGCGTCCACCAGGTGCCGGATTTTCTTCACGTCGGCAAGGGCCGTTTCCAGCGACTCCGGCTTCTTCGCTGCCGGCGGCACCATTTCAAAAAAAATGACCGGCACCGAAGGGTGCGCGAGTTTGTCTTTCAGGTCCATTTCCGATTTCCAGCAAAACCCTGGGAATGTTTTCAGCTTAAACTGAACCGGCGATTCTGGCAACGGGCGTGAGGCTTACTTCCGGCCCAGGAACTCGACGATCTTCTCAAAATCTTCGCGCAGGATAGTTTCTTCGCGGGGATTGCGCAGGACGTAGGCGGGGTTGACGGTGGCGAGCGCCTTGGTGCCGGCAAAATCGTAAAAGGTGCCGCGGATTTTGGTAATGCCTTCCTTGATGCCGAGCAGCGTGCGCACCGCGGGCGCGCCCAGGCAGCAGACCAGCCGCGGCTGGATGGCCTGAATCTGCCGGTAGAGAAACGGCGAGCAGGTTTCAATCTCGTCCTTTTCCGGCACGCGATTTCCCGGCGGCCGGCACTTGACGATGTTGCAGATGTAAACGTCCTCGCGCTTCATGCCGGCCAGTTGAATCATCTTATTCAGCAACTGTCCCGCGCGGCCCACAAAGGGCAAACCTTGCTCGTCTTCGTCCGCGCCCGGACCTTCGCCGACGAACACAAGCTCAGCGTGGGGATTTCCCTGCCCGAACACGATCGTCTTGCGCCACTGCCCGAGTTTGCAGCGGTGGCAATCGCCGAGGTCGGACAGAATCTGTTCCAGCGTTTCGCGCTCGCGCCGCGGAGCAGCAGGAGCCTCAAACAAGCTGAGCGATTGCGCGGCGGGTCCGGGAGCGGAAATGGATCCCGGTGCCGGGCTCGGCTCTTTCGGTTGCGGGGCGGCGGCTGGTCTCTCCGGCTGCTTCGCTCGCGGAAGCGGCGTCGGTAGCGGGCTCGCCTCCTCGGGTTTCGCCGCCGTCTTTGCCGGGATCGCACTCCCGCCGGGTTCGCGCCGGTAGAACTCGTCTACGCCGAGCTCGCGATAGAACCCCAACCAATCGGAAAGTTGTTGGCGCAACTTATCGTCCACGAATTTCGCTTTCGCTTATCAGGATGCCGACTTGTGGACGCGCGCAGCCGCAGCCGGGCGGCGCGCCGCGGAGCGCAATTCCACCACCGCATCGAGGATGTGATGCGCCGCTTCCAACTTGCTCATCTTCTCGAGCGGCTGGCGGCGCCCGTCGGCAAAAAGCAGCGTGACGATGTTCGTGTCCACGTCAAATCCCGCGCCCGCCTGCGTGACGTCGTTCGCCACCATCAGATCCAGGCGCTTGGAGCGCAGCTTCGCCGCGGCGTTTTCAACCACTTGATCGGTCTCGGCCGCAAATCCCACCACCAACTGCTCGGGGCGGAGCCTGCCCGCCACTTCCGCCAGAATATCGCGCGTCGGTTCAAGCTTGAGCGCGGGAACGCCGTCCCGCCGCTTGATTTTGCGTGGCCGGATTTCCGCGGGTCGAAAATCCGCCACCGCCGCCGCCATCAAGACAACGGTAGTCTTTTCCAGATTGCGCAGCACGGCCTCCGCCATTTCCTCCGCCGTGCTCACGCGCTCGACCGCAACGCCTGTGGGCGGCTCGAGGTGGGTCGGGCCGCTGACCAGAACCACCGAAGCGCCGCGCCGCCGCCCGGCCTCGGCCAGCGCGTAGCCCATCTTGCCGGAAGAGCGGTTGCTAAGGAAGCGCACCGCGTCGAGCGGCTCTTCCGTGCGCCCGGCGGTGACGAGCAGCGTCTCGCCCTTCAAATCGTCGCGAACGCCCAATGTCTCACAAACCGCTTGCGCGATGGTTTCGACCGAAGCCAAACGTCCGGCGCCCGTCATGCCGCACGCCAAGTACCCCTCGTCGGGATCCAGAACCCGGACGCCGCGTTCACGCAGTGTTTTCAGGTTTTCTTGCGTGGCGGGATTTTCCCACATGTTGACGTTCATCGCCGGCGCCACCACGATGGGCGCCTTGGTGGCGACAGCAAGCGTCGAAAGGAAATCGTCCGCGATGCCGTGCGCCAGCTTGGCGATGATATTGGCCGTCGCGGGCGCGATGACCAGGGCATCAATCGTCTGCGCAACCGAGATGTGCTCGATGGCGCTTTCCAGGTTGGCGTTCTCGGATTCGCTGCCGAACATCTCGGTGATGACTTTGCGGCCGGAAAGCGCGGCAAAGGTGAGCGGCGCGACGAATTCGCGCGCGCTGCGCGTCATCACCACCTGCACCTCCAGGCCGCGATCCTGCAGCAGGCGAACGAGCTCGGCGGCCTTGTACGCCGCGATCCCGCCCGATACTCCGAGAGCCACCCGCATGTTAAATCTCAGCCGGCCCGCCGCCGCATTGACTCGCGAAGCTCACCCGGCGGCAGGCTCCTCCTGTTCAAATTCTACACCCTACTTCGCCGCTCGGGCTTTGCTCCCCTTCCCGTTGCTGTCGCCGCTCGAAACCTCCTCAATCAATTCGATGGGCACCAGTCCCGCTTCGACTTCCTGTTGCGCCACCCGGGTCGGCTTCTTGGACTGGCTCTGAACCAGCGACTTCGCTCCGGCTTGAAGCTGCCGGGCGCGCTTCGCCGCCACCAGGATGAAGCGGAATTTGCTTTCCACGTTCTCGGGTAAGGTCATTCGTATTTTCCTCCAACAAAAGTTTTCTGAATCTCTTGCGCCCGCTGCTGCTGGGCCTGGCGCCTGACGCGGATTGCCTCAACCACGGCCTGAAGGGACCGCAGGGCGCTGGAAAGGCGGTTATTGACCACAAGAAAATCGTATTCGCGCCAGCGCGTGATTTCGCGCCGCGCATTCTGCAGCCGGCGGCGGATCACTTCCGGCGCGTCGGAGTGGCGCTGGCGCAGGCGGCGCTCCAGCTCCCGGAAGGACGGAGGCAGCAGGAAAATGCTCACCGCATCGGGAAGCCGGCGACGCACCTGGTGGTGGCCCTGGACGTCAATATCGAGCAAAACGTCCTTCCCCGCTTGCTGAGCCTTGCGGATTTGCTGCTCCGAGGTTCCGTACCACTGGCCGTGCACGTCCGCCCACTCCACAAATTCCTTTGCCGCCACCATGCGTCCGAACTGCTCCCGCGAAACAAAGAAATAGTCCTTACCGTGCCGCTCTCCGCGCCGCCGCGGGCGCGTGGTGTAGGAAACCGAAAACACCAGGCCCGGCACCGAAGCCATCAGACGCTTGACCAGGGTGGACTTCCCGGAGCCCGACGGGGCTGAAATCACAATGACGCTGCCGGGCGTCCGCGCCGTCTTTATCTCGCGGGCCACGCTCACTCGATGTTCTGTCCTTGCTCGCGCAATTTTTCGATCTCGGTTTTCATTTCGATCGCCTGGCGGGCCACTTCCAGGCCGACCTCGGGAACGTCGGTGGTCTTGGAAAGCAGCGTGTTGGCCTCGCGATTCATCTCCTGCAACAGGAAATCGAGCTTCTTGCCAACCTCCCCGCCGCCATCCAGAAGCTGGCCAGCCTGCTCCAAATGGCTTCGAAAGCGCGTCAGCTCTTCCGTGATGTCCGAGCGCGACGCCAAATATGCAACCTCCTGCGCGAGGCGGGCCGAATCCAGAACGGCCCCCGCGGGGAGTTCCTGCGCGAGTTCCTTCACGCGGCTTTGAAGCTTCCTCTGGTAGAGGCTGGGAACGTTCCGGGCGAGCTTCTCAATCGCCCCGCACAGCGATTCCAGCCGTGCCAAGCGCCCTCGCAGGTCCTTTTCCAGAGATTCCCCTTCGCGCGCGCGCATTTCGTTCAAGCTCGCGAGCGCTTCGGCAACTACGTGCTCAAGAATTCCGCGCGCCCGTTCGAGCCCCTCCGACGCGAGCGCTCCGTTCCCGGCGGAGACCATTCCCGGCACCCTGAGCAGCGCCAGGACGTCGGGGTCCGAGGTCAGGCCGAATTCCTCGCGCACCTGGCGGAACGTCTTCACATAAGCATCGAGCAAGCTGCGATTGATCTCGAGCGACGCCGCGCTGCCCCGGTCAAGCGTGACCGTCATTTCCAGGTGACCGCGCGCCACGTGTTCCTTGACCAGCCGGCGCAAGTGCGGCTCCAGCGCCTCGAACCCCGCCGGATAACGCAACTGCAAGTCCAGGTAGCGGTGATTCGTGCTCTTTGCGCTCGCGCTGGCGGAAAATCCCGACTCCTCTTTTTGCGCCGTGCTGTAACCCGTCATGCTTCGAATCATGTTCGGTTCCCGGTTCTTGGTTCCTGGTTCTTGGTTCCTGGTTCTCAGTCGCTAGTTCAAGACGCCTGAAATCTGCGAGCGAAACTGTTCTCGCCACTCGTCACTTTCCACCGGCTCTCACGGCTCAACATCCACGAACTGGAGTTCGTGCAGGCGCTGGTAGATTCCGCCGCGATTCACCAGGTCCTCGTGCGTTCCGACTTCTGAAATGGTGCCGCGGTCGAGGACCACGATGCGGTCGGCGCGGCGGACGGTGGAAAGCCGGTGGGCGATGACCAGCACCGTGCGGCCTGCCATCAAATTGCCCAGAGCTTTCTGCACCAGCAGCTCCGACTCGGTATCGAGTTCCGAAGTCGCTTCATCGAGGATCAGCAACGGCGGGTTCTTGAGCAGGGCGCGCGCGATGGCGACGCGCTGGCGCTGGCCGCCCGACAGGCGCTGCCCGCGCTCGCCGATGATCGTCTGATAGCCTTGAGGCATGTCGCTGATGAAGTCGTGCGCCAGGGCGGCACGCGCCGCTTCCAGAACCCGCTCTTCGCTGTTCGGCTTGTGCCCGTAACAAAGATTGTTCCAGGCCGTGTCGTTGAAAAGGATGGTTTCCTGCGTGACCATGCCGATCTGCTCGCGCAGCGAGCGCACCGTCACGTCGCGGATGTCGTGCCCGTCAATCAAAATACGCCCCGCCTTCACGTCGTAGAAACGCGGGATCAGGTTGGCCAGCGAAGTCTTGCCCGCGCCGCTCGAACCTACGATGGCAATCACTTCGCCCTTGCCGATGCGCAGATTTACGTCGCGCAGAAGCGGCAAACCGTCGCCGTAATCAAAATGAACGTTTTCGAAAACGATTTCCTGCTCAAACGGCGACAGGACTTCGGCGCCCGGCTTCTCAACAACCTCGGAATGAAGGTCGAGGAACTGGAAGACTTTCTCCGACGCGCCCACGGCCTGCTGGAACGCGTTGTTCACGCCGGTCAAGCGCTTGACCGGCTCATACATCTTCATGAGTGCGTAAACGAAGGCCACAAAGCCGCCGGTAGTCTGGACCTGATGAAGGATTTGATTGCGCGCATAGAGCAGGTAGCCGGAAATCGCCAGCGCGCCAATGAACTCCATCAGGGGCGGCGTGGCGGCGATGGCGCGAACCCAGCGGAGATTGACCCTTAACAACCTCTTGGTGGCCTCCTTGAACTTGGCCACCTCGAACGGCTCAATGCTGAAGGCTTTGACAATCCGCACGCCGCTGATCGTCTCCTGCAGGATATTGTTGAGTTCAGCCATCCGGTCCTGGCTAGAACGGCTGGACTTGCGCACATATCGCCCGATTCTCGCCGACGGAAGGGCGACCAGGGGCACGAGCAAAAGAGATGCAAGAGCCAGACGCCAATCCAAGTAGAGAATCACTCCCAAGAGGGCTACGAGAGTAAATCCCTGCTTGAGAGAGTCGGCG
>OFHG01000773.1_pt1 | contig 12093 bp, 8 predicted proteins | sample 1521931 | NCBI WGS metagenome assembly OFHG01 (sample SAMEA2468438, study PRJEB22500) | soil metagenome | biome: Glassland; feature: Farmland; material: Clay | place: Australia | collected 2013-01-31 | depth 0.55 m
CTCCCATCGCCCTGATTGAGCAGATTCGCCTGGGTTCGCGCCCCAGCCGTCGCGTGGGCGCCCGCGGCCTCCGGGACATGCGCGCCAGTCCCTGGGTGTTTGCCTGGACGCAGTCACGTCACCTGCTGCCGGCATGGTACGGGCTGGGTCACGCCCTCGCGAAGTTCAAAGCCGACCACGCCAATGAGGCCATTTTGGATCGGATTGTGGTTGTCCGAGTGCCCTATAATCTGCGCCTGTCAGAGGAAGTGAAGATTTACCAGAAAATTATCCATCATTCCGATTTTCGCGCGCATGTCGCGCCGCACACGCTCGAGATCGCTTCTATGTTCGCCATCCTGTCGCGGTTGGAGCCGACCAACAAATGCGATCTCGTGACCAAGCTCAAGCTCTACAACGGCGAAGAAGTAGTTGAAAAAGGAAGAACGAAAAAAGTCGACGTTCAGGAGCTGCGGGACGCGTCAAAACGCGAAGGGATGAGTGGTATTTCCACCCGTTTCATCATGAAGGCCCTGGACAACGCGCTCTCGGACAATACTGCCGGCAACTGCATTAATCCGATCAACGTGCGCGAGGCGCTGATCAACATGGTGAAAGAAGCCGAACTCTCGGACGATACGCGCAAGCAGTATCTCTAGTTCCTCCAGGATACGCTGCACAAAGAGTATTTGGAGGTTCTCGAAAACGAAATCACGCGCGCGTTTGTTTATTCCTACCAGGAACAAGCGGAGGTTTTGTTTCAGAATTATCTCGATCATGCGGAGGCCTACGTCAACAAAGGTAAAGTTAAAGATCGCAACACTAAAGAAGAACTGAATCCTGACGAAGGATTCATGAAATCGATCGAGGAGCAGATCGCAATTATCGGATCGGCCGCTGATGGCTTCCGGCAAGAGGTTATCGCGTATTTGTGGTCGGCCAACCGCCGGGGCGAGAAAATCGATTACCGCAGTTACGAGCCGTTGAAAGAAGCCATCGAAAAGAAATTGATCACCTCGGTGAGAGACCTGAGCCGGGTCATCACTAAATCGCGCATGCGCGATGAGGAGCAATCGGAGAAGTACAACACCATGGTGAAAAACCTTCTGGAGCACGGGTACTGCCCGAGTTGCGTGGATGTGATTCTAAAATATGCGGCGAATAATCTGTGGAAGGACTAAAGGGGTAACGGCGGTTCGGGGCCGGGAGTGGTGGGTTGCTCGGCTTGGAGCCATGGCGATGCAGGATCGACACCGCGGCGCGGTCGGTGACCGGTTTACAAACCTTGTTGGCCTGCAAGCGGGTAGCCAGGGGAGCCGCCGCCGCCTCGCCGTCGCCAACGACGCAGTCGACGATCAGACCGGGATTGTCGAAGACCGCCCCGAACGAATGGCTGAGTGAATAGCCCAGCTCGCCACCCTCATGGATCGATCCGGGGCACTCCGGCGAGGCGTGGCTGGGAATGCCTCCAGGAAACGAAAACTGGACAAAGAGTTTGCGTAGCCCGGCCTCATCCTGGCTGATGTTGGGATAGATCTCGCTGTACGTGCCCTCAAGATAGGTGTTACCCACCACGGCCGGGCCACCATGCCCGGGGCCGGAGACGTAAATCATATTGAGGTCGTATTGCTTGATAACCCGGTTCAGGTGCGCGTATATGAAGTTCTGTCCGGGGGTCGTGCCCCAGTGCCCCAGCACCATGTGCTTCACATCCGCAAGCGTCAGCGGCCGTTTCAGCAACGGATTGTCGTAGAGATAAATCTGGCCGACCGACAGATAGTTGGCGGCGCGCCAGTAGGCGTCTATTTTCTGCAGCAATTCCGGCGAAAACGACTTTGTTTCCATGGTTCCATGCTCCTTTTCAGGCAAGACCGAGAACGCGGCCAACCAACTTGGCGATCATGTATTCCTCGTCCGTACGCATGACGCGGACCGTAACCCGGCCGGCCGCCGCGGAAACAACGCCCTGATTTGCCGCGTTTCGTTCCTCTGCGAGTTCGATGCCAAGGAATCCCAGCCCATTGCAAATGCGGGCGCGCACCGTGGGGGCGTTCTCTCCGATACCGCCGGAAAACACAAGGGTATCCAGTCCGCCCAGTGCCGCTGCATATGCACCGATCCATTTCTTGACCTGGTAGCAAAACAGCTCTACCGCTTCCGCCGCCCGTTCGTCCCGAGCTTCGCGCCCGAGCAGGTCACGCATGTCGGAACTGCTCCCCGACACGCCGAGCAGGCCGGAGCGGGAGTTGACCATCTCGTTGAACTGCTTCGCGCTCATGTTTTCGGTGCGGGCCAGATACCCGATCAAGCCGGGATCGAGATCGCCCGAGCGGGTACTCATCGGCACCCCGGCTGCCGGGGTAAACCCCATGCTGGTATCTACGGGTTTGCCGTCACGTACCGCCGCCAGGCTCGCGCCGTTGCCGAGATGGGCCAGGATGATCCGGCCTTGTGCCGCTTCCGCGCCGGCCAGACGGGCCAGTTCTTCCATCAGGAACGCATATGACAAGCCGTGAAACCCGTAGCGCCGCACCCCTAGCGCATCAAAGCGGCGGGGGATCGGCAACAGCTGCGCCACGCGCGGCAGATCATGGTGAAAGGCCGTATCGAAACACGCCACCTGGGGCAGGGCGGGAAAGCGGCGATGGAATGCCTCGGTCAGCAGGATTTCCTCGGGCAGATGCTCGGGATCGAACGCACTGAGCCTGTGCAGCTCCTCCAGCATTCCCGCATTGATCCGCTGCGGCGCAATGTACTTCGGCCCGCCATGCACCACCCGATGCCCCACCGCGGCCAGCGCGGCGAGGCCTGCGCCTTCCTCCAGCCAATCCATCAATACCTGCACCGCCGCGGCGTGATCGGGCGCAGCGATATCTTTCGGCACGGCATCCCCGACCAGCAGCCTGGCCGTCGCCTGCCCGATGCGTTCGATTTGGCCGGACTGAACGCGGCGGGGCGGGTCGCCCGATTCGAACAGCGCGAACTTGATGCTCGACGAACCGCCATTGATCGTCAGGATGCGCGGCTTAGCAGGGGTCATGGACGGCTCCTTCATCTCCACGCAACCCGAACGAAGCCAGCTTCGCGCACGTGGACCTGAAATCCGTATGCAGGATGCCTCGAATCCCCAAGCCCTCCGCAACCTGGACGAACATCGGGGTGTTTTCGACATAGATGACCTGCCGGGCTGGCGCCTGGGTCACGTCCAGCGCAAGCCGAAAGATGTCCGTGTCGGGCTTGCGGACGTGGACGAAGCAGGAAGAAACGAAGACATCCACGAGTCCGTCCAGCTTGAACGTGTGAATCCGGTAGTCATTCAGCTCACGTCCTTCGTTGCTGACCACGGCGATCTTCAATGCATATCGTGCCTTAAGCTGGCGGACCAGTTCGATCATCTCCGGGTAAGGTGCCGATTGCGCGAACATGAAGCGCCGAAACTGGGCCCGGGTGAACGGTCGCTCACGGTGGAAAATCACCCGCACCAGATATTCATCCAGCGTGAGCCTTCCCTGCTCATAGACGGCGAAGTTCAGCCGATGCCGCTCCTCCAGCTCGGCCAACTCCAGGCTGAATTTCGCTGCCGTCCGCTGGCGGGCACGGTGACCCCAGCCGTCGGAGAGCAGGACACCACCGATATCCAGAAATAACGTCGTGATCGGGATAGCCATTTTCACCGGGTCTCCGTCAACATCATTTTCCATCTTTTGTGTTTCGTTCATCGAGCCAGAAGGATGGCGCTGGATCGGGGGTTGAGGTGATACGTTGCATCTTCCCATGGCGCTTCCTCGCCCGCAGCAAACAGATCCTGTGGCGCCTTGCGGGAGGTATCAGCGGCCAGATGCCACCGAGCGCCCGATGGGACGGGAGGCAGGCTGAAATCGACGGCATCGGTGCCGGCATTGAATATCAGGAAAATTGCGCGCTGCCCGTCTTCATGGATCAGGCAGGCAAACCGTTTTTCTTTCGGATCAGCCCAGTCGGGCAATCCGCCTTCTGGGGCAAACCATTGGATCTCGGCATCCGTGTAGAATTGCTCCTTGCTCAGAACCGGATGGATACGACGAAAGGCCATGATGCCAAGGGCAAAGCGGAAAATGTCGCTGTGCTGTTCCAGGCGGCTCCAGTCATACCAGCTCGTTTCGTTGTCCTGGCAGTAGGCATTGTTGTTGCCGTGCTGCGTGCGACGAAATTCGTCCCCGCCGAGCAGCATCGGTACCCCGCGCGAGATGAACAGCGTCAGCAGGAAGTTCTTGATTTGGCCTTTTCGCACCGCATCGATCCCGGCATCCGTGGTCTCGCCTTCGGCGCCGTAGTTTTCGCTGAAGTTGACATCGGTCCCATCGCTGTTGCTTTCCCCGTTCGCCTCATTGTGCTTGGCTCGATAGCTCACCAGGTCGTTCAGGGTGAAGCCGTCGTGGCAGGTGACGAAATTGATGCTGCACTCGGGGCCTTTGCCGGATTTGGCGTAGATGTCGGCGCTGCCGCAGATGCGGCTGGCAAACGCCCCGAGCATGCCGTCATCGCCGCGCCAGAAGCGCCGGACATCATCCCGGTAGCGGCCGTTCCACTCCGCCCAGCGCCGCTCTGAAAAACTCCCCACCTCATAGGCACCGGCGGCGTCCCACGCCTCGGCGATGATTTTCACGTCTCTCAATATCGGATCCTCGGCGATCCGTTCGAGCAGCGGGGCATTGGCCAACAGCTGGCCGGTCTCATCGCGCCCGAGAACCGACGCCAGGTCGAAGCGGAATCCATCCACATGCATCTCCACCACCCAGTAGCGCAACGCTCCCAGGATGTGGTCCCGCACCACGGGATGGTTGGCGTTGATGGTATTGCCGGTACCCGTGTAGTTCTTGTAGTAGCGTTGCTCCGACTCCAGCATGTAGAAAATCGCGTTATCGATCCCGCGGAAACACAATGTGGGACCCCATTCGTTTCCCTCCGCCGTGTGATTGAACACGACATCCAGGATGACTTCGATCCCGGCATGATGAAGCGCCCGAACCATCTCCTGAAACTCCAACTTCTGCTGACCCAGGCCTCCGGCACTGCTATAGGATGCCTTCGGTGCGAAGAAGGCCACGGGATCGTAGCCCCAGTAATTCCTGAGTGGCTCGCCTGTTTGCGGATCGGTGCCCAGCACCGAGCATTCATTGAACTCGTTGATGGGCATCAATTCCACCGCCGTCACGCCCAGCGCCTTTAAATAGGGAATCTTTTCCATAAGGCCGCGGTAGGTGCCGGGATGCCCCACGCCGGAGTCGGGATGAATGGTGAACCCGCGGATGTGTGTTTCATAAATCACCGTCTTAGACCACGGATGCCGGGGTGGCAGATCGCCCTGCCAATAAAAGTGCTCGTGAGTGAATATGCATTTCGGCATATCGCCGGCATCGTCCACCGAGGAACACGCCAGGTCTCCTTCCGGTGCCGACGGGTCGTATCCGCAGGCCGGCCCGAAATCCCAATCGGCGTGCCGCGAGATCGCCGTCGCAAAGGGGTCCAGAAGCAGCTTGTTCACATTGAAGCGGTGTCCTGCCATCGGTTGGTACGGGCCATCCACCCGGTACGCATAGAGTTGACCGGGACGGATGCCTGCAACCCATACGTGCCACACATCACCCGTGCGATTGCTCACAGGGTCGAGATCCATCACCCTGGCCGGCATTGCGTCCGCGGCTTGATCGAACAACTCCAGTCGAACACGGCTGGCATGACGGCTAAACAGGGCGAAGTTCACGCCTCCCCCGAATTGACGGGTTCCCAAGGGCAAAGGTACGCCTCTGCGAACATCGGCATGTTCGCAGACATCTGCCGCATAATCAGGAAGCGGGCGTTCGGTCATCTTCATGCTCGCATTCACCGCTGCCACAGGATTCGCGCGTCTTCCAGCGGAATCGACATATGATCGCGGTGTGGTATAAGTCGTGCCGAGTAGTCCGTCGCCGGGCGTCCTGCAGGCACTGCTGCGAAATAGGCGTAGCCGTTTGTCGCACCCACCAGTGGCCGCACGCGCGCCATCTCCACCCGTTCCGGTGCGGCATCGTTGATGCCATTGGCATATAGCTCGACGCGCACTGCCTCCGGATCGAGCTCATCGAGATACACCTGCACTTCGAATATATGCTGCTCACCCTCGGTTTTAAGCTTCACTTCTCCAAAGCGTAGCGCGGTCCATTTTTCGTCCAGGGTATGCTGCCAATGCGCGATATCCGCGCCGAGTTCGCCATCGTCTGCAGCCCGCTCTCGATAGGCTGATGCCGCCGGGAGATAGTGTTGCTCGGTATATTCCCGTACGGCGCGGTTGCTGGAAAAATGCGGCGTCAATCGCGCCATGCTTTCCCGCATTCTTGCCACCCAGGCGATGGGGATACCCTGCTCGTCGCGGGTATAGAATTCGGGGATCACCTCGCGTTCGAGCAGGTCATAGAGGGCTTCGGCTTCGATGGCATCCCAGGAAGGGTCGTGATCATGTTCCTGGCCATCCCCCAACGCCCATCCCACTTCCGGCGTGTAGGCCTCAGCCCACCAGCCGTCCAGTTCGGACAGATTGATGCCGCCATTGACCAGGACCTTCATGCCGCTCGTTCCGCACGCTTCCCAGGGACGTCGCGGCGTGTTAAGCCAGACATCCACGCCCTGTACCAGCTGTTCGGTCAAAGACATGTCGTAGTCACTGAGAAAAATCACATGGGAACGTGCCTCGGTCCGCCGGATGAAATGGGTCCATTGCTGAATCAAGGCCTGCCCCTCCCGATCTGCGGGATGGGCTTTGCCGGCCATGATGAGCTGTACTGGATGTTGGCGATTGGTGAGCAGGCGCAACAAGCGCTCCGGGTCGTGGAGCAGCAGATTCGGTCGCTTGTAGGACGCAAAACGCCGGGCAAAACCCAACGTCAGGATATTGGGATCAAACAGATGCTTCGCCGCCTCAACCGCCTCGGGCGATGCGCCTGAGGCGGCGAGTTGCCTGGACAGGCGTTCGCGAGCATATGTAACAAGAGACTCGCTGGCGGCGGAACGAAATTGCCAGAGCCGGTTGTCGGACACTTGGCGGATGTCCTGCTCCAGGGTTTCCGTCGTCCCCAGCCAGCGATCCTTCCCACAGGCCTCTGTCCAAAGATCATCGGCCGGGGCCGAGTCCCAAGTTGGCATATGGACGCCGTTGGTCACGTATCCGACCGGAATTTCGTCCTGCGGCCAGCGTGGAAACAGGGATTCGAAGAGGTGGCGGCTCACCTTCCCGTGCAAGCGGCTCACGCCATTGACCGCTCCACTGCCGCGAATCGCCAGATAAGCCATGTTGAAAGGTTCCGATGCATCGTTCGGGTTGCGGCGGCCCAGGGCCAGCAAATCGTGGTAGCTTATGCCCAGCTTTTGATCAGCATAACCACCTAGGTATTGTTCGATGAGGGCCGGAGAGAAGCGGTCCAGGCCGGCGGCCACCGCCGTATGGGTGGTAAAGAGGTTGCCCGCACGGGTCGAGGCCAGTGCTGCCTCGAACGTTCGTCCGGTTTCCTCCATGAACCCTCGGGCGCGTTCCAGCACCGCAAAGGCCGCATGCCCTTCATTCAGGTGGCAGACTTCCGGCTTGATGCCCAGCGCCGCAAGCAGCCGCCATCCGCCGATCCCCAGCAGCATTTCCTGTTTGAGGCGCAATTCCGGCCCGCCACCGTAGAGCTCGCTGGTGATGCCTCGATGCGCGGGGTAATTCGCCGGATCATTGCTATCCAGCAGATCCAGCTTCACGCGACCGACCTGGACCTGCCAAGCCCGCAGCCACACCGACAAACCGGGCAAGGCAATCTCCAGGCGCAACCACTCGCCGTTCGATTGGCGCAAAGGCGTGATCGGCAATTGCCCTGGGTCATTATACGGGAAGAGGGCCTGCTGCGCGCCGTTCTTGTCTATCTCCTGGTGAAAATAGCCTTGCTGATAGAGCAGCCCCACGCCAATCACCGGGACTCCCAAATCGCTGGCGGCCTTGAGTTGATCACCGGCTACGTTACCCAGTCCACCCGAGTAAATGGGCAAGGCTTCGCTCAACATGAATTCCATGCTGAAATACGCGACACAGCCTAGCTGCGATTGCGGATAGGTTTGCTGAAACCACGTGGACGCTTCCGCCGCATCCCGCCTGACTTGCACCAAGTCGTCGACGATTTTGCGGAAAGAGGGTTTGGCTAAAACACTCTGAAGCTTATCTCGCGAGACGGTCTGCAGAACAACCCATGGGTTGTTCGTGAGTTCCCACAACTCGGAATGCAGCTGCCTCCATACCTGGTCGGTAGCATGATTCCATGTCCAGCGCATATTCAAGGCAAGCTCGGCGAGGGAATCGAAGCCCTCTACGTCCATGGGTAAGAGGAGTTCTTTCGGGTGACCAAATCGTACTTGTTCGTTCAAGGAATCTCCTTCGAATTTATTCTGGAGATATGCCCGGCAGCCGCATGAGCTCTGCAGGTCCACACCGTGCATCCGCAGATCCTCAGCGATGAAGCAGCCACTATTGTAGACAACTATACATGAGCGTTTTGGCTCCCGGTTCCTGCCGTCCATCTATCCTCACGGGGGTGCATATCCGTGTCAGGTGATCGGCAGCCAGATGAGCATAGCGCCTGACCATCTTGGCGATTCTCCAACAGCCTAGCTCCTCGAGCACAAACAGGAGCGCGCCGTTCTGCACGCGCCAGCACCATCGCTCTCGGCAAACACATGGACCTGCAACCCTGTCGCGTCTATGTCACCGTGGCGTCACATAGCCGGCGTTAAGATTCGCGTCCAAAAGGCATCGCACGCGCATATCTATGCTCAAAAGGCATGCATATGCCATATGCCATGCGTGTAGCGCATGGAATGCCGCCGACAGGAGGAGCTGACATGAAAGGAATCTTCCACCGCCTGCTCACCCCGTTCCGGGTGCTGGCACGCATCCCCATCAACGGCGTGGTCATGCTGTTCTTCGGCCTGGTCATGCTGACCGTCATCGGCCAGACGGTATGGACGATGCGCGACGCACGCAACATCCACCAAGCCGCCCAGCTCGTGAACGACCGCTACCTGCCGGAGCTGATGACCGGACAGAAGCTGCTGTCCTTCGTCTCCCAGGCCCGCTCCTTCCTCGTCGACGCCACGCTGCTCGACAACCAGGCGCAGGCCAACGATACCAAAAACCTGTTCGACCGCTTCCAGAAGCAGGCCGAGGATCTGAAGGCGCTGTACACCAAGCGCCACGACGCCAAGATGCTGGCGCAGGTGAAGACCATCGACGACGACTTCGGCCATTTCGTCGCCGCCAAGAATTCGCTGCTCAAGGCCCCGAATGCGATCAAGGGAATCATGCTGGCGCAGCTGAACGACCAGTCGGAAACCCTGATGCAGGACCTGTCCATCTTTCGCGAGGTCCAGCAGCAGGCGATCAGCGAGCGCATGCATGGCGTGGAGGCGCGCATCACGGAGGCCGAGAAGCGCATGTGGATCATGGCCGGCATCGTGCTGGCCGTCTGCCTGCTGGCCAGCTATAGCGCCCGGCGCATGCTGCGCAGCCGCATCCGCCCCATCCTCACCGTCGTCGGCGACTGGACGGCGAACAGCATGGAACGGCGCGTAGAGCACATCCCGTGCAACGACGAGCTCGGGCGCATGGCCAACGCCATCAACCGGCTGGGCGACATCACCGAATCCTTCCTGCGCGAGACCGAAGCGGCGCTCGATGCCATGAGCCATGGCGACATGGGCCGGCGCATCGACGCCGATGGCCTGAACGCCCAGCTGCGGCAGGTGGCCGAACGCATCAACGCCAACCTCGACCATGTCGCCGACTCCTACCGCCAGGCCGCCGAGCATATGGAGCTGACGCAAGGCTTCGAGAGCAGCATCGACGCCGTGGTGCAGAATCTCGGCGGGGTATCCCGCCATGTCGAGAGCCATGCCCAGACCGTGGCCGTGAGCACCGAACAGTCCTCGCGCCAGGCCACGGCGGCGGCGATGAACGCCGAGCAGGCCTCGCACAACGTGGCCACGGTGGCCACGGCGGCGGAACAGCTGTCCGCCTCCATCGCCGAGGTCACGCGCCAGATCCGCGAGGCCAGGGGCATCAGTGACGAGGCGGCGCGCCAGGCCGATACCGTCATCATGACCGTGGGCAAGCTCGACCAGCTGAGCAAAGAGATCAACCAGGTGGTGCAGCTGATCTCCGACATCGCCGGCCAGACGCATCTGCTGGCGCTGAATGCCAGCATCGAGGCGGCACGCGCCGGCGAGGCCGGGCGTGGCTTCACGGTCGTGGCCGGTGAGGTCAAGGAACTGGCGGAGCAGACGGCGCAGGCCACCGAGCAGATCGCCCGCCAGATCCGCGAGATCCAGGCCGAGAGCCGGCAGAGCAGCACGGCCATCGACGGCATCGCCGGCATCATCAAGCGCATCAGCCAGATCAACGCCGTCATCGACGAGGCCGCCGCCGAACAGGCCAATGCCGCGCGCGAGATCTCGGCCAGCGTACAGCATGCCAACGCCAGCGTGCTGGAGGTCAGCGGCGGCATCAGCGAGGTGTCGACGGCCACCGGCGAGACCGGGCATGCGGCCAGCAATATGCTGAACGCGGCGCAAACACTGCAGTCCTCGACGACGATCCTGACCGCCACCATCCAGGAATTCCTGTGCGGGCTACGCGGCGCCAAGGCCGGGGCTTCCGCCTAGTCCTTGCACTCGATAGGGGCTAGCCTAGCCTTGCCCCATGCTGCTCTTGCTGTTCATGCTGCTCTCCGTGCCGATCGGCGGCTTCTGCGCCTGGTTCGCCTACCGCGCCTTCAGGATCGGGCGCCGCGACACCGGCATCACCTTCAGCGTGCTGGCGCTGGCCTGCCTTCTCGCCGCCGGTGCCGGCGGCGGCTGGCTGTTGATGGTGCTCTCATGCCGCTGAGCCGCGCATTTTTTACACCCAGATGCCCCCTCCCCGCCATGTCATCACGATGTCATATGCCCCATCCAACATGACCGCGCTATCTTATGGAAGGTGGGGAAAACGACGGCGAATGGCCCGAGTTTGTGAGGGGGACCCGACCGATCCCGCGCCCTCTGTAAGGACGTTTAATGCAAAGGAGAACAAACAGATGAAAAAGATGTTGCTTAGCCTCACCGCGATGGCCTTCATGCTGTCCGCTGGCATTGCCCAGGCGGACAACACCGCCATCACCGGTGCAGGTTCGACGTTCGTGACCCCCGTCCTTTCCAAGTGGGCATACACCTACCACAAGAAGACCGGCGTCAAGCTGAACTACCAGTCCATCGGTTCCGGCGGCGGTATCAAGCAGATCGAGGCCAAGACCGTGGACTTCGGCGCCTCCGACGCCCCGCTGACGGCGAAGCAGCTGGAAGACCAGGGCCTGGCACAGTTCCCCGACATCATCGGCGGCGTGGTGCCGGTCGTGAACATCCATGGCATCAAGGCTGGCAAGCTGAAGCTGGACGGCAAGGCCCTGGCCGATATCTACCTGGGCAAGATCACCAAGTGGAACGATAAGGCGCTGACTTCGGCCAACCCCGGCGTGAATCTTCCCGACAAGCCCATCATCGTCGTTCACCGCTCCGACGGCAGCGGAACCACTTTCGTGTGGACCGATTATCTGTCCAAGATCAGTCCGGAATGGAAGTCAGAGGTGGGCTCCAACACTTCGGTGAAGTGGCCGGTGGGCCTGGGCGGCAAGGGCAACGAAGGCGTCGCCGGGCTGGTTCGCCAGATGGACGGCGGCCTGGGTTACGTCGAGCTCATCTACGCCCTGCAGACTCACATGCCGTATGGCACGGTGAAGAACGCCGGCGGCAACTTCATCAAGGCCAGCCTGGCCTCCACCACGGCGGCGGCGGCCTCAGTGAAGAACATGCCGGCGGATTTCCGCATCCCCATCCCCGACGCTCCGGGCAAGGATGCGTATCCCATCGCCAGCTTCACTTACCTGCTGATTCCCCAGCATTTCAGTGACCCCGCCAAGAAAGCGGCGGTGGTCACGTTCCTTACCTGGATGCTGGATCACGGCCAGTCCATGGTGGAGGCACTCGACTACGCTCCCCTGCCCAAGGAAGTTGCCCAGATGGAGCGCGCCAAGATCAAGG
>OFHG01000775.1_pt1 | contig 12071 bp, 15 predicted proteins | sample 1521931 | NCBI WGS metagenome assembly OFHG01 (sample SAMEA2468438, study PRJEB22500) | soil metagenome | biome: Glassland; feature: Farmland; material: Clay | place: Australia | collected 2013-01-31 | depth 0.55 m
GCTCCAGGATGATGCCGTAGGACTCGTTCGGCACGAGGATGTTCCCGAGGCGGTTCACGCCCTCCCGGTGCAGCATGACGTCGTCCATCTCGAACGCGCCGTGGTAGTAGGGCTGCCAGACGCGCGCCAGGTCGTGGTCCGCGGTGCCGCAGGTCGTGATCACGACGTCCACGAGGCGCTTCTCCACGAGGGCCCGGAGCACGCCGCGGACGCCCGTCGCCATGAGCGCCGCGGGGAACGAGAGGAACGTGCGGCAGCCGGGGCGGCGGAACATCGTGCGCAGGATGTCCACGCCGTCGGCAATCTTCTTCGCGGTGAAGCCGCCCGCGGCCTCCATCTGGGCGACGAGGGCGTCCACCGTGGTCGCGCGCGAGAGGTCGATGTCCTCCACCTTGCGGCGGAGCACCTTGGAACGCGGCATCGCGCGGGGATTCCGAGGCTTGAGTAAAAAGCTATGGAGACCTGGGTAGTGCGACTTCCTCGGGAGACCTCCAGATTTTCACATTCACACCCCTCCCCCCGGAAACCTTCTCTCCCCGGACCTCCTGTCGTTACCTCGACGATCCCTCCGGTGGAAGACCACCGTCGAGAGGCCCGCCCGGCATGATGCGCCCTGCGCCGAACACGGGCGGGCCCGGGGTGCGACGATGGCGTCGCATCTCGCAGGCGAGACGGGCCCGTGCGTGGGCCCACGGATCGACCCGGCCTCCCTTCCCGGGAGGCCAAGGGCCGTACGGTTGCGGCCCGGTGCCCTCCGCGATGATGCGATGAGTCCCCTCTACGGCCTCCTCCGAGGAGGCGGGGGCGCACGGGAGGAGCCGAGCGGAGTGGAGTGCGTTGCGGGGGATGGACGTCTCCCGCGAACGACACACAACCGGAGACCTGTAAATAGCCCGAGGCCCATCGGCTCCGCAATGGCGCTGCTCATCCGCGACGTCATGTCGAAGGAGCCCATCACCCTCAAGCCGACGGCGACCCTCCACGAGGCGGCAATCACCCTCGCCGACGAGAGCGTCGGCGGCTGCCCGGTGGTCGATGCGGACGGCCGGCTGCTCGGGATGCTCAGCGAGGTCGACATCCTGGAGGCGCTGAAGACACAGCACAAGGAGCTGCGGATGCTCATGCCCCCGGAGATCACGTTCGGCATCTCCTTCGTGGAGATCATCAAGGAGCGCGAGGCGCTCGCCGCGTTCAAGGAGGTGGAGGACCGCCTCGTCCGGGACCTGATGACGAAGGAGATCCACTCCGTCCGCCCGGAGGACCCCGTCGAGAAGGCCATCCGGATCATGGTCCAGCACAAGATTCACCGCATCCCCGTCGTGGAGGGCGGCCGCCTCGTCGGCATCGTGACCCGCGGCGACGTCCTGCGCGGCTTCTTCCGACAGGTCGGGCAGCCTACGCACCGAGGAGCCCTCTGAGCCGCTCGCGCAGCCCCAGGGGGCCGCGCCACCGGAAGTCCGCCTGGCAGGCCATGCAGCGGCCCCACCCGTCCTCGTAGAACGTGAGTTGGTCGGAGCCGCAGACGCCGCACACGCCGCGGGCGGGGCGCTCGATGCCGCGCCGCCGGCGTTCCTCCTCCACCTGGGTGGACAGGCGGTAGGCGGCCTCCTCGGCGTTGCGGGCGAAGGTCATGCCCGCCAGGTAGTCGCCCTTGGCGAGGACGTCGCGGGACTGCCGCAGCAGCGTCCGCACCTCGGCGACGCTGAGGTCGTACGACTCCGCCTCCTTGAGGAGGGGCTCGCAGGCCGCGATCATCGCGTGGGCCCGCCCGATCTGGCTCTCCCGCAGCTGGATGGCCTGGCCGATCTGGTCCTGCTGTCCGCGCATGGCGGCCCGCTCGGCCTGCTTGACGAGTTCGTCCGCCTCCGCGTAGTCCCGCACCGCGGCGGCGGACTTCGCCTGGGCCCACAGGTCCTCCGCGCCCGTGGTGTCGGCCCCCACCTTCCGGGCGGCCGAGATGTGGTCCTCGACCGCGAACAGGCTGTCGTGGATCTCCCGGATGTGGCGCCTCTGGGCCTCCACGGCCAGGGCCGCCGCCCGGTCCAGCTCCCATTCGGCGGCAGGGAGGTCGCGGCGCTCCAGGGAGTCCGCGGCGCGCCGCCACGCATCCTCCGCCGCGCCGACCCCGGCCCCCAGGTTGGCGGCCTCGTGGATCGTGTCCCGCGTCACGGCGAGGCGCTCCCGGGCCCGGTCGGCCGCGAGGCCGCGCCCCGCGCGCGCCTCCATCTCGCGGACGATGGTATCGGCGCGCGGGCTCGCGAGGAGGGCGGCGACCACCTCCTCCTTGGCCCGCAGTCCGCGGATGCGGACGCCATGTTCGGCCGCGAGCTCCCGGAGGTCCTTCCAGCGGGCGCCGCGGAGGAGCTCCTCTCCCGGTTCAGGCGGGATGCATCCACCTCTCGTTCGGCCAGTCCCGGGGGCCGCGATAAACGTTGCGCACGGACGGCTAGTGCCGCCTCCACAAAGGTAGTCCGGGATTCCTTCTGACTCGGACCTTGTGCGCGTTGCGATACGCGACCGCCCGCCGGATCGCCCGGTGGACCTCCCTCCAATCCCGGTAGTCGCTGCCGTCGAAGGCGAGGGACCGAAGCTCCGTGAAACGGCACTCGATCGGGTTCATCCACGACGCGTTCGTCGCCGTGGGCACGAGGCTCACCGCGTTCGCGCGGGCCCACGCTCGGACGCCGGGGGTCGTGTGGGCGCTCAGGTTGTCCTGGATCACGTACACCCGCTGATCGGCGGGGAACCTCTTGCGCACGTACTTCAAGAACCGGAGCCACGGGCGGCCGCCCTTCTTCTCCAGGAGGAGGCCGAAGAGGCGGTCCCCGTGGACGTGGTACGCGCCGTACCAGAACCGCGTGCCGCCGGTCCGGTGGTACGGGGCCGGCACGCGGTGCGGCTCCCCGGCGGGATGGCAGCCCCGCCCCTTCGTCGGCGCGAGGGAGATCGGCCCCATCTCGTCGACCGACACGACGACGGGCGGGTTGTGCCGCTTCCTCGTCAGGCGTTCGACCCGCCGCTTCTTCTCGGCGAACCTCGGATCCTTCGATTCCTTCCACGTCTTCGCCTGCTGGTACGTCAGGGCGGCCTCGTCCAGGATCACGGCCAACCACGAGGTCGAGATGTCCTCGACGACGCCGCGGCGGATCGCCTCCCGCCGGAGGCGGCTCAGGGACCACGCCTGGAACGGCAGGCCGAGGTCCGCGGGTCGACTCGTGGCGAGGTTCGCGAGCTCCCGTCGCACGTCGTCCGTGAAGGTGCGGGGCCGCCCGCCGCCCCACTTCGGGTTGAGGCTGTCAAAGCCGCCCGCGTGGAAGGCCTTCACGATCTCCCGCACGTAGTCCACGTGCAGGTCCATGAGCTCCGCGATCCTCGGGGGCGTGTAGCCCTGGGCGCCTTGCAGGACGACCATCGCCCGCCGCAACACGACGACGTCCCTCGTCTTCTTCATCAGCCGCCGCAGCCGGTTCCCTTCCTCGTCGCTCAACTCGACGCGTAGCACCATGAGTGCATCCCGCGGGGAGATGCACTCCGAGGCCTCAAAATTGTCGGACTACGTTTCTCGAAGGGGCACTAGCGCGATTGCTGGTGCGGCGGTCGGCCTAGGTTTCGCGGTCGGCGGCACAATTAAGACCCTGGAGTCCGATGGGATTGGCAAGCTGCCCTTCCCCGTGGCGCCTTTGAAATATACCGAGGAAGCCGTGTCACTCGCAGCTCTCGGATACGCGATGGCAAGCTTCGCAGACACTGTGTCGCGGGAAGCGTAACCATGGAGCCATTGGGGAACTTGGTCCTCGACTTCAGCCGGTCGGCAGTTGTTCGTAAGTCGCTCGCACGGGACAAGAGAAATCACACCCTCTTCGCGTCACTGGGCACCATTGCGGGGGCGCTGCTGATAGTCCTCGCAGTGTGGAATGGCGCGAACGTCGCCGACTTCGTATTCATCGGCGTCGGCGTACTCCTTTTGTTGTTTGTTGTATCGTCTGCTGATGCGCTGATCGGTTTCGACGTCATGAACCCTGGTCTGCGGGTGTTCGAGTTCGGTCTGGCCCTTCCGTGGAGGAACCGGAAGACCGCGGCGAAAGGCGCCGAGAACGTTGTTCTCTTTAGCGAAATCAGCGAGATTCAGGTTCTGGGAGGAAAGCAGGGCCCGAACTTGGTCGTCGCGTGGAAAGAGAAACGCCGGCCACGGACCTTCCTGATCGAATCGAAGTGGATTCCCGATCGTCAAGCCATTCTGCAAGCATTGCAAGGAAGGGTAGCGGTTCGAGAGCGGTAGCGTCGCGGCGGTCATCGCGGGCACGCTGACGGGCTCTCAAGGGAGTGACGTTCTCAACCGCGTTCTGATGAACGCTTCCGGCGGTTCGGTCCACTCCTACGTCGACGTCACGAATACGGCAATCGTCGCGAACCTCCCGGCTGACGTCATCAAGATACTCCCGTGGGCCCCTGTCGCCAACGGCCCCACGGGCGCGATGCCCCAGGACTTCTGGCAGAAGATCGGCGCGATCACGACTCCGCATGGATCCGCGGTTCCCCCTCGCGATGTCTTTAAGAGGCCCACGGACGATGGGATCGGCTGGATCATGAAGGACTACCGGAAGATCGCGGAGGAGTTCGCCCGCCACGTGAAGTCGAAGTACGGCGACCGGATCGATCGGATCATCCTCTTCGGCTCCGTCGCCCGCGGGGACTACCGCGAAGACTCTGACATCGACCTGCTCGTCGTGGCGCGGGGTGATCGCTTGGCGCTCCAGGACGACCTTTCGCACGACATGACCCAGTTCCTCCTCCGGGACGGGGTTGCGGTCGTCCCCCTCGTCCTCTCCACCGCGGAGGCCGCGAGGCTCCCGGCGACGGGTTTCGGCCGGGAGGTGGCTCGGGAGGGATTCGCAGTTGCCTGAACCCCCGGGCCGACTCCGGGATGCCGAGGCGAGCCTCCGGGCGTCGGAGATCCTCCTCGACCAGGGGTTGTATCGGGATGCGGTCAGCCGGGCCTACTACGCGATGTTCTACGCGGCCGAGGCGCTCCTCGCAACGAAGGGGCTTCACCCGAAGACCCATGGCGGCGTCCTCCACCTCATGGGAGAGCACTTCGTGAAGGGCGGCGAACTCGAGCCTGAGATGACGAACAGCTTCGGGTTCGCGATGCAAGCCCGGCAACGAGCCGACTATGGCGACGATTTCGCGATCACGGTGGACGATGCCAGGGCCGTGGTAACCAAGGCGAAGTCCTTCGTGAATCGCCTCGTGGGCCTCGTCGAAGGGAAGTGACGAGGAGGGCACCCTTCGGCGTCAACGACACGGAGGAGACGACCGCCGGGAACGACGGCTGGATCACGGATCCGCAATTGGCCGACACGGATGGGGACACCTGGGGCGACGCGTACGAGATCTCCACGCGCGGTACGAACCCCCTGGCCGTGGACACGGACGGCGCCGGCGCGAGGGACCTGCTGAACCGCCTGCTCCTGAACGCCTCCGGTGGCAACGCCCACACATACGTCGGCGTGACGAACACGGCCCTTGTTGCGAACCTCCCACCGGATGTCGTCAAGCTCCTCCCTTGGGCGCCCGTCGTGAACGGTCCCGCGGGCGCGATGCCCCCGGTGCAGCTGAAAATGCACCCGTTTTGCGCCCGACTCACCCTTCGCCCAGGATGGCCAGGACCCGGAGGAGCACGTCCTGGCGGATCCACAGGCCGGACGCGACGAGGTCCTCCACGGTCGCCCGGGCGGCCTTCCGGTCGAGGAGGCCTCGGCGGTAGGCCTCGAGCACCACGGACGTGGTCCATCGGGTGTCCAGCCCGCGCATCCTCGCCAGATCGACGGCGACGCGGTCGTCCATGAGTACGGTGGCCTTCAGCGTTTCGGCGAGGGCGATGGCGTCCGCCTCGCCCCGACCCACCGGAGCGGTCCGGCGCAGGGTATCCGACTTGCGCCGGTTCCGGGCCGACAGGGGCCGGACTTCCAGCCACCCCGCCTTCGCCTCCACGAGGACCTGAGTCTCGGGACGGGGTTCGCCCGCTCCACAGGCCTCTTTCCAGACGGACGGCGGGACGACGACTTTCGCGTACAGCCTCGGCAACAGGTCCAGATGACCCGCTCGAGCGAGGTGGAGGAGCGGCGTCGTATCGGAGACAATCATCCGCGGTATCCCAGCTCGCGCAGATCCCGTTCCAGGTCCTCAGGGCCGTAACCGGAGGCGATCCGGTGCTGCCGGGCGAGGTCGAGCATCTCGTACAGCGTGATCCCCGCCTCCTCCGCGGCCCGTCCGACGGAGACCTTCCCCTTTCGGAGCCGGTCGAGGGCGTCGTCGATCCTCGCTTCGCGGAGGCCACGCTCGATGAACCGCCGGAGGGCCTCGGAACGGTCCGTCTTCAACCGTTCCGCGAGCCGGTCGACCTCGCGGAGGCTCTCCTCGGAGAGCCGGACGGACACCGTGTGCGCCATGTATACGATATCCTATCCCGTATACAAAGAGCTTTGCATGCGCCGTGGGAATCGGGACTGGTCATGACAGCTCCTCCCGTCCGCGAGCAAGATCCTCGGCAAGATGGACGAGACCGAGAAGGAGTTCCTCAACGACCTGTTCGAGGCCAAGCTGAGGTACGTGACCACGAGGCCGTGCGGGAACGGGCCGCAGGCGAAGCCGAAGATGTACCCGTAAGGTCGGAGGCACGTGATGGGTGGGCGCCCAGCCCAATCCCGTCCACGGAGGCCTCTTGTTGGCGGTCCATCCGCGACCGGCCGCAAGCATAAACTACCCGTGGCGACTAGAAGAGGGGCCATGGCCGCCTCCGAAGCCGGTGTCGAAGAGCCGCCGCACCCTGGCGTCTTGGTCCGCCGCGTGACCGAGCTCGAATGGCCGTCCGTCCGGCACCTGCGGCTGCGCGCCCTCGCCGCCGATCCGCTGGCCTTCGGCAGCCATGCCGCGCGGGAATCGACCTGGGGCGACTCCAACTGGGTCGACTGGATCCGCGAGGGAGCGTCCTCCCCGACCACCGCGCTGTGGGTCGCCGCGCAGGACGACGGCTCGCTGGTCGGCATGGGCGGTGTGTATCCGCAGGAGGACGGCCCGCACGTCCGCGGGATGTGGGTCGAGCCCGCCCTCCGCGGCCGCGGCATCGGCGGGGAGATGCTGGACGCGCTGCTCGCCTGGGCGGGCGGGGCCTACCCGTCGCAGGATCTGTGGCTCTCCGTCAACCTGGGCCTCGAGCCGGCCGTGCGCCTGTTCCGGAGCCGCGGCTTCGAGGCCACGGGGCTCGCGCAGCCGCTGGGGCACACGCCGGGCGCGAGCGCGCAAGAGATGGTCCGGAAGGCCTCCACGATGCCCTCCGCAGGCGGACCTTGATGCTGGTTCCAGGTCACGGAGGAGCCCCGCTCCATGTCGCGTCCGCCTTGGGGTCGTGAAGGCGGACCGATGCGGTCATCTTTCGTCAAGCCACTCGAGGGACTCGCCCAAGAGCCCCTCCTCCGGGGGCGGATGAACCGCCAGGCGAGCGACCTCGGAGAAGTACGGCAGCGGCTCGAGGCACGCCTCCGGCGCCAAGACGCCGCGCTCCCGGACCTTGCCCTGGAGGATCTTCAGGGCCGCGAGGACGAGGGACCCGGACGTCGTCAGCCAGTTTGAGGCCGGCCAGCAGGCGTACCGCGCGCTGCGTCCCTCCTTTCGTCCGATTGCCACGGCCCAGATCGTCAGGTCCGTGGGGAAGCCTTCGGGTCCGCTGAGCCATCGCCTGGGGTCGCCGAGGACCGTCTCGAAGAACCCCATCGCCGTCTTCGTGGCGTCCATGCCTTCGACCATCCGCCTCCCGTGCTCCTGGAAGAGCCGGTTGAGCTGGGACGGAAACATCGCCATGAGGCCTGTGACCTTCTTCACCCGGGGCAGGCGCCGCGGGAAGGTGATCGTCTCGTTCGACGTCATCGGGTAGGCCGTCACCTCGCCCCCTTGCGGGAGTCTGATGTCCACCGGGTTCGCGAGCGAATCGACCTCGGCCCAATCGCCGTCCCGATACACGCGGGCCGTGCCGGATGCTGCGCGGAACAGGCTTTCCCACGAGGCATCCACGCGGCCTGTCCGTCGCATCGTGGCCAACATCTCGGATGGGTCGCCCCATCCGGCGAGAGGGAAGAACCAGCAGACTTGGAGCTCCTCGACCTCGTCCAGCTGGCGCGCGGCATGGAGCATCATCAGGTTCGTCAGCCCGGGTGCGGCCCCGATGCCCGTCAGCGCGGTGATGTCTGCCGCCCGGGCCGCGGGGTCGAGGCCAATCAGCTTCTCCGTCGTGAGGCCGTCCACGCAGAGGTCGCAGTAGTGCGTCCCGGTCTCGATGGCCGCGCGCAGTGCGGGGAGGGCGACGTGGTAGTCCGGCCCCGCCGCGTTCACGAGGATGTCCGCGTCCTTGGCGGCGGACGCGACCTGTGCCTCATCCGACGCGTCGACGCGCTGGGCCCGCCCTTTCCCCCCGAGGCCCGCCGCGACCGCCCGTGCGGCGTCGACGTTCCGCCCGGCGACCACAATCTCCGTTACAAGCTCGCTGGCGCCGAGCCTACGTGCGGCAACCCGGCCCGTGTTTCCCGCACCCCCCAGAGCAAGGACTCGCATCGACACGCCCCGGGGAGCATGCCTCGGCAGCTACTAGGCCATTCCGGCGATTCGCGGAGGTGGGCCTCCCCGAGGTCGTCTCGCAGGGCTTGCCCGATGCGGGGAGCAAGGGTGCCTCGAGCCTACGACGCGCGTGCGACCGGACCTATGCAAGGTGACTCACCGCAAGCGGGGCCTCGGCTGCGCGGGACGCGTCGTTGAGAAGCTTCTCTTCGACTATCATGGAGCCCGGCCGGAGCCCGTGACGACCTGGCCGCACGGGACGGATCGCAGGCGATACCCGGCCCCTGGTGGCCATCCCTCGCCTACGATTCAATTCCGGAGGACGAGCGCCGTCGCGTCACGTCCACGGACGCGCCCGGAGGCCCGATATAGTCCCCTCCCGATATCCTGCTTCGATGGACGCCTACCGGCTGAAGGGCCAGGGCGTCGCCCGATGGGAGGAGGTCCCTCGGCCTTCGCCTTCCGCGGGTGAGGTCGTCGTCGCCATGAAGGCGAACGGCCTCTGCCGCTCGGACCTCCACGCGTTGCATGGGGTCCTCCGGTCCGAGCCCTCGACGATGGGCCACGAGGGCGCCGGCGTCGTCGAGGCCGTCGGGGCGGGGGTGACCGCGCCCCGCGTCGGGGACCGGGTCGTCGTGAACTACGTGAACCCGGACGGGACGTGCCCCATGTGCCGCGAAGGCCACGAGGAAATCTGCGAGCGCCCGCCCCTCGGCTTCGGCGTGGACGGGGTGTTCGCGGAGGCGGTCGCCCTCCCGGCCGCGAACGTCGCGCCCCTTCCCGACAACGTCCCGTTCGAGGAAGGCGCGGTCCTGGGATGCGCGGGGGCCACGGCCTGGGCCGCGGCCTCGCGGTCGGGCCTGAGGCCCGGGCGTTCATGCATGATCATCGGCCTGGGCGGCGTCGGGATGCAAGGCCTTCAGACGGCCAAGCTCTTCGGCGCATCGCCGCTCATCGCGGTCGACGTGAGTGAGGCGAAGCTCGCGATCGCCCAGCGGCTCGGGGCCGACCTCCTCGTGGACGCGGCGAAGGAGGACCCGGTCAAGGTGGCCCGCGGCCTGGGGGACCGACGAGGCGTCGACGTGGCCTTCGAGTACATCGGGCTGCCGCAGACCCTGGAGCAAGCGATCCGGGCGACCCGCGGCGGCGGGACCACGGTCATGGTCGGCATCCCGGCGGGCGAGGTCCGCTTCAACGGTCTGACGTTCAACCTCGATGCGAAGACCCTCACGGCCATCCAGGGACACACGAACCGCGACCTTCAGGAAGTGATCGCGGCGCGGGCCCGCGGTTTCCTGAGGACGGGGGAGACGATCACCCATCGTCTGCCCTTCAAGGAGCTCGAGGGAGCGTTCGCGATCCTCGAGAGCCAGAAGGGCGACCCCGTCCGGATCGTCCTGTCCCATTGAAACGGTCGCCGAGTCCGGCCGCCCCTCGGAATAGAAAAAAGGGCCCGCCCCTGTGGGCGGGCAGGGCAAGGTCTGGCACATCAGGGCAGCCAAATGGTGTTGATCGGCGTCGCGTTCGCCGCGCCGCCGACGTAGCCGGAGAGGCCGAAGCCGTCCTCGAGGGTGCGCAGGAGGCTGTAGTGGTCGTAGACGCCGCCGTACAGCCCGCGCCGCACGTCGTGTCCCAGGACCGCGAAGACGATGTGTCCGCCGTTGCCGACCGGGTCGACGGGGTTCGGTCCGCCGGTGTTCCCCTCATCGTAGGTGATGATGAGGACTCCGTTGTGGGCGAACGCCTCCGAGTGCAGGATGAGCGGCACCTCGCGGGCCAGGAAGTCGTCGAACTGTTGGATCCGCGGGATCGTGGCGTTGCACGTGTCGTGGGCATCCTCGCAGACGTTCGGGACGATGTAGTTGAACCGCGGCACCGTGTCGGCGCTCAGGTTGGCGTTGAAGTAGTCCATGTTGTCCGGCCCGGTGGTTCCTGCGGGGACGACCTGGCTCAGGCACTCCGTCGACGGGTTCGTGGAGGACCACACGCCACCGGCCCCCTCGATGTCCGCGTAGTCCACCGCGGGGTTGTGCCGCACCGCGTAGCCGTTCAGGTTCGCGTCGCTCCCCGCGTTCACCAGGTAGCAGGGGCTCGGCATGGACTCCATCCACTCCTTCCAGGAGATGCCGCTCGCGTCCAGCTGGTGGAACAGGTTGGGCACGTCCTGGTTGCAGAAGGACGGGTTCTTGTCCTGCTGCTCGCACGTCGTGAACTGCCCGGACGTCATGGCCACGTAGTTCGACTCGGAGTTGTGCGTCGTGGCGAAGTAGTCCGTCAGCCACGCCGACTGCGGCAGGATGGTCCCGAGCTGGTACGGCGCGTTGCTCAGGTTGAGCTGGGTGATCTCCGTGTTCTCGCCCACGATGACGAATACGTTGCCGAACGCCGGCACGCCTTCCACTGACGGGAGGGGCGGAGCGACGGATGCGCTCGCCCCCTGCGTCGAGATGACCACGAGCGTGATCATCAGGAAGGCCGCGGCGATCGGAACAAGCCGATGGGTCTTCATGGTCCGTCGAACCCCCGGGCCGGATTCATTCGCATTGTCTCAGAAGAAGATGGATTCTCCGGGAAGAACCTGAGGGCTCCAGCGAATCCGCGGCCCCACGGAAATCTACCGGGGCCCCAGATCGCTCCGGAGCCTGCAGGGGGACCCTGGAGCCGCCTATGGCTGCTCGCTACCTTTCGTCGCTTCTCCTGTGGATCCGCATCTCCTCGGTCCGTTTCCAGGTCTTGCCATCGTCGTGCGATTCCTCGGCCCGCCACCGGAATGCAGCGGGCGTGACGTCGGAGAAGATCCAGTGGTCCAGCTGGCCGTCCTCGTCCCGAGACTCGAGCACGATCTCTCCGCCCGTCTCGTGGACCGCGAAGCGCATCAGAAGACCATACCTGGGTGCGACCCAGAGGCTCGTCCACGCGTCCTCCTCCGCGTCGTAGAAGCGGACGGTCGTGCCCACCGCGCTCTCCACCGGCGGGTCGCCTTCCATCGCCCCCCAAACGTCCCGCACACCGCCGCCCCCGCGGCGCCACCGCGAAGGGACGACTCCCCCGTTACTGTGCGCCCCACCATCCCGCGCGACCCACCCCCCGGCGGTGTCCCAGGCGCCCCCCCGCGCCCCGCGAAGGGCCCGCAGCCGAGGGGCGCGAGTGGCCCGGCCCCCGCCGGCGTGGCCACGCCCAACGAGCCGCCGGCGACGGTCATTTCAACGGAGCCGGAGCAAATAAAAGCACAGTGCCCGACACGTTCACGAATGCGCGTTCCCTCTGCGGGCAAAATTCTTTTGTAAGGATTTGGGAGGTTCCGCGAAGTGCAGGTGGAACAAAAACAATTTTATGATGCAAAACGAATTATTGGAGACGGACGCACCGGCAGCGACGGCAATTGATTTTGAGGCCGTGGTTGAAAGTCATTACGAATCACTCTACAAATCTCCCTTCGGTCTGGTTGGCAACGAGAATGA
>OFHG01000776.1_pt1 | contig 12069 bp, 14 predicted proteins | sample 1521931 | NCBI WGS metagenome assembly OFHG01 (sample SAMEA2468438, study PRJEB22500) | soil metagenome | biome: Glassland; feature: Farmland; material: Clay | place: Australia | collected 2013-01-31 | depth 0.55 m
GTCAACGAAAGCATAGAAATTAGAAAGAGGATCGGTTATCTGGCCCAGAATCCTCGTTTCTATACGCACATGACCGCCCGCCAGATCTTGGGCTTTACGGCACGCTTTTTCTTCAGAGGTTCTCAACTGGGAATTGATCGCCGCGTCAGTGAGACGCTGGCGCTGGTAGGGCTTATTGATAAGGCTGATCGCCCGATAAAGAGCTTTTCGGGTGGTGAGCTTCAGCGTCTGGGCATCGCACAGGCACAGGTAAACAATCCTGAATTGCTGATCCTCGATGAGCCGGCTGCCTCGCTCGACCCCATGGGACGCCACGATGTACTAAAGGTAATGGAACGCCTGCGTGAAAACACAACCATCTTCTACTCAACCCACATTCTGGACGATGTTCAACGAGTCAGTGATACCGTAGCCGTTCTCAACAATGGCAAACTGGTGGCTCAGTCTCCCATTGAAGAACTGCTGGCAGGCGGTGAGGAAACGACTTATACCGTCGTACTGACAGGTAACACAAGATCGGCGCGAAGACAGGTTATCGCTCAGACATGGGTAGCGGATGTTGAGGAAGTGACTGAGGACAATAACATCATTTGGCAAGTCAGGGTAACAGACCGGGAAGCGGCCGAGGCACAGTTGCTGCAGCTCATTATGGCCAACCAAAGCGTGACGGTGAAGGAGTTCAAATATAGACAACACAATCTAGAGGAAGTATTCTTGAACATTATTGGGAGAGACAACCGTGAATGATGTAGATACGCTTCTAGAAGTAAACGCATATGGATGGCGCGCGGGCTTTACCAATATGTTTCGCATGGAAAATGAAAGGTGGTGGCGCACACAACGCTGGTGGATACAAAGCCTGATCTGGCTTATTGCCATGAATGGGCTGGTTATGATGGATGACTTTTGGTCAGCAGGAAGTCGTGAAGCCATCTTGAGCGAAGGCACCCAACTATTCTTTTTGATTGTGCTTGTTATCCCTGCGATAGGAATAGCGATCACAGTGCAGAGAGATATCCTTAGAGAGAAACAGTTGGGCACAGCAGAGTGGATACTCTCCAAGCCCATTTCACGGAGTGCGTTTGTGTTGGCAAAATTCTTCGCCAACACTATAGCTGCCTTGCTCATTATGATTGTTCTTCAGGGGAGTGTGGCTTACCTTCAGATTTCCGCAGCAGCCGGTGGCAGCTTTCCATTATTGCCTTTCATAGGCATGCTTGGTATGGCTGCAATGCATTTGCTCTTTTATTTGTCATTAACGCTGATGCTCGGTACATTATTCAATACCGGCGGGCCAGTGATAGGCATCCCCATTGCGGTATTAGTCGGTCAGCGGCTACTCGCTCAATCCTTTCCACATTGGTTAATTGAAGTAACTCCTGGCATATTAATCAATGTTGCAGCCAGTGGCTTAGAATTACCACATATCGGCTCTTTGGTGGCCATAGTCGCATGGTCAGTGGTGTTCGTGATGGTGGCCATTTGGCGTTTCAACCTCGAAGAATTCTAGAGGCTCCTGGGTTAGGATGGAACCATTTGTTAACCAATCCCCCAGGCTGCGAGGTTGATCCTCTCACCGCCCTATCCGCTACCATCACTGGAGAGAAGCTCGACCTGCTCGGGGATGACCTCGATAACGCAGGGGCGGCCTTTCTGCGCATTCTGGGCGATATAGTAACGGCGCAGCGGGAGCTGTTGAAGGTGAACCAGGAGATTGTGGATCCCGCCAGGCGTCAGGAGGTACTTGCGTGCCACTCGGAGGTTATAGGAATGCCGTACATCCTGCTCCCCCCGTATACTGGCCCGGCCGCTGATGCGCAGTACCCGCTGGTCACGCGGATCCTGCTCCACTTCGAAGAGGACGCTCGCCCGCGGGTTGGCCTTGACGTTGCGAACCGCAAGCGTCCAATCCGGCGTGCCAAGCCAGATGCGGCCGTTCAGGTAGACAAAATAGAGCGGGTTGATGCTCGGTCGCCCATTGCGGGAAAGGGTGGCGATGCGAGCGACCATGCAGCGCCGTATAATGTTGAGCGCCGCGGGGTCGTCAGCTTTCATCTCTGACCTCGCGGAGGGTTCCGTAATCCCAGGCGACTGTCTTGATCGGGACCACCTCGAACCATGTGCAGCCAGCAGGCGCACCCGTGGGAACCTCGGCGGGCCGTGCCTGGCCACGGATGTAGATGGCGCGCAGGTCGAAGTAGTAAGTCCCCTCGTCAATGAGAAGAACGACCTCTTGAGCGGGGCCGGGCTGGCGCCCAGCATCCCCAGGGATACCGGCCAGGTAACGACCTTCATGCCACAGCATCACAACCGGCTGAGCTTGCGGCCCCTGGTCGCTGGCAAAGCAGATGCATGCGCGCGGAACCCGCTCGAGCAGATCCCGCGCGCTAGCGGGATCGATGTTTCTGGTGACCTGTTTCATGTCAATCGTAATAGCGTATCAAGGTCCCCTTTTCCGGTGCCGTTACCAGCTTTGTCTCCCAAGACTCCCTCATCCAACAATCATAGCGCGTACACCTGAATTCCTTGATCTTTGAATCAAGCGGATTAGAATCGTCGTTGACCTGCAGATATTAATCCCCAAACGTCACATCCACCGGCATGCCCGGAATCAGCTTCCCCTGCGAGTTCGTAATCGACAGATCGACGGCGTAGACCGTCGTCTGGCGTCCCTGCTTGGTCTGTACATTGTTCGGCGTGTATTCGGCCTGATCGGCGATGCGCGTCACCGTGGCCTCGAAGCTCTCGTTGGGGTACGAGTCCACCTGGAGGCTGGCGTGGTCGCCCAGGTGTACCTGGCCGTACTGGTTCTCGGGCAGGTAAACGGTGACCTTCAGTTGGCTCACTTCACCGATTACCAGGGCTGTCATGCCGGCCTGGAGCACCTCGCCCGGCTGGGTGCTGCGCGCCAGCACCACGCCATCCACCGGCGCCTGGACGCTCAATTGCGCCATCTGGGCATCGATTAGATCCAGCTGGGCCTGGGCCTGGCTGGTGCCGGCCTGCGCCTGGTTCAGCCCGTCCTGCGCCTGCTGCACGGCTTTCTGGGCGGCTACCACCTGGGGGGCCAGGGCCCCGGTCTGCAGGGCGCGCAGCTGGTCCTGCGCCGTGGCGTAGCGCTCCTGCGCCACCGCCAGCTCGGCGCGCGCCTTAAGCACATCCTTGGCGGCCTGGGTGGTGAGCATGTCGTTGTAGGCCTGCTGGGCGCGATCCAGCTCGTCCTTGGCATTGTCGAAAGCATCTTGGGCGGCGTTGCGCAGCTCGGCGTTATTGCCCGTTTGGGCGCGCTGGTTCACGGCCTTGGCCGCTTCGTAAGCCAGGCGGGCGTTGGCCAGGCGCTTTTCGGCGGCTACGAATCCGCTGTTCTGCACACCGTTAATTACATTCTCCAGGTTGGACTGCTTATCCGCCAGGCCCTTTTGGGCGGCATCCAGCTCGGTTTGCGCCGCCTGGGTCTGCTCGGTTTGGGTGAAGTACCAGGACGGCTGGGTGAGGCCAGCGGTGCTGCTGCGCCAGTCGTTCGTGCGCGCCTCCTGGTCGGCGGCTAGCGCCGCGTCCAGCGTTGCCTGGTATTGGGCCTGAGCCGCGCCCAGGCTGGATTGGGCGCTCTGCAGCGCGCTGTGCGCCGCATCGAGGTTGGCGGCTGCCACCTTGCGCTGCGCTTGCAGCAGGCTGCCGTCCAGGCGCAGGAGCTCGTCGCCGCGCTTCACCGCATCGCCTTCCTTGGCGGAGACCTGGGCGACGCGCCCGCTTAGCTCGGGGGAGACGTCCACCTGGGTGGCTTCGATGACCCCCGAAGCCTGGATGGCGCTGGTCTGGCTGGCGCCCAGGGCGCTACAGCCGGCGACCGACAGGACGATCAGCGTCCCCAGGATGGCGGCTAAAGGTGGGCGAAGACCGCCCGAGCAGCCGGGGTGGAATGGTTTTTTGAATGCCTTCATGGTGTTCTCCTGCATATCTTTAATTCGGTAAAAAGTGTTCGCATGTGCCAGGCACTTACAAGAAATGCCTGGCACCAGTAATTATTTGTCATTCATGCTGGCGATGAATACGTCTTCCAGCGATGGCTCGATGATGGAAATTTGCTCGAGCTGGATGCCAGCTTCCTTTAATATGGCACGGATGGCGCTTTGGTATTTCTCGACCTCGGGGGCGATGGTGTGTACCAGCGACCCGTAAAGCTCCACTTTCTCCAGGGGCAGCCGTCCGGCGTCCTGCGCGGCGCGCAGCACTCTCATCGCTTTTACGGCATCGGACGGGGCGATTTCCAACACCGGCCCGTGCATGGTCTCTTTTTTGATTTCGTCCGGCGGGCCGTAAGCGATGATCTTGCCGCGCTGGATGAAGGCCAGGCGCTGGCAGTGCTCCGCCTCGTCCATGTAATGGGTGGTGATGAAAACCGTCACCCCCCCGGCGGTCAGCCGGTAGAGCAGATCCCAAAAGAGGCGGCGCGAAACCGGGTCCACCCCGGCGGTGGGCTCGTCGAGGAACAAGAGCTCCGGTTTGTGCAGGATGGCGGCGCTCAATGCCAGGCGCTGGCGCCAGCCGCCGGAAAGGTCACGCGTCTTAATTGCCTGGCGCCCTTCCAACCCGGCCAGGGCCAGCGCTTCCTGGATGCGCTCCTGCAGTTGGTCGTTCCTCAGGCCGTAAGCCACTCCGTAAAAGCGCAGGTTCTGCAGCACGGTCAGGTCGTTGTACAGGCTGAAGCGCTGCGACATGTAGCCTACGCGCGGGCGGATTTGTGCGGGGGCCTTGCTGACCGGGATGCCCAGCACGTTCACTGTCCCGGCGCTGGGCTGCAGCAGCCCCAGGGCCATGCGGATGGTGGTGGTTTTGCCCGAGCCATTCGGCCCCAGGAAACCGAAGATTTCTCCGCGGTAGACATCGAAGTCGATGCTATCCACAGCGGTGAAATCACCGAAGCGCTTGGTGAGTTGGCGGGCGGTAATTGCGGCTATTTTCTCGTTCATTTTTAAGAAATCACCTTCAATCCAATGCCCGGCGCACGAAACTCAGGGAGAAGGTGCCGATGACCAGTCCCAGCAGCAGCAGGGCCAGCACGTGTGGCCACAGAATGTCCAGCCCGGCCCCTTTCAGCAGCAGGCCGCGCAGGATGGAAAGCCAGTGGTGGGCGGGCACCAGGTTGGCGAACCACTGCAGGACTTTGGGCATACCCTCCACCGGGGCGGCGTAGCCGGTGAACATGAAATCCGCCATGCCCACCAGCAGTATCAGCAGAAAAGCCTGGTGCTGGGTGCGGGAGATCACCGAGATGACCAGCCCCTTGCTCAGCTCGACCAGCAGGTAGCCGAAGGCCAGCAGCAGCAGCAGGGGCAGCGAGCCGCGCACCGGCACGCCGAAAGCGAAATGCACCATGCCCAGCATCAGCAGGAAATCGCCGAAACCCACGACGATCACCGGGATGGATTTGCCGATAATGATCTCCAACGAGGAGAAAGGCATCACCAGCAGTTGCTCCAGGGTGCCCAGCTCGCGCTCGCGTGAGAAGGCCAGGGCGGCGAAGAGCAGCACGGTGAATTCCAGCATCAGGCCCAATTCGGCCGGGGTAGTGTAAAGCGCCTCACTGAGCGCCTCGTTGAACCACACCCGCAGGCTGGGGTTGAAGCCGGCCAGTTGTTGTGGGTCCAGCCCCAGGCGCTGCACGGCGATCTTCTCGCCCAGGTTGTTGGCCACGCCCTGCAGGGCGCGCAAAGCGGCGTTGGCCGGCGTGCCCTCCGAGCCGTTCAGGATGGCGAATAGCACCGGTGTGCCTTTGGGCGAGCTCATCTGCTCGCTGAAATCGGGCGGGATGACCAGCGCGGCGTTGATCTGGCCGCGCTGCATGGCGTCCTGGATGGTTTGCATGTCGTTCACCTGGGCCGCCAGGCGGAAGGTGCCGGTATTCTCTAGGGCGGCGATCACCTGCCGGCTGGCAGCGCTCCGGCTGTGGTCGAGCACCATCAGGGGCAGGTTGGTGATCGGGCGCGAGGTGGCCCAGCCCACTAGCAGCAGCTCCGAAGCGCCGCCGATCAGCATGAAGGCCGGCAGCCACCAGTCGTTGCGCAGGTGAATGAATTCTTTGACGGTCAGTGACCAGATTCTTCGTAGCATGATCCATCACCCCAGTTTCTTGCGGAAGAACAGCGCCGCCACGCCGGTAAAGGCCACCCCCAGAAAGGCCATCATCACCGCGTAGGGCCACAACACGTCCAGTCCCACGCCGGGCAGGAATAGGCCGCGCGTGATGATGGCGTAATGCGTGCCGGGCAGCGACATGGCCTCCAGGCGCATCTCTTCCGGCATGGAGGCCAGCGGGAAGAAGATCCCGGTCAGGAAAAAGCCGGGGAAGAAGATCACCAGGAAGGACAGCGCCAGGGCGGCGGCCTGGGTGCGCATGAAGACGCCCACCACGATGCCCATGCTCAGCACCGAGAACAGGAAGATGATCGATAAGCCGAAAAAGAGGGCAAAATTCCCGTTGAAGGGCACCTGGAACCAGGCCATCGCCAGCAAGGGGATCAGCACCACGTTGGCCAGGCCGACCAGGATGTAGGGCAGCATCTTGCCCAGCATCAGCTCGGCGCGCCCGATGGGGGTGGCCATCAACTGCTCCAGCGTGCCGTGCTCGCGCTCGTGGGCCAGGGTCAGCGCCACCGACAGGGCCGGGAAGCCCAGCACCATCGAAATCAGCCCGGGGATCAGGGCGTTGCGCGACTTCATGCTCGGGTTGTACCAGGTCTGCACGCGCAGGTCGAGCGGCTGCAACGAGGCCAGCGAGATGCCGCGCGCCTGCAACTGTTGCGCCAGGGTCTGGTTGACGAAGGCCTGCGCTCGCGCGGCGATCTGGTCGACGGCGAAGTTGCCGCTTTGCGGCTCGGTGCCGTCGATGATCACCTGTAGCGGCAAGCCCTTGAGCGAGAGCAGGTCGCTGGCAAAACCGTGGTTGATGATCAGGGCGGCCTTGATCTGGCCCTGCATCAGCAGCGAGTCGATATCCTGCATGCTGCTGGCATAGGCGTAGATGTCCAGGTCTTCTCCGGCTGTGATCTGCTGGACGAAACGCGTGGAGGTTGGGCTGCGGTCGTAATCCAGCACGGCGATTGGCACGTGCTTGATGTCTACGGTCAGGGCGTAAGCCATCAGGAGCAGCAGCAGGGTGGGGGTGAACAGCACCAGGATCAGCGTGGTGCGGTCGCGCAGGATGTGGTGGATTTCTTTGAGGGTCACGGCCCAGATATGACGAATGGACACTATGCCTCCAATTCGGACTGTCCGGCTTCCATCTTTTGGATCAGCGAGATGAATGCCTCTTCCATGCGCGCCGGGGCCAGGCGGACGCGCTGGTAGCCAAGCTTGTGCCGCTTCAAAGCCTTCTCGATCTCCGGCAGGCGCCGCTTGCCCGAATCGACCAGCAGGTGCAGGGCTTCGCCATAAGTCTGCACCTCCTGTACGCCGGGCAGGCCGGCCACCAGCTCCCTGGCTGCCTGCCAGTCGTCGGGCTGCAGCTCGATGACCTCCCCCTCGAGCTGCTGGCGGATGCGCCGGGGAGTATCGCAGACAACCATGCGCCCGGCGTACATCAGCCCGACTTGCGAGCAGCGGTCGGCTTCGTCCATGTAGGGCGTGCTGACCAGGATGGTGGTGCCATCCAGGTGGAGCTCGGTCAGGATGTCCCAGAACTCGCGGCGCGAGATTGGATCGACGCCGGTGGTCGGCTCGTCCAGCAACAGGATTTCCGGCTGGTGGATGAGCGTGCAAGCCAGGGCCAGCTTTTTCTGCATGCCGCCCGACAGGTTTCCCGCCCGGCGCTCCTTGAACTCGTCCAGCCCGGCGAAGGACAGCAGGCGCTCGGTACGGGCGGCCAGGTCGGCGTGGCGCACGTCGAAGATCTCGGCAAAGAAGCGCAGGTTTTCCATTACGGAAAGCTCGGCGTACATACTGAACTGCTGGGCCATGTAGCCGACGTGCGGTTTGATGGACTCGGCCTGGCGCTGCAGGTCAAAACCCGCCACGCTGGCTGAGCCGCTGCTGATGTCGAGCAGGCCGGCCAGCAGGCGCAGGGTGGTGGTCTTGCCGGCCCCGTCCGGCCCCACCAGTCCGAAGAGCGCCCCGGGCTGGATGGATAGGCTCAGGCCATCGACCGCCCGCGTGCTTTTGAAGTCGCGCCGCAGGTCGTGGGTGGCGATAATGGGTTCAGTATCCATGCGATGGATCTCCGCAGGCTGGCTAAAGCCTATTTCCGGGCCAGGCGGATGACCCACAGCACCAGCAGGGCGCCCAGTGCCGGTTCGATCGCCACACCCAGGTACTTCATCGTGTCGCTGAAGCCCATGGCGGGGATCACGAACCAATCCAACAAGCCGACGGCGACCGCGGTGATCACTGCCGCAATATAATCGCCGGCTACGCCGATGGGACGTTTGTCTTTCCAGATTAGGCCGCCAATCCAGCCCATGATCAGGCCGACGACCAACATGATAATGACTAAAATGACGATTTGCATCTCACACACTCCATTTCGTAAGCTATTCCCTCGCCCGCGGATGGAAAGCTACCATTGGCATCTTCTCTGCGATCTGCCGCGGGACATCGTCCGCGGGCTGCTTGCGTTTGCCCAGGAACAGGCCGGCCAGCTCGCGGGAAGCGGTCGGATGGTCGCGGGTGTACGCCTGTATGAGGCGGAGGGCCTGCTCCAGGCCGACGAACTCCGTCCTTGCCTGGAATTTGCGCCCGCCAACCTGGATGGTGACGGCCGGGGATTTGCTCATGATCCAGCCTCCGGATAAGGTCGCAGAAAAGAAACCGTTTCAATGCGATCCTCCTGCCTCATTTTTTGCAGTATTTACAAGGGCAGGCCGCCTTTTGGGGAAATACATAGCGGTGCTTTCCATATAAACCTGGTAATCTTTTCCGTAGCGAATGAGCAGGTCGCGTTCCTCCGCTTTGCTCATCAGGTGAAAGAGCGGCAGCCAGATGAGCGAATAAATGGCGAGGAATGGGGAGTGGCACAAGAAAGCGAATACCCACCAGTACCACACTTCTCCGGCAGCTTGCGGGTGACGGATCTTCTGATAAATGCCGCCGTAGAACTGGTGCTCTTTCTTGACCAGCATGGTTTCCTCCCCCGCGTCTTTCATGCCCCATGCAAACAGGATGCCGGAGGGGATGGCAATTACGACCGCGATCAATGCCGAGACCCAGTAAGGCCAGGGGAAGACGCGCGGCAGAGGCAGGGGAAGCGGGTAAAAAGCGTAGACGACGTAGTTGGCACCGGCCAGGGTCATGAAAATGACCGAGGTCATGCGATAGCGCGTACATTTAGCGTAGGCCGCCGCGCCGATTTTCTGTTCCAGTGCAGCCGGCCCTACGCTTTTGAGGTAATAGATGAGCGTCAAGAGGGTGGCCAGCAAGAGAACGACAAAATTAATCAAAGCGATCATTTCGAACTCCTATACCTGGTTATCGCATAGCCTTTTAATCGCCGGCTTTGCCCCACGCCCTGGCGATGGCCGGATTATGGTTGTAAAAGGCCGCGCGGACTGTTTCGTCGACGTTGTTGAGCGGGCAGGCGAAGTTCATGCATTGCGAGCAGTAAGATCGTCTGAGGGTTGCGTATCCAGCAGCGGTCGTCAGCAGGTAGATGGCCAGCAAAAGCCATTGCCATCCGGCCAACAGGAAAACCAGGGGGTATGCAATGACGAGCAAGATGCCGGCCTCGAAGACGATTTTCTCCATGGCAGTCATTGGGCCGGGACGATACTTCCACAAGCGGGGCGACCCATAGTTAGCCCAGCACTGCAGACTCTTGCCGGGTTCGGCGTAATGCGGGCAGTGAGAGCACATGACCCGGATTTCGATGAAGCCGAAATAGCCAAAGCTCATCACCAGCCAGGGTGCCAGCCACCAGGCGTTGACCCGGAAAATGCCAGCTCCCCCGATGAAGAAGATGGGGAGTCCAGCCAGTAGAAAAGCAGTCAGATCGCGCGCCCGGAAATGGCAGTGGACATCTTTGCTCACCGGGCAGCCTTCGCAATTTGCGGCAGTACAGGTCGTTAGTGGACGCTGGGGATCCAAGAACATATCGGGCATTTAGGTATTCTCCTCTCTGTGCAGACAAACTGACCGGTCAGTCTGTTATCAGCGCAAAAAAAGAGCCCGCCGAATCCGGGCGCTAAGCCTTAACCCCGGCGAGCCAGATTTTGATCCCGGCGCGTATGTGGCGCTCGGGGTCCACCAAGTCTTTATCGTAAACCCACAGCAGGATGGTGCCCTCGAAGATGGCCCCGGCGGCGATCGCCGCTTCGGTGGCGTCCACCGGGCGGAACTCGCCCGAGTCGATGCCGCGTTGGATGATCGGCACCAGCACCTCCATGTAATGGTCCATATACTGTTTGAGGGCCTTTTGTACGACTTTGTTGCGGAATGCCAGGGCCAGGAACTCGTAGGCCACCGGCATCAGGCTCAGCATCTTTTGGTAGTCCTGGATGGCCTCTTCCGAAAACTGCCACAGCGCCTCGCTGGCGCTCAGCTCGCTATCTTTTTGCTGGGATTTGAGCCGCTCGAGTGCACTCAGGAAGATGCGGTCGAGGATACTGATGATGATGTCGTATTTGCTCTTGAAATACCAGTACAGAGTGCCCTTGCTCAAGCCGGTCTCCTCGACGATGTCGTCCATGCGTGCTTTGTCGAACCCCTTTTGCATGAAGACCTGGGTTGCGGCATCCAGGATCTGGTTTTTGCGTTCTTCGCTTACGTCTGGTCGCGGGCTCATAGCACTACCTCTGATAATAAACTGACCAGTCAGTCTATTTATATTTTAGCACTTTTTAATGAGCTGTCAAGAGGGGTCCTTTGGGATTTGCCGTGGTGAGACCCAGCTTTGGGGGGTTGAAATCATTCCTCTGTTCTATAATGGAGGCGCTGACTGCCGCGCGCTAACTTGCTGCTGGCGCAAACTTTATTGTAGGGCCGGCTTTCAATCCGGAAATTGCAGAGTCGTATAATCGCCGAAAGGTTTATTGGGTGGATAAAGAAAGCACGCCCAAAATAAAAAGGAGAGGAAGCAATGAAATATCACGCGCTTTTGACAACTGATCAGGGGCTGAATACCCCGCCTACTAATCCGTGCAATTTGCTTGAATTTGGTTTTCTGAAACTCGCAGCGGGGGAAACCTACCATGGCGAAAGTGGCGACCGCGAAATACTGGCAGTGCTCCTTGGAGGCAAGGCCAGTTTCACGGTCGGGACGAAGCAGTTTGAGAAAGTTGGCGAACGCCCCAACGTATTCAACGGAAAGCCGCATGCGGTATATATCCCGGCAAAATCCGGCTTCAGCATTCAGGCAGAAGAGGCGCTGGAAATCGCATTGCCGAGCGCGCCAAGTGACCTGGAGATCGAGCCGTATGTGATTGCGCCGCCTCAAATTGCCAGCGGGGCGTGGGGGGCGGCCAACTTCAAGCGTTACTATCATCAGATTTTGACGCTGGCCTCGCAGCCTGAGTTGCCCGCGCGGCGATTGATTGTCGGCGAGACGTTTACGCCCAGTGGGAATTGGAGCACCTATCCGCCGCACAAACATCAAGTGGATGATTTGCCGCGTGAGGCCTATCATGAGGAGATGTATTTCTTCAAGGTCAATCCGAATGATGGGTTTGGGATTTGCCGTTATTACAACGAAGAAGGCGAAGAGGAAAATTTCACCGTGCGCGATAACAGCATCCACATGATGCGGCGTGGGTACCATACGGTGGTCAGCGCGCCGGGTTATACCACCTATTATTTGTGGTTCCTGGCTGGCAATCAACGCGTGCAGGCAACAGTGGATGATCCTCATTTGGGTTGGGTGGGCAAGACGGTGTCGATGCTGAAAGAATTTGGATTATGATTCTCGATGCATTCAAACTCGACGGAAAAGTTGCCCTTGTCACCGGCGCGAGGCAGGGATTGGGCCAGGGCATGGCGCTGGCTGAAGCCGGCGCGGAGATTGCATGCCTCGATCGCACGGGTTGTGAGGCGACAAGCGCTTCCGTTCGCTCCCTGGGAAGGAAATGCCACCAGGCGGTTATGGAT
>OFHG01000777.1_pt1 | contig 12060 bp, 10 predicted proteins | sample 1521931 | NCBI WGS metagenome assembly OFHG01 (sample SAMEA2468438, study PRJEB22500) | soil metagenome | biome: Glassland; feature: Farmland; material: Clay | place: Australia | collected 2013-01-31 | depth 0.55 m
CCTCGTGCTACCGCCAATCCTCGCCTCACCCTTCATGGCCACCACCCGGGGCGTGCTGAAGTAATCGGCCACGCCCGCCAGCTGACTCTTGCCGGCCGTGACGATCAACCACATCAGCAGAAAGAACGCCATCATGGCGGTGACGAAGTCGGCATAGGCGATCTTCCAGGCGCCGCCGTGATGACCACCGCCGCCGCCCTTCTTGATCTTCCGGACGATGATCGGGGATTCGGTTTCTGGGACGCTCATCGCCGGTCCAATCCGCTCACTTCGCCTTCAACTGCTTCACGCTCGTTTCCAGCTCCATAAACGTGGGCCGCTCACTGGAGAACAACACCTTGCGCCCGAACTCGACCGCCACCGGCGGCGCGTAGCCGTTCAGGCTGGCCAGCAGCGTGGCCTTGATACAATCGTAGACCTTGCTCGATTCATGCACCTTGTGTTCCAGCGCCGTCCCCAGCGGACCGACGATACCGTAGGCCAGCAGGATGCCGAGGAAGGTGCCGACCAGGGCCTTGGCGATCAGGGTGCCGAGGACGGCCGGTGGCTTGTCGATCGACTCCATGGTATGGGCCACACCCATGACGGCGGCGACAATGCCGAAGGCGGGCAGGCCGTCGCCAACCTTGGTGACCACGTGGGCGGGAAGCTCGGCCTCCTTGTGGTGCGTTTCGATCTCCTGATCCATCAGGCTTTCGATCTCGAAGGCATTCATGTTGCCGCCCACCATCAGGCGCAGGTAATCGGTGATGAAATCGATGACATGATGATCGGAGATGGCACTGGCATATTTCGAGAAGATCGGACTCTTGGCCGGATCGTCGATGTCCTTCTCCAGGGCCACGAAGCCGTCCTTCCTCGCCTTGAGCAGGATCTCGTAGAGCAGGGAAAGCACCTGCAGATACTTGGCCTTGTTGTACTTGGCGCCGCCGAACACCGAGGGCAGTGCCTTGAAGGTAGCCTTGAGCGCCTTGCCGCTGTTGCCGACAATAAAGGCCCCGAAGGCGCCGCCGCCGATCATCAGCAGCTCGACGGGCTGGTACATGGCGGCCAGGTGCCCCCCCTCAATGGCATAACCACCGAACACGGCACCGAGCACCACGACCCAACCGATGATTACCAGCATCTGCTTCCCCCATGTCCATGTTTCCCGCGCGAAACCTCGATGCCCGACCGGGACGGGTCAAGCACCCATTTGTCTAGGCCTGCCTGCGGCGCCTTCAACACGCCCGCGGCCGGACTCACTCGGGACTCACCCAGGCATCGGCATAGCCCCTACCGATGATCTTCTGGCGCACGCTTTCCGCCGCGGCACGATCGGCATAGCCCGTAATGCGCAGGCGGTACCAGAGCTTGCCGGCGACCTTGACCTTCATCATCTTCGCGTGAATCCCCTGTTTGTGCAGGTGTGCAAGCATCTGCCTGGCATCGGCACGCACGTCCAGGGAGACGATATTCACCGCCCAGGGCTGCTTGACCGGCAACTGCGCTGCCGCCTGGGGTTCCGGCGCGGGAACTGGCGGCAGGGGCTCGGCAACGCCGAGTTCTTTCAGCTGCCTGGCCGCATTATTCGCCTCGATGGTGCCCGGGTAGTCGCGGTGCAGGATGGCGAATGCCCGCGCGGCATCGGCCTTGGAGCCCAGGCGCTCGTAGCCCGCACCCAGCCTGAACAGGGCCGGCGCCCGCTTGGGCGTAGTCACGGGCATGGATTCGAAGCCCTTCAAGGCATCGACCGCCTGGGCCACCTGCATCTGTGCGAACAGGGCCTCACCCAGCCAGTATCGGGCCTCGGGCGTGCGTTCCGTGTCCGGATACTGGTGGACGAATGCCTTCAGCCCCGACGTGGCCTTCTCATAATCACCGGACTTCAACAACAGCATGGCGTCATCGAAGGCCTTCTGCATCTTTGCCTGCTCTTCCTTGGACATGGCGGGTGCCGCCTGCGGAGCAGACGCCGGCCCGGCGGCCTTCTCGGGCATCTTTTCCGGCACGGGGGCGGGCTTCGGTGCCGCGGCGGTCTTCGCGGCCACCTTCTTCGGCATGGGAGCGGGGGCGGGCTTCGGAGCTGACGCCGGAGGGGGCGAAACAGCCGGCTGCTGCATGGGCGGCTTGCTTTGCTGCAGGGCATGCGGCGAGCCCTTGCCGATACCGAGGCTGTACTCGATCATGTCGAGGCGGGAATTGATCAGGGCGATGCGCTCCTGCATGGCAAGCATGGCGCTTTCTTGGGCATCCTGCCTGGATTTTGTGGCGGCCTGCGCCGCCTCGAGGGCATCGAGCCTGGCCGATGGCGCCGGCTTATCGGCGGCGGTGGAAAGCGGCGGAACCTTCGGTGCACAGCCGGTGATGGCCAGCGCCGCAACCATGGCGCAAATCGCCGATGCCTGCCACCTCACCGCGCGGCCCACATCACGGTGTCGGTTCGCCGGCTCGTGCCGTCTGTTGAATGGAAACATATGCATGCCCAGATTCGAGCAAGAGCCATGCCAGAGCCTGGCCATCTTTACGCTCGGGCACGCTCCGCCACGGCATGGCTATTTCCGCCCCATCACCCATAATGACGACGGGGACTAAAGGGGCAGGGAGGAAGTCGTAGGGATGGCAGCCCGATTCGCGCGCAATATTGTAATCGTTGCCGGGTTGATTATCGCCATCATGGTCTGGCCGGTCGACGCGTGGCTTGAAGCCTATAGGCATCACATAGACAGCTTATCATCCGCGATGTTCCATCCCTCGGTGATGGATATGTGGTCCAGGGTGATGCTATCACTGCTTACCCTGAGCCTGAGCATCTGCATCCAGTGGATGATCCGTCGGCTGCAACGGGATAAGGAACGCATTGATCTGATCATGCACAGCATCAATGGCGGATTGTGGGACTGGAATCCGAGCACGGGTGCGTTTGCATGCTCACCACAACTGTTCCGCGACACGCTCGGTTACGGTGGAGATGCCCGGGGAAACATGCAGTTGGACCGGTGGATGGACCTGATCCATCCGGATGAAAGGGAGGGCGTGCTGCATTCCCTGCGTGACATGGTGGATGGACATCTTACCCGATATGAAACCGAGATGCGCATGCGCCACAACGATGGCCATTGGAAGCATTTCAGGTTCCGCGCCTTCCCGGCACAGGCCAACGAACATGGTAGTATTGTACGCATCGTCGGCACCATCGCGGACATCACGGAACACAAGCGGGTTGAAGAACAATATCTGCAGAAGGCCGAAGAGCACACGGTCATGCTGGCCACGACGACAGATGGCTATTGGCTGGTCGGCGAAAATGGCCTCATCCTCGAGGCCAACGCGGCCTATTGCAGCATGACCGGCTTTGCCCTCGACGAGGTCGTCAACCACACCGTTTCCGACTTCGAGGTCATCGAAACCCCTGAAGAAACAGCCGCGCACATCCAAAAGGTCATCGCCAGCGGCTTCGATCGCTTCGAGTCCAAACACCGATGCCAGGATGGGCGCATTCTCGACATCGAGGTCAGCGCCTCCTATCTGGCAAAAAAGGGGCAGATCAGCTGCTTCTTCCGCGACATCACCGAGCGCAAGAAATACAAGGAAGAGCTGCTGAGACTGTCGCGCATCGTGGAACAGACCAGCGAAGGCGTACTGATCGTCAATCGATCCGGCATCATCGAGTACGTCAATCCGGCTTTTTGCAAGAATACCGGCTACTCGGAAGAAGAGGCTGTAGGACAAAGACCGTCGATGCTGAAAAGCGGAGCCCAGAACGATGCGTTTTACAGCCATATGTGGGATGCCATCTCGCAAGGCAAATCATGGAGCGGTTCGGTCGTGGACCGGCGCAAGGACGGCAGCTTCTTCCCGGCTCTGCTTTCGATCTTCCCCGTGCACGATGAATCCGGTGAAAGCCTGTATTTCGTCGGCATCCAGCGGGATATCAGCGATCTCAAAAGGATGGAGGATCAGTTCCTGCAGGCCCAGAAGATGGAGGCAATCGGCACCCTGGTTGGCGGCATCGCCCACGATTTCAACAATATGCTGGCTGCGATCCAGGCCAGCACATACCTCGCCAGGATCAAGATAGGCAGCGCTCCGGAAGAATCGGCCGCCCGGCTGACGGATATCGAGCAGCTCACCAAACGCGCGGCTGACATGATCAAACAGATGCTCGCCTTTGCCCGCAAGGACAAGATGCAGCGGGACATGCTGACCCTGAATTCCTTCCTGAAAGAGGGATTCAAGCTGGCCAAGACCGCCATCCCAGAGAACATCGATCTCGCATGGGATATCTGCGAAGAGGAGCTGAGCATCAACGGCGATTCCACGCAGTTACAGCAGGTGATCATGAACCTGCTGAATAATGCGCGCGACGCCCTCAGCGGCAAAGACAAACCCAGGGTCGCCATCTCGTTGCGACCATTCAGGGCCACACCTGAATTCCTGGAGCATCACGAGCACATCCAGACCGGGCGATACGCACACCTGAGCATCACGGACAACGGTACGGGCATCTCCACGGATCATTTGGGCAAGGTCTTCGAACCATTTTTCACGACCAAGGAGGTAGGCGAGGGCACGGGGCTCGGGCTGGCCATGGTGTATGGTGTGATCGAATCCCATGGCGGCCTCGTGGAGGTTGAAAGCACCTCCGGAAAGGGCACCGCCTTCCATATCTTTCTGCCCTTGGTGGAGAGCGCGCCCGTCGACGCCCATGCTCCAACCGTCCAGGAAATCATCGAGGGGCGAGGGGAGACCATCCTGCTGGTCGACGATGAATCCAGCATCCGCAGCACGGCCTCCTCCGTTCTGAGCAGCCTCGGCTACAAGGTTCAAATTGCCGCCGATGGCACCGAAGCCATGGCGTTATTGGATCATGAACGCGAAGTGGCCCTGATCATCACCGATGTGGTCATGCCGCGGATGGGCGGCATGGATCTGGCCGAAGCGCTGCGTCAATCCGGCAACGATATCCCCATTATCTTCGCCACTGGTTACGACAGGGAACAGGCGAGTGCGGCGGATCGGCGCATCAAGCACAGCGCAGTCATCCGAAAGCCCTTCTCACCGGCAAAGATCTCCCAAGTGATGCGCCGGCTCATCGACGAAGCTTCGTAGCAGCGGTCCGGGTTCTTGCCACGGTGGTGAAAGGCTGGACAATCGCCGCCGTGGGCACGGATGCCCGCACCGATTTCCCGGAGGCCATATGACACTGTCCGTCAAGCAACGCCAGGCATTGAAGGCTGCGGCCCACCACCTGCGCCCTGTCATCATCATCGGCCAGAAGGGCATCACCGAATCGCTGACCCGGGAAACGGATGCGGCGCTGACGGCACATGAACTGATCAAGGTGCAGATGCAGCAAGGGGAAAGGGATGAGCGGCAGCAATGTGCCGAGACCCTGGCCACGGCCACGCATGCGACCCTCGTGCAGCAGATCGGCAAGACATTCGTGCTCTATCGCCAGAAACCGGGGAATTGATCGTGGGCACACGCGTCGAACGCATCCGGGAAATCCTGACGCATGACCTGCAGCCTCTGGAGCTGAACATCGAGGACGAATCGTGGAAGCATGCCGGGCATGCGGGCGCCCGGGAAAGCGGCGGCGGGCATTTCCAGGTGCTCATCGTGGCCGAGCGTTTCCGCGGTCACTCGCGCATCGAGCGGCAGCGCATGGTCATGCAGGCCCTGGCCGCCGAGTTCGGCCCGACGATCCATGCCCTGAGTATCCGCGCCCTGACGCCGGAGGAACGCTAATCCCCCTCGTCTCGGCAATGGCAGGCGTCAGGCCTGGGGATACTGCTCCAATGTCCGCAGCAACTGCTGGTACTTGCGCGCGTTATCCAGGCGCACGAGAATTTCCGGCAGCTGGAAGGGCTTGCTGACGAAGTCGTAAGCGCCCTTCTCAACGGCATGCAGGGCATCCTCGACACCCGAATAGCCCGTCATCAGGATCACCAGCGTTCGCACCGGCTCCCCGCCGGCCACCTGCAGGATCGTCAGGCCGTCGGCGCCGGGCAGCACGATATCCGTCAACACCAGGTCGAACTGGGACTTTTTGAGCGTCTCCAGCGCCGTATCCCCCCGCCGGCATACGGTCACCGCATAGCCTGCCTCGCCGAGGTACTCCTCCAGCAGCGCGGCCAGTGCCTCGTCGTCTTCGACAAGTAGCAGCCGGGCGCGATCGGCCGTCATCGCCGCTCTCCGGAGCAGCAGCGCATTCCCGTGAATCTGGCGCCACCCACAGACACCCTCATCCGTTGCCTCCCTCTCGTTCGGGGTTCAACCATTCCAACCGTAGCCTAGCATGCGTCCCACCGCGCCAGCATGCCATAGGCAATGGTGCTTGACGAATCTCGTGTGCGTGCATGATCAGTCCGTCATGATCTTGACGCATTGCCCGACAAGCCGCCGCGCCGTTCATGGCCGGTGCCATCGCCACCGATTTATGCTATCACTCGCTGAGCATGCGGCGATGCCGGACAGGAGCTTTGATGATCAGGCTGAAACACCTCCTCCAGCAGATCCTGGATATGGACGTCAGCGAGATCGGGAATCTGCCCTCCATGCGGCGGCATGCCACGCATGGGCTGCGCTTCTGGTACCGCGTCACCACCCGCTTTGTCGAGGATCAGTGCATCCAGCGGGCCTCGGCCCTGGCCTATGCGTCGCTGCTGGCCATCGTGCCGCTGGTCGCCCTCGGCTTCTCCGTGTTCACCAGCTTCCAGGCCTTCAACGAGGTCGCCTCGCATGTGCGCGACATGCTGCTGCAATACCTGCTGCCGACCAGCCAGGAGGAGGTGCAGACCTACCTCGGGCAGATCGCCAGCAAGGCGGGCGCCCTGTCCATCTTCGGCATCATCGGCCTGCTGTTCACGGCCACCGCGCTGCTGAACACCACCGAGGAGGCCTTCAACCATATCTGGCGCATCTCCCGTACCCGCCCCTGGCTGTCCAAGTTCATGACATTCTGGGCCACGCTGACGCTGGCCCCGGTACTGCTCGGCGCCTCGATCACCATCACCTCCTACTTCACCGCCCTGCCGATCATCCGCGACGTGGCGCAGGGAGGGGCGAGCGTGCTCGTCGAGATCCCGTTCCTGGTCCCCTGGCTGATGTCCTCGCTGGCCCTGGCCTTCCTTTACATGCTGCTGCCGAACACCACCGTGCCGTTTCGCTATGCCATCATCGGCGGCCTGATCGCCGGCGGCCTGTTCGAGCTGACCAAGCTCGCTTTCGCCTTCTATGTCACGAAGCTTGCGAACTACGAGCTGCTGTACGGCGCCCTCGGCGCCCTGCCGATCTTCCTGCTCTGGCTCTACCTGGTCTGGGTCGTCGTCCTGTTCGGTGCGGAGACGGCCTTCGGCCTGCAGCACCCCGAGCAGTCGAAGAAGGAGAACGTGGCCTTCCTGCAACCCGGCGTGCAGCAGTTCTTTTCGCACCTGATCCTGTTGCGCGCCGCCGAGGCCCTGGGCGAAGGACGCAGCCTCGGCACCGACGAGCTGCTCCGGGAAACGGAGGTACCGGACAACATCCTGCAGGAGTGGCTCGATCATCTGAGCGCCCGGGGCCTGATGCGCCGCACGGCGGATGATGAAGAAGATACCTGGGTACTCGGCCAGGACGCCGATCGCCTGACACTATTCAGCGTCCACCATGCCCTGAACGCAATTCCCATGCATATACCCGCAGACTGGCAAGACAGCACCATTGGCCGTACGCTGTCGGGCCTGTATTTCCGGATGGATCGCGAACAGCGGGAATGGCTCGGCGCCATCAGCATTCGCGAACTGATGGAAAAGGACATGCAAGCCCAGGAGCCCGAAGCCGCCACCCATGACTGAACCCGCATACCTGATGATCGCCGCCTCCGAGCATGATGCGGACATGCTTTATGCCTCCGGCATGTTCGTGCCCGACCCCTTCGTCGCCATCGGCATCGGGGGGACTTGGCATGGCCTGCTCTCGCCACTGGAGGTGGATCGCGCCAGGCTCCAGTCGAAGCTGGCCTGCGTGCACCTGGACACGCCCTGGCGCGAGAAGGCACGCGAACGGGGCTGGGAGCCGCCGCTGGCGGGAGCCGCCGCAGCATTCCTGAGCGATCGCGGCATCCGCATCCTGCAGGTGCCGGGCAGCTTTCCGCTGCAGTATGCCGATCAGCTGCGCGCCTGGGGCTTCGAGGTACGACCATCCGCGGGCACGCTTTTCCCCGAACGGGCCGTCAAGGCCGAGGATGAGATCCGGCACCTTGCTCGGGCCGAGCGTCTGACCAAGCAGGCCATGCAACAGGCCGAGCGTTTCCTCGCCACATGCACCGTCGATGCCAAGGGCTATCTCACACATCCGGATCATGCCACCCGCATCAAGTCGAGCCATGTGCGCCAGGCCATCGAGACCTGGCTTGTCGCCCACGGTGCCATGCCGGCGCATACCATCGTCGCCTGCGGCCGGGAGGGTGCCGATCCCCACAATGTCGGCCACGGCCATATTCGCGCCCACCAGCCGATCATCATCGATATCTTCCCGCGCGTCATGGCCACCGGTTACTGGGGTGATATGACCCGCACCTACGTCAAGGGCAAGGCCAGCGCCGAGTTGCGCCGGCTGTATGACACCGTGCGCGAGGGGCAGCGCATCGGCCTGGACCGGGTCACGGCCGGCGCCGACGGCGCGGATATCCACCAGCGCATCAGCGAATTCTTCGCAGATCGGGGCTATGCCACCGGCCTACGCCGCGGCCGCCAGGTCGGCTTCTTCCATGGTACCGGCCATGGCGTCGGTCTGGAGATCCATGAGTCGCCGCGCCTCTCCCCGCGCGGCGACGTGCTGACCGCAGGCCAGGTCGTCACCGTCGAGCCGGGGCTGTATTACCCGCAGCTGGGCGGGGTACGTCTCGAGGACATGGTGGTGGTACGCGAGGACGGCTGCCAGAACCTCACCCGCCACCCCTGCCGCATGGAAATCGAATAGGCGCGACTTATTCACTATACGCATGAATATGCGCATATAAATTCTCGGAATACATGCTAGAATTCTCACGGTTGAAAAAGGAGAACACGTGAACGCCGATTCCGATTTCCTTGACCTTTCCGGGGTACAGCCGCCGAAGGACCAGGCGACACTGCTCAACGCCGGGCGTTTCCTGCTGCTGGAGGGTTTATCCCCGGTCAGCATGCGTACCCTGCAGCAATCGGCCCGCATCATGCACGTCTCCAAGGGCGTGGAACTGCTGCACGAGGGCGATACCCCGCACGACATGTATTTCATCGAAACCGGCAGGCTGGCCATCGGCAAGCAGGTCGGCACCCAGCTTCGGGTCATCGCCAAGCTCGGTCCCGGCGATATCTACGGCGAATTCGGGGTATTGCGCCGAAAATCCCGTTACGCCTCGGTCTATACCATCGAACCCAGCCGCATCATCCGCGTCGACATCCCGGCCATCCAGCAGGTGCTCGAATCCGACCGCACCTTCCGGGAGGCCCTGACGCGGCTGCTGACCAAGCGCATGCTCGACAGCTTCTTCTTCAGCCATCCGGTGTTCGCCACCATGCCCCCCGAGGCGCGCGCCATGCTGTCCCGCCAGCTGCCGATCCGCTTCTTCGAGGGCGGCACGCGCCTGTTCTCCCAGGGGGATGCGCCGGCCTCCGTGTTGCTGATCCTGTCCGGCGAGGTCGAGGTGCGTTACCTGAACAAGAGCGGTGCCGAGATCCTGCTCGAAATCCGGCGGGACAATGACCTGCTGGGCGAGGTCGCCGCCAAGAACGGCACCGAGCTCGCCTATTCCGCCATCGCCGCCAGCGGCACGGACGTACTGGAGCTGAACGCCCAGACGCTGCGCACCCTGCGCGACGCCCATCCGGCCATCGCCAACGCCTTGGAAACCTATATCGACAAGCGCACGGCGCAGACGGTCAAACGGCTGAAGGAGAACCTCGTCTAGGCCCTAGCTCGATGGGGCCGATACGGCCATGTTTACGGCCCTCCCTGCAAGGCATGGCGAGCGTCGTGTGCTTGTTGCACGCGAGCAATAACGCAGCAGGACGGAAACAGGGCCTAGCGGCGGAAGCTGCTGAGGCCACCGAGCCGCCACAGCACCACGGCCCCGGGCAGCGAGGCCAGGCTCAACACCACCAGCCAGAGCACCGACATCGCCGCCGCCGCCGAGGCATCGGCGCCGAAATAGACGGCAAAGCCGACATAGCCCGCCTCCCGCACCCCCAGGCCGTTCAGCGAGATCGGCAGGAAGGCCATCAGGCCGACGAGCCCGACCATGACCGCAAACGCCGGCCAGCTCATGTGCAGGCCGACGGCCATGCCGAGAAACACATGCGCCTGTACGACCAGCACCTGGAAGACGAACGAGATGGGCAGGCTCTGCCACCAGCGCCGGCGCAGCAGCGGCTCGCCGATGGGCAGATCGCGGATGGCGCCGAACCTGGCCGGGATGCGGTGATGCAGGCGCGGATACAGCATCAGGCCGACCCACATGGCCGTCACCCCGATGCCCCAACCAAGCCACCAGACCATGGGCCAGTGGAAGGCGAACATGGCCAGGCTGACCAGCAAGGAGAGCGCATACAGGCCGTTGATACGATCCAGCAGCACACTGGCCGTCGCCTGCCACCCGGCCCCGGTGCGCCCCTCGCCCCTGGCCAGCAGGATGCCGCGGAGCACATCGCCGCCGATGGTGGACGGCAGGAAGAGGCTGGCAAACATGCCGAGGAAATACAGGGCGATCTTGCGCGACACCGACACCGACATGCCCAGGCCCTCGGCCATCCAGGCCCAGCGCACGCCACACAGCACATAGCCGATGACGAGGCAGCCCCAGGACAGCACCAGCCAGCGCGGATCCACGGCGCGCACCTTCTGCCACAGCGCGTGCAGGTCGACATAGGTCAGCACCGCCGCCAGCAGCAGCGCCGTGATGCCCAGCTTGATCGCCACCATGATCGCCTTGCGGTTCAAGATCGCCGTTTCCCCTCGCCTGCCTGTTGCCCGCGGATGCATCCCGGGCCTGAAAGGTTTAGATTATCCGCGAGCGTATGCTTGAATATTCTCACCGCACAAGGCGATCGATGACACTCTCCCCGGATCTGCGCAACCGAATCTATCCACTTCTTTTGCTGCTGTCTTGGGCGGTACTGACGCTGCCCGGCCTCGGACTGGCGCCGCTGTTCGACTACGACGAAACCGTCTATGCCCAGACGGCGCTGGACATGATGCACCATGGCCAGTGGATCGTGCCCACCGCCAACGGCATGCAGTTCTTCGAAAAGCCGCCGTTCACCTATTACCTGATGGATATCTCGTTCAAGCTCTTCGGGGAGAATGCCTTCGCCGCCCGCCTGCCCTCGGCCGTGTTCACGCTGCTGACCGCCTGGGTGCTGCTGGCGGGAGGCCAACGCCTGAAGGACCGTCGCTTCGGTCTGATGGCCGCCGCCATCTTCCTGAGCATGCTGGAAGTGGGGCTACTGGCCCATGCCGCCATCCTCGATGCGGTGCTGAACTTCTTCATCGCCGCCGCGCTCATCAGCTATGCCCTTTGGATGCGTGGCGGCAGCCCGCGCCTGGCCTGGGCCATGGCCGCAGCCATGGGGGCGGCGGTCAGCGTCAAGGGACCGGTGGGGGCGGTGGTGCCGCTGATGGTCATGGGGCTGGATCGGCTGTGGGCCGGCGATGTGAAGGGCTGCGTGGCCCGCTTTCCATGGTGGCCCTGCCTCGGCCTGTTCCTGCTCACCGCCACGCCCTGGTATCTGTTGATCCTGATCGAGAACGGCCCGGGCTTTCTCTACCAGTTCCTCTGGGTGCAGAACATCGGCCGCGCCCTGCATCCGATGCAGGGGCACGGCGGCAACTGGAGCTACTACCTGGTGGTCTTCCTGATCTCCTCCTTGCCGTGGATCGGCTGGCTTCCCGCCTATTTCCGCCGCGCCTTCGCGCGCAACGAAACCAGCGACCCCGACGCGCGCGCCCTGCTCCGCTTCAGCGCCGTCTGGGTGCTTTCGGTGATCGTGCTGTTCAGCTTCGCCCAGACGAAGCTCCCGCACTACATCTCCTGCGTCTATCCGGCCCTGGCCCTGGGCC
>OFHG01000778.1_pt1 | contig 12055 bp, 8 predicted proteins | sample 1521931 | NCBI WGS metagenome assembly OFHG01 (sample SAMEA2468438, study PRJEB22500) | soil metagenome | biome: Glassland; feature: Farmland; material: Clay | place: Australia | collected 2013-01-31 | depth 0.55 m
TTGCAGGGTGGAGGCCAAGAAGGGGGGAGTGCCGCGGCCCCGGGCGCGGTGTGCGCAGTGCCAGGCCGAGTGCCGCGCCTACCAGGAGGTAGCCGCGCTCTTGCCGCTTGGTGCCCCGCTGGTCGAACCACCACCGGACCTCAAAGTGCGCCTCATGGCTCGAGTTCAGGACCGATCCCGGCCGAAACTCCGGACAGCCTCCTCCACAGGTTGGATTGACCGCTTTTTGACCTGGACCCGCGCCGCGGCGCCGGTTTGGGGAACGGTTAGCCTGGTCCTTGTCCTGTTATTGGGGATCAGCAATCTCTTGCTTTGGGGGCAAGTCCACCAGTTGCAGACCGCTCAACCCTCACCTATGCAATTTGTGCGAATGGCCGGCACCACAGTAGCCCCTGCCGCCGACGGTGTGATTGTCATTAGCGGGGATGGTGAGCACGGCACTCTGGTGGTGGATAATATGCCTCCGTTGCAGCAGGGCCAGCAGTACCAGCTCTGGCTGATCGATGACGGGCAGCGCACCAATGGCGGCGTGTTCTCGGTTGATCAGGGTGGTTATGGCAGCTTGTGGGTCAGGGCACCCAAGCCTTTGGTTAGTTACCCTTCCTTCGGCGTGACGATCGAACCGAAGGGTGGCAGCCCCGGCCCGACCGGCCAGAAGGTGTTAGGCGGTGGTTTATAATGAAGTCTGCTCCACCAGCTCCAGGTAGTCCTTAGCCACCGTGCTTTCCGGAGGCGCGCTTAGAAACTGCATCAGGCGGGTGGCGATCTGTGCCTTATGTTCAGCGTCCGACCGGCTCCAGGTGCGACTCTTGATTTCCAGGAAATACCCCAGGTAGGGATTGTCCACCCGATCCAGGTTGATAAAGAATTCGGTGCCTTCGTACAGCACCCGCCAGCGCTGGCGGTCCTTTTCGATGGCCCTCTCGCTGGTCGGTTTGAAATATTCCCGGTAAAAACGCAGGCTGTGGATGGCGGGCGCCAGGAAGCGGCTGCGTGACAGCAACACATCACTGGGGAACTGGCGTTCGCGCTTCGGTCCGATTAAGGTCAGCCGATAGCGGACGTTGCTGGCCTGCCCGCTCTCGTCGATAAATTCATCTTCACGATAACGCAGGTAGCCCTGGTTGGAATCGGTGAAGACGAAATATGTATCGAATTCGTGGTAATGGCGCTTGCGTAAGATTTCGATATCTGGGAGCTGCAAGGCCTCCAGTACGGGGGTCGGGTCGGTGATACGCACCTTAGCCTGAACTTCGAAGCTCTCGCCTTCCATGGCCCCGCCGATGGCTACCAGCTTGGAAAGCAGCGACTGTTCGCGCTGGATCAGGAAGGCGTCCGTACGGCGGGCGTATTCGTCGGCCTGCACCAGTAGTTCCGCCTCGTTCAAGCTGGTTAGCTGGCGCGCCCGCATCAGCCACTTCCCGTTCACCATAACATCGCTCACGTCGCTGGATTTGGCTGCATACACCAATTGGGCGTAAATTCCGTTCGGGTCGCGGCGGAAACGCGGTGAATTATGTAGCGGTTTGATGTTCACCAGGATCAAATCGGCGCGCTTGCCGGGCTCCAGCGAACCGGTCAGGTGGCCCATATGCATGGCGCGTGCTCCCAGGCGGGTGCCCATGGCCAGCGCGGTTTGCGCCGGGATCGTGGTCGGATCTCCGCTGAACCCTTTGGCCAGGAATGAGGCCAGGCGGATCTCCTCAAACATGTCCAAATCGTTGTTCGAGGCCGGCCCGTCCGTTCCGATGCCCACGTTCAACCCGAGTTCAATCATCTTGCTGACCGGCGCGAAGCCGGAGGCTAGCTTCAGGTTGGACGAGGGGTTATGTGCTACCCCGGCCTTGTTGTGGCGCAGAGTGAGCATCTCGCCTTCGTCGATGTGTACGCAATGCGCCGCCAACACCTTGGCGTCGAACAGATTCATCTTCTTCACGTAAGGGATGACCGGCATGCCGTGCTCGCTGCGCGAGTTTTCCACCTCCAGGGCGGTTTCCGCCAGGTGGATGTGCAGCGGCACATCGAATTCGGCCGCCATGGCCGCCGTACCACGCAAGATTTCTTCAGTGCAGGTGTAAGGCGCATGCGGAGCCACCCCGGGTACGATCAGGGGATGGTCCTTCCAGCACTGGATGAAATCGCGCGCTGCTGCCAGGGACTCTTCGTAGGAAGCCGCGTCAGGTGCCGGGAATTTCAGTACGGTTTGGCTGCACAACGCCCGCATGCCTGCTTCGGCTGTGGCTCGGGCGACATGCTCCTCAAAGTAATACATGTCGGCAAAGCAGGTGACTCCGCTGCGGATCATTTCCACGCAGGCTATTTTCGTCCCCAGGGCGACGAAGTCTGGCGAAACGAATTCGCGTTCCACCGGCATCATATAACCCAGCAGCCATACGTCCAGGCGCAGGTCGTCCGCCAGGCCGCGCAGCAAGGTCATCGGCACGTGGGTGTGGGCGTTCACCAGCCCAGGCATCAATACCTTGCCGCCGCAATCGATCATCTCACCGGCCTGGTATTGACTGCGCAGGGATGCGTCCGGACCGGCCGCCAGGATTTTATCGCCCTGGACTGCCACCGCGCCGGGCTCGTACAACGCGAAATTTTCATCCATGGTCAATACGATGGCGTTGCTCAATAAGATATCGCAGGGTTCGGTCACGGTTGCCCTTCCTTACAGATTGCGCAATATATCCAGGCTGTGATGGAGTGCCCAGCGCGGGGCGTACTCAGGTGGCCCGCCGTATGGGCGCAGCAGCGTACGCTTGCTCTCTGGGGTAATTAACGCCACCTGCACCTCCTGCTTCACGCCGCGCGGGTAAATTGCCACCCCCAGGCCCACCTCGGCCTGGCGCGCCTGACGGTAATTTTCCGTGATGGCTAACAACTCTTCGCCATCTCTGGGGCGTTCGGCCAGCATTTCACCCCCTCGGAAGACGCCCGGCGATTCTGCCAGACGGCGCAGCAGTTCGCCCCCCAGGTCCGATTCGACTACCGTCAGGCTCCAGCCCATCTGCTGCAAGTGCTGTATGGCCATTTCTTCCAGGGTTTCGCCGTCTGCCCCGTACACCCACCTCCCCAGGCGTTGGCGGATGGTGGTCTCTATCCCCCGGATCATCTCATCTGCTTCGGCCTCCGAGGCGGCCTTGGCTGTGATGCGTACGTCCACCTGCCCCGAATGGGCCGCCAGGCCGACGGTGGGGTTACTGTAGCGCTCCAGGTCGCCGATTAGATCGTCAATCTGCGATTCGCCTGTCCCGGCAGTGTGCAGCACGCGAGCTTTGATGATCCCTTTCAGCGTGTAGTGCTGACGCAGATAGGGCAGGATAGCGTTTTTCATCAGGTATTCCATCTCGCGCGGTACACCTGGTAGGGAAATCACCGCCTGATTTCCCGATTCGACGATGAAAGCCGGTGCGGTGCCTACCGGGTTCTCGATGGCGATGCTGGATTCTGGCATGTATGCCTGGCGTTTGTTGTTCTCTGTAGGCTGGCGTCCATAACGCGTGAAGCGTTCCTGGATTTGCTCCCACAACTCGGGCCGGAATTCGTTGGACACGCCCATTGCCAGGGCTACTGCCTCACGCGTCGGGTCGTCGACCGTTGGCCCCAGGCCACCGGTGGTGATCACGATATCGCAGCGTTCCAATGCCTGTTGGATCGCCTGGGCGATGCGTTGGGCATTATCACCCACGCTCGTCTTGCGATACAGGTCGACGCCGATGTCGCGCAGCCTGCGCGCCAGAAAATGGGCGTTGGTATCAATGATTTCGCCTAACAAGATTTCGGTTCCGATGGTGATGATCTCAGCGCTTGGCATGTTCTTATTTAAGCCTTTGGCATATCACAACCCCTGGGTTAAGCCTGTCGAAACCAGCTATCGCTGGTGAGGTAGGAGGGTCTTTGCCCGTCTGACACCTGGGTCGAGCCCGTCAAGGCGCCGCGGCTGCGAATTCCGTAAAGAAGTCGTTATCTGCCCGGGTGTAGATAATAAAAGCGCCCGCTTAATTCCGGCAAGGGGCTGGAAAGAAAAAGGCCGCAGTTGGCTCGATTTTACCACGCTGCGTCCTCCACTTTCGCGATATTGCGCCGATCGCTGCGCCCGGGCCGCCAATAGCAGCCCTATTCTACGCCCAGGTAAGACTTTTGTACCATCTCGTTTTGTTTGAGGCTGGCCGCCGTATCGTTGAGCAGGATCTCGCCTGTCTGTAATACGTAGCCGCGACTGGCAATCGAGAGCGCCATCAGCGCGTTCTGCTCTACGAGCAGAACAGTTGTGCCCTCTTCTTTGTTGATCCTTTGGATCGTCTCAAAAATAGCCTCCACCAGGACCGGAGCCAGGCCCATGGAGGGTTCATCCATCAGCAGCATGCGTGGATGCGCCATCATCGCTCGGGCGGTAGCTAGCATCTGTTGTTCGCCGCCCGAGAGTGTCCCGGCTACCTGGCCACGCCGTTCCTTCAGCCGTGGGAAAAGCGTGAATACCCGCTCCAGGTCGCTGGCGACCCCTGCTCTGTCTTCTCGGATAAAGGCTCCCATATCCAGGTTCTCGGAGACGGTCAGCTGCGCGAAGATCCGCCGGCCTTCTGGGACCATGGCGATGCCCTTCTTGACGATCTCGTGTGGTTTATAAGGGAACAGATCTTCACCCTCGAAACTGACCTTGCCTTTGCGCGGCTTGATCATCCCACTGATCGTACGCAGGGTGGTTGTCTTGCCGGCTCCATTGGCGCCGATCAGTGTGACGATCTCGCCTTTTTCTACGGTCAAGGAAACACCCTTCAAGGCATGGATGTTGCCGTAGTAAGAGTGGATTTCTTCAATTTCGAGAATGGGCATGATAGTTCCTCTGGCTCAGGCAGCGACAGGCGCCTGATTTAGACCGCTGGCGGCGCCACGACCCAGGTAAGCCTCGATGACGCGCGGGTTTTTTTGGATCTCCTCCGGGTTCCCTTCGGCGATCTTTTGGCCGAAGTCGAGCACTGAGATCAGTTCTGAGATGCTCATCACCACCCGCATCTGATGCTCAATTAGCAGGATGGTGATACCCAGCTCGTCACGCAAGCGGCGGGTGAAGTGAACCATTTCTTGGGTTTCACTTGGGTTCATGCCGGCGGTCGGTTCATCCAGCAGCAACAGCTTGGGCTTGCTGGCCAGCGCGCGTGCGATTTCGAGGCGTCTTTGATCGCCATAAGGTAGATTCTTGGCCATCAGATCCCCCTTCCCCTGCAGCCCCACGAATTGTAATAGACGTCTTGCCTCTTCTACGGACTCTTTTTCCTCGCGACGTGTGCGGGGGTCTCTGATGATGTTCCCCAATATCCCGGATTTCAAATGTGGGTGCATTCCCACCAGGATATTCTCAACGACGGTCATGTTTTTGAAAAGGCGGATATTCTGGTAGGTACGGGAGATGCCGCGGCGGGTGACGCGGTCCGGAGTAAGGCCGGTGATTTCCTGGCCCTCCAGCAGGATCGAGCCTTCCTCGGGGGTATAGAACCCGGTAACGCAGTTGAAGAAGGTGGTTTTTCCGGCGCCATTGGGTCCGATGATGCTGTGAATACTGTGTTCCTTGATTTCCAGGTCTACTCTACTGACGGCTTGCAGACCGCCAAAGCGCTTTGTGACTCCATTTGCAACTAAAACAGCCATGTGCCTCTGCTCCTATTGTCCCTGTACCTCTATTGCCGCCTGTGCTTGTTCGTGGGCTTTCTCTAGATCTTCCTCTAGATCTTCCTCCAGTTCTTCCTTTTCATGTAGTTCCAGTTTACGGCGTGCTTCAGGCCAGAGACCTTCTGGTTTCATCAGCATCATCCCTACCAGGGCCGCCCCGTAGGCCAGGTAGCGAAACTCGGCGAATTCCCGCAGCAATTCTGGGAGACCCATCAAGGCCAATCCGCCGACGAAGACGCCCGGGATGCTGCCCATGCCACCGATGATGATCAGGCACAACACGTTGATAGACACGTACAGGTTGAAGCTTTGCGGATAGGCTGAGGTCAATTTGGCAGCGAAGATGGCGCCCCCCAATCCCGAGAAGAGCGCCCCCATCCCGAAGGCCATCAACTTGGTAGACACCAGGTTGATACCCATCGCTTGGGCTACGTCCTCGTCTTCGCGAACTGCCATCCAGGAGCGGCCCAGGCGCGAATCCTTGAGCCGCCATGCGATGAATCCGGCCACTGCAATACCGGCTATGATGAGGTAGTAAAGTTGTCCCTGGTTGGCCAATTCCAGGGACCCGATGTACGGGTGGGCGATTTGTCGAATGCCTTGCGAAGCGCCCAGGATCGGGCGCAGCCAGTCGGAGACAGCCAGGATGCGAATGATCTCGCCGAAGCCCATGGTGACGATCGCTAAATAGTCACCGCGCATTTTGAGGACAGGTAAGCCCAGCAGGATACCCGCCAGCACTGCAGCCGCCAGGGAAAAAGGCAGTGCCTGCCAGAAGGTAAAATGGAAGAAACCCAAGGATGGCGAAGTCAAAATGCCCATCGTGTAAGCGCCAATGGCATAGAAGGCAACGTACCCCAGGTCGAGTAAACCCGCGAAACCTACGACGATGTTCAGGCCCAACCCCATCAGGATGTAAATGCCGGCGTTATCCAGGATCTCGCTGAAGAAGCTCCCCAGGATGATCGGGAGTAGGATCAGGACGATTCCGATACCTAATACCCAACCCCCACGCGCGAGCAATTGCCTCTGCTTGCTGAGTTGGTCGGCGCTACTTTTGGTTGGTTGCTGCCCCGAGCGCCAATACAAAACAATGCCGAAGATCGCTAGCAGAGCAATTGCACCAACCACGGTGAGCCCGCTCTGCGCGAACGGCCAGCGGAAGATGATGGCTACCGGCCCCCAACGGTTGACGACTGTTACTAACAGGTCACGCGTTAATCCGATCAATGTGACCCAGATGATGGTCGTAATCACTGTTCTACGTAAGCGGTTGGGCAAAAGAGAGACACCAGCGCCAACGAGGCCCACCACTATAGCGATTAGCACCAACGGAAACAGTCCAACCGGAAAGGCCTTGCCAAATAACAACACTTGATAAAGATCAGGGGAAGCATTAGGAAACATGCCCCGCAGGTCAATGGCATGACCGATGCTCACCAGGATCGCCAACGTAGCTCCGCCGATCAAGCCATCCAGGACGCCTGCAACCAGGCGGCCGCCCCGGTTCGTTTCAGAGATGTGGTTAGCTGACAGGTAGCTGAAAAGGAAGATGAAGGCAAAAAGCAGAATTTGCCCCGCGGTCACGACCCTGTTCACAATGAAGAGATCATCGAAGGATAGGATCATCCCAACCAGGCATAACAACACTGAGATGCCTCCACCGATCAAGCCGTTGCTCACAATCTGCTTCCAATCCAAGGATTTGATACGCATGGTTGGGTTGCCTCCTTATGCCTTCTTCTGGGTGAGGCGCTCACCCAGGATGCCCGTAGGACGGATGATCAGAATGAACACCAGGATAACGAATGCGATCGCGTCTTTCAATTGGGAGGGGGTTGGGATTCCGAGGCCATCCAGGAACAGGTTAGGTCCCACGGATTCAAGCAAGCCCAGGATCATCGCTCCTAGAAAAGCTCCGGGCACATTCCCAATACCGCCCAGGACTGCCGCCGTAAAGGCTTTGATGCCGGGGACGAAGCCCATGAAGAAGTGAACGATCGGGAAAAGCAGCACGTACAGGATGCCGGCCACTCCGGCCGAGGCCCCGCCCAGGGCAAAGGTAAACACAATGATGCGGTCGACATCGATGCCCATCAGCGAGGCTGCCTCTCGATCTTCTGACACGGCGCGCATGGCTTTGCCAACTTTGGTCCATTGAACGGTGCCGTAGAGAACCAGCATCATGATTAATGAAGCTACAATTACCACAGCCTGCGTTTTGAAGATGCGAATGCCCCCGATGATCATACTACCTTTCAAGATATCCAGGGATGGATAAGCTTGAAAGCCTGACCCATACAGGCCGCGAAATGTGTATTGTAAGAAGAAAGATGCCCCGATGGCCGTGATGAGCGGAACCAAACGCGGCGCGTCTCTTAGCGGACGATAAGCAATTCGCTCTAGGAGTACGGCTATCAGGGTTGACATCGCCATGGAAAGCAAGGTAATTAAAGTCATGCTGATGAAGGGGTGTTGGTTTAGAAAGCCAGACGCATTCAGTGCGTTGGCTAAAAACACCGCCGTAAAGGGGCCACTCATAAAGACTTCACTGTGGGCAAAATTGATCATTTTGAGGATACCGTAGACCAATGTATAGCCCATGGCGATTAAGGCATAAACGCCCCCCAATGCAATACCCCGAATCAAGAGGTCGATCCAACTTCCCGTTGAATACTTCCCTCCTAGGAGCGTGACGATCGTCCCCACGACCACTACGACTGCGATTGCTAAACCGATCGCCCATACCATCACATCGGTAAGCGTTATCCTTTGGCGCCAGGTGTGAAGCATCTCGTACTCCTCTTTAGATTGTAGTATTCCTAAAAAGGGGCGAGGTATCCCATGTTCCTCGCCCCTCAAGCACTAATAATGGTACGACATTATCCGTTGATTTATGGCCAAATTTTCTCGGGCGGATATTGGCCTTTGTGGTACGTGTACACCGCGATGTGCGGGTCAGCGCAGTCGCCGGTCGGTGTGCAGGTCAGGTTGCCGGTCAGGCCCTTGAAGTCCTTGGTCGCATAAAGGGCGTCGCGCAGTGCCTGGCGCCCGATGTGCAGGGTGCCATCCGCGTCCTTAACCGCCACCTTCTCGATGGCTGCCTTAATCATATTGAAGGCATCGTATGCATGCGCGTGGAAGATGCTGATTGGCTCGGTGCCAAATTTGGCTTTGTAGGCCGGCAAGAATTTGCTGGTGTAGTCCGAGCCGAAGGCAGTGATGTCTGGGCTGGTAACCATGAAGCCCTCTACCGAATCCCCGGCTGCCTTGGTGACATCCGGTGAGAACAGGCCGTCAGCGCCCATCAGCTTGGTATTCTCCAGGCCGGGGGTTGTTGGGGCCTGCTGGATGAGGAATCCACCCGCTGGCAGGAAGATCGGGAAGTAGATCAACTCGGGACTATCAGCAGCAATGCTGGTCAGGACCGAGCTCATATCGGTCTGGTTCGGATCTACCGCTTGCTGGGATGTGATGGTGCCGCCCATTTGCTTGAATGTATCGGCGAACACCTGCTGCAATTGATCGGCATAAAGGCTGCCGTCGTGAATTGTGGCAGCTTTGGTGACCTTCAAGCTGTTATAGGCGAAATCGGCCGCCGTTGCGCCCTGTACTTTGTCGTTGTGGGCGGTGCGCAGGTAGCCTGGGTAGTTATCAGGGCCGCCCTGTAGGGTCAGGCCAGGTGCCGTGTTGGACGGTGAAACGATGGAAAAGCCCGCCTGGGACAGTAGCGGAACTGCCGCAGTAGCGGCGCTGGAGCAGGATGTGCCAATGACCGCCACGATGGTCGGATCGGACGCCAGCTTGGTGCCGGCCGTTTGACCACCCTCAGCGCTACAACCCTCATCCTCACCATCGAACTTGACTGGATGGCCCAGGATCTGGCCGCCGGCATCGTCAATAGCGATCTCGATACCGTTGCGCGAGTCAACCCCCAGGGATTCATTCGGGCCCGAAACGACCAGCGCGTACGCAATGTGGACTGGGTCGTTGGGAGCGATATCAACACAGCCGATAGAATCGGTGCAGGTAAAGGCTCCCGTTGACGGTGCTGTGGTGGGTGCTTCGGTCATGGCCGGTGCTGCGGTGGGAGCTTCGGTCATGGCCGGCGCTGATGTGGGCGCCTGGGTCGGCGCTTGCGTAGTGGCTGCTCCGGTGGCGCAGGCAGCCAAAACCATGCTAACGATCAGCAGCAAAGAAAACAGGACGAAACTTCGCTTGTACATCTTCCTCTTCCTCCTAAAGAATAGGGTTCTGTTGGCGTTTGACAGCTCATGTGAGCGAGTGATAAAGTATCGGAATTACGACATGGGGGTAATTGGCTTTATTCGTACCTCCTTTCGCTACACCAGGCAAAGCAGCCGTTGTTAAATTTTTTTGCTTATGGATACGTACTTAAGGCGCTTTTCGAGGTGCCTGTTCGTTAAAAGAATGGTTTAATTAGGTGATTGTACCGATAAGGGGCAGGATGGTCAAGAGGATAGCGGTCGATTAATATCATTTTTTTATGTTTACTTAGGTTTTATCTTACTCGCCAAATTCAATCCCCTGTGCCAGGGGCAGCGCTCTAGAGTAATTGATCGTGTTGGTCTGGCGGCGCATATAAGCCTTCCAGGCATCCGAGCCGGATTCGCGCCCGCCGCCGGTTTCCTTTTCCCCGCCAAAAGCACCACCGATCTCGGCTCCGGATGTGCCGATATTGACGTTGGCAATCCCACAATCCGAACCATTCGCCGAGAGGAAGGTTTCGACGGCCTGCAGATTGCTGGAGAACAGGGCGCTGGATAGCCCCTGGGGGACATCGTTATGGATTCTGATAGCCTGTTCCAGATCCTGGTACTCCAGCAGATAGAGGATTGGGGCAAAAGTCTCCTGTTTAACGATCTCGGTCTGTTCCGGCATCATGACGATGGTGGGTTCGACGAAGTTGGGTCCCAGGTCCGGGCGCATTTTGCCCCCTGCCAGGATCTCACCGCCATCGGTTTTAGCTTGCTCCAGGGCATCGAACATAACCTCCACGGCGGCCCCATCCACCAAAGGGCCCATCAAGGTGGCTTCATCCAGGGGATCGCCAATCTTCACCTGCTGGTAGGCTTTGACCAGTCGGGTGGAAAGCGCCTGGCTGATATCCTTATGCATGATGATGCGCCGGGTGGTAGTGCAGCGCTGCCCGGCAGTGCCCACCGCGGCGAACAGGATGGCGCGCACCGCCAGGCCCAGGTCGGCGTCTTCGTCGACGATGATGGCATTGTTGCCGCCCAATTCGAGAATACTGCGCCCAAAGCGCTCGGCAACAGTCCTGGAGACGTGCCGGCCCACTTTTGTCGAGCCGGTGAAGGAGATTAGCTGGAGGCGCGGGTCGGTTAACAACAGATCCCCAACCTCCCGCCCGCTGCCAATCACCAGGTTGAAAACACCCCTCAGCCCGTGGTCGGCCATGACCTGGTTGGCGATATTCTGTACGGCAATACCGCACAGTGGCACCTGAGAGGAGGGCTTCCAAATCACCGGGTCTCCACACACTGCAGCAATGGTGGCGTTCCAGGACCATACCGCCACCGGGAAGTTGAACGCGGTAATCACGCCCACAACTCCTAAAGGATGCCACTGTTCGTACATGCGATGCCCGGGGCGCTCAGACTGCATCGTCAAGCCATACAACTGGCGTGAGAGTCCGACGGCGAAGTCGCTGATGTCGATCATTTCCTGGACTTCACCCAGGCCTTCGGGTTTGATTTTTCCCATCTCCAAGGATACCAATTCACCCAGAGGTTCTTTATATTCCCGCAGAGCTTCAGCCAGGTCGCGCACCACCAACCCGCGTTTAGGCGCTGGAACGTTGCGCCAGGAGTGGAAAGTATCGTGGGCGAAGGAGGCCACTTTCCGGTAGGCCTCGGGCGTTGCCTGGACGATCGAGGCGATGGCCTCCCCAGTGGTTGGGTTGTAAGAGACCAGCTTGTCACCACGTGGATCTTCGATCCATGCGTCTATTCCGTGGCAGGCGCCGGGGTTTACGTCTTTGATCCCTAATTTGTCGAGTAAAGCGTTCAATTGGTTAACTCCTTGAAGGTTGGATGAGCAGCTATAAATCGATTTCTGTGCCTAAGTTCATTTTTCTGGCTGACTGAAGTACGGCGTTGGCGGCGGCCACGTCCTGAACCGCTACACCCACCGACTTGAAGAAGGTGATTTCCTCCGGCGATTGGCGGCCGGGCTTGAGCCCCGCCGCGATCTCGCCCAGTTCGGCGTAGATGTCTTCTTTGGAGATCAGCCCCTGCTTCAGCGGGATGAGCAGATCGCCGGCTTCGGCCATGCTGGCCTGCTTGTGATCAATGACCACCTTGGACCTTTGGACGGTCTCCTCCGGAATCTCCTGCATCTCCGG
>OFHG01000779.1_pt1 | contig 12052 bp, 11 predicted proteins | sample 1521931 | NCBI WGS metagenome assembly OFHG01 (sample SAMEA2468438, study PRJEB22500) | soil metagenome | biome: Glassland; feature: Farmland; material: Clay | place: Australia | collected 2013-01-31 | depth 0.55 m
GAACCCACACGCCTTGCGGCACATGGCCCTCAACCATGCCTGTCTGCCAGTTCCAGCACCAGCGCGGGAGCAGTGGTATTATAATCGCCTCTGAGGCTTTGTCAAGTCGCGCCTGGATTGCGATAAAACCCAAGGAGATAAACATGCGCATCGTTGTGGATGCAATGGGCAGCGATACTTGCCCGGAACCGGAAGTTCAGGCGGTGGTAACGATTGCCGGGCAACGCGAGGTAGAGATTATCCTGGTGGGCCCTCAAAGCGACCTGGAAAGCCGGCTGCACGCTCTGGGATGGCGGAACGAGCCCGGCATGCGTGTCGTTGACGCGCCGGAAATGATCACGATGGAAGATAAAGGCTTGAAACTGGCCTTGAAAGCCAAACGGCGTGGGGCCAAAAATTCGATGGCGGTAGGTATGGACCTGGTCAAAGATGGTGAGGCGGATGCCTTCGTAACAGCCGGGAATACAGGCGGCGCCCTGGCGACCGCTTTTTTTCGACTGGGGACCATCTCAGGCGTCGAACGGCCAGCCCTGACTGCCTTGTTTCCGGTCAAAGGCGGTTATTGCGTGGTAGCCGATATCGGCGCAAACCCAGATTGTAAGCCCGAACACCTGCTGCAGTTCGCTGTGATGGGAGCGGTGTATGCCAGCAAAGTGCGCGGCATCCCAGCCCCGCGAGTTGGCATTCTTTCAAATGGGGAAGAAGCCGGTAAAGGCAACGATCTGGTTAAAGCCGCATACCCGCTGCTCAAAGCCAGCGGGCTCAATTTCATCGGCAACGTGGAGGGGAAAGAATTATTTGGGGGAGAGGCTGATGTCGTGGTGACGGACGGGTTTACCGGTAATATTTTACTCAAATCGAGTGAGGCGGTAGCGCGCCTGATTACCGACCTGCTGCGCCAGGAATTGACCAATAGTCTGCGCACGAAAGCTGGTGCGCTGCTGGCCAAACCTGCCTTTGGCGCGATCAAGAAGATGATGGATCCCGGCGAAGTCGGCGCGGCTCCCTTACTGGGCATTGCCGGGCTGGTGTTCATCGGCCATGGGCGTTCGGACGCACACGCCATGCTCAGCGCCATCCATACTGCCCAGTTGGCCGTGCAAGCTGACTTGCTGGGCGAGATCCAAACCGCCATTCGAGAGCAATTCGCCTATACACAGTTAAAGGAGGCAGCATGAATCGCCCACGTGTGGTCGTCACCGGTATGGGGGCAATCACGGCGTTGGGGTCCTCGGTAACGGATTACTGGGAGGGGTTGATCCACGGACGTTCAGGGATCCAGCGCATTACCCAATTCGACGCCAGCGACATGCCCTGTCAGATCGCTGGTGAAATCCCGGATTTCGAGCCTAACGATTATATGGACCGTAAGGAATCCCGCCGAATTCCGCGTTCGGGCCAGATTGCCCTCGCGGCAGCAATGCAGGCTGTTGCGGATGCCGGCCTTCCAGCCACGATGCCCAACCCGGAACGCAGCGGGGTGTGCTTTGGCACGGCCATCGGCGGCGCCGACCGCGTCGGCGAGGGCATCCACATCATCCGCACGGAAGGCTATGGGCGTTTAAATCCATTCGTGCTGCCATCCAGTATACCCAATTTGGCGGCTTTCCTGATCGCCAAACAATTCCAATGCGTTGGCCCAAACGCCACCATCACGACTGCTTGCGCGACGGGCACGCAGGCAATCGGTGAGGCGACCGAATTCATCCGCCGCGGGCATGCCGACATCGTCATCACCGGCGGCACCGAATCCCTGATCCAGGATTTTGCCATCGGGGGCTTTTGTTCGATGCGTGCCCTGGCAACCAGCTTCAACGACCACCCTGAAGCAGCTTCCCGGCCGTTCGATTCCAAGCGGGAAGGGTTCATCTTCTCAGAGGGCGCGGCATCCCTGGTGCTGGAACGCCTGGAAACGGCCCTGGCGCGTGGAGCACGCATTTACGCCGAAATCGGCGGACACGCCTCCTCGGCAGATGCTTACCATATGGCGGCACCCGATCCGGAAGCTGCCGGCCCAGCCCGGGCAATGCGCTGGGCACTACAGGACGCTGGCCTGGAGCCAAGCCACGTGGATTATATTAACGCCCATGGTACTTCCACCCCGTTGAACGATGTGACTGAGACGCGTGCCATCAAAATGGTCTTCGGTGAAGAGGCTTATAATCTTTCAATCAGCTCGACGAAATCCATGCTCGGCCACGCAATGGGCGCTTCCGGCTCGCTGGAGGCGCTGGCCTGCGCCCTTACCATCTTCCACGGGCTCATTCCGCCCACGATCAATTACGAATACCCTGACCCCGAGTGCGACCTGGATTACACGCCAAACCAGGCCCGCCGCCGGCAGGTAAACGTTACCCTGTCCAATTCCTTCGGATTAGGTGGACAGAACGCCTGCCTGGTCCTGAAAAAATACCAACCCAACGGACAGGAGAAAACTGCGAATCAATGAATATCGCTACCAATGAACCTTTAGTTAAACGCAATACACGCATTGCACAAGTGACTATGATCGGTGGCCTGGCTGTACTGGCGGGAGGGATGTTTATTTCCTTCCGTATGCCTGAGCGCTTCACATTATCGCTGGCAGCGTTAATGGTCGGCTTCCTCTTATCGCAAATTGGCATTTATTACAGCAATCGCTGGGCCCGCCGCCCCCGCCCGGACGAGGTGATCAATAAAGCCTTGAAAGGCCTGGATGGGCGCCATACGATGTATCATTACATTGCACCGGTCTCTCACCTGTTAATCGGCCCTAGCGGGGTATGGATTATCATGCCCATGCATCAGGCCGGCAAGATTAGCTATACGAAGGGACGATGGAAACAACGCGGCGGAAATTTTTATATGAAAATTTTCGCACAGGAATCTTTGGGCCGGCCGGACCTGGAAGTGGCTAGCGAGGTGGAAACCATAGAAAAATTCTTGAAGCAGAAGCTGGGTGAAGACAGCAAAATCCCCGATATCCAAGTCGCCCTGGTGTTTATTAACCCAAAGGCCGAGATTCTCGTAAACGGGGATGTAGAAGCGCCGGCCTATACGGTGAAGGCCGATAATTTAAAGGACCTGGTGCGCAAAAAAGGTAAGCAAAAATCCATTTCCCCTGAAACGGCCAGGCAAATACAGGATTCACTTGAATATAAATCCTAAGAAAAACGCCCCATCCCGAGTTCGGAATGGGGCGCTCGTTTTATCCGGTTATGGAACCTAGCCCTTCAAGAATTCTTCCAAAGCTTCCTTGCTGATGCGGAAGGCGTTCCCAATTTTCTTGGCCTTCAAATCTCCCGAATTAATGGCAGCAATCACATCCTCTTCGGAAACGCGCAGGATACCAGCCGCCTCCGAAGGGGTCATCACGGCCGGAATGCCACCCGTAGGAGTGCCACCACTCGGAGTTCCACCAGCCGGAGTTCCACCAGCCGGCGTCTGCCCTCCACCTTGAGCGGCAGCGCCACCGGCGGGTGTCATCCCTTGTAAGGATTGGCTGATTATATCCCCAACCCCCAGGCCGGCCCCAATGCCAGCCGTCAGGCCCGCACCGCCGCTGGGATTCTGAGCCGCATCACGCAATGCATCCGCCGCCTGCAGCTGGGTATAGGTCTGCATATCCAACATACCCATCGCACGCAGCTCTTCTGCCGATTTGCTGGATGGCTTGAGGTTCTCAATATAAAACGATTTGAGCGTCAACCCTAAGGCGAGAAAGTCGTCCTGACCCTTGGCACGTACGCCGGAACCTAATTCCTCGGTTAAGCCGATCAACTCCGGAACGCTAGAGTGTGCGGCTGTCTCTCCCAACAGATCCTGCAATTTGGAGAGCAGCATGGCGCGTAAACGGCCTTCAATATCAGCGGTGCGAAATACCCCTTGGGCGCCGACCACCTGGGTGACGAATTGCTGGGGATCCTTGACTTGAAAACTGTAGGAACCAAAGCCCTGCAGCAAAGCCACACCGAGGCCCATGTTCGGGTTGCGCACGATGATTGGCTGGGGTGTGCCCCACTTGCGGTCGGCGAACTCGCGCATCGAAACAAAAAAGACCTCTGCCGGGAAGGGTGTACGCTCGTTGAATAAAGCTTTGCCGATTTTATCGATCAGCAGGGGGATATTGTAGGTCACGATGGTGTGACGACCCGGGTTGAAAACATCCAAAGCATTGCCGTCTCGGAAAAATACCGCCGTCTGGGATTCGCGCACAATCACCTGCGAACCGATACGGAAGGTGCCCGGGCCCACCTCCGGGAAGCGGTGGACGATCTCCTCTTGCATTTCATTGGGATATTCAATCACATCGAATACTCTAGCCATTGTCTACTCTCCTGGAAAAAAATAAAGGATTTCTGTCAGACCGAACAAGCCCCAAGTCTTTGAGGGCTCCATTTGACCCGGGGTCAGCTTGTAGCAGTTGCCTGCGAGCCGCCCATGATGGTTTCTTCTCGGCGGTCGAACGTGTCGACACATTGTTGGGCCACGCTGACGAGGTTACGAAATGCGGCCGATAAGCCATCGCTGCCAACGGAGGCTTCAACATTGTCGATGGCATGGCTGACGGCATCCACCTGGTCCAACATAGCGGCATCGTACTGGTAAAGCTGAGCCAGTTCGCTCTCATTGATTTTTACTGCGTCGAACAGGCCTGAGTAACCGCGGGTTGCCCGCCGTACACGATCAGCAAAGGCGCGCAATTTTATCGCTGCAGCCTCCAGGTCGTCCACGTAGGCGATATCTCCTTTGCTGATGAACTCCCTTTGCATGGCGGAAATGCGTCCCCACTGCTCTTCCACCCGCTTTGCGACGACATCCCGTAAGAGCTTATCGGAGTCACGGCGCGCCTGGCGCTCCACATAGCCGCCAAAGGCTGGAATCTGCTTCATTATCTTCTTGATTGGATCCAGGTCCGAACTGACTTTCCCAAAGATTTGATCGTTCATATCGCTCATTGCTTTCTCCCAGATAAATTGTAACGTTTATATTCGGCTTTACTGATTATAGCCTTAGTTGCTTCCTGGCGCAACAATCGCAGTGGAATCCGAAGGCTTTCACCTATACTTACGTTATCCCCAAGAAAAAGTTGTAACCTGAGGTTGTCTGCCCTTCCGTGCATCGATTGTATGCCCAAACCTGGGTTTCACCATGGTGAATCCTAAAGAACCAGACCAGGGCAATTACATTTGCCCTGATCAGAAAGGCGCAATCCCAAGATCCCCGAGGAACACGGATGTTATAATGAAAAAATGTGTTAGGGTTGTTTTTTTCAGGAGGGAAAGCTATGTTAGAGCAAGATATGCAAGACCTGTTAGCGCTATTAGATGGCAGCCTGGTTGTTCAAAACGGCCAATCGCAGGTGAAAGATGCAGTCCATTTGCGCGCCACCATTCATCGCCTGGCCGAGGTTTCCACGCTGGAAAAGGGCACACGCCAGGGCCTGGCTCGCTACATCACACGCCTGGCTGCCCTGGCAGTTGGGGTCATACCGGCATCGATTTACGAGCTGTATATGGCGCGTGGCCGCGATGAGGTGCTCCTGACGTTCACCGTCCCGGCGATCAATTTACGTGCCTTATCGATGGACGGCGCTCGGGCGGTGTTTCGTGCTGCGCGATCGATGAATGCCGGGGCGTTCATTTTTGAAATTGCTCGCTCAGAAATGGGTTACACCGACCAAAGCCCGGCAGAATATGCTACCAACATTTTATCGGCTGCAATCAGCGAGGGATACCAGGGTCCGGTTTTCATCCAGGGTGACCACTTCCAGGCCTCAATCAAGCGATTCACCACTGACTCTGAAGGTGAGATTCAGGCACTGCGTGACCTGATACAGGAGGCTATTACGGCCGGATTCTTCAATATTGACGTGGACACCTCCACCTTAGTAGACTTGAGTAAAGCAACCATCCCAGAACAGCAGGCCGTCAACACCCAATTATCGGCGCTTTTCACCGACTACATTCGCTCCCTGGAGCCGGAAGGCGTGACAATTTCAGTGGGGGGCGAAATTGGTGAAGTCGGCGGGCGCAATTCCACCGTCGAGGAACTGCGCGCTTATATGGATGGTTTTAATTCCGAATTGCGCAAGAAAAACCCTCAAGCGGCGGGCCTCAGTAAAATCAGCATTCAGACCGGAACTTCACACGGGGGTGTGGTGTTGCCGGATGGTTCTATCAAGGAAGTAAAGGTGGATTTCGATACCATGAAACGCCTAAGCCAGGTAGCGCGCCAGGATTACGGCCTGGCCGGAGCGGTCCAGCATGGCGCCTCAACCTTGCCCGAAGACTTCTTCGATAAATTTGTCGAGGCGCAAGCCTGTGAAGTCCACCTGGCGACGAATTTCATGAACATCGCATACGATCTGATGCCCGGAGCATTGCGCCAGGAGATGTACGCATTCCTGGACGAAAAGCATGCCAACGATCGCAAACCGGGTATGACAGATGAACAGTTTTATTACAAGAACCGCAAGTACGCCATCGGTCCCTATAAAGCTGAACTGTGGAATTTGAGCCCGAAAGAAAAAGCTGCCATCGCGCAAGCCTGGGAGAAGCAGTTCACCAACCTGTTTAACCGGCTAGGGCTGGCAGAGACACGCCAATTCGTGGAAAATTCCATCCACCCGGCCAAAGTCCAGCCACAGCTAATTGATTACGTGAAGGTGGCCGGCGAAATCGAAGCCGCATCAGACCTCTCTGATTGAAAAGGTGGAAGGTACCCGAAATGCCAGCCAGCGATCAGGGCGCCAACGATGGACGATACGCGCTGATCCCCCGCACGCTGATCTTCATCACGCGCGGTAACCAGGTCCTGTTGCTCAAAGGTGCACCTGACAAGCGCCTGTGGGCAAACCTTTACAACGGTGTGGGGGGTCACGTCGAACGGGGAGAAGATATCTTCAGCGCCGCCCGGCGAGAGCTGACGGAAGAAACCGGCTTGCAGATCGATGACCTGTGGCTGTGTGGCCTGGTGTGTGTGGATACCGGCCAAAACCCGGGGGTAGCCATTTTCATCCTACGTGGTGAGCTGAACGACCCTCAACTGGAATTGATACCATCGGCCGAAGGCAGCCTGGAATGGGTGCCTTTCGAGCTAATATCGCGGCTCCCGCTGCTCGAAGACCTGCAAATCTTGCTGCCACGCGTCCTCTCCCAGGCGCGTGACTCCCTACCTTTTTCAGCGAGCTCGTTTTATGATGAAAGCGGCAATCAGGTTCTGCGCTTCGCAGAACCGTAAGCTCGCGCACCGACTACTTGCCGAACGGGACAACTTTCTGTATACTATTTAAGAAATCAAATAGAATCACTAAGCTCACGGACGGAACATCGAAGGATTACACAGGAAAGACAATTATGGCCGAAATCAGCCGAAACGACATCATCCAATTCATTGCCCTCAGCCAGCATCATGGCATCGTTTTACGAGGCGTCGACCTGAGCGGGTTGGACCTCTCCCACCTGGGATTGTCCGAATGCAACTTATCGTATGCAAACTTGAATGAAGCCAACCTGAGCGGTGCCGATCTAAGCAAGGCAAATCTAAGCAACGCTACGCTGAGCTACACAGATCTCGGCGAGGCAAATTTACAAGGTGCGAATTTGCAAGGCGCCAACCTGGTGGGCGCGGATTTTCGCAGTGCAAACCTGATGGATGCCGACTTACGCAAAGTCGACCTGCGTGGCGCCAATTTACGCGGAGCTTCACTCTTACGCGCCAATTTGTGGCAGGCGGACCTGCGCGATACGACCATGATTTACGCCGATATCGAAGGAGCCCACGGCCTACCGGTCAACATCGGGACGTTCCTGCGCGGGAAAACGTACAATAACCCTGGTCACGGAGGAGGATGGGCGACCGGGCTCCCAGTCGCCACTTTTTATTTCGATTGACGAGCCAGTTTTTGCTAACTGATATTATGGTTATTAATGGCAAAATCAAGATCACGCCTGGTGGAAATGCATCTCTAAAAATATTGCTTCGTCCACCATCCCGTGGGATTTATAGAAAGCGACAGCCTTCTGGTTATCCGGCATGGTGGTCACCGAGACTTCGACACAATTCGAGCTTGCGAGCCGCTGAAATAGAGCTTCGATCAACCGGCCTCCGACGCCACGGCTGCGCGCGGACTGCTGAACGATGAGCTCCTCGATCAGGCAAGTATCGCCTGCGTGGTAGAGATTCGCTCGAATCGAATAGCTCAACAGACCAACCACCTGCCGGTCTTCTTCGGCCAATAATACGTGGCTGCCGGGAGTCCCGAGGTATTGCGCAGCGTATTCTGCGGTAATCGGGCTGGTCTCGCCGCTATTTTCGGCGAGCTCGACGATCAAGCGGGCGATGTCGGTAGAATCCTTTTCTAAAGCAGACCTTATTGAAATATTCATATCGAGTTCCCTTCCCTGGAAAGCTTTATCAATCCTCAACGACCTCTTTCTTGCAACCTTTTTCCCACCAATGCGTAAACCTTAATAAAGCTGAGAATTGCTGGCTTCAGGCCGGATTTTGCGCATCAATACAAGGAGGACGAAACATGTCTGCAAACGGCAATCGCCGAATAATTCCCTGGATCTTATGGCCGTTCTGGGCCGTGTGGCAGCTGATTGCCTGGATTGTTGGCCTGACGGGCCGCCTGGTGGCGGTGATGATTGGGCTGGTCTTGATGATCGCCGGCATCCTGGTGAGCCTGACGGTCATCGGTTTGATTATCGGAATTCCCTTATTCCTGGTCGGCTTGCTGCTGGTTTTTCGGGGGCTATTCTGACCTCCACACAGCCGGCCAGTTAATGACAACCTCCCGCCGAAATTTCCTGGCGGGAGGTTGTGATTTTCAGCGAAATTCATTCCTGCATCTCACGGCAGGTAATCCAACGGGTTAGGCTTGGCACCATTATAAGACATCTCGAAGTGCAGGTGCGGGCCGGTGGAATTGCCGGTGGTGCCTAACTGTCCGATGAAGCCACCCTGGTAGACACTCTGCCCGCAGGTAACGGCGATGCTGTTCAGGTGGGCGTAGGCGGTCTGCCAGCTGTTGCCGTGGTCGATTACGATCAGGTTGCCGTAGCCGAAGTTGCTCCAACCGGCGTACACCACCACGCCACTGTCGGCGGCGAAGACCGGGTTACCCAACGCACCGGCGATATCGATGGCCGGATGGATAGATGAATAACTGTAGCCCGAAATCCAATGCTCGGTGGTCGGCCAGACAAAAGTGCCGGACCCGATCGCCCCGGTTAATACGCCACGGCCGGGTTGGAGCGGCTGATGGCGGGCGGGCCCCAATCTTTAATCGGCCGGGAGCCGCCGGGAATCATGATCCAATCTCCGGGTTTCAGGCCCATGTTGTTGCTGATCGATTGGGTCAGATCAAAGTGGTTGCCCGGGTAATTCAGAATGGCGCTTTTATCGACTTTGTAATACACCGCCACGCTGTCCAGGGTATCGCCCTTTTGCCATTGGTAATAAGCACCATCCTCAGGTGGTATATACAATTTCTGACCAGGCTTGAGCAAGTGAGGATCATCCTTGAGTACATCGTAATTGCTCCACAGGATAGACTCCGCCTTCAAGCCATATTTATCGGCAATATCGAAGAGGGTATCCCCGGATTTGACCGTGTAGGTAATGACATCGACGCGCGGCCGGCTGGGGATGATGGTTTGCAATGAAATCTGGCGCAGGATGCCATCCTGCAAGCTCCCATCCTGAGTGCCGGTCACTGGCAAGGTTAATGAGGCCAGTGCATTGGAAAGACCGGCTTCTTCCGCTTTCGAGCCACCCTGACTGGTCGCCGGCAGGTCGCCGTTGTTCTGAGCGGAGGCAGACGGGCTGTTCGCCAGGAAGCGCTGCCAGCCCAGGAACAGAGCCACCAGGACCAGCACAACGGCCAGCAAATTTACGCCCAGCCGAACACCAGGCCGGTCAGCCCAATAACTCTTTTCTCCCGACAGGTTCCCTACAGAAAAAGGTACTTCCTCCTCCGAGGCGTTTTCGGAATTTACAACTTCTTCCGGCTCAAGATGCTCGTCCGGTTCCTGCGGCGATCTGATTCCGCTTTCATCTGCCATAATCCAATAACCGTATCTTGCTTCTCAATCTTGTCACCGATGCTCCCCTTCAGCGCAGCGGCTGAAGGGCGCCTTGAAAAGAATCTGCTCAAAATAAATGTAGCTGTGATTTCAAAATGCGGCTACGGCGCATTTTGAAATCTCAATCTCCCTCAAGAGCGCTCAACCGTAGGATTATACGACGATTTCTTCCAGAATCCCGGTCATAAACCGTTAATAACCTGCTAACGCATTTCCCGAAAGAGAGGTAGGTTATGGTTCTTACTGCCCCGGTAGCGTAAAACGCATCAGACGGCTGTTATTCACATCACTAACCCATACCCGGCCCTCTGCGTCCACGGCGACGGCCCCGGTCAGATTGAAACCATCGGGCCCGGTGCCCAGGTCCCCCCAATAGCGGATAAACTCGCCAGTAAGTGAGAATTCCAGAACGCGATTCCCTTCCGGGTCGGTAGCAAACAAATGGCCCTGGTTATCGACTGCCAGATAGGGCTTGTTGTCCAGCGATTGGCCGTACCAGGCAGCCACGTCCCAGGAGCGTACCTGGGTGTAGGTGCCATCGTTGCCCTTCTGGAAGACCTGAATGCGCTGGTTCCAGGTATCCGCCACGTAAACCAGGCCTTGATTGTCAATAGCGATACCGACCGGCTCATCGAACTGCCCGGCTTCCAGACCGGACTCACCAAACTGGGTGATCTCGTTGCCATCCGAATCATACTCCACCACGCGCTTATTACCGGTATCGGTCACCAGCAGGTGGCCCTGGCTGTCTATTGCGATATCACGCGGCCCCCAGAGAGCACCGGGTTGGTTGGCCTGGCCGAAGAAACCCCATGCTTTGACGAATTCACCCGTGGCAGTGAATTTTTGGATGCGGTGGTTCCAGGTGTCGGCTACGTACACCGATCCATCAGGTCCGACCGCCAATCCCCACGGTTGGTTGAAGGTGCCCGGAGGCGCCGGGCTCACATTGTCACCCGTGAAACTGCCCCATACCTGTAAAACACGGCCATCAGCGGCCAGGTGTTGGATGCGATTGTTTTCGGTATCGGCTACATAAAGGGTCCCATCCGGCGCGACCACAACTTTGCGCGGCCGGTTGAATTGGCCGGGCTGGTTGCCCGGGCCGCCAATGATCTGGTCGGCATTAATAGTGATCCCTTTACCGGCGTACGGGTCAGCTACGGCCGCCTGGGGTGCCGGGGCGACGCCGTAATTCCAGATCTTGGCAACGATATCTTTGCGAATGTAAAGGCGCATGCGCGACGATGGGTACCAATTCGGCAGGCTCATGTCTTTATTGGTGAGCTGCCCGTACAAGGTGTAATCTCGATTAAACCAGATTTGGAAAACAGCCGAGCGCATCTGCGGGTTGCTGATCGCATACCAGATACGATTCCAGGTCAAATCGAAATAATCCTGGTTAGGCCACCAAAGGCGGATGTAATCAAACTCGTCATAGGCCTGCCCGACCACTTGTTCAATCTTTCCGTAATTCTCGTCCGACACCAGGATTACGGGGATGTCGCGCAGACTGCGAGTAGGGCTGTTACCGTAATCGGTCACATTCGTGAAATCGCGCAAATACCACCAGAACGGGTAGCGCGTGACATCGTCATGGGCAACCGCCAGGGCATAACCGTCGGTGGTTCGTTTGGAAATATCCACAATTTGCCGCAGCGCTTCTTTCACCCCAGGAGCTGAGTGGGCGTAAACCATGTATTCGGTAGCATCGTTGTAGTTTACATAAGCCGCCCGGTATGCCGTGCGCGCGGTTAGTACCCCCAATAAGGCAAGCGCCATTAATGTCAACAAGCGGTAAAATTCGCTTGTCGGCCAGGTGCGTACCAGGTACGCCAATCCCAGGCCGCTACCGACGGCGGTCAAAAAGGCAGTCAAAAAGGTAGTGAGAGATCGTAGCCGCTCCAGATCCATTCCCTGGAAAGGCGGGTTAGTACCCAACAGACAGCCATAGGCGGCGATGAAAACCCGATTAACACCCG
>OFHG01000780.1_pt1 | contig 12046 bp, 6 predicted proteins | sample 1521931 | NCBI WGS metagenome assembly OFHG01 (sample SAMEA2468438, study PRJEB22500) | soil metagenome | biome: Glassland; feature: Farmland; material: Clay | place: Australia | collected 2013-01-31 | depth 0.55 m
ACCCGGAAGCAGTACCAGGTCGAGTTCGACGACGCGGACTGGCAGCTCAAGGAGCTCAAGTCCCATTCCAAGGAGAGCGGCAAGGGGCTCGCGAAGCTCCAGGCCGACTTCCACGAGAAGCGGAACGAGGAGGCGCGGCTCTCGAGGGAGCAGACGGAGCTCCAGCAGGCGATCCTCACCCTCACCCGGCAGTATGCCCAGCTCAAGGCGGAGGCCGATGTCGCGGAGAACATGCGCCGCGGGTACACGACCGCCGTCTCCGCGATCCTCGAGGCCCGGGACACCGGGACCATCAAGGGCATCCACGGCACCGTGGCCCAGCTCGCCCACGTGGACCCGAAGTACGAGACCGCGATCGTCACGGCCGCGGGCGCGCGCATGCAGGCGATCATCGTCGACGATGACAGCGTCGCGGCCGCGTGCATCGACTACCTGAAGAAGAACAAGGTCGGCCGCGCGACGTTCCTCCCGCTCTACAAGATGCTCGTCGGGAAGCCGCGGGGCAAGGCGATCCTCGTGGCCAAGGAGTGCCTCGGGATGGCCATCGACCTCTGCCAGTTCGACGAGAAGTACCGGAACGCCTTCTTCTACGTCTTCGGCGACACGCTCGTCGTTCAGACGCTGGACGAGGCCCGGAAGTGGATGGGCGGCGTCCGCCTCGTCACCCTCGGCGGCGAGCTGATCGAGGCGAGCGGCGCCATGATCGGCGGCGAGGCCGAGAGGTCCACCCTCAAGTTCGGCCCGCGGTCCGCGGACGAGCTCGAGAAGGTCTCCGAGAAGCTCCGGGAGGCCCAGGCCCAGGCCGAGACGGTCGGGTCGAGGCTCGAGGATCTGCGGCGGGAGATCCTGGAGCTCGAGGAGCAGCTCAAGGACTACGGCGGGAAGTCAGGGGTGGCCGAGGTCAAGCTCGGCGCGATCGAGGCGAAGCGCAAGGAGTTCGCCACGAAGCTCGCGGCCGCGGACAAGGACCTCGGGGACCGCAAGGCGCGCTTCGCGGACGCGGAGAAGACCGCGGCGCGCATCGCGGAGGACCTGGAGAAGTTCACGAGGGGCCTCGACTCCCTCAAGGCGAAGCGGGACGAGCGGAAGAAGGCGGTCATCGATTCCACGCCCCAGCAGATCTCCACGAAGATGAAGGAGCTGATGGCGAAGCGCAGCGCGCTGGCGGAGGAGCTGAGCCAGAACCGCTCCAAGCTGGACGCGATGGCGACCCAGCTGCAGGTCCTTGGAGACCGGAAGGCGGAGATCGAGACCCGCGCCGCGACCCTGGAGGCCCAGCGCAAGGACCACGAGGGCCGCATCCAGGGATTCGAGGACTCGCTCGGCCGCCTGGAGAACGAGATCCGCGGACTGGAGAAGATGGAGGCCCAGATGGGCAAGGCGATGAAGGACCTCCAGGACGCGCGGGACGCGGCCTACCGGGAGAAGACGGACCTGGAGGGCGAGCTCGACAAGGTCACGCACAAGGTCGAGACGAAGGACGACTTCATCCTCAAGATGCAGATGGAGCTCAAGGTCCAGGAGGACCAGCTCGCCGAGGCGGACCGCGTGATGAAGGAGATGGCGGTCGAGATCAAGGAGGAGCGCCTGCCCTCGCTGGAGACGCTCAAGCAGACGATCTCCGAGTGCGACGTGCAGATCGCGGCGCTCGGCAACATCAACCTCCGCGCCCTCGAGGACTACGACGCCCAGCAGGCACGGCACAAGGAGCTCGACGAGGACCACAAGCGCCTCGAGGGCCAGCGGCAGGAGCTCCTGAACCTCGTGGCCCAGCTCACGGAGAAGAAGAAGGAGGGGCTGGCCAAGGTCTTCACCGCGATCAACGAGAACTTCAAGAAGGTCTACGGCGAGATCAGCGAGGGAGGCGAGGCCGAGCTCGTCCTGGAGAACGAGGCGGAGCCGTTCCAGGCCGGCCTCGTCGTCAAGGCGCGCCCGCCGAACAAGAAGGTCCTCCGCCTCGAGGCCCTGTCCGGCGGCGAGAAGTCCCTCGTCTCCCTGGCGTTCATCTTCGCGATCCAGGAATACGACCCCTCGCCCTTCTACCTCTTCGACGAGGTCGACCAGAACCTGGACGCCGTCAACGCGGAGAAGGTGGCCCGGATGATCCGCAACAACAGCTCGACGGCCCAGTTCCTGCAGATCTCCCTGCGCAAGGTCACGCTCAAGGAGGCCGACCACATCGTCGGCGTGACGATGACGCCCGGATCGACGTCCGAGATCCTCATGCGGGTGAACCTGGCGGAGATCGAGGACGAGAAGCCCGTGGAGGAGGTGTCCGCGTGAGCGACGCGTCCCAGGCGGTCCTGAACCACCTGCTCTTCCACAAGTCCCTGATCAGCGAGGAGGACGGCGGGGAGCGGATCAACCGCTACCTCTCCATGCTGAACGAGATCGACCAGGGCCAGCACGTCGCCGTCCGCGACCCGTTCGAGAAGTCCGTCGTCGCGACCTTCGAGCTCGTCCTGGAGAAGCAGTTGGACCCGTGGGAGATCGACCTCGTGGAGTTCACGAAGCTCTTCCTGGACAAGGTGCGCAAGGACGGCGTGGTGAACTTCGTGACCGCGGGGAAGCTCGTCTTCCTGGCATGGTCCATCCTGAAGCTGCAGAGCGACAAGGTCCTCCTGGCCGCGCAGCCTCCCGAGGCCGAGGCGCCCGGGGACGGCTGGGACCTCGACCTGTACCGCGACCCCGAGGATGTGGACTACAACCACCTCATCCTCGACAACGCGAAGATGCCCCTGAGCGAGGCGATCCGCCGCGAGGGCCGCCGCGCGGTGACCCTCATGGAGCTCATGGACGCCTTCGACGAGGCGCGCCGCGAGGCGGAGATCCAGGTGCAACTGAACGCGTTGCGGGAGCAGGCGATCAAGCGCTTCGCCCCCAACTTCCACCAGAAGGTCCACGGCGAGGACCTGACGGAGGACATCGGCCTCACGTGGGGCCGCCTGAGCCAGTTCAACGGCGACCCGATCCCGCTCCGCTCCCTCGTCGCGGGCAGCGTCTGGGACGAGGTCACCGTGTTCATGGCCCTCCTCTTCCTCGCGCAGCTCCAGAAGGTGAAGCTCTGGCAGAAGGAGTTCCCGCACGGCGAGATCTACGTGAAGCGCCTGTCGACGGAGGAGACGATCGCGACGGAGGAGCTGCTCGCGATCCCGGCCCTGGCCCATCCGAAGCCCGCTGCCGCGGCCCCGCCGGGGGTGGGCGCGTGAGCGACCGGGGGATCGTCGAGGCCGCCCTGTATTCCGCCGGGAAGGCGCTCACGGTCGACGAGCTCGTCCGCGTCACGGGCTTCGACGAGGCCGTCGTGAAGGAGCACCTCCGCGCCCTGGCACGGGACTACCGGAAGCGCGACAGCGCGCTGGAGGTCACCCTGATCGGCACGCGCTGGACGATGCAGATCCGCCAGGAGTACACGGAGCGCGCGCGGACCTTCGCGCCGCCGGAGATCGACCGCGACCTGCTGAAGACCGCGGCCCTGATCGCGTACCACCAGCCGATCCTGCAGAGCGATCTGTTCGACATGATCGGCGAGAAGGTCTACGAGCACACGAAGGCCCTCGAGGACCTCCGGCTCATCTCCCGCAAGCCGAGCGGGCGCTCGCTCGAGCTCACCACGACGCGGTACTTCGCGGAGTTCTTCGGCCTCAAGACGACGAACCGCGAGGGCATCCGCAAGCTCATGGCGGAACGGGCAGGGATCGTCTACAAGGAGAAGCCGCCCGAGCCGGTCGAGGGCGAGACGGCGCCCGCGGTGGCCCCCGAGCCGTCCCCGAGCCCGCCGCAGGGACCCGCGGCCACGGTCGCGCCGGCCCCCGCCGAATCACCGTCGATAACCACGGGCTAACCCCTTTATAAGCTGCGCCACGCTCCTCCGCGGTGCCGGCTCCGGAGACGGAGCGCGGGCTTCCGGATGCGCGAGCGGAGCGGAACGTGAGCGGGTACCTGCGGGACAGCCAGCTGCGGCGGCAGCTCGAGGAGAAGTCCAAGGAGATCACGCGGACGCGCCAGGCCGCGGAGGAAGGCCTCAAGGCCGCGCAGGACCTCATCGAGGCCGCCCGCAGGGCCGACGCGAACGTGGTCGAGGCGGAGAAGGTCCTCGCCGAGGCCACCGCGGCCATGGGCGACAAGGACTACCGGGTCGCGGCGGAGAAGGCCGCCGAGGCGAAGGAGCGCGGGACGCGCATCTACCGCGACCGCGCGGCGGCCATGATCGAGTCCAGCGCCGGGCTGACGTCCCTCGCGAAGGGCGTCGGCGCGGACGTCGCCGAGGCCGAGACCGCGTTGGGGAAGGCCCGCGACGCGTTGACCGAGGAGAACCTGTCGGAGGCCGTGGAGTTCGCGAGGAAGGCCTGGAGGCGGAGCGAGAAGGTCCTTTCCGAGCACCTGTCCTCGAGCTTCTCGAAGGTCCAGGCCCTCATCCTCTCCGCGAAGAACCTCGGCCGCGACGTCGCCGCCGTGGAGGACCTGCTCTCCCGCGCCCGGACCGCCGTGGAGGGGAACAACTTCGCCTCCGCCCTCGAGTACACGAAGGAGGGCTTCGAGACGATCAAGGAGGATCTCACGTCCGCGGTGGACAAGGACCTCCGCGAGGACGAGGACCTCATCCATGCCGCCCAAGAGCTCGGCGCCGACGTCACGAAGGCGACGACGTTCCTCGAGCGGGCCCGGACCGACATCGCCGGGCTCGAGTTCGAGAAGGCGAACAACGCCCTCCGCCAGTGCCGCACGGAGTCGGAGAAGGCGCTCCAGCGCAGCCTCGAAGGCAAGCTGACCGATTTCTCGAAATTCCTCTCGGAGGCCCGCGCGATCGGCGCGGACCCTTCCGCCGCGGAAGCGCACTTCGGCAAGGCGCAGGACGCGCTGAAGGCCGGAAACTTCCGCGCGGGCGCGGATCTCGCGAAGCAGGGCTTCCTGGCGCTCCAGGAAGCGCAGTTCCAGCGCGTGGTGGCCACGATCGCCGCCTCGCGCGAGAAGTTCGTCGCCGCGGTGAACCTGGGCATCGACCTCCAGGAGCCGCTGGGCGATCTCGGGAGCGCGCGGCAGGCGCTCCAGCGCGACGCCTTCCGGGAGGCGATGGACTGGGCCCGCAAGGCCGACGACGCGGTCGACAAGACCGTCGCCGAGTACCGGGCGGCCCAGGAGCGGCTCAAGGCGCTGCACCGGGCGTTCGCGGAGGCGGAGGCCCGCGGAGTCGACGCGAAGCCGGCTCGCCGTCTCGCGGAGCAGGCGCGGGACGCCTACCAGGCCCACGACCTGGACGCGCTCGAGAAGGCGGTCGACTCGGCCCACGAGGAGCTCCGCAAGTCCGAGCGCGAGCAGGTCATGCGCACGATCGAGCGCGCCGAGTTCATCCTCACCGTCGGGGAGCAGAGCGGGGCGGACCTATCGGAGGCCTCGAAGCTCCTCGAGGATGCGATCGTCGCCACCAAGGCGAACGAGCATCGTCGCGCCCTCGACCTCATCGGGCAGGCGCAGGCCCAGGCCGAGGCGACCCTCCGCGCCCACGTCGAGGAGCGGACCGAGGTCCTCCGCAACGCCGTCCCCCTCCTGGGCGGCGACGGCGGGCAGCTCAAGTCCATCCTCTCCCGCGTCGGCACGTCCCTCGGGGCGAACGACTTCGAGGACGCGTTCCGCGAGCTCGAGGAGGGCCGGCGGTTCGTCGAGGACCGGACCCGGGCTTCCGCGGAGCAGTCGGTCGCATCCCTCGCCCTCGCGATCCAGCTCGGCTTGGACCTGGGAACGGACGTCTCCGCGGAGGAGTCCCTGCACGAGGAGATGAGCGCCGCGCTGTCGAGCGGCAGGGTGGCGGACGTCGTCGCGGCGCGGGACCGGATGCAGTCCGCCCTCGCGGCGGCGTCGGAGAGGCTCGCCAACCACGTCGCGGCCCGCGTCGCCCAGGCGCGGAGCCTCCACATCGACGTCGGCGAGATGGTCAGCGTCCTCAAGCGCGCGCAGCTGGCCCTCCGCGTCCGGGACTACGGCGAGGGGCTGCGGCTCCTGCTGGAGGTGGGCGGCGGGGCGAACAAGGCCACCGCCCTCCACCGCCAGGCGCACGACGCGCTCTCGAGCGCCGCGGCCTTCGTCGCGGAGGCGCGGAAGCACAACGTGGACATCACGAAGGTCGTGGAGGTCCTCGTCGACGCCAAGAAGGCGTTCGAGCGCCTCGACTACGAGCAGACGATCGAGCTCGCCGCGCGCGCGAAGGCGGAGACGGAGAAGCTTACGGTGCTCTACAGCGCCGCCCAGAAGATCGTCTCCAACCGGGAGCGGGTGGAGCTGGCGTCGCGCCTCGGCATCGACGCGCCCCACCTGCGCGACGTCGCCTCCGAGGCCAAGGAGGCGATGAAGGCGAAGGAGTACGACCGCGCCCTTGCGCTCGCCTCCCGCGCGGACGACGAGTACGTCGCCCTTGTCCGCGAGAAGATCGCGGCCCTGCTCGCCACGTCCGAGTCCGTCGTCGGGTCCGTGGAGGGCGTGAACCTCGCCCCGATCAACGACGAGGCGGTCCGGGCGCGAGCGGCCCTCGGATCCGGCGAGTTCGGGAAGGCCGCCGACCTCGCGCTCCACCTCCGGGACACCCTGGAACACCTGAAGCGGCAGGGCGAGGAGGCGGACGCCGCGAGGAAGCGCGTCCGCGAGACCGTCGCGGACGCGGAGGCGATGAACCTCGAGCTGCCCGGCACGGCCGCGCTGCTGGAGAAGGCGGAGCGGGCGTACAAGATGGCCCGCTTCGAGGAGGCGATGGACTACCTGGCGCAGGCGGACGCCGAGGTCGCGCGGGAGCGCGACCAGGGCATCGCCGCGATGATGCAGCGCTTCGAGGAGTCCATCGCGCGGGCGCGGGGGGAGGGCACGGACACCCGTTCCGCGGAGCGCCTCTTCGCCGGGGCCCGCGAGTTCTTCCGTGCCAAGAAGTACCGCCAGGCCCTCGCCACGGCCCTCCAGAGCGAGGCCGAGGCGGAGCGCGTCGCCCTCCAGCAGGCGATGGCGAGCCAGGCCGTGTCCACGATCGACGGCAAGCTCAAGTCCCTCGCCCGACCCGCACCGAGCGTCGACGCGGTCGCGGACGAGGCGCGCCGGGCGCTCGCCGGTGGCGACTACGTGAAGGCGCTCGACTTTGCGATCCGCGCCTCGGACGCCCTCGCGGACTTCCGCGCGGCATACGACGAGGCCGAGGAGGTCCGCATCCGCGCGACCGCGCTCCGGCAGACCGCGCGGGAGATCGGCGCGGAGGCCGCCAAGCTCGACCGGTTCATCCAGGAGGGCGACGACGCCCTCGCCGCGGGAGACGTGGCCGCCGCCCGCGCGTCCTTCACCCAGTGCCTCGAGTGGGGGCTCGGCCTCGTGCGGGCCCAGCTCAAGGAGTCCCTGTCCACCGCGGAGGAGATGGTCGCCGTCTGCCGCCGCCTCGAGATCGACCCCACCCCGGTCCAGAACAAGCTCTCCGAGGCCCGGACCCAGATCGAGTCCGAGAACTTCTCGGCCGCGAGCGTGAGGATCGCGGAGGGCCGCGAGGTCGCGCAGAAGGCGCTGGGGGCGAAGCTCACGAGGACCCTGGCGGAGGCCGCGGAGAACGTGGCCCACGCGAAGAAGCTCGGCTCCGACACGCAGAACGCGGAGGAGCTGATGCGTCAGGCCAGCGAGCAGGCCGCGAAGGGGGAGTACGAGGGCGCCCTCGACGTCATCGGCCGCGCGGTCGAGCGCGTGGAGAGCGTCAAGGTCGTGGAGAAGCGGTTCATCGACCTCACGTTCAAGGCGGACACGACGATCCGCAACGGCAAGAAGTACGGCATCGACATGCGGGCCGCGGAGAAGCGCCTGGCGGAGTCCATGGACCTCCGCCGCCGGGACGTGGCCGAGGCCATCCGGACCGCCGAGGACGCGTACCGCCTCGCCTGGGACTCGGTGGAGGCGTTCGCCCCGAACCTGAAGGGCTTCCTCACGGTCGGCCCGGCGAAGCTGAACGAGCCCGTGGACGCGACCCTCGCGCTCGAGAACGTCGGAAAGGGGCTCGCCAAGGAGGTCCGCGTGCGGGTCCTCGGCGATGCGGAGGCCGAGGGGCTGAAGGAGCTCCCCGCGCTGCGCGCGCACGGGAAGGAGACCCTCTCGTTCAAGCTCAAGATGACCGCGCCCGGCTCCGTGCCCCTCGCGATCCAGCTCGTCTCCCACCGCGTGTTCGACGACAAGGAGTACGTCCAGGAGATGATCGCCCAGGTGGACGTCGCGGAGACGCCGCAGGAGCGGGCGAAGAAGCTCGTCGCGAACCTCGAGTCCCGCTGCCCGATCTGCAAGGGCGCGATCAAGAAGGGCTTCAAGGTCGTCCAGTGCGCCTGCGGGCGTGACTTCCACGAGCGGTGCGCGAGCCGCGTGGGCCGCTGTCCCGTCTGTTTCCGGCCCCTCGGGAATCCGGCGGAGTGATCAGTCCAGACGGCCGACGGCCTTCTCGACCGCGGCGATGAGCTCGCCGTCGCGCATCCACCCGAGGATTCGCTCGACGTCGGCCGACAGGGAGCGGTCGTCCTCCAGGGGCGGCACGCGCGTGCGCACGAGTTCGGCCGCGGCCCGCGGTCCCCGTCCCGGCCCCAGGGGCTTGAGGAACTCCAGGCCCTGGGCCGCCGTCAGGTACTCCAGGGCCACGACCCGCTGCGCGTTCTCGAGGGCGGTCCGCGCCTTGAGGGCGGCCGACATCCCCATGGGGACGTAGTCCTCCTGGTTCGCCGACGTCGGAATCGAGTCGGCGGACGCGGGGTGGGCGAGGACCTTGTTGTCGCTCGCGTAGCCCGCGGCCACGTACTGGGCGACCATCATCCCCGAGTTGATCCCGCCGCGCCTCGTGAGGAAGGCGGGGAGCTCGCTCAGGCGGCCGTCCACGAGCCGCGCCGTGCGCCGCTCCGAGAAGCCGGCGAGGACGGCCATGGCGAGGGCGACGTGGTCCAGGGCCATGGCGACGGCCTGCCCGTGGAAGTTCCCGCCGCTGACGCTGTCCTCGTCGTCGGGGAAGAGGAGGGGGTTGTCCGTGGCGGCGTTCATCTCGATATGCACGGCGGCCGCGGCGAAGTCGAGGGCCGCGCGGCAGGCCCCGAGCACCTGGGGGATGCACCGCAGCGAGTACGGGTCCTGGACGCGGTGCGGCCCGCCGTGGGCGGGGACAATCTCGCTGTCCCGCAGGAGGCGCCTCATGTTCGCCGCGACTTCTCGCGCCCCGGGCTGCGGCTTGAGCCGCACGTAGCGGTCGTCGTAGGGGGCGGGCGAGCCGCGGAGGGCCTCGAAGGACAGGGAGGCCGCGACCTGGGCGTCCTTCAGGAGACCATAGCCGTCGGCCAGGGTGAGGGCGCCCACCGCCGTCATGACCGCCGTGCCGTTGACGAGGGCCAGCCCCTCCTTGGGCTCGAGCGCGATCGGCGCCAGGCCGGCGCGCACGAGCGCCGCGGCGCCGTCGAGGGTCTCGCCCCCGACGACGGCCGCCCCCTCGCCGATGAGGACGAGGGCCATGTGGGCCAGGGGCGCCAGGTCCCCGCTCGCGCCGAGGGAGCCGCGGGACGGCATGACCGGATGCACGCCGCGGTTCAGCATCTCGAGGAGCAGCTGCACGAGGGCGCGGCGGACGCCCGAGTGACCTTTGGCCAGGGTGTTCGCCCGCAGCAGGAGCGCCCCTCGCACGACCTCCGCGGGCAGCGGGTCGCCGAGCCCTACCGCCGTGCTGCGCACGAGGTTGAGCTGCAGCTGCTTCGCGTCCGCGTCAGAGATCACGACATGCTCGAGCTCGCCGAAGCCCGTCTTGATCCCGTAGGCCACCGTGCCCTTCGCGAGGATCTTCTCCAAGGTGCGGCGACTCTCGTCCACGCACTTCGCCGCGGCGGGCGCCAGGCGGACCTTCTCTCCCTCCCGGGCCACGCGGACGAGGTCGTCGATTTTGAGGGAATGGCCGTCGATGGGAAGCATGGGGCACCCGGCGCTGGGATTCTCCCTTCGCCGTTAAAGCTTTGGCGCGCGTCTCTCCGTGCTGTATCCTGAAATTGGTTCCTTGGAGGAGCCACGCTGGCGTCCCCAAGTCCCGCGAGTCGTCATCCCCGAAGCCTCGACGACTCCCAATCCATCGGCCGGAGCTTCCGCACCCATCGCGCCATGACGACGTGGGGCCTCGAGATTCCGTGGATTGAGGCCTCCCGACGAGGGGGCACGTCCTCCTAGCGAGTTCCGCAGTCTCCATCCGTTTCAGCCTCCTCATGCGTCCGGATTGTCTTCTTCCTCGGAAGCCATTTCAGGCTATTTCGGCGCGCGTCCCCGCCAAAGGCGTTAAGACGATGTCGGCCATCGGGAGCGGGCCCATGCAGATCGTGTTCCTCGGGACGTCCGGATCGTGGCCGACGCCCAAGCGCAACGTGAGCGCGGTCGCTGTGAAGCGCGGCCCGGAGGTGATCCTGTTCGACTGCGGCGAGGGGACGCAGCGCCAGTTCATGGCCTCCTCGCTCAGCTTCATGCAGGTGAACCGCGTCTTCCTCACGCACTTCCACGGGGACCACTTCCTCGGGCTGCCGGGCCTGATGCAGAGCATGAACTTCTTCGGGCGCGAGGCGCCGCTCGAGGTGTACGGGCCCGCGGGCTGCGAGGACCTCGTGGGGCAGATCCTCTCCCTGGGCCACTTCAAGGCCGGGTACCCGGTGCGCGCGAGGGACCTGGCCGCGGGTGACTCCGTGGACGGCGGCGAGTACACGGTGGCCGCGATCGAGGCGGTGCACACCGTGCCCGGCCTCTCGTACGTCCTCGAGGAGAAGGAGCGGGCGGGCCGCTTCGACGTGGACAAGGCGAAGGCGCTCGGCATTCCTCCCGGCCCGCTGTACAGCCAGCTGCAGGAGGGCCAGACCGTCACGGTCGGCGGCAAGACGTTCCGGCCGGAGCAGGTCTTGGGCCCGCCGCGACGCGGCCGCAAGATCGTGTACACCGGCGACTCGATGCCGCACGCCGCCCTCGTGGCCGCGGCCCGCGGCGCGGACGTGCTGATCCACGACGCCACCTCGGACGCGGCCCTGGAGGAGAAGGCGAACCGCTACGGGCACTCGTCCTCGCGGCAGGCCGCGAGGGTGGCGAAGGAGGCCGGGGTGGGCCTGCTCGTCCTCACGCACATGAGCCCGCGGTACGAGGACCCCGCGCCGCTGTTCAACGACGCGAAGGCGGTCTTCGACCGCGTCGTCCTCGCGGAGGACTTCATGGAGATCGACGTGCCGTACCCGGACTAGGCGGCCAGTTCGGCCCGGAGGTCCCTCAGGAAGATAGCGAGCTCGCCCTCCGCCCTCGCGACGTAGGCCGCGGCCCTCCGGGCGATCTCCTCCCGCGAGCGGTCGCTCCGCGCCGGCCCGATGTACTCCTCGAGCTGCTCGCGCCGCCCGCCGCGCGTCTCGTAGTGCCAGAAGTAGAGGTAGGGCCGGCCGTGGACGGTCTTCTCGCAGTACCCGCAGCCGAGCATCATGGAGACACCACGGGACCCGTAGGGCGTCTGGGCTCTTCAAGTTATCGTTAACTAACGATAACAGCAGGGACGCGGCTGCCGGGAACGGTCCGCGGTCTCCGTCTCGTCCTCACAGGAGCTTCATCAGGTCCGACTTGGTCACGATTCCCGAGACCTCGCCCTTGTTCGTCACGAGCACGGCGTTGTAGTACCGCAGGAGGCCCGCCGCGAGCTCCACGGGAGCCTTCAGGTCGACCTGGGGGAACGCGGGCTCCATGACCTCCTCCACGCGGATGCGCGCGAGGTCCTTCGGGTCGCGCCCGGAGAGGATGAGGTTGTTGATGACCTTGTCCGAGATCGAGCCGACCGGGTGGCCGTTGTTCATCACGGGCATCTGGGAGAACTTCCAGCGGCGCATCTCGTCCACCGCGGTCTCGAGGGGCATCCGCGCCTCGAGGTACTGCACCTTCCGCGTCTGGACCTGCTCCACGAGGGCCTTCTTCTCCTGCTTCTTCAGCTCCGCCTGGAGGGCGTTGTACACGCGGCGGACGACGTCGTAGGAGGGGTTCATCTGCTTCTTCTCGATCTTCACGATGGTCG
>OFHG01000781.1_pt1 | contig 12045 bp, 10 predicted proteins | sample 1521931 | NCBI WGS metagenome assembly OFHG01 (sample SAMEA2468438, study PRJEB22500) | soil metagenome | biome: Glassland; feature: Farmland; material: Clay | place: Australia | collected 2013-01-31 | depth 0.55 m
TCCCGGACGAGAGGCGCGGGATGGGGGGGGCGCGGGCGCGGCGGGCAAGGTATCGCACCGGGCTGCGCGCAGCGCAAGGGGCGATCCGGCCAGTTTTCCCATGGTTTGGACCACTCCGGAGGGGCGGGGGTTTGCCGCCCGCCTCACCCGCAGGATGCAGGCACGGCGGGACGTCGCGGTCGCCCGAGGGGGCCGAACGCGGGACCGATGATCGACAGTGGGGCAATCGGTTGAGGCGATATGATTAAAACTATGTATTGTCTTGAAATCTAAAACCATTGAAGTTAGCGATGCTGCCGCTATAGTCTTTGATGAAACACTATTTTACCGTTTTGTCAAACGGCTCGCCCAAGAAAAATGGCTGGCCGCGACCGGCGGTGCTTCTTGGGCATCCTCTCGAGGAGAACCCTCCTATGGATTATCGCCATACTCAGTTCGGCACGACCCTGGTCCTGATTTTGGTGGCGATTCTTGCCGCTGTGGCAGTGGAGGCCGCCCGCCGCGGCTGGCCCCCGGTCGGAGTGATCGTCGTCGCCGTGCTGGGGCTGACGCTCCCTCTCTTTTTCTCCCTGACGGTGCGGGTGGAGGAGAACTTTCTGCGCCTCTCCTTCGGGGTTGGGGTGATCCGCAGGGCATGGCCGCTGGCGGAGATCGCAACCGTGCGGGTGGTGCGCAATCCCGTGTGGAGCGGCTGGGGGATTCACCGCTTAGGCGGAGGCTGGCTCTACAACGTCTCGGGTCCTCAGGCGGTGGAGATCGTCATGAAAACGGGGGAACGGGTGCGCATCGGCAGCGACGAGCCGCATGCGCTGGCCGCGGCGCTCCGCCGTCGCCACGGCTAGCCCGAGGAAAGGAGGCCGAAATGACGCAGAAAACCAGAACCCTCGCCGAGCTGGCCGGCCGGCAGCCCGTCCTCCAGGCAACGCCATGAAGATGGCCCTGCAAATCCGCTCCAAGTTCGTCCTGCTGCTGGGCGACCTGGCGCTGTTGCTCCTGGCCCTGGCGCTCGCCACCGACCTTCGCCTGGGCTCGCCCTGGTTCATCCCCGAGGAATACGGCGTAGCCACCGTCCTCTGCGCGCTGCTTTTTCCCTTCGCGCTTTTCCTGGCCCGCGCTTACGAGGTCCACCCCCAGGCGAGCCTGGCGGAGCACCTGCGCCGCCCCTTCTTCGGAGTGGCGCTGGCGGGCCTGGCCACTTCCTTCTTCTTCTACTTCGCTCCCGGCTACCGTTTCGGCCGCGGCATTTACGTGCTGATGATCGTGATTTACGTCCTCCTGCTGGGACTCTGGCGAACCGTGGTTTTCGTCCAGGTGCGCGGGCGGAAGCTTTCCGTGCTGGTCATGGGCGAGCCCGCCCACGTGCAGACCGCCTGCAAGGTGCTGAAAGAATTTTCTCCCTCGACGGACATCCGCGTCTGGCCGCAGGGCGCGCCGGAGAACGGCGGTGAAGCTGCGCCGGAACCGAACGGCGGCGGGCCTCGCCAAGGAGACCAACAACCGGGGGGGGGGGGCGCCGACCCGCCCCGCGGCCTCGCACCGACCCGCCCCGCGGGCTCGCACGGACCCGCCCCGCCGCCTCGGCAAGGACCTGCCGACAGCGCGTCAGCCGGACCGATGCTAGCCTCTGGGGCGATGGAGGGACCCGAGCCGGCACGGCCTGCCCACCCGTACAACGGCGACTCGAACGGTTCGTCGTTGCGGCGGGGCGGCGGGGTGGTCGCCGCGGAGGGCGGGGGGGACCACATGGGCCTGAGCTACCCGGACGTTATGAACACGCGCCGGTGAGGGGCAGGCTCGGCGGGGCCGCCCGTCTCGGAGCCGGGCGAGACCGGGGGGGGCGCCCCCCGGCCCTGTTCCCCCCGCTCCCGGTGGTGCTCGCCCCCGCGCCCGTCTCGCTCGCACCGGCCGCGGACAGTTCGCCCGCGACCAGCCCTTCCCGCATCACCAGCACTCGGTCGGCCAGGCCGAGCACCTCCGGCAGGTATGAGGAGACGACGATGACGGCGAGCCCCTCGGCCGCCAGGTCGCCGATGCCGCACTCGGACTGGTAGTTTAGATCCAGGGCCGCCTGTAGCTCGCCAATCGGTTTCGCCAGGTATCGAGCCGCTTCCTCCCTGGCCTCCAGCACCGCTTTTTCGAAAGCCGGATCGTTGGGCGCATACGCTGGAATTTCGATCAGGGTTGCGCTTTTTTCCAGCACCTTGCCGCTCTTGGTGGCAACCCGCAGGTCCACGCGTCCCAGGAAGCGCGCGTTATCACCGGCTTGAGCCACCAGTACGCCGTTCACTCGTTCTCCACCTGGCAGCGTAGAGTGCGAATGGCCTCCGATGATCAGCTCTAGATCGGGCAGGGCTTGCGCCAGCATGCGGTCATTTTCCAGCCCCAGGTGGGAGAGCACCACGACCGGGCCGGTCCCTCCATGTTCCAATTTTTCCAGATATTCGCGGGTTACCGCGCGGAAATCGGTAATTTTTAGGCCGAATAACTCGGAGATGTCGGGCATGTCAGGCGTCAATCCAATCACCCCCATACGCACCTGTTTCGCCAGATGAAAGCTGGCGGTGGCCTGAAAACCTGCCACCAGGCTCCCGTTCGCTTCCTGGAAGTTAGCCGCCAGCATGGGTAAGGTGGCGCGTCGCGCCATTTGGCTGGCGGCCTGAGGGCCATAGGTAACGCTGATGGCATTGCCGAGCGTTTGCAGATCGTAACCCATTGCCTCCAGGATGCGTGGAAAGGCTGACCCTTTGGTGATTGAGCAAAAGCGTTCCCTGCGATCTGTAGCATCGCCGGCATCGAAGAAGAATACCCGCCGTCCCTGCCTCTCCAGCTTCTGTTTCAGGTTGCGGGCGAATGCACTCAGGCGGCTCATCGCCTCCAGGTGGCTATGCATGTCGTTGGTGTGCAGGATGGTGATCTCGAGCGTATCTGTGCTCATTCTGCTCATCTCCATTCTTTGCCTTATGCTTCTAACTCAATTCGCGATGCACAAGACAGCAGGCTGCTTTTCGATTTACCTACCAGGCTTAGTAGCATTACAATATATGCCATAATTTGCTATCAAGCATTTTTTGATTCTTTACCCCTGACCGAAATCATTACCGTATTAGGGATATAAAATTCTAAATACACCTGCCTCTTTTCATGATTAATAATCGTTTTCCATCTTCTTTTTCTCAAAATAGGTTCCTGGTTAAATTGATTCGTACAATTAAGGCACACTGGCCCGCTTATATTTTCATCCTTTCTTTTTTCTGCAGCGGAATAATAACCCTGCCTGAATATGGAATGAGCTGGGACGAAGGCCTCGGTAATTTCTTTTTTGGTGAGCGATATTATTACTACTTTACCACTTTCAAAGGAAAGTATCTGAATTTTAATGCGGACCTGGCGAATTTAAGAAATCAGCCCCTTAGCCTGTTCGCTTCTCCTTACCGTCAGAGGCCTTTCGAATTCCCACCCGTGGCAGATACCTTCGCGGCTGCCAGCATGCACGTCTTTTCTTATAAGCTACACTGGATGGATCCGGTGGATGCTTTCCACGCATCGGCGATCTTTCTTGCTGCTGTTTTGCTGTTGGTTCTTTATCACTTTATCGCGGCGCGCCTGGGTAGATTTACCGCTCTGCTTTCCATCATTTTTCTGGGCACGTTTCCCCGCTTCTGGGGGGATATGCACGTCAACGTTAAAGATGTGCCGGAAGCAGTCTTTTTCAGCTTTACCCTGATGTCCTACCTGATCTGGTTCGAAAGACCTCGCTTCAGCACGGCCCTGCTGACCGGTCTTTTGTTTGGCTGGGCGTTGGGTATAAAAGCCAACGCATTATATATTCCCCTCATACTCCTCCTGGGTACCTGGTCTCTCTTTTCAAAACAGGGGATGGGCCAGATGATCAAACACCTGGTCCGCTATTACCTTCACTACCTGATGATGGTGATTTCAGCTGTTCTGATCTATCTAGCCTCCTGGCCCTACTTATTTGCGGATTGGAGGCGGGTAATCGAATATTTCCGATATATTTCTTCACAAGGAGGCCGTACTGGGGGCCTGGGATGGAATTGGCAGCCCTTCCAAATGGTAATAGCGACGATGCCGGAAGGAATGCTCGTCTTCCTGCTAATCGGTTTGGTTTGGGTTGCCTACCGCGCGCTGAGAGAAAAATCTCCCATTTGGAGACTACTTCTGGGTTGGTGCCTCTTGCCAATCATCCGCAATTCGCTACCAAACATGGTTAACTTTGATGGCATTCGCCACTTTTTAGAATTCGTTCCTGCAGCAGCGGTGATTGCTGCTATCGGTGCTGCCGAACTGGTGCAATGGATCGTTAGAACCAATCAACACATAAAAGTATTGGCGCATGCGGTTGTTCTTGGGCTTATTCTTTTGAATGTTGTTCAAATCAATATTAATTATTACCCTTACGAGTATATTTATTTTAACGAATTTTTTGGCGGAATATCCAAAGCTGGGAATATTTTCAAAGCAGGCGAAACCACCGATTATTGGGCGGTTAGTTATCGCCAGGGAATACAATGGCTGGACGAGAATGCTGAGCAACATGCCCACTTGTATGTACCGGTTGCTGGCTGGCTTGTTCAGCTTACCGCCCCGCTCTGGTTGCGTTCCGACATTAAAGTTGTCTCTTCGCAAGACGTTGGCAGTATCTATACGTCTGATGCACCGGTGTATGTAATGTTTGTAACCCGTCCCGATTTTTATGATAAAGTAGCTCAGGACTGCCTGCACAATCTGAAACCGGAACATCAGGTCCTGGTGGATCATGTTCCAATCCTGCTAATCTATCATTTAAACGCAAATTGATTTCCAACACCCAATATCTTCAGGAGGAAGAACCCATGGCAAATAAAGGCAAAGTAAAAGTCGGAATCATCGGCTCGGGTTTCGAGGCTGATATCCACGCCGAATCCTTTCACATCTACCCGGCGGAGGCGGAGGTGGTGGCGGTGGCCTCACCTACCCCCGGCAACGCCGAAAAGCTGGCGCGTAAGTACAGCATCTCCAACGTGTATACCGATTACCGCCAGATGCTGGCGCAAAAAGATATTGAGATGGTGACCATCACCGCCCCCAACTACCTGCATTGCCAGATGACGGTCGACATCGCCCGCGCTGGCAAGCATGTGGTATGCGAAAAACCGCTGTGCATGACCCTGGAAGAGGCCGACGAGATGATCGATGTCTGCCAGCGGCAGGGCATGCTCTTGATGTATGCCGAAGAGCTGTTCTTCACCCCCAAATACCTCAAGGCCAAGGAAATGGCCGGCCAGGGTGCTTTCGGCAAGGTTTACCTTGTTAAGCAAAGTGAAAAGCATTTCGGACCGCATGCCGCCTGGTTCTGGGACGTGGAGAAATCCGGCGGGGGTGTGTACATGGACATGGGCTGTCACGGCGTAGCCTTCGTGTACTGGTTCCTGGACCGGCCCAGGCTGAAAAGCGTCACTTGCCAGATGGGCACCTATGTGCACAATGCCGTCACCAGGGGCGAGGACAACATCCTGTGCATCCTGGAATTTGAGAATGGTGCGCTGGGATTGGTCGAAGATAGCTGGGCGCGCCGCGGCGGCATGGACGATCGCATTGAGGTTTACGGCGACCAGGGTGTGACCTACGCCAACCTGCACATGGGCAACGCTTTGCAGACTTACAGCGAGAACGGTTACGGTTACGCCGTAGAAAAAGCTCCCTCCACCCAGGGCTGGTCTTATCCCGTGTTTGACGAGTTGTGGAACTACGGCCTGCCGCAGGAGATGGCCCATTTCGCCCGCTGTGTGCGCGGCAAAGAGCAGTTGATAGCCAGCGGCGAGGATGGGCGTTGGGTTCAGGAGGTATTGTTAGCCGGTTACCAATCTGCCGGATCCGGTTGCAAGGTACACATGCCTTTCCGCCCATCCGGCGTTAAAAAACCAGTTGACCTTTGGTTTAATCCCCTCCCATGAGCCAAAAGACTCGGCCTCCCCTCTGCCGGCTCAAAAGAGACCGAGTTTTTCTAAAAGCAATTTAAGGGAGGCCATCATGCGCACAACACCATTGGTAGCTGAAAATTTCTACCACATATACAACTGTGGCGTGAATCGCGGTCCAATCTTCTTTCATCCTGAAAATTGGCTTTTCTTCCTGCGGCGTTTGCGCCAGTATTTTGTTCCAGCCAAAGTTGAAATGCTGGCCTATACCTTGATGCCCAACCATTACCATTTATTGGTTCGAATTAAAAGCGGTGATTTTGGCCGTGAAATCATGCATCCATTTACTATTTCTTACACGATGGCGATCAACAAGCAGATGAATCGTGTTGGCCCCTTATTTCAGGGCCCTTATCAAGCACGGTGCATAAAAGAAGACGCCGACCTTCTCAATTTGAGTGGATACATCCACCTGAATCCAGTTTCCGCGGGATTGGTCGCATCACCTGAGCAATGGGAATACTCCAGCTACAGAGACTATCTTGGACGACGTCCTGCAACGTTCGTTTCCCCAAAATATATCCTGGCGCAGTTTCCTTCCCGGCAGGCATATGCCGCTTATGTTTGTGATCAAGCGAATTTCAAGGTCCCAAGGAAATTGCTTTTTGAATGAAATAGAGACCGAGTTTTTGGGATTGGCAAAGAAACCCCGGGCGGAGAGGAAAAACTCGGTCTCTCTCCCGGCAAAAGAGATCGAGTTTTTCGGGTGGAGACAAACAGACCCGCATCGGATATAATTTTCATAGGCATTCATACGTGGGGTGGTTATAGAAAAAGGAAAAAAGCAATGGTTGAACGCAGTATGAAACCTTTTCGAAAAAGTATGTGGTTCCTGGGTGGCAGCCTGGCTGCCGCAGCCGGGATCGGCTGGCTGGGCTTGCAGGTCAAGCCGGTTAATTTCCCCGCACCGGCTGCTTCGGGCCCGCTGGACGAAAAACTGTCCTTGCCGGCCGATTTGCCCGCGCCCATTCTGCGCCATTTCCGTAATTCTTTTGGCCGCAATATACCTCTTGTGCAAACTGCAGTGGTTTGGGGCCATGCCCGCCTCAAGAAAGCCGGCCTGTGGGTGCCGGCTCGTTTCCAGGCTTATTATCAGGCCGGCAAGGCTTTTTACCGTGCCGTGCAATGCACCTGGTTCGGCCAGCCCATCGTCACCGGACACACTGCCCTGCTCAACGGTCAGGGTGAGCTGTTTGCCCGCGGTCTGCTGAACCTGGACGAGCACAGCGTCGAAATCACACAAAGCCAGGTTTTGGCCTTGTGGGCCGAAAGCCTGTTCACCCCTGGTGTATTAGTGCTGGGTTCGCCGGCCCGTTGGCTGCCGCGCGATGAAGAGAGCGCTCGCCTGATGGTGCCTTTTGGGGAAGGTGAGGAGACCCTGGTGTGGCGCGTCGATCCGCACACCGGCTGGTTGGCGCAGGTTAATGCCTTGCGCTGGCGCCTCGGCACCCCACACAAGGTGCCCTGGCGGGTGGACTACAGCGCCTGGACAGCCTACAGCGGCGTTTATATCCCTTCCCGGCTATCCTTGACCTGGGAAGATTCGGTGGGTCCCTACGCCCAGTTCGAGGTGGATGGCGCCGCTTTCAACGTGGATATCTCACACACGATCATTTAAACGACTTGGTATTTGTCGCTTCGAACCGCTAGCTTATGCAGGCATTGTGTCTCTGTTGGCTGTGATTTCAATCGCCAGGCTTCTTTTCCTGTTAAGCGAAATGATCGGCAAAATACGGCTTCCATGGGCCGCAGCCCAGGATGAAGGGTTGCATCAAGGCCCGCTCGGCCTGAACGGTATGCATCAAATCATGCCCGGCCCATTCACTCAACATCTGTTTCAGGGTGACCAGGCCCATTACTTCATGGCGTACCTGGCGGCTTAAGTCGGCTTCTTTCAGGTTTTCAAGCAGCTGTAGGCTACCGTCCCGCAGCTTGCTGAATTCCTGCGCCAGTTCCACCGGCTGGATATCGCCCGGATTCACCTTTTGCACACCGGGGTCATAGTTGGGCAGGTCCTCCCCGTGTAGAAAATGCCGCACCCGTACTGGAAATACTTCGCGCTCTGTGTCGACCAGGTGTTGCAAACATTCCACCGCCGACCATTCTCCCGCTGCCGGCCTGCGTTGCAACAGATCGACTGGCAGGGACTTCGCCAGGCGCTCCCAGCGTTCGCCTGTCGTGCTCAAGACCATCAAAACCTGTTCCAATCTATTAGCCATACTCACAGACTCCTCCTTTATCCCGGCGCAGACTCCCTGGCCAGGTTACATACTGGTGATCCAATTTGGTAACTTGTCTTTTCCGGAAAGCCTCAGCCTGCCACTGCCTGAGGCCGGGTCATATTCATTATTACAATATTTCTCTCAAATACTGGCCGGTGTACGAACCGGGAACCTGGGCCACCTGTTCGGGGGTGCCCTGGGCGATCAGTTTGCCGCCTGCCGCGCCGCCTTCTGGCCCGAGGTCGATGATCCAATCGGCGGCTTTGACCAATTCCAGGTTATGTTCTACGACGATCACAGTGTTGCCTGCCTCGACCAGGCGCTGGAGCACGCCCAGCAAACGGGCGATATCGGCCAGGTGCAGGCCGGTGGTAGGTTCGTCGAGTAAATAGAGGGTGCGACCGGTGACGCGGCGCCCCAGCTCCTTTGCCAGCTTGACGCGCTGGGCTTCGCCGCCCGAAAGCGTGGTGGCGGGCTGCCCGAGCTGGAGATAGCCCAGGCCGACGTCAGATAGTACCTGCAGGCGAGAATGGGCGGCAGGGACATCCTCGAACAGCGCCAAGGCTTCTTCAATGGTCATATCGAGCACCTGGGAAATATCGTGACCGCGGTAATGCACTGCGAGCGTCTCGTGCTTGAAGCGGCGCCCGTGACAGGCCGGGCAGCGCACCTCCACATCGGGCAGGAAATGCATATTAACCGTCAGAACGCCGGCGCCTTCGCAACGTTCGCAACGCCCACCCGCCACGTTGAACGAGAAGTGTCGAGCGGAGAATCCTCGACGAAGCGCTTCGGCGGTGGCAGCGAATGCTTTACGGATCGGGGTAAATGTGTCTGTATAGGTGGCGGCGTTCGAGCGCGGGATACGTCCGATGTGAGCCTGGTCGATGGCGATGATCTCGTCGAGATAATCACAGCCATCGATGGCGTCGTGCTCGCCTGGGGCATCGCCGGAACCGTACAGGCGCTGGCGGACGGCTCGGTCGAGGATGTCGAATACCAGCGAGGATTTCCCGGACCCGGACACGCCCGTCACCGCGACTAGCAGGCCCTGTGGTAGGCGTACGGTGATATCTTGCAGATTGTGATGGCGAGCCCCGTGGATGGTGATGGCTTTGCCGTTTGTCGTGCGGCGGTGCCGCGGGACGGGGATGGATGCTCGCCTGGCCAGGTAATCGCCGGTCAGCGACCCGGGCTGCCCGGCAACTTCGGATGGCGTACCGGCAGCTACCACTTGCCCGCCGTGTTTGCCGGCGCCCGGGCCGAAGTCGATCACATAATCCGCCGCGGCGATCATATCCAGGTCGTGTTCGATGACCAGCACGGTGTTGCCCAGGTCGCGCAAGCCGCGCAAGACGCCGATCAGGCGCCGGGTGTCGCGCTGGTGCGTGCCGATGGTCGGCTCGTCGAAAACGTAGAGCACGCCGCTCAACCCTGAGCCGAGCAAGGAGGCCAGGCGCAGGCGTTGGGCCTCGCCGGCCGAGAGAGTCGGCGAAGAGCGTTCCAGGCTCAGGTAACCGGCGCCGACTTCTACCAGGCGCGCGATACGAGTTTCCAAATCGGCCAGGACGGGTTCCGCTATACGGTGTTCTGCACCGTCGAGCATTTCATCTGCATTGAGAAAGGCAGGGAGTTCTCTTAGCCAGTCGCCGAGATCGTTAAGCGGCAGGCGCGCGAGAGCGACAATGTTTTGCCCGTTGACTGTCACGGCCCGGCTTTCGGGGCGCAAGCGTGTGCTGCCGCAGTCGGGACAGGTTTGGCTGATCAGGTATTCGTCCAACTTCTCGCCGTAGTCTGTGTCATTAATGCGCTCTGCGTAGCGCCGCAAGAGATTGGTTGCGATGCCTTCGAAGCGCCCCTGGCGAACTAAGGATGGTGGCTCTATGTTTGGAAAATGGCGGCGAAAGACTGGGCTATCCACGCCAAACAACAACAGGTCGCGCTGCGGCGGGGTGTAGTCTTTGACCGGGAGTGAGGCATCGAATTCGAACCCGTAATAGGCCGCGGCTACCTGCAGGGTGGAGGTATGGTAGCTGATGTGAAAGAGGTCCCAGCCGGCGACGGCGCCCTCCGAGATGCTCTTTTGCTCATCGACCAGACGTTTGATGTTGGCTTGATGCACGTTGCCCAGCCCGGTGCAGGTTGGACAGGCCCCGTCAGGTTTATTAAAAGAAAAGTTGGCCATGCCGATCTCCGCCACAGGCGCCCCACAGTGTGGGCAGGGAAAGGTTTCTTCCGGAGCGGCGGCATCGTCGTCTATGCTGGATTCATTTTCCCATTCCACGTTGGAAGGGTCGAAGGAGGGCGGGACGTCTTTTCCACATTTCGGGCAGGGGCGGTGTCCCAGGCGGGCAAACAGCACGCGCAGGTAGGTATAGACCTCGGTGGCAGTGCCAACCGTGGAACGCGGGCTGCGATTGGTGAGATGTTGGTCCACACTGATGGATGGGGAAAGCCCAGTGATGGCGTCGACCGGGGTTTTCGCCACCCCGAAGGCGACCAGTCCGAGCGATTCCATGTATTGGCGTTGGCCTTCTTTGTGCAGGATGTCGAACCCGAGAGTGGATTTGCCCGAGCCGGACACACCAGTCAGGACGACGAGCTGGTTCTTGGGGATCGTAAGGGTGATGTTCTTCAGGTTATGCAGCCGCGCGCCGCGAATAGTGATTTGAGCACTCATCTGACCTCCAGGGCAGATCGATTGGATTGGAAGTAAGCGCTGCTTCCATACCGATTCTATCATCCTGCTCTGCAATCAGAAGTTTCCTCTTGACACGAATTCATCCCTCTCTTATACTTAACTTATAGTTAACTATAAAGGTGAAATAAACTAAAATGACGCTTCCCGCTCCCCATACCGAACTGGAATACCTCCTGTCGCATGTTATCCAGGATTTCATGCAGTTCATGCACCGCACCGGGCTCTCCGGGCCTCAGATTCATGCCCTTTTATTTATCTATCACGCAGGCGAACGCCAGATATCAGAGATCGCGGCGCTCACCGGCTCGAGTCCCGCCGCCGCCAGCCAGCTGGTCGAACGGCTGGTAGGACAGGGGTTGGTGCAGCGCACCGAGGATCCCCTCGACCGCCGCATTAAGAAGTTGCGTCTAACCGAGAAGAGTCTGGACTTGATTCACCAGGGTATGACTTCCAACCGTTTTCTTGCGGATCTGATGGCCGCGTTGCCGGCCGAACAACGCCAGACCGTCCACACCGCCTTTGGTTATCTGGCCCAGGCAAGCCGGCAAATTCAATCTTCCCATAAACGAAAGGCTGAACACCATGCATAGAATGCATAACGAATCCAGAATTAAGAATGGTCCGCAGACTACCGGCGCTACCATTCATTGGGCATCTCAGTACGACTTTCACACCGGACTGCTGGGCCTGGGCACCAATGGCCGCAATAGCAGGATGGTGATCGATCTTGCGCAGATCCGGCCCGGTGATAAGGTGCTTGACGTGGGCTGTGGCACGGGTAGCCTGACCCTTACGGCTCAATCCCACGCCGGGCCAGGTGGAAAGGTGGTTGGCATCGACGCCGCCCCCGAGATGATCGAGGTTGCCAGGAAAAAAGCTTCACGCTCAGGGCTGGAAGTGGTTTTCGAGGTGGGCTTGATAGAGAAGCTGGACTTCCCGGATGCAACCTTCGATGTCGTCATCAGCCGGCTGGCCATCCACCACCTGCCCGACGATTTGAAGCCCAAGGGGTTTACGGAGATCCTGCGCGTCCTGAAACCGGGCGGCCATCTCCGGATCGCCGATTTCACGCCGCCGGCCAACCCGCGTCTAAACCACATCACGGCTGCCCGGGTCGGCTCGCACAGGATGCAGACGGATATCT
>OFHG01000782.1_pt1 | contig 12044 bp, 9 predicted proteins | sample 1521931 | NCBI WGS metagenome assembly OFHG01 (sample SAMEA2468438, study PRJEB22500) | soil metagenome | biome: Glassland; feature: Farmland; material: Clay | place: Australia | collected 2013-01-31 | depth 0.55 m
CCAATGCTGAACGTGCCCGACGACGCCAGGCTGAAGCAGCTCAAGCTAACCAACATGCCGCGGTTCAGGCCAATCCTAACGTTCAAGCCAACGCTCAGGGAAACCAGTTGCCCAACAATGAAGCTGACGGTGCACCCCCTGCGGGTCAGCCGGCTCAGCGCCACGAAGATCCACCAAGACGTCGCATTCGAGCTCAAGACCTTCAGCGGGACTTCAAGGAAGCTGGCCATGAGGTCTACAACTCCCCTCAGGCCAACTTAGGCGCGGCCATGGCGTGTCTCCAGTTGCTGCCGGACACTCCTGCGATATGCCGAGCCCTGGCTCACATCCGTGTCACCAACGCCCAAGTGGAAGAACGAAGCCAAGGGCAAAGTAGATCAGCAGCCACCCACCATTCCAGAAGCCGTTCAGTACGGCAGGGTCGCGACTACAATGTCAATCGTCCACTTCCAGTAGTCGCTGAAGAAGGTGGAGGTGAGAACGAGGTCCAGCAACATGTCGCCAATGTTGGTGCTAACCAGCAGCAAGGCAGAGGAGCTCAAAGGCTGAACCCAATCAATCGACGACGAGAGCGTGACGAGGCGGAGATCGCGCGCCGGGCTGAGTATGACCATCTCCACGGACCTCCGGGTCTGCTTGAGGCAAACAACCCCGTCCAGGCGGCAGACCTCCGCAGGCAGCATGATGTGGAGTCTGAACGACGTGCCAACTACGAGCAAGTCTACGGTGTACCCGGCGACCTATACGCCGTCCCCAGGGCTCCTCCAGCAGATCAAGTAGCAGGCGGCATCAACAACTTCCCAGCCTTCTCTAGGCGTCTGCGGAATATGCGATACCCCAAGGATTTCAAGCCGACCATTGAGTTGTACGACGGTCGCTCCGACCCAAGTATCTGGCTCAAGACTTATTCCGTCGTGGCTCAGGCTGCTGGAGGAAACGAAGACCATATGGTGGGCTACTTTCCGCTGGTGATGGGTGAAGCTCCGCTGCTATGGCTGAACAACCTTCCTGCGGAGTGCATCACTTCGTGGGAAAGTTTGTCACGGCTGTTCACTTCCAACTACCAAGCGACCTACAACCGGCCCGGTAACACCCACCACCTTGGACGCGTCATCATGAAGACCGGCGAATCTCTCTGCGACTACACCAACAGGTTCTTCGAGAACCGGAACAAGCTTGCTGGCGTCAAGGACGACGACGTCATCTCCTACTACAAGAAGGGTGTCACCAACCTCAAGCTCTTCGAGAAGATCCACGAGGCAGGTGTTACCACCATCACCGACCTCATGGTCTACGTCAACAAGCTCTGTGATACCCAGGATGCTGTCTTCCATGACTTCAAGGGCGACAAGACAGACGGTGCTTTGGCGCCTCAGACATCTGACAGGTCGCGCAAGTGATCTGCTGAGGCCTTCATGACGAGTACAGCGGAGAACTCTACCTTCGATGCGGCGGACTTCGACGCAGTGTTCGACGACTTTTGCCAGTTCCACCCCAACGCCAAACATAAGATGTGTGACTGTGAAGAGCTCAAACGTCGGCTCGGTGCACCAAGGGAGCCAAAGAGACTCAATGAAGGTGACAGTCGCCCTGAGCATCGCTACAATGACAATCGCCGTTCCAACGATCGCTACCGCCGACCTTATCGGCGTGACTACCTCGACCAAGACAGAGATTGTCGCGACAGCCATCACGATTATCGTCGTGATGACCATCGCAATGACTGTCACGATGACCATCGGGACGACCGTCGAGACGACCGCGATGGTCGCCGTGATGAGGGGCCACCCTGCAGGGAGCGCACTCCACCACCACCTCCGGCAACGGGCAACCCCAATGGCGCCTTTCAGGCTGCCACCGGCGTTGTTAATGCGGGCAACTTCGTCTTGCGGGACCGAGCTGCTGCCGTGCATCACCAGGGGGAAACCGGGTAGGCGGTTCTGGATTTGCGCCAGCACATCGAAGCGCAGCGCCTGGTTGCCGCTGAATTTGAACGCCCCGTGGCTGGTGCCGATGGCGCAGGCCAGCGAGTCGCAGCCGGATTTTTCCACGAATTCATGTGCCTGATCCGGGTCGGTCAGTTTGGCATCCGCCTCGCTCACCTTGACGTGCTCTTCCACACCACCCAATTGGCCCAGCTCCGCTTCTGTGACAATACCCCTGGCATGGGCGGCGTCGGCCACGCGGCGCGTGATGGCTATATTCTCGGCGAATTTTTCGTGGCTGGCGTCGATCATCACCGAGCTGTAAAAGCCGCTTTCGATGCAATCGTAACAGGTTTGCTCATCGCCGTGATCCAGGTGAACGGCAAAGATGGCTTCGGGGAAGATTTCATCGGCGGCGCGGATTAAGCCTTCCAATGCCCTTTTGTGGGTGTAAGCACGGGCGCCTTTGCTGATTTGGATGATGAACGGAGCCTTGCTCATCAGGTTACCGCGGAACAGGCCCATGGTTTGTTCCAGGTTATTGATATTGTAGGCGCCGATTGCATATTTCCCATAGGCGTGTTCGAATAGCTTTTTGGTGGTAACAATCATCGTTTTTTTCCCTTCTCAATTATGTTGAGCTGTTGGCGATTGTGGGTTCAGAATCAATTTTGTTTTGACGTCACTGCACCCCCAAATCGCTTTTTTCGTTCAAAAGCAGTGATCGCCCTCTCATTATAAGGCTTTCCACGAAAACCATGTTAGACGGTGATGAATATTTTAAGGTTGTGCAGAGCTGACCTCTCCCCTCTCCCATAACGGGAGAGGGGTTGGGGGTGTGGCGATAGGGCGATTCACATGGTTCCCAAATGCTTTTGTTAAAGAGTAAAATGAAGGCCGGTGCGGTATTTTGTTTGGAAGTGGGTCTGAGAGGATGGTTTCACAATGTTAAAAAAAGATTTACCGGAAAAAGATCTGCGTTATTTGAAGCTTTTAGCGGTCCAGTTCCCTTCGATTGAAGCGGCGTCTTCCGAAATCATCAACCTCAGTGCCAACCTGCAATTGCCCAAAGGCACGGAACATTTTCTATCCGACATTCACGGTGAGTACGAGGCCTTTGCCCACGTGCTTAAAAGCGGTTCGGGCTCGATCCAACGCCGTATCGATGAGCTTTTCTCGAATGAAATGGCGGAAGGTGAACGCAGGAGCCTGGCGGCGCTGATCTATTACCCAAAACAGAAGCTTTCCTTGACCTTGAAAACGCTCGACGACCCGGATGAATGGTTCCGCATCACGCTTTTTCGCTTGATCCGCCTTTGCCGGGTGATTTCTTCGAAATACTCGCGCACTGCGGTACGCGAGACCTTGCCGCCTAATTTCGCCTTCATCATCGAAGAATTATTACACGAGCAGGAAGGGACGGAAAACAAGCAGGCTTTCTACCAAAGCATCATCGATACCATCATTTCGATTGGCAGCGCCGAGGCTTTCATCGTCGCCCTGTCCGAGGTGATTCAACGCCTGGCGATTGCCCACTTGCATATCCTGGGGGACATCTTCGACCGCAGCCCCGGCGCCCACCACATCCTGGATGATCTGCTCCATTACCACTCGATCGACGCCCAGTGGGGCAACCACGACATCCTGTGGATGGGGGCAGCGGCCGGCAGCGAAGCCTGCATTGCCAACGTGATTCGCATCTCGCTGCGCTACAGCAATCTGGAGACGCTGGAAAACGGTTACGCCATCAGCTTGCTGCCGCTGGCCTCCTTCGCGATGGACGTTTACGGCGACGACCCGTGCACCCAATTCGAGCCGAAGGTTTCCAGCGAGGATACCGATACCGAATACGAGTGGGACCTGGTCACGCGCATGCACAAGGCAATTGCTATCATCCAGCTGAAGCTGGAGGGCCAGCTCATTCAGCGGCGGCCCCAGTTCCAGATGCAGGATCGCCTGCTGCTGGATAAACTCGACCTGGTGCGCGGCAGCGTGCGGCTGGATGGTGAAGATTACCCGCTGCTGGATGCGAATTTCCCCACCATCGATCCGCAAAACCCATATGGATTAACCGAGCGGGAGCGCAACGTGGTGGAGAAGCTGCGCCTGTCCTTCCAGAACAGCGAGCGTTTGCAGACTCACGTGCGCTTTTTGCTGTCCAAGGGCAGCATGTACCTGAGGTACAACGGAAATTTGCTGTATCACGGCTGCATCCCGATGAATCCGGACGGCTCCCTGGCGGATTTTGAGGATGAGGGGGTGGTATACTGCGGGCGCTCGTTTATGGATCACCTCGACCTGCTGGTGCGACAGGGCTACTTCTCGCGTGAGGCCGAGCGCAGGTCCTACGGGCAGGACATCATGTGGTATCTATGGGGTGGGGCGCGTTCCCCATTGTTTGGCAAAGAGCGTATGACCACTTTCGAACAATATTTCCTGGCGGAGAAGAAAACCCACCAGGAAAAAAAGAATGCCTATTACCAGTTTCGCGATCGGGAAGAAAGCGCCGAACGTATCTTGCAGGAATTCGGCCTGGATCCGCAAAAAGGCCACATTATTAACGGGCACGTGCCGGTGGAGGTCAAGAAAGGGGAAAGCCCAATCAAAGCCGGAGGCAAGCTTTTGGTGATCGACGGCGGCTTCGCCAAGGCCTACCAGGCCAAGACCGGCATCGCCGGTTACACCTTGATTTTCAATTCCTACGGATTATTGTTGGCCTCGCACCAGCCTTTTGAGTCGGTGGAGCGCATCCTGGAAGATAAGGCCAGGGTGCAATACAACACTCAAATCTTGGAGATGAGCGCTACGCGCATGCGCGTGATGGACACCGACCTGGGTAAAATGATCCTGGAGCGCATCGAGGATTTGAAGGCGCTGCTGAACGCTTACCAGGCGGGTTATCTGCAGGAGCAGTGAAAGTCCCCTAAGGTTTCCCTGGGATATTGGATATCTAATGCTGCTGTGCTTTACAAAGGCTGAACAGGGGCTTGATTCGCGCGAACACCTTTAGGGTTTGGCGATTGCCCTGGCGATCGCCTGTAAGGCCTGTTGCACCAGCAGCGGATCGGCCTGCGAGCCCATATGCCCCAGGCGGAATACTTTCCCACTCAGCGGCCCGTAGCTGCCGCCGGCAACCAGGCCCTGCTGGCGCAGGCGCAGGTCGAATTCTCGCCAGGCGTATCTTTCGGGCACTTTGACGGCGGTGACGGTGGGTGAAGGGATGGCCTCCGGGGCCGGGAAGAGCTGCAGCTCTAGATCGACAAGCCCCTGGCGGCATAATTCGGCCGCTTCGAAATGGCGGCGAAAACTATTTTCCAGGCCCTCATCCAACAACAACCGGGCGGCAGTGTTCAAGGCGGCCATGCCCTGCCAGTAGGGCGTGTAGGGGAAATAAAAATCTGCCTGCGCGCTGCGGAAGGGCTTGAGCGCATCGTAGCCGCTGTAATCGACCTGCGCGATGATCTCCCAGGCCGGTGGGCTGATGGACACAAAGGCCATATTGGGGGGTGCCGAAAGGCACTTCTGGCTGCCACCCAGCGCCAGGTCGATGCCCCATTCATCGACCAGGACCGGCGCCCCACCCAGGCTGGCGACCACGTCCGCATACAGCAACGGCACGACGTACTCGCGCTTCAGGCGGCCCAACTGCTCCAGGGGGTTCAGCGTGCCAGACGGGGTTTCGCAGTGCACGACGCTGATCATCTTGGGTTGGAATTCTACGATGGCTTGCTCGATGCGCTCCCAATCGTGCAGGGTCTCGTCATAGCCGAAGTCCAGCGTGCGCACCTCAGCCCCGATGGAGCGCGCCATATCGGCGATGCCGTAGCCAAAGACGCCGGTCGCCAGCGCCAGCAGTCGCTCGCCGGGTCGAATGCAGCTTTTCAATGCCCCCCACAGGGCCAGCATACCTTCGCCGGTCTGGATCGCCACCGAATTGCGCGTGCATAGAATTTGTTGGAGGCTGGCTTCGGTCTGGTTGTAAAGCTGCAGGAATTCGCTTTCCAGATCGCCGGAGCCGTAATCGAAGCGCAGGGCATCCAGCACTGCCTCAGGCACTTTGACCGGTCCCGGCACCATGGGAATCGGATAGGTTTTCATCTTCACTCTCGTCCAGGTAAAGGCCCATTAAGGGCGAACAGAGGTTTTGAGGGGGCGATCGGGGTTGTGAAGCGTCCCCAGATAGCCTCATTCCCCTTTTTACTCCATGTTTGAGTATAAGAAATCAGGCGTGGGTTGTCAAATTAAAGGATGGATGATTTGACATTGCTCCAGGATGTTGCTATACTCTAAATATGTCGTTGCCCGACATATTGGTGAAAATCTGCAGTCGTGCCTGAGTATGATTTTTAATCGGAAGGGGTGCGGCATGAATTTAATCACTGCCATCCAACTGGCTACGATCCCGGCGATGTTAATAATCGTGGCCAGCGTCCTGGTGCAGCGACACAACCTGGAAGAAATCTCAACTGGCCGGCGCTGGTTCTTCTGGTTGCTGGGGTTGAGCGTTGGAATCCAGTTGTTCGTATTCCTGTCCCGGTTGTTATCCCTGCAAAATGGAATTCAACTTGGCTATTTCCTGGCGGTTGCCAGCCTGCCGATACTGCTGGGGATGCTGGCGTTGTTGGTACTGGATGCGGGCGTGTGGATTGGAGGGCTTTTCGCAGTTCTACTGCCTCTGGTGCTCTTTGGAGCATTCCAGCTCGGTTATGGCACCGATTACCAGGTGCTCACCGCTCAGCGCGCGGCGCGTATCCAGGCTGCCCTGGAACACTACAAGACGAAAAATGAGGTTTACCCAGTGGATTTGCAGGGTCTGGTGCCGGGTGAGTTGATAGCCGTTCCCCAACCGGTCATCTACCCCGGTGAGGGTTGGTGTTACCAGAGTGGCCCGGATTTCTACCAGCTTTCGACTTATTATCGACGCTATTTCTCCACCCCGTTCTCGCTGCGGGTCTACGCCGCGGCGGGCAATCCACCTGGGTTGGATGCGGCTTGCCAAAACCATCTGGTTGAATTGAAGCGCATGTATGACCCGATCGCATATCCTGGCCCTTGAAATGACCCGTAGCATGCCTACCCCAGAAAATAACGCCCGGCTGGAGCAGCAGGATGGCTGCCCACCTGTAGCCGGCGAAATGGCCGTGCCTCTCGCAGTCGCAGACCCAGAATTGTGGGTAAGGCCTTTATTCCACGGCTATCACGCCGGGCAGTGCCTGGAGGTCCCCGTCTTTGGCCTGGATGGGACCCGGCTGGGTGTGGAGCGATTGCGCGTGGATTTCAGCCCCGGCAGCGGCTTTGCCGGGCAGGTGCTGCGCGCCGAGCCGCAGCGCGGCGTGATCTGGGGCCGCAAGGGGCCCGGACCCCATCCGGCGGTGGCGTTAAAAATCCTGCGCCCGCGCAGCAATCTGAAGACCTTTTTCCGTGACAGCCTGTTCCGACTGTCATACCAGACCTGCTACGCGGCGCGCCTGGAAGAAAGCGCCCTGCGCGCCGGGATGATCTGGCAGGAGATCCTGCGCCAGGCAGTCCAGGTTGAGCTGGGAGGCTGGCTGAGCGTCGCCCAACCCCTGGGCTATTATTGGGATGCATCGGTAGGCAGCTACGTCGAAATCCACCAATGGGTGGAGGCGCGCGCGGCGGCTTACCAGGTTGACGATAGGCTGTTCCTGCGCCATCGCGCCCTTCCGCCAGGAAAGAACCCCTCCGAGATGCAGCGCAAACGCCAGGTGATGGGGCGGCTGGTGAATTTGTGCCAGAGCATTGGCGCCATCGGCCTGGCACGCCAGTACGAGTGGTATACCTTCGTATCACAGGCCAATGTGCTGACACTGAACGATTCGCCCGTAGGAGCGCCAATGTTCATCGTGGTGGACTGTCGCCCGGGGCTGGCGGTACCTTTTTTCCTGCCCTTATCTCCAGCCCACGCCAGCATCATTCTGAAAGGTTTGCGAGGCGGCGTCCTGATCCATTTCGACCAGTGCGACCTGGGACAATTGGATGCCTGGCTGGCGGCTCACCCAGACCTGGTGGAAGGATTGCAGCCGCTGGTAGATCGACTGCGTATAGACAATGCAAGCTACCGCGACGGGCGGCCGGATTTGTGGCAGCGCCGCCCCCATTTTTGGATGGACAAGAACCAGCGGTCGAAGGTGCGGCTGAGGCGACTGTCAACCTGGCAGCGCCTCGGCCTCTTATCGCCCCGTTCTGTTCGGCGCCTGAAGAATTCCGAATTGTTATTTTGGACGGCTTTGTTGCTGGATAATTTTCCGCTGTTGGGGCCCTGGCTACTGGGAGGGCTGGGCCATTCCGCCCACCGGCGGCACCTGGGCGCCCTGGCGCGTAATCCCTCCTACCGGAAGCGAGCCATCGACGCCCGGCGCCAGGTGGACCTGGAAGACTGGCAAACCGTTGAGCGTATCCCGGCGGGGCGGGCCAATCGCCTGGCTGGCTCAATTCCCCGTTACCTGGCCGAAAAATTAATACTGGGCTGGCTGCCGGCTGGACTTCACCGCCTGCTGGTCGATCCACAAGCGCGCCGGCAGTTAATTCAGGAACGCCTGGCGTTACCTTTTGATTTGTTGTTTCGAGAACCAAGGCGCCGGGGTTGGTTGTGCGCGGTGATTGAAAAACAACGCGCCCGAAGATTGGTGAGCAGGGAAAAAGCGGACGAATTGTGCGCGCAGGCAAGCGAGCCGCGCCTGCAGGGCTTTTTGCGCGATCTTGGCTTCAGCCTGGGGTTGGAGATCTTTTCGAAGCTGGTTTATCTAGCCCTGGCAGTGTATGGCTTATCCAGCGGTGATTTCTGGCTGCTGGCTCTGGCCTTGTTGGGGCCCATTCCACCTTCAGGAGTCATGCGCGGCCTGTACGGCCTGGCCCGCCTGGGCTGGGAATTGCCCCGCATCGTCCGCCAGAAAGACCGGCGCGGGTTGACATCACTGTGCCTGGGCCTCGCAGTTGCCCCATGGCGTTTTATCGGCAACCTTTTCGCCCCGCTTGAGATGCTTTTCTACTACCGGCGGCTTTCTCTGCTGCTGGTGGACCACTTCATCTCTCAGATGGTGCATGGCATCCCGGTCTTCGGTGGGGAGGGCAAGCTGCTCGAATACTGGGCTTTTCAGGCGACCTTCAACCTGCCCCTTTCGTTGTATCGCCGTTTGCTGGAGAATTGGGAGGAGTCTGGCCTGGCCGGGGCGGGCTAATCGGTGTCCGCCTGCGATTCCACCGCACGCCCGATTTCTTCGATGGCCTGTGCCTGACCGTTCGAAAGGGCCGTGCCAACCAGCAACTCGTAAATCCGCCGGCGGGCTATTTTGCGTTCGTCTCTGGTAAAGACAAGATCGATGAAATCGCAGGACTGAACCAGGTTGAGCAGCGCCAATCCGCGCAGGTCCGCTTCTTGATCGGTCAAGGCCAGCCCGCGCAGGCGACGCTTAAGCCAGTAGCGGGCGGAGGCGTTTTGCCCGTCCAACTCGTTTTGGGACGGCAGGGAAATGAAGCTCGATTCGTCCCGTTGAAAGATGCCTTCGGCTTCCAGGCGTTCCTCCAGTTGCTCGAAGAGCTTCTTGGGCTTTTCGTTGAGCTGGTTTACCCAATACGAGACCTTGCGCGGGCGCTCGCTTGATTGGATTTTTTCCAGCGCCGCATCTAAGACTTCGTCCTGGGTGGGAGAGGCGTCCAGCAGTTCCAGGCGGTGGTTTTCTTCCACCCGCAGCCGGTCGTTCAAGGCCAGTTCGGCCAATATCGCCCCGGCCAACCCCACAGGCAAGTTTTCGGTGGCCCAGGGGATCAACTTGCCTTTATCTTCGTGAAAGGCAAGCAGAAATAGCTCTTCAAATAAGGTCGACATTTTGGTTTCCTTTCAAGATATTTAATAATTTCCTCTTATGGTTAGATCTGATTGATGTTAGGGCCCTTTGATTGACAAATCTTATGGGTACTAGCAAACCAATCATGAACAACGTAAACCACGAATAAACACCAATCAATACGAATTTTATAATCTGAATGTCACTCAATCAGTGGTTAAAGAGAGATGCGCCTGGTAAATACCACCCCTGAATCTGAGAAAAGCTAAGATTGCGGCAACTGGATGCTCCGCATGGCGGAGAAAGCTCGATGTCTTGCGCATTGATTTTACACCACATACCCTGTTTTTGCGAAATTGGGACTCGCCGATTTTCCAGCTTTGGTTGATTGCAATCCCACACATGGGAGTTTAAGAAATGCGAATGATCGCATTATAGTTTTGTTATTTTCCCCTCAAACGGCTTGCGTAGCGGCACTTCAATCCCTATAATGGCGGAATGCTACCTTTCTCTGTCTCGAGAACGATGAAGGCACGCCGTTCGGGTAGATGGGCTATAATCCTGGCCGGGCTGAGCTTATACCTGGCTACGGTCTCCTGTAATTTATTGGCCGGCCCGCAGCCGGTCGCGCAGGTGGTCGTTCCGTCTCTGCCGGCTGCAACGTTCACCACAGCGCCGAGCAACACTCCCACTGCTACGCCGCTGCCAACCCGTACGCCCACACCGTCTGTGACGCCTGCTGCATCCCCTAGCGCAACGCCGGTTCCAACCTACGTGATTTTGCGCGGCAAAGTGCTGGTGCGCTCTAATTGCCGTTACGGCCCCGGCGCCCCCTACCTATACAAATATGGGCTGGTGCCGGGCAGCAACCTGGAGGTGATCGGGCGCACCGACCTGGGCACCTGGATCCTGGTGCGCGCCATTGGCGGTAACAACCCCTGCTGGGTGAAGGCGTCCTTGATGGACGTCAAAGGCGACGTGATGAACGTGGAGCCAACCTACATGCCTTTGCCGCCGTCGCCCTATTATGGGCCACCGTCCGGCGTGTCGGCCCAACGCCAGGGGAACGAAGTGCATATCTCCTGGAACCCGATTAATCTGCGCGCCGGCGACGACCAGGCGGCGGCCTCTTACGTGGTGGAGGCCTGGGTTTGCCAGGCAGGCCAACTGGTCTTTACCCCGGTGGGCGCTTATTACCCATCCGCCACGGTAATCGACGAGCCCGGCTGCTCGCAGCCGTCGCACGCACGCTTGCTGGGAGCCGAGAAACACGGCTATACGCGAGCGGTAGAGATCCCCTGGCCGCCGGCGACCAAGGCCGGCACGCAGACGACGCCGCCGAGCAGCGAGGCCAGCCGCTCGCGATGGCTGACCGGACTCAGTTCGAGACCGAGAAAACGGCTGAATTCAAGCCACTGGGACATCCGCACACCTCCGGCAGTTCGTGATCGGCGGCCAGGATAGCGGTTGACGGATCCCCGGGCTTTGACCAAAGTCATGGCCGGAGCGCCGCCGCGCTGAACGAAATCGCGGCGGCGTACTCCAACCGTTGAACGTCAACCCGAATCCAAGTGAGGTCAATCGATGGATTACCAACTCGCCGAACAGCAGGCCGGCCAACTGCAACAACAGGCTCAAGGCATGCTGCAACAGATGCAGGCCCTGGCGCAGCGCCTGCGCACCGACGCCAAGGACGAGGCCACCGGCCGCGAACTGGCCATGGACCTGCGCGCCATCGCCCTGTCGATGCAGGGCTACACCCAGATGGGCGCCCAGATGATGCAGCAGATGGCGCAATACATCCAGGTGCTCGAACAGCAGCTCCAGACCCATCCGCAACCGACCGTGCAGGCGCGCGGCTGGTCCACGGGCATGGGCGGCGGCGGCTTCATGGGCAACCTCGTGACCGGCCTCGGCCTGGGCGCCGGCATGGGCGTGGCCGAGAACGTGGTCGGCGACCTGTTCAACATGTTCTGATCCGGTAGTCCGGCCCATGGTCCAGGACGATCCCGACAATGCCGCCCGCCAGGTCATCCTGGCGGCGCTCTACGACGAGGAAAAGAACGCCCAGAAGGCCATCGAGCGCCTCTCCGAAAAAGGCGTCGCCCTGGACATGCTGTCCATCCTCGGCCGGGTGCACGCGTCAGGAGACGACGTGCTCGGCATCTGCTACACCGACATGGGCGCGCGGGTCGAAGGCTGGGCGAAACAAGGCGCGATCTGGGGCGCGATCTGGGGGTTGTTGGCCGGCGCGGCCATGTTCGTGATCCCCGGCGTGGGCGAGATATTCGCGGCCGGCGCGATCGTCCAAGCC
>OFHG01000783.1_pt1 | contig 12039 bp, 10 predicted proteins | sample 1521931 | NCBI WGS metagenome assembly OFHG01 (sample SAMEA2468438, study PRJEB22500) | soil metagenome | biome: Glassland; feature: Farmland; material: Clay | place: Australia | collected 2013-01-31 | depth 0.55 m
CCCGCGCCCTGCAGTCACGCCCGGCACGCGGCTGCCGGCGGCCCGCGCCGGCCGCGTGCCGCTGCAGGCCCAGCGCCAGGAGCCCGGCCACCGACCGCAACAGCAGGGTGGTCTTGCCGGTCCCGGTGGTCCCGATCACCACCTGATGGGAGCGCAGCCGCTGGTACGGGATGGCCGCCAGGGCCGGCGCCCGGTGCCTGACCGAGCGGATGACGGCACCGGCCACGATGGAATCGTTCGGGGAAATGAGCGGGACCGAACCGGGAGCGGCGATCCTGGCCCGGGCGGTCCGGACCTGGTGCCGCCACTGGCGCTGGTCGAAGGCGGCCGGGGCGGTGGGGGACAGGCCGCCGGTGCCGGTCGCCATCGAATAGATCCGCCGCGACCAGGCCAGGCCACCCGTCCGGGTGCGGCGGGCGGGGCGGGCGGCCCAGGCCGCCAGCACCGGCAGGCACCACGGTGCGGCCCGGTAGAGCACGCGTGGTGGCCAGCCCGCCAGCCACGCCAGGGCCGCCGCGTACGCGGCCACCAGCGACACCGGCGCCGCGGCGGCCACGAGCGCGGCGGCCGCGGCAAGCCTGAGCACTCTGGCGAGCACACGGATGGCGGCGAGCAGGGCCAGCAGCCCCAGGTAGCGGCGGATCACTGGGCTGCCCCGGGCAGGGCAGCGGCTGGCGGCAGGTCGCGGATCTCGACCCGGGCAGCGAGCGGGCCCGCCAGGCCGGCGGCCCTGGCCACCGTTGGCCGGGCCGCGGGCGAGCACAGATACAGGACGCGGGCATGGCGCGGCGGGTGGCCGGGCAGGTGAGCCTGGGCGGGTGGGCAGCCGTAGTCCCCGGTCCTGGTGAGGATCTCGCGCATGATGGCGGCAGTCCTGGCTACCGTTTTGCGCGTCAGTTCGGCCTCGATCGCCCAGCACTCGCCGGCCCAGGCGACGGCGGCCCCGTCCGGCCAGTGCACCTCCGCATCCGGGATGTGCTCGCGTAAGCCGACCCGGCCGCCCATCCGGGCACGGAGCCGGCGTTCGCTGCGCCAGAAAGCGCCCGCCGCCAGATAGCCGGACGTGCCCTCAAGCGCCAGCCGCACCGCCGTGACCGCGCGCAGATGCGCGAGCCGGGCCAGGGCAGGCGTGGCCGCGGGAAAGGGCAGGCCGCAGGCGGCCAGCCCGGCCCGGGTCAGCCAGACCCACGGCACGCCCGGCCCGATCCGGCCGGACTGGGCGTACCGGGCCCGCCGCCAGGCCAGCACGACGGCACGTGCCCGCGACTGGCTCACCCCGAGCGCGGTGGCCACCTGATCGAGTTGCACACCGTACATGTCGGCGACGAACAGCAGTCCCGCGATGTCACGCGCGGCCAGGTGCCTCGGCGGGGGATGGGCACCCGGGCTCTGGCTGGGGGTCACCTGCCCACTACATCACGCCGCCGCGACACGCGGTAAGTGCTGGTGCAGAGGGTTGGTGGTGAGGCAGAATACGAACCGGAGTTCTGTCGGCACCTGCCCGCAACGGGGGCCGGGCTCGCCAGCGCGCTGAGCTGAGGTCGTAGGGGAAGACGCACCTCGTTCGCTCGCAGGGAGGCATGGTGTCTGTTCGTGGCGTGCTGGAGGTTCATTCAGCGCCCCCGGCGCTGTGCCCGCCCATCGAGTGGGCAGTGGCGGGGGTTGTCGGCATGGCCGTGGATCTGGCGGGGGTAGGTCAGCCCGCCGCGCCCGGCATGGTGCGTGCCGAACTCGACTGGCAGGCAGCGCCGGGCACGTCCGCGGCCATCACCTCTGGGCTGGCCGGCTGGAACCGGCTGCGGTTCGAGGTCACCGAGGAGGCCAGTCCCGGCTGTGATGCCATGCGCTACAGCTACACCCCCAGCCTCGGGCTCTTCTCCGCGGTCACGATGGCGAACGGTGACGTCCTCATCCCGGAGGGCCGCCTGCGGGCGGCGATGACCGTGGCGGCCGGCGCCGCCGCCGGGGTCGTCTGCCGGCCACGGCTCGGCGCCCCGGGAGCACCGGCCGACCGGGTGAGTTCCCTGGAGGACGAGCTTGCCCGGCTGCTCGGCCAGCCCTGGGACGACGAGCTCGAGCCGTTCCGCTGCGCCGGGGACGGCGCCCCGGTCCGCTGGCTGCATGCCACCGGCTGAGGGCGCTGACCGCCCGCACAAGATCTTCCTGGACTGCGACCCAGGTATCGACGACGCGCTTGCGATCGCCTTCGCCTGCGGCCATCCAGGCCTGGACCTGCGCGGGGTGAGCACCGTGGCCGGGAACGTCGGCCTGGAGCAGACCACGGCGAACGCGCTGAGCGTGCTGGAATTCATCGGCTGCCCGGGAGTCCCGGTGGCAGCGGGCAGCCCGCGGCCGCTGCTGCGCCCACCCGTCGAGGCCCGGCATGTGCACGGCGACACCGGCCTGGGAGCGGCACACCTGCCACCGGCCCTCGGCCGGCCGCGGGACACACATGCGGTCGATCTGCTCATGGAGACCGTCGGCGCGTCGCCGGGAGAGGTCACCCTGGTGGCGACCGGGCCGCTGACCAACATCGCGCTTGCCGTCCGCCGGTATCCGCACCTGGCCAGCCAGGTGGCGCGCTTTGTGATCATGGGCGGGTCGGCGTCACGCGGGAACGTGACCCCGGCTGCCGAGTTCAACATCGCGTGTGACCCCGAGGCAGCCGCGATCGTGTTCACCGCCGGATGGCAGGTGACCATGGTCGGGCTCGACGTGACGCTCCAGGCCCGTGCTTCCGCGGCGGTCCAGGAGCGGATGCGCGCCCTCGGCAGGCTCGGCGCTGACCTGCTGCTGCCGGGGCTCAGCGGATACCGCGGGGAGGACAGCGACCCGGCGGGCCCCGATGCCCCGGTAGCGGGCGGCTCACTGCCGTCCGCGCGGGCCGCAGGCGGTGGCCCGCCGGTGCATGATGTCTGCGCGCTGGCGCTGGTCGCCGAGCCTGCCCTGTTCGGCTGCCGGCCCGCCAGGGTCCTGGTGGAGACCGCTGGCGCGCTCACCTCTGGCATGACGGTCACCGACTTCAGGCCCGGCCCCGGCGAGTGCAACTCGCTCGTCGCCCTCTCGGCCGACGTGCCCGGGTTCTGGGATCTGGTGCTGCCCGCCTATGCCCGCCTCCCGGCTGGCCGGGACGCGCAGCGATGACGGCAGGCCAGGCACGGGCTCACGGCTGGTGGCTGGCCTCGCCCACCGGCACCCCGCTCAGCGGCTGGCAGAACCAGCCGTCGAGCCAGGCCGAGAAGAAGACCCCCGCGTTGGCGGACGCCTCCTGCCAGGCTGCGTCCGCATCCCGGAAAAGGGGATCGGTCACGTCCCGCGGCGGCGGCGGGTCGCTGCCGGCCAGCCATGACGCCACGATCGGCTGCGTTGCCTCCGGGTGGAACTGGACGGCCGTGTGCGGGCCGAGCGAGAAGGCCTGCACGCACACCTCGTTCGCGGCAAGCTCGGCCGCCCCCGCCGGCAGGCCGAATCCGTCACGGTGCCAGGACGGCCACGGCCCTTCCGCCAGTGCGGGGTACTTGCTGGTGACCCGCACCCACCCGATCTCCGGTTCGGCGAGCCGGTACAGGCGCGCGCCCAGCACCCGGGCGAGCACCTGGCCGCCGAAGCAGATGCCGAGCACCGGCACCGCCGCGGCCAGCAGGCGCTCGGTGAACGCCAGCTCGGCCGCCAGCCAGGGCACCGTGCCGTCGTAGGCGGTCTGCTCGGACCCGAGCAGGACGGCGGTGTCACAGGCTGACGGTGCCGGCAGTGGCTGCCCGGCGTGCAGCGCGACGGTCGTGACCGTCAGGTCACGGCTCGCGGCCCAGCCCGCCAGCAGGCCGGCCGGGGCGTCAGGGTCGTGCTCGACCACCAGCAGGCGCCGGGCCGGTGACGGTCGCCCAGCGCCGGTCAAAGCGGGATGTTGCCGTGGGCGCCACGTACCCGCGGCGCCTCCGCGATGGCCCGGGCGATCGCCTCGCGGGTCCTGCTCGGCTCGATGACCTCATCGATCACGCCGAGCAGGCGGGCGCGCTCCAGGCCGCCGGCTTCCCGCTCATGCTCGGCCGCGAGTTCGGCCTCGACCTCGTGCAGCTTCTCGGGCGGCACGTCGGCCAGGGTCCGCCGGTGCAGGATCCGCACCGCCGCCACGGCCCCCATCACCGCGACCTCCGCCCCGGGCCAGGCGAACACCTTGGTCGCGCCGAGCGCACGGGAGTTCATCGCGATGTAGGCGCCGCCGTAGGCCTTGCGGGTCACCAGCGTCACCCGGGGCACGCTCGCCTCGGCGAACGCGTGCAGCAGCTTCGCGCCACGGCGGACGACCCCGTCCCATTCCTGCCCCACCCCGGGCAGGTAGCCGGGGACGTCCACCAGTACCACCAGCGGTATCCCGAACGCGTCGCACATCCGGACGAAACGGGCTGCCTTCTCGGCAGAGGTGGCGTCGAGGCAGCCACCGAGCCGCATCGGGTTGTTGGCGACCACGCCGACCGTCCGGCCGGCTAGTCGGCCCAGCGTGGTGACCACGTTCGGCGCCCACCGGGGGTGCAGTTCGATGCCGGGCTGGTCGAGCAGACCCGAGATCAGGGGCTTGACGTCATAGGCGCGCCGCGGCGAGTCGGGGAGGAAGGAGGCGAGGCTGTCGGCGCCGTCGCGGCCACCCGACTCCAGCCGCAGCGTCTCCTGCTGCACCGTGTCGAGCTGGACCTTGCCGAGATCGACACTGCCCTGCTCGCCGACCACCACGGCGATCTCCCGGGCGCGGGCCAGCGCCTCGGCGTCCGAGGAAGTCACCACATGCACCACGCCGGACCGCCGGCTGTGCGGCTCCGGCCCCCCGAGCCGGGCCATGTCCACATCCTCGCCGGTCACACTGCGCACCACATCCGGCCCGGTGACGAAGATCCGGCCCTGCTCGGACAGGATCACCACGTCGGTCAGGGCCGGCCCGTAGGCGGCGCCGCCCGCGGCGGCGCCGAGCACGACCGAGATCTGGGGCACCACGCCGGAGGCGCGGGTCATGGCCGCGAACACCAGGCCGACGGCATGCAGGCTTTCCACGCCCTCCCGCAGCCGGGCGCCGCCGGAGTGCCACAGCCCGATCACCGGCGCACCCTGGGCGAGGGCTTCGTCGTAGGCGGCCACGATGGCCGCGCACCCGGCGCTGCCCATCGCGCCGCCCTGGACCCGGGGGTCGCTGGCGAACGCCGCCGCGAGCATCCCGTCGATCCGCCCGCTCGCGGCCAGCGCCCCGCTGGCGTCGTGCGGGGTGAGCAGCCGCATGGTGCCCGGATCGAACAGGGTCTCCAGCCTGACTTCGGGGTCACGGGTGATGGCCGCCGGCCGGGCGGGCCCGCCGTCGGACTGCGGGGCCGGGGTTGCTGTGCCCAGGGTGGCCGGGCTCCGGCTGTCGACTACGGTCACGGAAGTCTCCTTGCAGTGACGGAGAGCGTGGAAGGCGGTGATCAGGCGGTGGTGAAGGCGAGCGCCACGTTGTGCCCGCCGAACCCGAACGAGTTGTTCAGCGCCGCCATCGGCGCGCTGCCGTGCGGCTTGAGATCCCTTGGCTCGGTAGCGATGTCGATGCCGGCTTCATCGTCGGGGTCGTCGAGGTTGATGGTGGGCGGGGCGACCCCCTCCCGCAGTGCAAGGATGGTGGCGACCGCCTCCAGTGCGCCCGCGCCGCCGAGCAGGTGCCCGGTCATCGACTTGGTGGCCGACACCACCACGCCGTCCACCGCCGGGCCGAGCGCCGCCCTGATGGCCTGCCCCTCGACCACGTCCCCGGCCGGGGTCGAGGTGGCGTGCGCGTTGATGTGCACCACCTGATCGGGGGTGAGCGCCGCGTCCGCGAGCGCCCGCTCGATCGCGGCGACGATGCCCCTGCCGGTGGGCTCGGGCTGGGCGATGTGATGGGCGTCGGCCGAGTAGCCGGCGCCTGCCGCGACCGCGTGCACCGCAGCCCCGCGTGCCGCCGCGTGCTCGGCCGATTCGAGCACCACCATGCCGGCGCCCTCGCCGAGCAGGAAGCCGTCCCTGCCCTTGTCGAATGGGCGCGACGCCCGCTCCGGCTCATCGTTGCGCAGGGACAGTGCCCGCATCGCCGCGAAGGCTGCGACGTTCAGCGGGATGATCGCGGCCTCGGTCCCGCCCGCGAGCACGACGTCGGCCCGGCCGGACCGGATCATCTCGATGGCGTACCCGATGGCCTCCGCACCGGACGCGCACGCGCTGACCGTGGTGTGCACCCCGGCGCGGGCGTTCAGCTCGATCCCGATCCACCCTGCGGAGCCGTTCGGCATGAGCATGGGGACGGTGAAGGGGGACAGGCGCTGCCAGCCCTTTTCCTTCAGCGTGTCGTAAGCGGCCAGGGTGGAAGCGACGCCGCCGATACCGCTGGACACGACCACTCCCAGCCGCTCGGGAGCCACCTCCGGGGCGCCCGCATGGGCCCACGCCTCGCGGGCGGCGACCAGAGCGAACTGCTCACACCGGTCCAGCCGGCGCGCCTGCACGCGGTCGAGCACCGTGGCCGGGTCGACCGCGGCGGGCGCGGCGATCTGCACCGGAAGCTCCGGTGCCCAGTCCTTGGCGAGCTCGCGCGCTCCGCTGCGCCCAGCCAGCAGCGATGTCCAGGTCGAGGCGACATCACCGCCCAGCGGCGAGGTCGCGCCCAAACCGGTGACGACGACGCGTGGTTGGTCTGCCCGCACTGTGAATCGCTCCTTCGCTGTGTGCCGCGGTGACGCGTGGCCTGCCTGGGGCGGTGCCCCGTCTCAGGCCGAGACGCCCGCCGTGTGCACGTAGTCGATGACGTCCTGCACTGTCTTGAGGTTCTTCAGCTGGTCGTCGGGGATCTCGACCCCGAACTTGTCCTGCGCGGCCACCGCGATCTCGACCATGGACAGCGAGTCGATGTCCAGGTCGTCGACAAAGCTCTTGTCGGGGGTTACCTGGTCGGCCGGAACGCCGGCCACCTCGTCGATGATCTCGCCGAGGCCGGTCAGGATTTCGTCTTGGGTCATGGCCATCTGCCCGTCTTCTCCTTCGTATGGTTATCGTCGGCTCGGGGAACAGGGCCCCGGCGCCAGGGCCCGGCTAGGGTACCGTGATCACTTGGGCGGCATAGCTGATCCCCGCCCCGAATCCCAGCAGCAGAACGGCTTCGCCGGAGCCGATCTCGCCACGTTCGATCATGCGGGACAGCGCGAGCGGGATCGACGCGGACGACGTGTTGCCGGCATGCACGATGTCGTCGGCGACCCGTGCCTGCGGCGCACCGATCTTGCGCGCGATGGCCTCGATGATGCGCAGGTTGGCCTGATGCGGGACGAACGCGGCCAGCTCGGTGGGGTCAACCCCGGCCAGTTCGCAGGCCTTTCTCGCGACCGGGTGCAGGGCGGTGGTGGCCCAGCGGAACACGGCCTGCCCTTCCTGCACGATGAACGAGTTCCGGTCCGCGATGGCGATCTTGTCGGCCATCCCGCCGTCGCTGCCCCAGACCACCGGCCCGATGCCGGGCCCGGCCTGCGGGTCCGTGACCGGCCCGACCACCGCGGCGCCCGCACCGTCGGCGAAGATGATGCAGGTCGAACGGTCCGTCCAGTCCACCCACTGGGAGAGCTTCTCGGCGCCGATCACCAGCACATGCCGGGCTGTGCCGGCCCGGACGGCGTCGCTGGCCGTCGCGAGCGCGTAGCAGAAGCCGGCGCAGGCCGCATTCAGGTCGTAGGCGCCCGGCGCGAGGATGCCGAGCCTGGTGGCCACGGTGGCGGCGGTGTTCGGGATCGGCGCCTCGGGGGTGCAGGTGGCCACGATCACCAGGTCGATGTCAGCAGCGGACAGGCCACTGGCGGCCAGCGCCTTGCCGCCCGCGGCGGCGGCCATGTCGGCCAGGCTCTCGTCCGGGCCGGCGATCCGCCTGCTGGCGATCCCGACCCGGCTGCGGATCCACTCGTCGCTGGTGTCCACCCCGCTCGCCGCGATGTCGTCGTTGGTCACCACCTTCGCGGGCTGGTACCCGCCGAAGGCCAGGATCCGGGCAGCCGGTGAACCCTCGATCAGACGCATGTGTGGTCCGCCCTTCCCGTGCTCTGTGGGGCTCACTCGGTTCCTTCAGGCTGCAACCTGACCAGTGGCTGGCCGGTGTTGACCGGGTCTCCGTCCTCGACGAGCCACTCCAGGATGGTGGCGGGGAAGGAGGGGGTGATGGCGTGCTGGCCGGTGCGGACCTCGACATGGCCGAGCGAAGCACCGGTGGTCACCGAGACCCCCGGGGTGGCTGCCCGGCCAGGGTCGCCAGCCCGGAAGGTGCCGTCGTGCGGCGAGACGATCAGCCGCCACTCGGGCAGATGGTCGTTATCCCGGGGGTCGAGTGCGCCGTGCTCGGCCAGCAGGGAACGGGCAGCGGCGAGATCATCGGGGGTCTTCAGGGCCACCGCCGCCACCCCGGGCAGTGCCCGTTTGGCCAGGCCGGTCAGGGTACCGCCGGGCAGCAGTTCGATGAAGGCGCTCGCGCCGAGGCCGGCCATGGACTGCATGCATTCCTTCCACCGCACCGGCGCGCTGACCTGGGTGATGATCCGCTCCAGCCAGTCGGTGCCGGACTTGACGGCGGCGCCGTCGAGGTTGGACAGCAGCACGATCGCCGGATCGCCGGCGTCCACGTCGCTGGCGGCCTGGCGCAGGTCGGCGACCGCGGGCTTCATGTGCGGGCTGTGGAATGCGCCCGCCACCGACAGCGACCGCAGCCGGGCTCCGGCCGGCGGGTCCGCCGCGAAGGCCGCGAGTTGCGCCAGTGTCCCGGCGGCGACGATCTGCCCGGTCGCGTTGATGTTCGCCGGCGTGAGCCCGCGGGCTTCGATGGCGGCCAGCACCTCGGACTCGTTCCCGCCGAGGACGGCGGTCATGCCGGTTTCCTCCTCCGCCGCGGCGCGCGCCATTGCCTTGCTGCGCACGGCGATCAGGCGCATGGCGTCCTCGGGTGTCAGCACCCCGGCGATGGCTCCAGCGGCCAGTTCGCCCACGCTGTGGCCGGCCGCGATCCCGCCCTGGCGGCGGGCCTGGCCGAGATCGCCGCAGAGCGCCTCCGCAGCCGCGATGGCCGCCGCCACCAGCAGTGGCTGGGCGATGGAGGTGTCCCGGATCTCGTCCGCGCTGGCAGTGGTGCCGCAGGCGATAAGGTCGCAGCCAGCGAGGTCGGACCAGGCGGCGAGACGGTCGGCGAAGCCGGGCAGTTCCAGCCACGGCGTGAGGAAGCCGGGGGCCTGTGCACCCTGTCCCGGCGCGGCAAAGACGAGCATGTTCCCACCCTGCACTGTAGAACTCTGCCACATGGATGACGAAGACCACGAAGTTGTGCGGAGAATTTCTGTAGAAGTTCCACAGTCTATGTTCGCTTGTGAACGAGACGTCCCAGGACAATCGCCACCCAGAGGGTGAATCCGCTGCGGCCTCTGGCCGGGCTGAGCCCGGTCAGCTCACTGACCCGGCGCAGCCGGTAGCGAACCGTGTTGGGGTGGACGAACAGCAGCCGGGCGGTCGCCTCCAGTGAGAACCCCTGCTCTAGGTAGGTCACCACGGTATCGATGAGAGCCGAGCCGCCGCTCAGCAGGGGCTCATAGACGTGCTGGACGAGTTCGGTACGGGCGGTTTCGTCGCCATCGAGCGCGCGCTCGGGCAGCAGGTCGGCCGCCAGCACCGGCCGTGGCGAGTCAGGCCAGGCGGGAGCGGCGCGCAGGCCAGCCAGCGCAGCGGCCGCCGAGCGGGCGGCTGACTGCAGATCGGCCACGACCGGGCCCACCACCATCGGCCCGGGGCCGAACCGGCCCGCGAACTGATGCGCCGCCGTCAGCGGATCGGCGGTACCGCCCAGCACCACCACCAGCCGGTTCCCCTGGACACCAGCCAGCAGGTCCAGCCGGGCCCGGCGGGCGATCACCCGCAGTTCGTCGATGAGCCCTTCCGGCTCGCTGCCATCCGCCCTGCCCGCGATGACCGCGACCGGGGAGTGGGACCAGTTCAGCGCCGACGCCCAGGAGTGGAGGCCCTCCCCGACCTCACCGCGCACGAGGGAATCGACCACCAGAGCCTCCAGCCGCGCGTCCCAGGCACCTCTGGCCTCGGCCGTGCGGGCGTAGACCAGGGCAGCGGCGAACGCGACCTCCCGTGTGTAGCGCAGGACGGCTTCCCGCAGTTCGGCCTCACCGCCCGGCGCCGCCAGGTCGTCGACCCGGGTCTCGACCACGTCGATGGTGATCCGCACCATCTCCACCGCCTGCTGGAGCGTGACCGCCCGGGCCAGCTCACGGGGCGCGGTGCCGAATACCTCGCTGGCCACCGCCCGGCGGCCTCGCTCCGGGTGCTTGACCCAGTCCACGAAGGCGGCGATGCCCGCCTGGGCCACCAGGCCGATCCACGACCGGTTCTCCGCGGACATAGCCCGGAACCAGGGCAGCCGCTGTTCCATGGACGTCATGGCGGCGGTTCCCAGCGACCCCATGGCCCGCTGGAGCCGCTGGATGGTCTCCTCCCGGACCTGGCCGGCTGGGTCGGCCCGGACACGCGCGGCGGCGGAATCATGATCGGCGGCGGTGTGCGCGCCGACGTCACGGTCGGCGGTGACGCCGGCGTCACTGCCCGCTGGGCTTGCTGCCGTCATCCCCCCAGAGTGCCATGCCACCCACGGCGCGGGAGCCAGGTGGCGCGCGGTATCAGGGCGGGTTCCGGGTGACCAGAGCGGCCGCCCCCTGTGCCATCCGGTCCCCCTCCCCGGGGAAATGTCAGGTGGCCAGTCGGCCCGGGGCCAGCCCGGCCGGGGTGGCGGCCGGGCAGCAGCCGGCCCCGGTGGTGCCGGGGCCGGGGGCGGGGTGAGTGCGGATCAGCTGTCGGGGACGAGGGAGGCGCTGACCGGGAAGTCGAGGCGGTACTTCTCGATCGCCTGACCCAGGGCCTCCGGCTTGACCTCGTCCCGCCGCGCGAGCTGGGAGAGCACGGCCAGCGTGATCGACTCCGCATCCACGGGGAAGAACCGGCGGGCAGCGGCGCGTGTGTCGGAGAAGCCGTACCCGTCCGTGCCCAGTGAGGTGAACGGGGCCGGGACCCAGCGCGCGATCTGGTCCGGCACCGCCCGGATCCAGTCGCTGACCGCGACCACCGGGCCGGGCTGGCCATCGAGCACCTGGGTGACATAGGGGACCTGGGGTTCCACATCGGGATGGAGCAGGTTCCATTCCTCACAGGCGAGCGCGTCGCGGCGCAACTCGGTCCAGGACGTGGCCGACCATACGTCCGCCGCCACGCCCCAGTCATCGGCGAGCAGCCGCTGCGCGTCCAGCGCCCAGCGCATCGCCACCCCGGAGGCCAGAATGTGGGCCCGGGGAGGCGCACCGTTGCCTGCCGGCCCGGCTCCCTCGCCTGGCCCATCCTCGCCTGGCCCGTGCTCGCCTGGCCCGGCCGGGCCGGGCAGCTCACCCGGCGCCTGCGCGTACCGGTACAGCCCGCGCAGGATGCCCTGTTCCAGGGCTGGTGTGCCGCCCGGGTAGTCGGCCGGCTCGCTCGGCTGCAGGTACGGCTCGTTGTAGACGGTGAGGTAGTAGAAGATGTCCTCGCCGGAAGGGTGCTCCGGCGACGATCCATACATCCGGCGCAGGCCGTCCCGGACGATGCAGGCCAGCTCATAGCCCCAGGCCGCGTCGTAGGACACGCAGGCCGGGCTGACCGAGGCGAGCAGCGCCGAATGGCCGTCGTTGTGCTGCAGGCCCTCGCCGGTCAGTGTGGTGCGCCCGGCGGTCGCGCCGAGCAGGAAGCCGCGGCCGAGCTGATCGCCGAGCGCCCACATCTGGTCGCCGGTGCGCTGCCAGCCGAACATCGAATAGAACACATACACCGGGATCATCGGGGTGCCGTGGGTGGCGTACGAGGTGCCCGCGGCGATCACCGAGCCCATCGCACCGGACTCGCTGATGCCCTCGTGCAGGATCTGCCCCCGCTCGGACTCCTTGTAGGACAGGAGCAAAGCCCGGTCGACCGCCTCGTAGGACTGGCCGTGTGGGGAGT
>OFHG01000784.1_pt1 | contig 12027 bp, 7 predicted proteins | sample 1521931 | NCBI WGS metagenome assembly OFHG01 (sample SAMEA2468438, study PRJEB22500) | soil metagenome | biome: Glassland; feature: Farmland; material: Clay | place: Australia | collected 2013-01-31 | depth 0.55 m
TCTAGAGTTGGCGGGCGCGCTGCGCGGCGAGCCGGTTGAGGTCGTGCAGTGCGAGACGTCGGATCTTCTTGTTCCCGCGCACGCCGAGATCGTTCTTGAGGGCGAGATCATCCCCGGCCCGTTCACTGAGGAGGAGGGGCCGTTCGGTGACTGGCTCGGCTACTACCAGGTGCGCTCACAGCGGCACGTCTTCAGGCTGCGCTGCGTCACGCGACGGAAGCGCCCGTACTTTGGCTCGATGTTCGCCGCCTCGCCCGAGGATCACCTCTTGCTCGGGTTCCCACGAGAGCTCGACGTGCTGCGCGCTGCGCAGGACAACGTCCCCGGCGTTCTGCGCGTGCACATGTTCCCGTTCCTCCTTAACTGCGTAATCCAGATGAGCAAACGCTATGACGGCGAGCCGCAGGTCGCGGTCGGGATCGTGTTCGCGATCCTGGCGACGCTGCTGGTGACGATCTTCGTCGTCGTCGCACGCTCTGCGCGGGAGGACGTCGCCTACGAGCAGGTGCAGCGGGTCGGCGACCACCGCGGTCGCCTCGCCCCGGCCGGTCGCCGGCTGCAATTCGCGCAGCAGCGTCACCACCTGTTCCGACAGGGGCACGATGTGTTTCTCTTTCATCTTCATCTTGTGCGCCGGTATGCGCCACTCGGCGGCCTCAAGATCGAACTCATCCCATTCCGCCTGCCTCAACTCTCCGGGGCGCACAAACACGTAGGGGGCCATTTGCAGAGCGCAGCGGATGGTGAAGGTGCCCTCGTATCCGGCAATGGCCCGCATCAGTCCGCCGACCATCTTGGGATCGGTGATGGTCGCCATGCGCTTGTGGACCACCGGGGCAAGCGCACCCCTCAGGTCGGCGCAGGGGTCGCGCTCGGCCCGCCCTGTGGCCACGGCGTAGCGGAAGATCTGCCCGCACAATGCCTTGGTGCGGTGGGCGGATTCGCGGGCGCCACGATCCTCGATGCGGCGCAGCATCGACAGCACGTGCGGCGGCTCAAGGCTGGCGATGGGATAGGCTCCGATCCACGGGAACACATCCCGCTCAAGATCGCGGATGATCCTTGCCGCATGCCTCTCCGTCAGGCTGTTGGCCTGCCTCGTATGCCACTCGCGAGCCACGAGCTCAAAGCTGTTGGCCTGAGCCGACTTCTCAAGCTGCTTGGTCAGCTTCGGATCAACGCCATTGGCGATCTGCTTGCGGGCCTCGTCCCGCTTGTCCCGCGCATCCCGGAGACTGACATCGGGGTAGACGCCAAAGGCCAGCGTGCCACGCCGGTCATGAATCCTGTAGTCGAAGCGCCAGTACTTCGAGCCGTTGGGATGAACCAGCAGATACAGCCCGCCGCCATCGGTCAGCTTGATCGGTTTCGCCGCGTCCGCCTTGGCATTGCGGACTGCGGCATCGCTCAGTTTGTCTTTGGCTGCCATAGCTTACCCCCCGATTGACGGTACATTTCGGAATCGAATCGAAAAATCAGTGCATTATAAATCAACAACTTGCACGATTTTGACGGTATAAAATGTACCACCATGCAGGTTCATTATAGCCCAAACTTGACGGTACAAGGGATAAAATCGGCACCATGTACCGTCATTTATACCGTCAAATCACCCTGGATTTTACCGAATATTTTGGGTAAGCCCTGGACAAAGGAACAATAAAAAAGCCTGTAAAACAATGTCTTACAGGCTTTCTTCGTCCATCTGTGGACTAGCGACTGGCGGAGAGGGTGGGATTCGAACCCACGTGGCGGAATTACCCGCCCAACCGATTTCGAGTCGGTGCCGTTATGACCACTTCGAATACCTCTCCAAAGGGGCGGGCATTGTATGTAGGGTGAAAACAGAGCACAAGAGCTAGGCATCGTCGACAACGGAGCTGTTTTCTTCGCACAGCTTATTGCAAATGCCTTCCGCATACGGTGCCAGATGGTCGGCGACCAATGCGCGGAGCGCCTAACCATCTCAGAACTCTCCCAGCCGCCTCAATGAGCGTCCAAGGCGGACCTTGAGCTTCGAAACACCGGCAGAGAGATTTAACGCTTGTGTTGCGTCGACCACTTGAGACGACGGCCAACATGAAACATCCAGTCCTTGCAGTAGCCCCCAAGGGGTAGGAAAAGCCATGGTAATATAAAGGGTTTTCGTGTAGCATTATCCAACCAAGGAGGCTGCTCATGAGTAATCCCGCAGAGAACGCGTGTATGCTGGTGATGGAACTCCCCACGAATCTACATGCGAAATTGCTGCAAGAGGCTACGGAGAAGGCCATCCCGATTGAGGAGATCATTCGTATGGAACTCAAGGCTAGATACGGCGAGTGGGGCGCCTATAGTCCAATCTAGGACCTTGGGCGATCTCTATTTGGGTAGTTCATAACCCTTCTCGCGGAATAGACGAAGACATGCATCAACGACTTTGGCGTCGTATTTTATTCCTCTACCTTTCTCGATTTCCTCAAGAGCGTATTTCAGACCGATTTCCGGTCGATATGGTCGATGAGAAGCCATCGCTTCTACCACATCAGCAACCGCAATAATGCGAGCCTCAAACAGAATCTCGTCACCCTTTAATCCTTGAGGGTAGCCACTGCCATCTAGCCGTTCATGATGTTGGTGCGCGATCTCAGCTATAGGCCAAGGGAAATCTACCTTTTTCAGGATGTCATAGCCTGTTTGCGCATGACCCTTAACAAGCTCATATTCGACGCCTGACAGTTTTCCAGGCTTTGTAAGTATTTCCGATGGAATAGCCACCTTGCCGATATCGTGTACATAGCCACCGATCTGCAGCCCTTCGGCAGAGTGCGCATCAAGTCCGAGCTCGGTGCCAATAGCCATGGCGATCTGGCCTACCCGTTTTTCGTGCCCATCGGTGTAGGGATCTCGCAACTCTACTAGGTTGGTGGCTATCTCGACGACGCTTACGTAGGTCTGTTCTAGTTGTTCGACGTAGCGGCGTATACTTTCCTCATTGGCCTTATTTTCCGTCACATCCTGTTCAGCCACTAAAATCTTGGTGCTCTCAGTATTGTCTGACAGCACCTTGGCCGATACCCGGGCAATAAACGCGGAGCCATCCTTGCAGAGATGTTCCACTTCAAAATGCGCTATCCCATCTTGCTTGACGCGCTTCAACCTGTACTCAAAGAGCTTCGCCGATGCGTCGGTTTCGAAATGCGTGATTGGTTGGCCGATCATTTCTTCGCGTGTATACCCGTGTTTTGCAAAGGCGGCTTCGTTGCCGTCTATGATCACAGGCGGTCCCGACGTTTGGACTTCGAGCAGAAAAACATAGTCGGAAATGCTTTGGAAAAGGCCCTTGAGGTATGCTGCGTTCTTGCGCAAGGCATCTTCATTCACTTTGCGAGCGGTGATGTCCTCGGAAAAGATAACGATACCGCCAATATCGCCATTGTTTTGCTGCCATGGCTGAATCATCCAGCGAATCCACTGTACCGCCCCGCTTTCGCGCACGAAAGCATCTTCGCCCCCTAGCTGCTGCACGCCTTGCATAGCCTGTTGGTGTATGAGTCTCCAGGAAGCTGGGATTTCGGGAAAAACCTCGTAGTGGGAGAGTCCGAGTATGTTCCTACCAATAAGACCATAGTCCGCCATCCAGCGACGGCTGGCTGCCAAATAGCACATATTCATATCGAATACGGCAAGTGCGGCGGGGCTATAATCGATCAGAACCTTGCACAAGGAATCAGGATTCAGTTTGTCTGTCACGTATAGATTCGCTGCCATTCTAAATATTATATGCTAGAAAGTGTTGTTTTAGAAATGTATGAATCGCCATTGATATTATAGACATATCCGAATGTCCATTACTGGCCGACTGTCGAGATCACCGCCGAAAGCGGTCGCTCAAACAATCTTCTTTTAGTTCCATGAGCAGTTACTTTCCGGGCAATCTGGCAATCCAGGTCTCAGTAAGCACGTGAGTGTGATAGGCCAGCTTGGCTCTGAGTCTGACGGGCCCTGTATCTGAACGCTTTACGGTCACTTCAAGGCGCCAACCACCGGAAGCCGGGTCCTTTGAAACCCATGCAGAGGCAAGCGATGCATGACCGTCAATATTTATCATTGGTTTAACTGCAATCCAGGAGGGAAGTGAATCGAGGTCACCGCCACGGAAATTGATTACATAGGTGTCTTTCTTGGCTTTGTGACCATAGCGAGTAGAGCTCACATAACCAAGCGATGGGAAGGTTTGTTTGTCACCTTGCCAGGCCATGCGATAATTGAATGTCATCGATTGCCCCGGTTTTACCCGCTCTTCCGGCACCCAGAATGTGGTTATATTATCATTGGTCTCATTGTTCGTGGGAAGTTCCACAAGGACCATATGCCCTTTGCCCCAGTCGCCTCCAGTGGGCGTTATCCAGGCGCTAGGACGTTTTTGATAGTCCATTCCATACGATAAATAATCGCTATATTGACGCGAGCGTTGCATGAGCCCAAAGCCCTTGATACCGCTTAATGACAGTTTCTGTACCACCAGATGTTTGGGATTTCGCAACGGATACCATAGCCAGTGTCCTTTGTCTGACTCGACTGAAAGGCCATCGCTGTCATGCACCGCTCTGAGAAGCGGATCAAAGTGTGTCCCGCCACCGCCTTGAAAAAACATGCTGGTCAGCGGAGCAATGCCAAGGCGCTTCACCGATTTGCGTGCGAAGAGAACCATCTTCACATCCATCACGGTCTGCTCACCGGGATAGATGATAAAGCGACAAGCCCCGGTCAAGCTCGGACTATCGAGCCTGGCATACAGGGTAAGCGACTGGGCCCCCGGTACAGGAGGTACGATCCAGAATGCACTGTAATAGGGAAACTCTTCAGCAAGATGAGGCGCTGCTGTATTGATGGCCACACCTCGTGCGGACAGGCCCCAGGTTTGGCCGCTTCCTACGGCCCGGAAGTAACTGGCACCCTGGAATGAAAGGAATTCATTAACACCCGAATTGTCAAACGGATAGTACAGGCTGAATCCAGCCAATGGGGTCTGACCCGAGAGGGATTTGTTCATTGCGGTGTCAAAATTGAAATCAGAGCTTGGGAACTGCAGCGGCTCTTCCTGACCGGATTTTAGCAAGTATATTCTCACTGCATGGTGGAACAAATATCCGGCCGGATAGAAGCTCGGCTGAAACTTGGCTATAGGCGACCAGTCCGGGACTTTTCCCTTAAAATGGATTTTAGAGTATTGATCATAATCCAGCGCCTTCAGGCCTGATGGGATCTTGGCGGGGGGGTTGTAAGCTTGATTTGCCGCTATTTGGGCACGCATAGCCAGGTGTTGCAAAAATCCAACCGGTACCAACCCTTCTTGCCCAGGCTCACTGATGCCAGTTGATAGGCGCCTGTTCATGGATTCCACTTGCTGTTTCAGCAATGCCTGATCTTCGGCGATCATTTTGAGGCGCCTGCTGGTTGATCTGGCTTGAGCCTGCATCACATGGGATAATTTGGCTTCATTCTTAAGCGCCTGATTGCTTTGTGTCAGTGCTGTCCGTGTAGTTTGGGACATTCTCTCAATTGCCTGTGGCGATGCGCAGCCGCTTAGCATGATGCTTGTCATGGCTATCAGTGGCACCCAAGGTAAATATGACTGATTGGTATTTTGTTGTTTCATCCGTTAACCCCAATAGCATCCAGCTGCCAGGCATGTGCCCTATCTTCGTGCAGAGACCAAACAGACCAATGTAGTTCGGAAAGCATGTCGCTGCTGGTCAATAACATCATCCGTTCATGTCGATCCAAAACATTGGGGCCTCCTTTGAGCGCTTTGATCAACAAGCGCCGGCGGCTCATTGCCACTTCCTCATTGATAAAGCTTCTGCCTTTGCGTAACAGAGCACAATGTAATGCGTTGACGCCCGGATCGAGCACGGCAGCCACAAAACCGTGTGATCTTGGTGATTCGGTGTCTAGCCGCGAGAGGGTATTGAGAAAATCTGTTAGCAACGGAGGCGGTGAGACCTCTTCGGGCGTCATCAGCAAACCTGCCCGTCGCAACGCGGTTCCTGGGGATGAGCGACTCGTCCAGACCGACACGGGGATGGCAACCACCCAAGCACCCATGACGGGAATCAGCCACCAAAAATATCCGGGGCTCAATAGATAAATGGTCGTTGCCCAGGTGATGCCCAGCAGTGTGCCTGGCACATGATGGCGACAAGCATCGCGCCACCCGGTGCTTGCATCTCCGCGAGTCTGTGTCCCCCAATTTATGCGCCGACCAGCCAATATGGAAAGTACGAAAATGGTATGGAACAGCATGCGAATCGGAGCCAATACAATGGAAAACAGGCTCTCGATCAGGACGCTCGAAAGCAATCGAAGAAGCCCGCCATATTCATCGGTACGGCCCTGATACACCGCAAGCATCACGGCCAATACCTTGGGAAGAAAGAGCAAGGCCATGGTAAAGCCAGCGAGAGCAATCGCCCATTGTGGATGCCAAACCGGCCAGACAGGAAACAGCATATGGCTCTGCGGAAAATAGTTTGGTGGAACCAGGGCATGGAGTATTGCCTCGGCGCTGGATAGCAGGAGAAAGATGAACCATAACAGCGAGGAAACGTAGGCCATGATGCCGTTAACAAACACGGCCCGGTGCGCAGCGTTCAGGCCACGGGCAAAGATCATGCGCGCGTGCTGGAGGTTGCCCTGTGCCCAGCGCCGATCACGCTTGAGTTCGTCGAGCAATGTGGGTGGTGATTCTTCATAGCTGCCCTTCAACTCATGGGCTAGCCATACGCTCCATCCTCCGCGTCGCATGAGCGCCGCCTCGACAAAGTCATGACTGAGAATCTCGCCACCGAGCATGCCTTTCCCAGGCAGTGTCGGCAGAGCGCAATGCTTCATGAAAGGCTCAATGCGGATGATGGCGTTGTGACCCCAATAGTGCCCTTCTCCGAGTTGCCAAAAGTGCAATCCGGCTGAGAAAACCGGACCATAAAGGCTGTTCGCGAACTGCTGCAAACGCCCGAATAGGGTATTCTGATTCACCGTTGCAGGCACGGTCTGAATCAGACCTACTCCGGGATTCTGATGCATGGTATCAACCAAGCTTGCTATGGTTTCTCCGTTCATCAGGCTGTCCGCATCGAGCACGATCATGAAGGTATAGTCAGCGCCCCAGCGCCGACAGAAGTCGGCGATGTTTCCGCTCTTGTGCTTGATGTTATTGCGTCGACGTCGATAGAAAACACGGGCATTGTCACCCAATCGCTTGCGTAAGTGCGCCCAAGCAACCTCTTCATCAACCCAAGCATCTGGGTCATCGCTATCGCTGAGCAGGAAGAAATCGAAATCATCTTCACGGTTCAGGGCCTGGAGGGACCGATACATGACTTCCAGGCCTGCGGCAACCCTATTGCTTGGCTCGCAGTAAATGGGCATCACCACCGCAGTACGCGGACGCTTTGTCCTTTCACCAATCGTGTCGTTGATGGTCGGCGCGGAAAGAGAAACCCACCGAGTCTCCCCGAGGATCATCATCAGAGCACCAAACAGCGATGTCCACAAGCCAATCGATACCCAGCCAAACAACAAGCCAAAGACCATCACCAAGGCATCATCGAGAAAAGCAAAGTCAGGATGCGGCAATACGCCGGCCATGAATTCGCTGGCAACGATGCTGGGAATCAATATGAGCAGAACCAGTAATAGTCGGCGCCACAACGCCGGACGCGCCCATGGGTAAATGTATCCATCAACGTGCGTCATGGATTCAATCGTCCCAGCCCTCAGGAGCCATAGAACGCCGATGGATTGGAGGTGTGTCGAACAGGTTCCTGAGCCACGGTGGGCCCTGCATGTGCCCAGGTTCAAGCCAATAACAGAGCCGTGTCATCGCGCTCGCGTCGGTGATGCTTGATTGGGTAACTTCAGCGTTTTCCCGCCAGTGATCCGATATCAGCAAACGGAGACGAGAGAAAACCTGGGCCGCATTCTCCTCCCCATGTTGCACATGTCCTCGCCATTGTTCGGCCAACGCCATGGGGAGTCCCATGGCACGTAGATAATCGCGTAACCGTTGGCCAGTAACATCCGCTGAATTGCTATGCAACTCGGTCTTTCGTATATGCGGCCACCGAATAGGTTGATGGTGCAGAAAACCTGAATCATCATTGATCAGTTCCACATCATCACCCCTAGAATTTGTTGGCATTTGAATTTTCAGCGCAGAAAATTGCACATTGGCGATTTCTTGGCGTCATGAACATGGCTCATTTCGTGTGATGGCGCTTATTGTCATCTATCCATATCGCTTTTCTGGTTCTTAGAAAGAATAAGGATTTCAAGATTAAACATCGCCCCTCCCTGGGTTATGAACAACCACCCTGGCCGCATAATAATGAGCAACATTAATTAGAGCTGAATTAGGGCCCTGCCGTGCTTGTTGCAAACGCCATGGAATGGATAGGTGGAGGATCGCTTAGACAAACATCGGTACTACAGATGCATCTGAGCCGCCACTTGAGATGGCCGCCGTTCTAGATCGGTCACGGTTCGGCTAATTCCAGACGCTTGAACCGGTCTGCAAAAGCGGTGCCGATTCGGTTCGGGCACCTTGTGCTCCTTAAGCAGCTTGCAAGTGTCCGCGCTGTCCTTCTCCTGCAAAAACATCTCAACCAAGCGCAATGCCAATGCAGTGTCACACCTTCCATTTCCAGTCGCGGATCTCCGGCATATCCCGACCGTGCTTGTCGATGTATTGCTTGTGCTCGATCAACTTATCCTCGAGCTGCTGTTTCAGGTAGACGCCCCTATCGCCGGTCTGCGGCAGGCGATCGATGGTATCCATCACCAGATGGAAGCGGTCCAGTTCGTTGAGCACCGTCATATCGAAGGGCGTGGTAATGGTGCCCTCTTCCTTGTAGCCGCGGACGTGGATGTTGTGGTGGTTGGTGCGGCGGTAGGTCAAGCGGTGGATCAACCAAGGATAGGCATGGTAGGCGAAGATCACCGGCTTTTCCCTGGTGAACAGTTCGTCAAAAGCCATATCGCTCAAGCCGTGCGGGTGTTCGCTTGCAGGCTGCAGCTTCATCAGGTCGACAATATTGACCACCCGGATTTTCAGTTCGGGCAGATGCTCGCGCAGGATGGTGACGGCGGCGAGCGTCTCCAGCGTGGGCACGTCGCCACAGCAGGCCATGACCACGTCGGGTGCGACGGCCTGATCGTTGCTGGCCCACTGCCAGATGCCGATGCCCTCGCTGCAGTGCTTGACGGCGGCATCCATGGTCAGCCACTGCGGCGCCGGGTGTTTGCCCGCAACCACAACGTTGACGTAATGGCGGCTCTTCAGGCAGTGATCCATCACTGACAGCAGGCAGTTGGCATCCGGCGGAAAGTACACCCGTACCACCTCAGCCTTCTTGTTGACCACGTGGTCGATGAAACCGGGATCCTGGTGGGTGAAGCCGTTGTGATCCTGGCGCCATACATGGGAGGTCAGCAGATAGTTGAGCGAGGCGATCTTGCGCCGCCACGGCAGGTGCGCGGTCACCTTCAACCACTTGGCGTGCTGGTTGAACATCGAATCGATGATGTGGATGAAGGCTTCGTAGCAGTTGAACAGCCCATGCCGTCCGGTGAGCAGATAGCCCTCAAGCCAGCCCTCGCATTGGTGCTCGCTGAGCATTTCCATCACCCGCCCCGCCGGTGCGAGCCATTCGTCGTTTGCCACGGTCGCGGCGTTCCATTGGCGCTTCGTCACGTCAAACAGGGCTTCCAGGCCGTTGGAGAGCGTCTCGTCCGGAGCAAACACGCGGAAATTGCGCTGCTCCTGGTTCAGCTTCGCCACATCGCGCAGGAAAGGCCCCAGCACATGGGTGTCGCCGATGCCGGGCGCCCCCGGCGCGGGCACGTCGGCCGCGTAGTCGCGAAAATCCGGCATGCGCAGGTCGCGCAGCAACATGCCGCCGTTGGCGTGGGGATTGGCACCCATGCGCCGTTCGCCCTTGGGGGCCAGTTCGGCCAGTTCCGGTTTCAGGCGTCCCTGCTCGTCGAACAGTTCCTCCGGCCGGTAGCTCCTGAGCCAGTCTTCCAGCAGCTTGAGGTGGCCGGGATGGCTACCGGGATCGGCAAGCGGCACCTGGTGCGCACGGAATGTGCCTTCGATCGGCAAACCGTCGACCCGCTTCGGGCCGGTCCAGCCCTTGGGTGAATCGAGCACGATCATCGGCCAGCGCGGCCGCGTGAGGTTGCCGTTGACGCGCGCCTCGTGCTGGATTTTCCTGATTCTCTCCACCGCCTCGTCGAGCGTCGCGGCCATGGCCTCGTGCATCGGCCCGGGCTCGTGGCCCTCGACGAAATAGGGCGTCCAGCCGTAGCCGCGCAGCAACTGCTCCAGTTCTTCCCGCTCGATGCGGGCGAGCACGGTCGGATTGGCGATCTTGTAGCCGTTCAGATGCAGGATCGGCAGCACCGCGCCATCGGTGGCCGGATCGAGGAACTTGTTGGAATGCCAGGCCGTGGCGAGCGGCCCCGTCTCCGCCTCGCCGTCGCCGACCACGCAGCAGACGAGCAGGTCGGGATTGTCGAAGGCGGCGCCGTAGGCGTGCGAGAGCGCGTAGCCGAGCTCGCCGCCCTCGTGGATCGAGCCCGGCGTCTCGGGCGCGACGTGGCTCGGGATCCCGCCCGGGAACGAGAACTGCCGGAACAGCTTGCGCAAGCCGTCGACGTCACGGGCGATGCTCGGGTAGACCTCGCTGTAGGTCCCCTCGAGGTACGCGTTGGCGACGATGCCGGGACCTCCGTGGCCCGGGCCGATGACGTAGATCGCATCGAGGTCGCGGGCTCGGATGACGCGGTTCATGTGGGCGTAGATGAAGTTCAGCCCGGGGGTGGTGCCCCAGTGACCGAGGAGGCGCGGCTTGACATGCTCGAGACGCAGCGGCTCCCTGAGGAGCGGGTTGTCGAGCAGGTAGATCTGGCCGACCGACAGGTAGTTCGCCGCTCGCCAGTAGGCGTCGATGCGGCGGAGCGCCTCGGGGGCGAGGGGGCCGGAGGTCGCGCCGCTCGGCGCGGGCGCGGGGATCGTCTGCGTGTCCATGTCACGATCGGCCCACTTCGGTCCAGCCCGGACGCGCGCCGACGAGCGCGTCAGCTAGCCTCTGTCGCGGCGGTCCCGAGCCCGAGGCGGGCGGCGATCAGGGCCGCTTCCACGCGGCTCGAGACGCCGAGCTTGTCGAGGATGTGGGTGACGTGCACCGAGGCGGTCTTCGGGCTGATGAAGAGCGCCTCACCGATCTCGCGGTTCGTTCGCCCGGCGCCGACGAGGGCCAGCACCTCGAGCTCGCGCGCCGACAGGCCATGGGGATCCGTCGTCGCTCTGGCCGGGCCGATCCGGACGGCGGTCGCCTCGGACAGGCTGATCCGGCTCGCCGTGGCGATCGCGTCGATGGACTCGCCCAGCGGGACGGCGCCGAGCGCCAGTGCGGTCCGGTGGGCGGCGCGGAGGACCCGGCTGACATCGTCGGTCGCCGTCCCGGCCGACAGCATCGCCTCGGCGAGCCGCAGTCGCCCGATCGCCGCGTCATATGGCGCCGCCAGCGCATCGCGGAGCGCGACCGCCTCGGCCCAGCTGTCCGGGTCGGACTCGCCGGCCAGTCGACCGCGCTGCGCTCGCGACCACGCGATGAACGCCGGGACGATGGGGCCGGTCCCGCCCGCCTCGACGGCCACGCGCTTGACGCCCTTGGGCAGCACGCTGTCCTTGTAGGCCTGATCCTGGCGGTCGAACACGTTGGTCGAGGGCATGGACACCACGCGCACGTGGATGCCTTCGCCAGCCAGCGCGGCCTGCGCCTTCATGGCCAGGTCCACTTCCGAGCCGGTGGCGATGATCACCGCCTGCGGCTTGCCGCCTTGCGCCTCGGACAGCACATAGCAGCCCTTGCGGATCGCCTCGATCTGCTTGTCGTCGCGCGTCATGAACGGCAGGTTCTGGCTGCCGGAGGTGAGCGACGCGGGCCCGGGCTTGCGGTCGGCCGCGCCGACCCAGGG
>OFHG01000785.1_pt1 | contig 12021 bp, 9 predicted proteins | sample 1521931 | NCBI WGS metagenome assembly OFHG01 (sample SAMEA2468438, study PRJEB22500) | soil metagenome | biome: Glassland; feature: Farmland; material: Clay | place: Australia | collected 2013-01-31 | depth 0.55 m
TGGAATCTTCCCTGCGCTTTTACTATGCGATCTTCCTGGTAGCCTCGCTTGGCTTTTTGGGAGTGGGGGTGCAGCCGCCGGCCCCGGATTGGGGGTTGATGGTTAAAGAAGCGCGAGATTACGTCACCCAGACCCCTTGGGCGATGTTTTTCCCGGCAGGGGCTATTGCTACGGTGGTGATCGGAGTGAATTTGATGGCGGATGGCATCAAGCGCGTCTGGCAAGATATGCTTTGAAATTCAGAACACAAGTGCGTGGATAGGCTTATGGAATCACGGAAGTTAATGGAGGAGCAAACACCGGTGCTGCACGTCGATGATCTGGCAGTAGCTTACCAGGTAGGTGGGCGCTGGTTAGATGCAGTGCAGGATGTTTCGCTGGAGATCCAACGCGGGCAAACTTATGGTCTGGTGGGCGAAAGCGGCTCAGGAAAGACCACGATTGCCATGGCAATCATGGGTTTTCTGGGGCCGCAAGGCAAGGTACGCCGGGGAAAGATCGAATTTGGCGGGCGGGATCTGTTAGGTTTGAACCAGGCGCAAATGCGCCACGTGTGGGGCGCCCAAATGAGCCTCGTCCCTCAAAACCCGCTTTCAGCCTTGAATCCTTCCATTCTGGTAGGGGAGCAAATTGCCGAGACGCTGCGCCACCACCAGGGCCTGGATCGCCAGGGAGCCCGCCAGCGAACGATCCAACTGTTGCGTACTGTGCGCCTGCCCGATCCCGAACGCGTGGCCGATAGCTACCCTCACCAGATCAGCGGGGGCATGCAGCAGCGTGTGATGATCGCCCTGGCGGTGAGCGCCAACCCACGTCTGCTGGTGCTGGACGAACCCACCACCAGCCTGGACGTCACCACGCAGGCATCCATCCTCGACCTGTTTCGGGATTTGATCCAGGGTTTGGAGACCTCGGTGTTGTATGTGACCCACAACCTGGGCGTGGTCGCTCAAATCTGCGATCGAGTGGCGGTGCTCTACGCTGGGGAGCTGGGGGAGGATGCCCCTTTAAACGATCTATTTCGCCAGCCGTTGCACCCCTACACGCAGGGATTGCTAGACAGCGTGCCCAAATTGGGGCAGAGCAAGCACCAGGTGCAGCTCCAGCCAATCAGAGGCCAGATTCCTCCATTGGGGGCGCGGCCAACCGGCTGCGTATTCATCGACCGGTGCCCCCTGGCGATTGAAAAGTGCCATCAGCGCCCGCCTCTATACCAGGTGGGTCGCGGGCAGCACACACGCTGCCACCGCTGGGAAGAGCTGGCTGCCGGTCAGGTGAGCGCTCACCAGCAACCGTTGCAAGCCGGGCGAGTTCATGATGAGATGCCGGCGGCAACCGGTACGCAGCCCCCGGTTCTCAAAGTCAGTGATTTATCCGTGTTTTACGACGTTCGCCGCAGCCTGGGGGAAATCCTCGCTCGCCGGCGGCCACGCAAAGTACGCGCCGTGGAAGGGGTCAGCTTTAGCGGTTCCGCCGGGATGACGATTGGGCTGGTTGGAGAAAGCGGAAGCGGCAAGACCACCCTGGCGCGGGCGATCGTTGGCCTGGTCGAGCGTAGTGGGGGCAAGCTGGAGCTCCTGGGATTGCCTCTGCCATCCAAGCTGAGCAAACGCGAGCTGGAGACCTTGCGCCACTTGCAGATGGTATTCCAGAATCCCGAAGAAGCCTTGAATCCTTACCTGACGGTGGGCGCTTCGCTGAGCCGGCCTCTGATCGACCTGGTAAAGATGTCCCCTGAACAAGCCAATGAGGAAGTAGCTCGCTTGTTGCAGGCCGTGCGCCTGCCGGCGGATTACGCCCAGCGCATGCCTGGGCAGTTGAGCGGTGGAGAGAAGCAGCGGATCGCCATTGCGCGAGCCTTTGCCTCCAATCCGGATTTGCTGGTCGCCGACGAACCGGTTTCGTCCCTGGATGTTTCGGTGCAGGCTACCGTCTTGAATTTATTACACGAGTTGCAGTTGAAATACCACAGTGCGCTGCTGCTAATTTCCCACGATCTGGCGGTGGTAGGTTACCTGGCAGATGAGATTGCCGTGATTTATCTGGGGCACCTGATGGAGCTTTCGGCGGCCCTGGGACTTTTCGAGCCGCCGTACCACCCTTACACAGAAGCGTTGCTCTCTGCCATCCCCTTACCGAACCCTCGAGTCCACCGGGAGCAAATCCGTCTGGAGGGAGATGTGCCCAGCCCTTTGAATACGCCCAGCGGCTGCCCATTCCATACGCGTTGCCCGCGCTTCCTGGGTGAGATTTGCGCCAACGAAAGCCCGCCCTGGCAGTTTGATGAAGCCACCGGAACGCGTTACTACTGCCATAGTCCGATCGGCGAGCTGCGCGCAGCTCAAAAGCCCATTTTTGGCGCATCCGGCAGGGAGCAATCCGGTTGAAGGTGTAATTCTGCGAGGTTTTTTCTGATGGCACGCTTCGTATTACGCAGATTAGGTTTTCTGCTGTTGACTTTCTTGTTGACATCCATCGTGATCTTCCTGGTCACCCAATTTTTACCGGGGAACGTAGCGCGCATTATCCTGGGTCGCGAGGCGGGCGAGGCAGCCGTTCAGGCATTGCGCCAGAAATTGGGGTTAAATGAGCCCCTCCCGGTGCAGTATTTTCATTGGCTGAGGAATTTCGTGGTTGGGAATTGGGGCGATTCTTACAGCACTCGCCAGGCGATTTTTCCCCTGGTGATGAGCCGTACGCGTAATTCCTTAATGCTGGCCGGTCTGACCCTGGTTATTTCGGTGCCTTTAGCAGTCCTCATGGGTGTCATTGCCGGATTGAATGAGAATAAATGGCCTGATCACGTCATCAGCCTGAGCTCGCTCTCGGTGGTCGGCTTGCCCGAATTCGTTACCGGCCTGGTGTTGATTCAGGTGTTATCCTTCACATTCCGCATTTTTCCGGCGAATTCATCCATTCGCCCCTCGGCTTCTTTCGCCGAAGCCCTGCCCATGTTGATCCTGCCAGCCCTGACGGCTACCCTGGTACTATTGGCTTATATCGCGCGCCTGACGCGCGCCGGCGTCGTCGAAGAGTTCAAAACGCTTTATGTTCGCACGGCGATTTTGAAAGGCATGCCGCGCAATACGGTCATTTTTAAGCATGTGTTGCGTAATACATTGCTGCCAACGATCACCATCATCGCAATCAGTTTTGGCTGGTTGATCAGCGGCCTGATCGTGATTGAAAACGTCTTCAATTACCCTGGACTGGGCCGCCTGTTGGTGTTCGCCATCGACCGGCGCGATCTACCCTTGCTTCAGGCGATAACCATGATCACAGTGGTGGGGTTCGCCCTCGCCAACTTAGTGGCTGACTTGTTATATGCCTATTTGAATCCCAGGATTCGCCTGGAATAAGGTAAGAAAATGGCTTCTGACCCGTTCTTAGAATTAGCGGATTACCGCCGGCGCGTGGCGCAAATGTATGCGGCGGTACGCCAATCCACCGCGAAGCCCGAACAGGCCTGGCGGCGCTACCGCGCGCAGCGTGAAAACCTTTTCCGAACCCACCCTCAGTCTGCCCTGGATCGAGATCAAAAGGAAGGCTTTAGCGGTTTATCTTATTTCCCTTACAATCCCGACCTGCGCCTGCAGGTGGAAGTCGACTTTCATGTCGAGCCCGATGTATTAGAAGTCCAGCTTCAAGAGGATGGCCCTACCCGCTTGAGGCGTTTCGGAAAAGTAGCTTTCAAACTGGAGAAGCAACGCCTGGAGCTTTCTCTGTTCTGGGTGCTGGGTTACGGAGGCGGGGTCTTCTTGCCATTTCGGGATGCGACTGCTCCAAATGAAACCTATGGGGGTGGGCGCTACCTGTTGGATACCATCAAGGGAGCCGATTTAGGGAGCGAGCAGGGCCGCCTGGTGCTGGATTTTAATTATGCCTACAACCCTTCCTGCGCCTATAACCCACGCTGGCATTGCCCCCTGGCGCCGCGTGAAAACTGGTTGGCGGTGGCCTTGCGAGCCGGCGAGTTGCGTTATCAAGACGGTACTTGACATTCACCTGTCACTCCGATACAATTGCGTTCGCTTGGCAGGGGCCTGTAGCGCAGTTGGGAGCGCGCTTCAATCGCACTGAAGAGGTCGAGGGTTCGAATCCCTCCAGGTCCACTAGCGGGGTTTTCGTTAGGTCACGGGGCGAAAGGTGCCAGGCACTTACACCCCGGACAAGGTACAAAAAAGGAAATACGCCTGGGAAGAAAAAGTGCGAGTCAGCCAAAGAAGTGCCTGGCACCTGTCGATTGACGGGAAGTGTTTTTACAGGTAAAATTTCGGCACCATAAAACAGACTACCTGGGCCCATAGCGCAGTTGGGAGCGCGTCTCAATGGCATTGAGAAGGTCGTGGGTTCGAATCCCACTGGGTCCACTCGAATGAGTCAACTGGTAATTGGTCGTCTGGGAAATTATCTGGGGAACCTGCCGCCAAACCCACGGTCGACTTTTTTAGTATTTGAAGTGAAAATTCGGCTATTGCAGGAGTAGTAGGCCATCCACCAGCGAGCCGGGAGAGCGAGGTGAGAGCCCGGCGAGGTGTTCGTGGAGCACACCTCCTTCTTTGCGGGAGGGATTTTCGGCCGAACTCGCCGGCAGCTCCATTTTGGGGCAGGCCTTACAGGTGAAGCGGGTGGTTTACGCCGGTTAGCCTGTGACGGGGTTCGCCCGTTAGCGCGAGCTAGAGCGGCCTGGCTGGGGTGGAGAGCACCCTCACCGGGCAAGCAGGGTGGTACCGCGGAGCGAACCTTCGTCCCTGGATGGGCGAAGGTTTTTTTATTGGGACGGGTTGAGGCGGACGGCACTCTCTGAGTGTTGTTCCTCGGCTACATGTAAGAAAGCTTCCACCACCTGTGGGTCGAAATGCGTACCACGGTTGTGGTACAACTCTTGCCGGGCTTCTTCTGGGTTGAGCGCCAGACGATACACCCGGTGGCTGGTCATGGCTTCGTAGGCATCCGCCACAGCCAGGATGCGTGATCCAAACGGAATGTCATCGCCTTTCAAGCCGAAAGGATAGCCGCTGCCGTCGTATTTTTCCTGGTGGTAGAAGATCACCGGGGCAATCGTATCGAGGACTTTGGTGGATTTAACGATGTTGGCGCCCAATATTGGATGCAGACGCATCATCGTCCACTCATAGTCCGATAGAGGGCCGGCTTTGGTCAGCACGTTTTCCGGAACGCCGATCTTGCCCACATCGTGCAACATGGCTGCCCAGAAAAAGGTGTGTGCCGTTTCTTCGTCCTGATTAAGCACGCGGGCAGTGGATCGAACCCAATATGCCACCTGGGCGCTGTGTTTGCCGGTGAAAGAGACTTGCGTGTCGATGTAGCGAGTTAAATTGATTAAAAACTGTATCCAGACTTCCTGAACAGCGATGTCCATCTTACCCCTCGATGAGCAAAAGTTTATTGCGATCGATTGAAGATAGTGCAATTTGCATACCCGGAAGGTTTGAAGGCGCTTGAAAGGGAAGTTTCTTAGAAGGTTCGAATATTCTTAAGAAATTCGAGGGTCGAGATAAGGGAGAACAATCATGTCTGAGCAACCTGTATACAATCCGGCTGAGATAGAACCGAAGTGGCAGGCTCGCTGGGAAAAAGATGGGCTGTATGAAGCAGATGTCGATGCGGCGCGCCGCAAGCATTATGCATTGACCATGCTGCCATACCCTTCGGGTGACCTGCATATCGGCCATTGGTACGCCATGACGCCATCCGATGCGCGGGCGCGCTTCATGCGGATGCGTGGCTACAATGTGATGTTCCCTATCGGATTCGATGCCTTTGGACTGCCCGCCGAGAATGCAGCGGTAAAGCATGGCATACACCCGAAAGAGTGGACCTATGCCAACATCGATCGCATGCGCAAGCAGTTGCGCAGCATGGGCGCCATGTTCGATTGGCGCCGGGAAGCAATTTCGTCCGATCCGGAATATTACCGTTGGACCCAATGGTTTTTCGTACAACTGTACCAGCACGGGCTGGCATATCGTAAAATGTCGCCGGTGGATTGGTGCCCGCATTGCAATACTACCCTGGCGCGCGAGCAAGTGTGGGGCGAAGATCGCCATTGCGAACGCTGCGGCACACCGGTGATCAAGAAGAACCTGGAGCAGTGGTTCTTCCGCATCACAAACTACGCCGAGGAGTTGTTGGATTTCTCGCAGCTGGACTGGCCGGAGCGCGTGCAAACCCTGCAGACCAACTGGATCGGCCGTTCGGAGGGCGCTTCGGTGACCTTCCACAGCGGGCACGGGCATCCCCTGGAGATCTTCACCACCCGCCCGGATACTTTGTGGGGCGCGACATTTATGGTGCTGGCCCCAGAGCATCCACTGGTGCAGAAAATTACCTCAGATGAACAACGTCCCGTGGTGGAGGCCTATATCGAACAGACTCTGCGCCAGAGCGACATCCAGCGTGAAGCTATGGATAAGGAGAAGAGCGGCGTATTCACCGGTGGCTACGCCATCAACCCGGTGAACGACGAGCGCATTCCGGTATGGATTGCCGATTACGTGCTGATGACCTATGGCACCGGAGCGATCATGGCCGTCCCGGCGCACGATCAGCGCGACTTCGAGTTCGCCCGCAAATATGGGTTGGAGGTACGCGTGGTCGTTCAGCCGGAGGGCATGCCGGAGCTGGATGGGGCTACCATGCCGGAGGCTGTCCCGGCCAGCGGGCAGATGGTCAACTCAGGGCCACTGACGGGCACTCCCGGCGAGCAGTCCTTCGACCGCGCCATCGCTTTTCTGGAAGCCGGCGGTATGGGTAAGCGAGCGGTCAACTATCGCCTGCGCGATTGGTTGATTTCGCGCCAGCGTTATTGGGGCGCCCCGATCCCCATCGTCTACTGCAAGCAGCATGGCGAGGTGGTGGTGCCGGAAGACCAGCTGCCGGTGCTGCTGCCGGAAGACGTAGAATGGCTGCCTACCGGTGAAAGTCCCTTGAAGCTGCATCCCACCTGGAAGCAAACCACTTGCCCTATCTGCGGAGAACCCGCCGAGCGCGAGACCGATACGATGGATACCTTCATGTGCTCTTCCTGGTACCACCTGCGCTACTTGAGCCCGCATTATGACCGGGGACCTTTCGACCCCAAGGAATACGATTACTGGATGCCGGTGGATACCTATACCGGTGGTATCGAGCACGCCACCATGCACCTGATTTACACCCGCTTTTTCCACAAAGCCGGGCGCGATATGGGCATTATGAAAGGCGCGGAGCCGATGCTGCAACTGCGCAACCAGGGCATCATTCTGGGTGAGGACTCCGAGAAAATGTCCAAGAGCCGCGGCAACGTGGTCGCCCCGGATGACCTGGTCAATCGCTACGGCGCTGACACAGTGCGCGCTTATTTGATGTTTTTTGCCCGCTGGGATATGGGCGCGCCATGGAACAGTAGCGGCATCGAAGGGGCAGCACGTTGGGTGCGGCGTGTCTGGGCGCTGTTTACCGAGCCAGCCAGTCCTGGTAAAGCCAGCCCGTCCGTGCTGCGCGACTTGCGCCGCAAACTGCACCAGACGCTGCGCCAGGTCACGCGTGATTACGAGACTTTCGAATTCAACACCATTATCTCCGCTTTGATGGAGCTGTTGAATGAAATGTATAAGGCCAGCGACCAGGGAGCCGCCGGCAGCCCGGAATGGCAGGAGGCTCAGGATATCTACCTGCGCATGATGGCGCCGGCCACGCCACACGTCACCGAGGAGCTGTGGGGTCGCCAGGGCAAGCCCTATTCCATCCACGCCCAACCCTGGCCGGAGTTTGACGAAGAGGCTGCCCGGGAGGAAGAAATCACCCTGGTGGTGCAGGTCAACGGGCGGGTGCGCGATCGTATCGTCGTGCCAGTAGGCATCAGCAATGAGAAGGCGCAAGCGCTGGCCCTGGAAAGCCCGGCCGTGCAGCGCTTCCTGGAAGACGGGGCACCCAAAAAGGTGATCCTGGTTCCGGGACGCTTGGTTAATATCGTAATCTAGGGTTTGTATGAACCGCCTGAGAAATCCCAAAATTGGATTGGGCCTGATGATCCTGGCGCTCACCCTACTTTCGTTTGTGCCCGTCCAACCCGCACGGGCGGATATCGCCCCGCCCGCTGAGCCGCCGGGAAGCAACATTAGCCCGGCAGATAGCACCCAGGTACAAATGTTGGCGGAGACCGTACAGATTCAGGTCCAACCGGTGGCTTATCAATCCCGGCCGCGCTTGGCGGCCGAATTTGCGCTTGCCAGCGTAAAGGCCAGCTTCAGCATGCGCAACCAGGGTGAAGCAGCCGAACAATTGCAGGTGCGCTTCCCCTTGATGGACCCTTCCGGGATGGGGGATGGCTTTGGCCATTACCCGGAAATCCAGGATATCCAGGTGCGCGTCAATGAAAAAGCGACGACGACCAGGCGGGTGACTACTCCCACGCCAAATACCTGGGACCAGAGCGCCCCACCCATTGCCTGGGCGGCTTTTGACGTGTCCTTTCCGGCCGGGCGGAAAGTAAACATCGACGTCCAATATACCTTGCAGCCGACGGGCTACTTCCCGGTGGCCGAGTTTGGCTATATCCTGGAGACGGGCGCCGGATGGTATGGTTCTATTGGCAGCGCGGATATAATCCTTTCCCTGCGTTACGATGTCAATTCGCAGAACCTGCTTTACGGGGATTACAATACCACCTCGGGGGGGCAGGTTAACGGCCAACAGATCACCTGGCATTATGCGGACCTGGAGCCCACCCGGGACGATAATCTGCGCATCGATATCATGGATCCGAAGACCTGGATGGATTTGTTGCAGGCCCGCCAGGCGGTTCAAGCCAATGCCGGCGATAGCAATGCCTGGCAAAGCCTGGCACAGGCAGCCGGGAATGCAGCGCAGGATAAGAGCGGCAAAGGCTGGCTGCGCAGCGATCCAGGAGGGCAGGTGCTGGCGCTGGAGAGCATGGGCGCCTATGAACAGGTGTTGGCAGCGCGCCCGAAAGACCCCGGCCTGTGGGCGGGGTACGAAAACCTGATTCTCCGCATCGTGATGCAGGATTACCCAACCCTGGACAGGCAGCCGACCGCCACGGATGCTCACTTTCAGAAGCTGGTAGAGGCGGTCAACCAGGTTTTAACCCTCGATCCAAATAATGAGGCTGTACAATCGGACGCTCAATGGGTGGCGAGCACCTTCCCCAGTGTGGTCAAACAGAATTCCGACGGCAGCCTGAGCCTGGTACAAGCGGTTCCGGTTGTGACGGGGACGCCAGTGCCGGCACTCTCGCCGACCCCCAGCTCGACTCCGCTTCCCATGCGGACGCCAACCGCGCTTCATACTGCGACGCAGGTTGTGTTGGCTACCACGCCTGCGCCCACACCATCTCCGGCATTGGCTCAATTTTCTACTCCGGGTGCCACGCCTCCCGGCACGGCGGTGGAGGCGGCTCCGGTCACACCGGTTTCATCGACGCCCAGCCCTGCCTTCCCGGCAACTTTTGTCGCCGGCGCATTTTTGGTGGGGCTGTGCATCATCGTCCTGGTGGCGCTGGGCGGTGTCGGGCTGGCGGTGTGGTATTTGCGGCGCGATATGAAGAGTCCTCAGAATAGCGGCAGAATCACAAAGAACGACGGGTCGCCTTGATTTTACAAGGCGTTTACACGCCCATCACAGCCGCGTGATGCAAAATCATTAAAATAGGACGGATCTGGGTGCAAGCCGGATAACGTTAGAACGTTCCAACCTTGGAACGTTCTAACATCCTTATCTCCCTGTGCGATGTGTGCTAAGCGCAAGGTAAGATTGGAGGTTGGTGCGTGCGTATCGAAGAGCTCAATTGGTTCGACGTGGAAAATTACCTGAAGGGCGAGGACCGCTTAATGCTGGTGTTGGGGGCCTGTGAACAGCACGGTTATTTGAGCCTGCTCACCGACGTCAAAGTGCCATTGGCGCTGGCGGATATCGCCAGCCAGCAAACCGGCGTGCTGGTGGCCCCGCCGCTTAATTTCGGCAGCTCGCCGTATTTTCTGGGTTACCCGGGCACCCTGAGTTTGCGCGTTTCCACGTTGCTGGATGTGGTCGAAGACCTGGCGCGCTCGGCTTATACGCATGGCTGGCGGCGTATCCTGGTGCTCAACGGGCATGGTGGGAACGACGCGGCGCGTGGGCGGCTTTACGAACTGGCCAACCAATACCCCGACCTGCGCCTGGCGTGGTATGCCTGGTGGCAATCGCACAGCGTAGTGGAAGTGGCCCAAAAGCACGGCTTGAAACCCGCTCACGCCAGCTGGTTGGAAGCATTCCCGTTCACCCGTGTAGCGGATCTGCCGGAGGGTGAAAAGCGGCCGCCACGCGTGCCCGGCCTGATGGGTGCAACTGAAGCGCGCCGGGTGTATGGCGATGGCGTGTTCGGTGGCCCGTACAGGGTCGATGACGCTATCATGGATGAGATTTTTCAGGCAGCTTTGCAAGACGTGCTGCAACTGCTGCGTTTCGAATGAGCGCGGGGAGTTTTGGCTACCGGAAAAGGTGCCAGGCACGCACTACTGGCCGAACGAGACCAGAACGAGTCGGGCGAAGAAGTGCCTGGCGCCTTACAGCGACCTTTGACCGCTATTTTTGATTGGGTTACAATGGAAGCAGGAAAAGTAAAATGTCGAAAAAAACTGTCATTGTGAGCGAAAAAGCACCTAAAGCAATCGGCCCATATTCGGCTGGAATTCGCAACGGGGCGCTGGTTTTCACCGCCGGCCAGCTGGGCATTGATCCGGGCAGTGGCGAGCTGGTGGCGGGAGGCGTAGAAGCGGAGACGCGCCAGGCGCTAACCAATCTGTGCAATGTGCTGGAGGCCGGTGGGGCTTCCCTGGCAGACGTGGTCAAGACCACTGTCTTCTTGCGCGATATCCAGGATTTTTCTCGCATGAATGGCGTATACGCCGAATTCTTCGGTGAGCGCCCTCCGGCACGTTCGGCCGTGCAGGTGGCTGCCCTGCCCAAGGGCGGCGCGGTGGAGATCGAGGCGATCGCTGTATTACAAAGATGACCGGCGAACGTATTCTGATCGTCGACGATGAGCCTAATATCGTGCAACTGGCGCGTCTCTACCTGGAGCGTGATGGCTACAAGGTGGATTCGGCGGGGGATGGGCGTAGCGCTCTGGCTTCAGTAGAGCATCACCCGCCGGCCTTGCTGGTTTTAGACATCATGCTGCCTGAGTTAGATGGGTTGGAAGTTTGCAGTCGCCTGCGCGCTGCCGGGAATCCACTGCCGATTTTGATGCTCACTGCCCGTGATGAGGATGTGGACAAGATCCTGGGGCTGGAATTGGGTGCGGATGATTACCTGACCAAGCCTTTCAATCCCCGTGAGCTGGTGGCACGCGTCAAAGCCATTTTACGGCGTGGCGAGCGGCTGGCTGCCAGTGGCGGCGCGCCGATTCACCTGGACGAGGTGGTAATCGATGCAGCGCGCCGTGAGGTGACGGTGAACGGCGAGCCGGTCAGCTTGCGTACCCAGGAATTTGACTTATTATTGACGTTAGCCGAGCATAAGGGCCTGGTTTTGACCCGTGAGCAATTGCTTGAGAAGGCCTGGGGTTATGATTACTACGGCCAGTCTCGCACGGTCGACGTCCACGTCGGTCACTTGCGCCGCAAACTTGCCAAAAGCTCCTTGCGTATCGAAACGGTAACCGGCGTAGGATATAAACTGGTCGTCTGATGACCGGAGGGGCATGTTTTCCTCGCTTCGCTCTCGCCTGTGGTTGACTTACGCCTTGCTGGTGGGGGTGGTGGTTTGTGTCGCTGGAATAGCGCTGGCCGTTTACCTGGCGCGCAACCCGCTTGCCTCCCGGCAAGAATACCAACGTCTGCGCCTGGTGGCTGGTTTGCTGGCCCAGCGCAGCGATGTGACGGGCGGATTAGGCAGGATCGACCAGCCGGGACAACTGCTGCCCGCCTTGCAGCGAGCGGATGCGGCTTTGAACGTGCGCCGATTGATCTTGAATGCCCAGGGTACCTTGTTGGCGGATTCGGGTACAGGCCAAGA
>OFHG01000787.1_pt1 | contig 12006 bp, 6 predicted proteins | sample 1521931 | NCBI WGS metagenome assembly OFHG01 (sample SAMEA2468438, study PRJEB22500) | soil metagenome | biome: Glassland; feature: Farmland; material: Clay | place: Australia | collected 2013-01-31 | depth 0.55 m
CTCTCCACGACACGTCTCACTTCCCCCCTCGGCGAGCGGACGTCCGAGCAGCGGTACCATGCGCTCGGTGAATCCGCCGCGCAAGACTTTCCACAGCACCGGGCCGCTGAGGGAAGGCATGCGGACGCCGTAGCGCCGCGTGACGACCGCCGCCGCCTCTTCCAGGGCCACGACGTGACGCGGCCCCGCGTGCCCATTGCTAAGCAGAATGTACTGAAAACCCTGGCGCGCGAGCGCCGCCCCGTAGTCCAGCGCCGCGTTCCGCACCGTGCGAGCGCGCGCCAGAAGCGTCCCGGCCTGCTCGAAAGCCGATGCGCCCAGAGGGAGCGGAGGACCGAGCAGCACCGTCCAATCCGGTTTGGCTTCAACAATCCGTCGCGCCAATTGCTCGGCAAAGAATTCGGAAATAAAGACGTCCGTCCCCACCGGCAAATGTGGCCCGTGTTCTTCCAACGGGCTGGCGGTAAAGATGACCACTGTCCGCTTCCGATCAAGTGCGTCGAGCCGTGTAAAGCTGAGTTCGGCAAGTTTGAAGACGCCGCCGGAAGAATCGGCGCGCTCGTCAGAATCCTTTGTCAGTGGCAACCGCTCGACCATCCTCAACAACCCGGTATGCGAAACCGTTCGAAGCCGGACCTAATGCGCCACTTCCAGCGCCTCGATGTAAGCGTCGCGCGCGGCGTTTAGTTGGCACACAAATTCCCGGCGCCTCTCGCGAGCCCGCGCGGCGCGCCGCGGAGCCCGGGCGTGCAGAACAAGCACTCTCGTGCGGTGCGGGAGAAGCCAAGCGTATCGCCACAGATACAGCCCGGATAGCGGAAGGCTCAGGGCATAATAGCCCGCCGCAGCTCGCCCTAGAAAATGATCCGCAAGCAGCACCTGAGAGATATAGAAGATAAGGATCACCGCGCCTCGCGAAATCCACAGTGCGGCGCGGTTGATTTCACTCTGCCTCTTCCAGATCCCCGCCACCCACAGAGTCAAACCAGCCGGCAAATGATTCACGAGTCCCCAAAGCGTGAGGGGAAAGCCAACAACGGTCTCGGCCCAGCCCAGCGCTCTTAGCACGCCCGATCGGATCCAGGCGCCCGCCGTTTCGATTTCCAATTGTTCCAGCGATGCCTGCCGAAGTTCTTCACGGTAAGCGCTCTCGAACGCGCGCAGGGAAACCAGCCGAGCCGGCTGGGCCCGGTTCAGCTCTTCCACCCATATGCGGACAAAGCCGCTGAGCTCGAAGTCCTCGACCTTTTGCTTCCAGCGGGCGCGCGTGGAAAAATCTTCCCGCAAGTCCGCCAGCAGCACTTCTTCCAGGTCCGCGAGGAAATTCCGGACGTCCTCCGGCTGCAACCCGAAGACGTTCTTGCGGTACGCTTCTTCAAGGGCCGCGCAGAGCGCCGGGCGCCGCTCCTCCAACGCTTTTCCCGGCAGCATGTAAGTCTGCGAAGGAATCTGGCGGTCAAAATAGGCGAGAAGTTCCTGGGGCTTCAGATTCGCCGCCGGAATGAAAAGGTGCACGGGAACAATGTGCACGTCCAGTTGGTTGGCGTTCCGCGATTCCGATTCAAGCGCGATCGTCGCCGGGAAAAGAGCGTAGGGCGAAGGCTGGTCATTCTCCCGCGGCTCGGCAAAAATCGCGATCGCGCCGAGATTTCCCAGAACGTTGCATGCGGCCTCGATGGCCTGTCTTCCGCTCTCGCCCTCCCGCTGATACAGAATCATGCCCAGTCGCCGCGCCAGAAATCGCCGCCACGCGCCCGTCACGTGCTTCCGGTCGAGAAGGCAGTGAATCTGGCGGCTCGAAGCGGCGACAAGAAACAGGGCCTCAAGGAACCCTGGGGGATGACTGACGACCCAAACGGTTGCAGCCGATTGCGGCAGGCCTTCCGCTCCCAGGGCACGCATCTTGCCATACAGGAGTTTGAAGAAGAAGCGGACCAGCGCACGAAAGAATCGGTGCCCGCCGGAAACAGAAGGGCGGCGCGATGACCTGAAATAATCCTGCGACATCTTCTCTCCCGCTTGTGATACCCGGACGGTCGCCCGTGCCTCTATCTGCGCCCTTGAGGTAATCGACGCCGGCGCCGGACGGGTCTCTCCCCAGCGACTGGCGCGGCCTGGCTCGTCCACCCTTCGACGATCCCTTGCGGCCGCACGACCGTGTCCATCAGTTTGTATACCTTCTGAATCTTCCGGCCCTTTGCATCCACCAGCCGCAGCCGGAATTCGGGAACCCCGTCAGAGTGATCCACTTGAATAGGAAAATAACCTTTCAGATGGCTCTGCACGTAGGCGGTCGCGTACTGCCCCTGTTTCGCCCCCCACGTGAAAACGCGAATGCGCGTGAAGTCACACTCGTCGGCGCCTTCACGGTCGGCCGCCACGTATTGCGGCACCTGGCGGCCGCTGTCGTCCACCGTGTTCAGGACCAGCCAGGCAACCATATTGTAGTTCTGCGCGTAGGCGGAGATTTCCTGCGGAATATCCAGCGTCACCAGTTTGCCCAGCACCCAGCCGGCGCGGGAGTCCGCTTCCACCAGATACCACGCTTCGAGGACCGAAGATGCGGGTTCGCTCTGCACGCTCGAGGCCGGACCTTCATCGCCGCCCTCGGACCTCGGCACCATACGCCTGCCGAAAACCTTCAGGTCCTGGTTACGCCTCAGGCGCTCCAGAATCGAACCCTCGCGCGAGGGAGCGAGCCTCAAATTCACACTGTACGAGGTATGCCCTACCGCCTGGACGGGAATGCCCTGCAATTCTTCTTGCAGCTTCTGCCCGCCCTCGTAGGTTTGTGAATCCATCAGATCTTGGGTTTCCACCCATCCGCGCCTTCCGTCCGGCAAGCGGAGCTGGGCCCAATCGTTGTCCTTGGAAATGATTTCCACCCGCTCTCCGCCTTTCAAATTCTCAATCACGTTGTGGATTTCAGCCCGGGAATCCACCAGGGGAACAGAGGACGGCAGGACATAAGCGGTTTCGTACATCTTAGGATGTGCCGGAAGGTAAACAAGGAAGTAATACGCCGCGCCGCCGGCGCCCAGAAACAGAACGACAAGAAAGACCCTCAGGCTTTTCAAATCACCCCGCGCGCATTCCGAATCGTCGGGAGACTCTCAGGCTCCCGGTGCAAGCCGAGAGCAACGCCGGTTGTCCCGAGCCCGCCCATCCGCGCTTCGTTTTCAGACGACGTCCGGCAAGCGTCTGAGACGCTTACCCGCGCCTGTCTTGACCGCTATTTTACACTAATTGCGGTGGAGGCAAAGCGCGGCCCGGCGGCCAATCGTGGCGGCTTGGCCCTGCCGGGCGCGCGTCTCGCCCATCCCCTCACCGTGGAGGGCGTACGAAGATTGAACGCTTGACGATTCCCGGTCCCGCGGGAGAGCTGGAAGCGCTGCTGGAGTTCGATCCGGCGCGCAAACCGCGCATGACCGCCGCCGTGTGCCATCCCCATCCGCTTTACGGCGGGACGATGCACAACAAAGTGGTCTTTCGCGCCGCGCGAGCAGCGCGCGAGGCCGGCCTGGCGACTTTGCGATTCAATTTCCGCGGCGTCGGCGCAAGCCAAGGCAAGCATGACAAGGGCATCGGCGAACGCGACGACGTGCGCGCCGCGCTCGATTGCCTGAGTGCGCGATTCCCGAGCCTCCCGGTCTGCGTCATCGGATTTTCCTTCGGCTCATGGGTTGGTCTGCGCGTGGGCGCCGAGGACGCGCGCGTCGTCGCGCTCGTCGGCCTGGGGTTGCCGACGATTGATTCCGATTACAGTTACCTGCGCGGCGTGACCAAACCGAAGCTGATCCTTCAGGGAACGCGCGACCCGTACGGCCGCCGCGAAGACGTGCAGGCCGTGTTCGATTCGCTCTCCGAACCCAAACAGATTCACTGGGTGGAGGGCGCGGAGCACTTTTTTCAAGCCCGGCTCCAAGAAGTCCGCGACGCGATCCACAAGTTCCTCTTGGAGATTGTTCTTAGGTACTCGTGAAACGTATGATTCAATTGCAGGATGTCCACTGAAACTTCATTTCTTGCGAGGTGGCTGCGTGAGCGAAGTCGAAGAGCCTGAAAGCGTTCCGCTCTATTGTCCCCAGTGCGACCGCGAGGTGGACGATCCGTTGGTCTGTGGCGATTGTGGCGCGGTGATCTGCCGCCGCTGTGGCACGCCGCTTGAAAAAGTGGACGAGCTGGGAATCGGTTAGTGCGAGCCGGCGATCGGCACCAGGTAATCGCCCTCAGAAAGCGGCCAGGTCGCGGCAGGCGCGCAGGATGTCGGAGGGTTGAGGCAGGACCGCGTCCTCCAGCACCGGATGATAGGGGATGTAAGTGTCCTTGCCGGCCAGGCGGCGCACCGGCGCGTCGAGCCACTCGAAGAGCTCGTCGGCGATGCGGGCCGCAATCTCCGCGCCGTAACCAAATGAGATAGTATCTTCATATAGAACAATGGCGCGGCTGGTTTTCTTCACCGACGCCGCGATCAGATCCCAGTCGTAAGGCTGGAGCGAGCGCAGATCGAGGATTTCCGCTTCCACGCCTTCACGCTCCAGTTCCTTCGCCGCCTGGGCGGAGCGGAACACCAGCGAGCCGTAAGTGATAATCGTCAGGTCGCGCCCCTCGCGCACCAGCTTGGCTTTGCCGAACGGAATCATGTAGTCGGGCCCGGGATAAGGGCTGCGGTTGTGCGTCTGCCGGTAAAGGTGCTTGGGCTCGAGAAACAACACCGGATCGTCCGAGCGGATGGCGGTGCGCAGGAGGCCGTTCGCATCCAGCGCATTCGAGGGCATGACGACGTGCAATCCCGGCAGGTGCGCGAAGATGGATTCGCCGGACTGGCTGTGATAAATCGCGCCGCCCGCCAGATAACCTCCGATGGCAGTGCGGATGACCACCGGGCAGGCGAAATCGTTGTTGGAGCGCCAGCGCAGCGCGGCCAGCTCGTCGCGAATCTGCATCATCGCCGGCCAGATGTAATCGAAGAATTGGATTTCGACCACCGGCTTCAGGCCGCGCGTGGCCATGCCGATGGCGCGGCCGACGATGCTCGCTTCCGCCAGGTGCGAGTTGTAGCAGCGCGCGCTGCCGAACTGCCGCTGCAAACCGTGCGTCACTTTGAAGACGCCGCCCTTCCCTTTCACCTTGCCCAAGTCTTCGTCGTGAGTGCAGTCGGCCACGTCTTCGCCGTAAACCACCACGCGCGGGTCGCGCGCCATTTCATCCCGCAAGCAGGCGTTGATCAGATCCACCATCGTCTTCGGGTCGCCCTCGAATTTGGGCGGGCTGTCGAAACGGTCGGAGGTCGCATCCACCGTGGGCGAGGTGACGTAGAGCATGACCGATTCCGGGCGCGGCGGCTCCGCTTCGAGCGCCTGGTCCGCGGCCTCGCGAACCTGACGGTCAATCTCGGCCTCGATTTCTTTCAATTCCTTTTCGGTCGCGATGCGTTCCGCCAGCAGGTCATGCGACATACGCGCCAGCGGATCGCGCTTGGATTCCTCCTGGCGAATTTCCGCCGGCTTGTAGAGGCGCTCGTCGTCGGAAAGGGAGTGCGAGTAAGGCCGGATGACGTGGGCGTGAACCAGCGCCGGGCCCTCGCGCCGGCGAACGTGCTCGGTGGCCTTGGCCGCTGCGTTGTAACTTTCCCGAAAATCCGTGCCGTCGCATTCCAGGCTCAGGAGATTGGGAAAGTTCTTCACCAGAGGCGACAGATTGCCGCCGGCGGTTTGCCGGTCTACGCTCACGGAAATCGCGTAGCCGTTGTCTTCAACCACGTAAAGCAACGGCAGCTTGCGCCCCGCGGCCCAGTTGAGCGATTCCCAGAATTCGCCCTCGCTCGAGGCGCCCTCTCCGAGCGAAACGTAGACTACTTCGTCTCGGTGGAAACTGCGCGCAAGTTCGGCCGCCTCCTTCACGAGCGCGTAATACGAGCTGGCCTCGGCGGCGCCTGCCGCCTGCAGGATTTGCGTGCCCGTAGGGCTGGATTGCGAAACGATGTTCAGCGCCTTGGAGCTCCAGTGCGAAGGCATCTGGCGTCCGCCCGAGCAGGGGTCGTCCTTGGAGCCCACCGAGCCGAGAAACATGTCGAGCGGCGTCATGCCCAATTGCAGGCACAGCGCGCGGTCGCGATAGTAGGGATAGAACCAGTCGTAGCCGGGCTTCAGATGCAGCGCCGCCGCCACGTTGATGCACTCGTGCCCGACGCCGTTGATCTGGAAGAACGCCCGGTTCTGCCGCTTGAGCTGGATTTCCTTGTCATCCACCCGCCGCGAGAGGTACATGGTGCGGTAAGCGCCGACCAGAAGATCCTTGGAGAGCCTGGAAGCTTTCTCCACCGGCGTGGTTGTAGCCATCAAACCTCGCTTCAGCAGTAGGATTTGAATCGTTCCGCGTGGGTTAAGCCGCTCGGCCCCGGCGGGCCGCCCCCATGCCTGATTATCAAATCTCAACCAGGTAAAAGTCAATTGGGCATTTTCCTGTCGCTTTCCGAACGGTCGGCAGGCGTTGCTCAAGGTCATGCACGAGGGCTTGTCCAGCTTTCCAATTCCCATTGACTTTCTGTCTTTCGAAGAGTAGATTGCGTGCATAGAGGACAGTTGGAGTTTTGTTCCGAGCGACGCCAGCTGATTTCTCTCTTCGCACCATCAGCTCGGAGCAGGCCCCGGTTGCCAAGGACTGGGACGAACCGAATCCGCACTCGGACTCGGCCCGTCGGAGGAGGAACCATGGGCCCGGAATTCACGCCGAGAATTCTCATCGTTGACGACAACCTGGATGACCTGCGCTGGTGCAGCGCTGTTCTCGAGCACGAAGGCTACGAGGTAGATGCCTGCAACTCCTACGAGGAGGGCGCGGCGCGTGCTTCGACCGGGCGCTACGATTTCGTCCTGGTGGACCAGGGCGGCCCGAACTTCGCGGGCCAGGAGGTCGTGAAGCAAGCCACCGAGATGAATCGGCACACGCCCGTGCTGGTGGTCACCCGCTGCCTGGAGATGAGCGCCTACCTGGAAGCCATGCAACTGGGCGCGCTCGATTATCTCGAAATGCCGGTTCCCGCGCCCTTCCTGCTGCGCGAGATTGAAAGCCACGTCCATCCGGTGGCCGCGTAAGCAGCTTCGCCAACCATTTGACAGCTCTTCGCACCGCGGGTCCGCTTGGCCGAAAGCCGGTTTGGGCCGGCCATCGTTTTGGGTTCGTGTCCGGTTCGTCTCCGGAAAGAAATCTTATCGCGGCGGGATATTTTGATTGGCAGGCCTATCTCTTAAGTCCCGAGGTCCAGTTGGCCACCAGGGTGAGGGGCGGAGCGGTGCCCCGCTCCTGTTTTTCCACCAGGAAGCGCTTGCCGTCCGGCATGACGGAGTAGGCGCGGCCAAAGGCCCCGGCGTCTGCAATGGTGGTTTGGAAGAGCATGTGTGGCGTTCCGATTTCGACCGCCGAGTCTTTTTCCGCGATGCTCACGGCCGTCAGCTTGCCGCCCGGCGCAATGTAATAGAGGGTGCGCCCGTCGCCATTCCAGACCGGCTGCACGCCGCCGCCCTGCGAGACCTGCCATTTACCGCCGCCGGCAGGAAAGGGTGTGAGGTAAACCTCGAAATTCCCTGATTCGTCCGAATCAAACGCCACCCAGTGACCGTCGGGTGAAAACGTGGCGGCCGGTTCGTTGAACTCGGAGTGAATAAAAGGAAAGGGCTTCTGGTCGCCAAACATCGGCAGCGCCCAGATGTCATACTTGGTCTTTCCCTGCGGGTCGAGAGTGGCAAACAAAATGTAGCGCCCATCGCGAGACCAGTCGAGAGGAGCCTTGTTCGCGTCAGAATGAAAGAGCATCTGAGCGGTACCTGCCCCGGAAGCGTTCTTGAGGTAAAGATCTTGCCTTCCGTCGTGGAATAGATCGTAGACGATGCGGGATCCATCGGGAGACCAGACGGGCGAATCGGCAACGTCAGGTCCGAAGGTGAACCGCGTTCGAACGCCTCGTGCGAGGTCCAGGATCCAGACGTCAGCGGTCTTTCCTCCCGAATCCGTCACCAGATAGGCCAACCGATTTCCATCCGGGGACAGCAGCGGCTCTCCCTCCGTTCCCGGCTCGCTGATGACCGTCCCCGGTTTGCCATCTGAGTCGAACCAAACAAATTGACCGCTGCTGGAAGCCCCGCCCGTTTGATAGACCATCATGCCGGTTTGCGAAACCGTGAAATACCCGAGGCGGAAGAGTTGTGGCGAATCCACCTGCTCGGCCACCGGAAAAGCTTCGCCCTTCAGTTTCTGGCTGCCCGCATCGAACGGTTGCGCCATCAGGGTGCTGCCGCGCAGGTACAGCAGATAATCGGGCGGAGCGTAAAGGGCATTCGAATCGGCCTGAACCAGAAACTTCTGCTCGTCCGACCCCAGCTCACCGATATAAATCCCCAGCTTCGAGGAGCCGGGAGCGGTCAGATCGCCGCTCAGGTATAGAAAGTGTTTTCCGTCGGGAAGAAACGTCGGCCAGCGATTGCTGAAAGCCGAGCCGGTTCCTTTGTGAGTCGGGATGGTCGTCGGCGCGCCGCCCGCCGCGTCCACACGCGAAAGCGGACTGTTCAGCGTGCCCGGAGCGAAGACGATGACGTCGTTTTTGCTCCACGCGCCGCCGCGCGCGTCCGGAACGTCGCACAATGTCACAGCGGGTCCGCCCGTCACGTCGATCTTCTTGAGCTTGCCGTCCTGAAAGAAAGCCAGATGCCGATTATCCGGCGACCAGAAGGGAAACGTGGCGCTGTCCGTTCCGTCCAGGCGCTGAGACGAAAGCGAATCGAGCGGCCGCACCCAAAGAGCTTCCTTGCCATTCGCATCGGTGGCGGGGAAAACCAGCCGTCTGCCGTCGGGAGAGAGCACCGGGCCGCCTTCGTTCCCGTCAAAGGCAAACAGAGTCTTGTCCGGCTGCGAAATCAGGGACCGAACGGGCTGGGCGGGCGCCGAAGGCCGCAGGAACAAAAACACTCCAAGCGTAATCGCCGCCGCCAGGCTGACGCCCGCCACGATCCACGCCACGTTCGAAAGCGGGGACGGCTTCACTGCGGTCACCGTCTCGGCTGGAGCGGCGGCCGGCGCGTCGGATGAATGCTCGGACGCCCACTGCAGTTCAATGGTCACGTCACGCGCCGTCTGCCAACGGTCCTCAGGATCCTTGGCCAGGCAGCGGCTCACCACGCGCTCGAGCGCGCGTGGCGCCGTGGGAGCGACGGAACTGATGGGATCGGGATCCTTTTCGAGAATCGCCGAAGCCACGCTGTAACGGCTCTTGCCCGCGAAGGCGCGACGGGCCGTCGCCATCTCGTAAATCACAGCACCGAGCGAGAAGATATCGGAGCGCGCGTCGGCTTCGCGGCCTTCCAACTGCTCCGGAGACATGTATTGATACGTGCCCACCACCGACCCCGCCGTCGTGAGCGGCGTTGACATCGTGGGCGAAGCGGTTGCGCCCGCCGTCATCGCTGCGGTTGCTCCCGCGGGCGACGCCTTCCCTGACGACGAGGAGCCAGGCACCAGCGGCGCGGCCGTCTTCGCCAGGCCGAAATCCAGCACCTTCGCTCCGGCCGGCGTCAGCATGATATTCCCCGGTTTCAGGTCGCGATGGACCACACCCTTGCGATGCGCCTTGTCGAGCGCGTCAGAAACCTCAATCGCCATTCGAAATAGCTGGTCACCCTCGAGCGGGCCACGCTTGAGGCGCTCCAGGAGCGTTTCGCCCTCCAGGTATTCCATCACCAGGAAGTCGGTCGAGCCCTCGCGCCCGATGTCGTAAAGGGTGCAGATGTGCGGGTGATTCAGCGAAGAGACGGTGCGCGCCTCGCGTTCGAAGCGCTGCTTGAGCTGCGGGTCACCGGCCAGGTGCGCGGGAAGAACTTTGACGGCAACGTCGCGGTCCAGTCGCGTGTCGCGCGCGCGGTACACCTCGCCCATCCCGCCCGCGCCGAGCGGCGAGAGAATCGCATAAGGTCCTAATTTGAATCCGGGTTCAAGCCCCATTTGCGTCAACGATTATACTCGTTCCAAAGGTGCGCGGCCAAGATGATTCTCTGTGAGCAGAAGCGCCAAGAGGCGCAAAAAGGCGTTTGGATGCGCAACGCCTTGTGCTAGCATGAGCGAAGAAAAGGCGAAGACCTTGCAGACGCCGGAAGTCGGCCGCCGGAAGTCAGAAGGAAAATCGCAACGCCAGGTTATGCGCCGACCGATCCGTCGTCGTCGTACAATATCAGGTGCAGGAGCGAACTTGAAAAATCCATCGGAAGCCATCACAACTTTAGGCATGGCCGGCGGCCGCGGACTGGCCACGGTCGAGAGCGCGCTGGATGAAATTCAGCAGAAATTCAGCCGCAGCGGGATGCCGGCGCTTGGCGGCGTGACCGATGTCAGGCACTTCCCCGCCCGCGAGGCCAAGCTGGTTCCGCTGCCGGATTTTCTGCCGGCGCGCCTGGCGGAAATTTTGAAAGAACGCGGCATGGGCAGCCTCTATTCGCACCAGAGGGTCTCGGCGGAACTGGCGCGCGCGGGCAAGAACTTCGTGGTGGTCACGCCCACCGCCTCGGGCAAAACGCTCTGCTACAACCTGCCCATCCTCACGGCCCTGGTCGAAAACCCCGACGCGCGGGCGATGTACCTCTTCCCCACCAAGGCACTCTCGCAGGACCAACTCAACGAGATCAACCGCTGGACGGAAAAACTCGGCGACGAAATCCGCACCTTCACCTACGACGGCGACACTCCCCAGGACGCGCGCCGCGCCATCCGCTCGCGCGGGAACCTGGTGATCACCAATCCCGACATGCTGCACGCCGGCATCCTGCCGCACCACACCAAGTGGGAGCGCCTGTTCGAAAACCTCCGCTACGTGGTAATTGACGAGCTGCACACCTACCGCGGCGTTTTCGGCAGCCACCTGGCGAACGTACTCCGGCGTCTGAAGCGGATCGCCAGATTCTACGGCTCGAAGCCGCAGTTCATCTGCACCTCAGCGACGATCGCCAATCCGGCGGAGCTGGCCTCGCGGCTGATCGAAGAAGAAGTCCAGTTGGTGGACGAAAACGGCGCGCCGTCGGCAGAAAAATACTTCGTCTTCTATAACCCGCCGGTGGTGAACCCGCAGCTCGGCATTCGCCGCTCCTATTTGAACGAGACGCGGCGCGTGGCGCGGACGTTCCTCGAACGCGGCCTGGAAACCATCGTCTTTGCCAACTCGCGCCTGGCAACGGAAATCCTGGTGACCTATCTGAAAGAGGATTTTGCGCGGCTGCCCATCGGGCCCGACGCCGTGCGCGGCTATCGCGGCGGATACTTGCCGCTCGAGCGGCGCGAAATCGAGCGCGACCTGCGCGACGGCCGCCTGCGCGGCGTGGTGGCGACGAACGCGCTCGAACTCGGCATTGACATCGGCTCGCTCGACGTCGCCGTGCTCGCCGGCTACCCGGGCACCATCGCTTCCACCTGGCAGCGCGCCGGCCGTGCCGGACGCCGCAAAGGAACCTCGGCCGCCATGCTTGTCGCTTCCAGCGCCCCGCTCGACCAGTTCATGGTGCAGAATCCCGATTACTTCTTCTCCCGCTCGCCCGAGCATGGATTGGTCAATCCCGACAATCTCCAGATTCTGCTCAACCACCTCAAGTGCGCAGCGTTCGAGCTGCCGCTCCAGGAGGACGAGCACTTCGGTTCTCTCGACCTCCGCCAACTTTGCGAGCACCTGGCCGAGGTCGGCTTTCTTCACCACTCGCCGGACGGCTGGCACTGGGTTTCAGAGAGCTACCCGGCCGACGCCATCAGCCTGCGCTCCGTCTCTTCCGACAATTTCGTGATCGTGGACACCACGGATGAGCCCCGGGTGGTCGGCGAAGTGGATTATCACAGCGCGTTTGTGACCGTTCACGAAAAGGCCATCTACATCCAGGACGGGCAGCAGTATCAGGTGGAGAAGTTTGACCACCCCGAGCGTAATTTTTTTAATGATACGGCGACCACCGAGATCTACACGGATGCCATTGACTATAC
>OFHG01000788.1_pt1 | contig 11997 bp, 8 predicted proteins | sample 1521931 | NCBI WGS metagenome assembly OFHG01 (sample SAMEA2468438, study PRJEB22500) | soil metagenome | biome: Glassland; feature: Farmland; material: Clay | place: Australia | collected 2013-01-31 | depth 0.55 m
CCTCAACCGCGTAACGGTTGGACGCCAGCCGCCGCGCCTTGTACTGGACTTTGTAAACGGGGATGCCGGTCCCATACACCCAATCCTCAAAAAACCAGTCCAGATGGTGATTGCCGTCGAGGTCCATCGGAGGAGTCATGAAGCGGTCGGCCTCTTTCAGGAAGTCTTCCGTGGACGGATTCCGCCCGTCGTAAGCCTTCACGAAGGCGCGCAGCATGGTGAAGAACCTGTCATCGGATCCCGTCTTCGGGTCGGCCATGAGTTTCCGCAGCATGTGCAGGACCCAGCAGGATTTCTTATAAACAATGTTGTCATAACCTGAAGGGTTCATGGAGCTCGTCAAGCGCCGGCCCAGCCATATGGGGCCGCCGGATTCCACTGTCTGGCCGTCCGCCGTCTTGCTTAACAGATCCTGTCGGTAACGGCGCAGGAGGTCATGGAACTTCTTCTCGCCGTCTCTCTCACGAGCCAAGGCCAGCGCCGCCGCATAGCTCGCAAAGCCTTCGGAAAGCCATTGGTCATGGTAGGACTTCCATCCGACTTGATTCCCCCACCATTGGTGCGCGATTTCGTGCGACACAAAAAGACCCTCTTCAAGGTCCTGCTCCTGCGCGTGCTGCCGGCCCAGCTCGCGGCGCTGCTCCCCCGGAATGAAGGAAAGGGTCGGCAGGTAGACCAGCTCCGGCCAGCCCTGTCCGAAATCTCCCGGAAGCTGGGCCAGGGCCAGCCGTGGATAGGGAAAGGGCCCGAACAGATCGCTGAAATAGCGAACATTCTCGGCGGCTCTTTCCAGCACTTGCTCCAAAAGCGCCGAGGGGTCAAGGGGAGGCGGCAAAGCCTGCGGCACGACACGGATTTCCCTTCTCGCGTCCGTCATGGGCGGGGGAAGGAACACCCAGGGAGGATGCGCCTGCTGGTACCGCGCCTGCAACGCGGCCTCTGCTTCCCGCGTCGCATAAACCTCGATCGAAACCTTCCCCACCTTTCGCCGGCGGGAGTCGTACGGCCCGAGATTGAAGCCGGCCACCAAAGACGGCCCATCGGAGACCCAGCGGCTGTGCTTCCAGCCATTCGCGACTCCTTCCTCTACCCGCCTGCCGGTCGCCACCAGTGTGAGCCGCTCCGGATATCGGAAGGAAAGGTCGTAGGAGGCGCGCCAATAGATTCCGCGATTCGGATACCAGCTTCCTCGCGATCCAACATACAAAACGCCGTTCCCGACGTCCTGGATGACGCTACCCCGGTAGGCAAAAGTCAGGCGAAACTTCGAGCCAACCGGTTCCGGCTTGTCGAGCACCACTGCAATCCAGTTCCTCATCCTTTCGCTGGCTGAGGGATCAATGGTATCCGTCTCCGGGAGCACGGCGAGCTCCCGACCCTGCCCGTCCTGGACGTGCAGAATGTGGAGGTGGTTGGAAAGGTCGAAGGCCAGGATTCGTTCGCTGCTTGAAAATGACTCCAGCGTAAGTTCGGCGGTAGCTTCCAAACTGTTATCTTCTCCGATACGGGTATCAATCTTGTACGCGATAACACGCGCGGCGTCGATACTGAGCTCCTTCTCCCGCCGCTTCGAGGCGGGGCTGGGATAGGAACACCAGACGTCCACGTACGTTCTCCCCTCGACCTCTCGCACGGCGGTTACGTGGATGGCTTCCGGAACGCGCTCGTCATCGGTCAGTTCAAATCTCCCCAGCTTGACTCCCTCCACCCGCGCCTGGAAAAAAGGGCGGTCCTTTTCCCCCAGCAAATCCTCCAATATGCGCGTGGAATACTCGGCGTTCAGCGGGCACGCCTTGGCGTTCCATCCCTGGGCAAAATCGGGAGGCGGCTGCGGATCATCCGGCCCGGGCTTGCGCGCGATGCGAAGAAGTTCCCGGGCCGTATCGTCCGTAAATCGCATGTAGGCTGAGGTAATGCTCTCTTCCAGGACTGCGGACTTGGTGAACTGCGCCAGGCTGCGCTTCTCGACGGGATTGGGGGGGATTAAAAGGACTTCGCCGTCGCCCAGGAAAACCGCTCCCGTCACGCGTCCCGCGACCGGCGTGAAAAAACCGACGAAACCACGATCGAAGTAGAAGCTGATCCCTCCGCGCGTTATCCGCGCATCGCGGATGTAATAAACCTGGGAGGGGGCCACCGAAACCTGATCAAGTTGCTGATTGAGCGCGAGCGCTTCCGGCGCCGTGGGCGTGGCAGTTTGCTGGGCGCGTGCCGCCTCCAAGGATAGGGCAAGCGCCCCTACGACGAAAATGACGCCGAGACCGCGAGCCATCATCTCTTAATTTAATTCTTTCACCACCAAGGTTCAATGCGCAAAGTCTCGACCGGCGCCTGCCCGCTGGTGTATGATGCGGAGCCATATGGTTGGTCGCCCGCCGAGGCTCAGTCGGATTTCTGCGTTGGGCCAAAAGGTCTTGCCAACAGCACGAATCGCACCGGCTTTTTTCCTTCTGGCGGCACTGGTGCCGGCTCTCCGCGCTGACGAAATCTATCTCAAGAACGGACACAAGATCAGCGGAGAAATCGTTCGCGAGGGCGCGCGTGAGATCGTCTACGACCTCGGCAACGGGGAATACACCCTGCCGCGCTCGATGGTGGACCATATCGTTCGCAGTATGCCCGCACCCACCGACGCGCTTCCTGCCGCCAACCCGCCTAACTTGACAAGAGCCGAGGTGCCGCTGCCGGTCCTCCAGTCGCTGGATTACTCGGACGAGCCGTTGGCGGGGCTCATCCCCACCGGCTCACTGGACGAGCCACACCTCACCCGCCTCGACAGCGACGTCTTGCGCAATCCCACCGAAGAAAACCGCTATCGCCTGGCTCTCGCTTACCGCGAGGCGGGCGCCTTCCTGATGCACGTAGGCAAGCCCGACCGAGCCATTGAGCTATACCGCCATGCGCTCGACTTTGCGCCCTCCGACGTCGCCCTCACGGTAGCGCTCGGCTATGCGCTGGTGACCCAAAAGCAGTTCAACCCGGCGATTGATTTGCTTGCCCGCGCGAGCAGCCGGTTCCAGCAATCGCCGGATGTTCCGCTGCTGCTCGGTTCCGCGTACTACTACACTGAGAATCTTGACCGCGCAGTAGCGGAGTGGAGGCGCTCACTCAAACTCCACGACGACCCGCGCGTGCGCGATGCCCTGGTGCAGGCTGAGCACGAGCGAGAGGTCGCTGCCTCCTACCAGGAAATCCGCAGCCTGCACTTTCTGGTCAGATATCAGGGCGCTGATAACAAGCCGCTCGCCGAGCAAGTCCGCAAGACGCTCGAAACTGATTTTCAAGACCTGGAAGCCGACCTCGACGTCTATCCCCAAGCGACCATCGTGGTTCTCCTTTATCCCGACCAGGCGTTCAAGGACATAACCCGGCTGCCTTCCTGGGTGGGTGCTGAGAATGACGGCAAGATCCGCATTCCCGTCTCCGGGCTTTCGTCCTTAACCCCGGAGCTCCAGCGTGTCCTGAAGCACGAACTGACCCATTCTTTCGTTTACCAGGCAACGCTCGGTCGCTGCCCGACCTGGTTCAATGAAGGGCTGGCCCAGCTCGAAGAAGGCGCGACGACCGCTTCTTCCGGCTCGGTTCTCGCCCGCGCCCTCACGAATGGCCAAACCCTTCCTCTCGACGACCTGGAATCCTCCTTCCTCGAACTCCCCAAGGATCAGGTTGGCATGGCCTACGTCAAGTCCCTGGCCGCTCTCCAATACCTGCGCGATACATTCGGCATGATCGAAATCCGACGCCTGCTCAAAATGATGGCCACGACTCCCGACTTCAACTCTCTTATTCAAAACCAACTGCGCATGACTTACTCCGCGCTCGAGCAAAACGTCGCCGCGTACGTCGAAAAGCGCTACGGCTCCTGACGCGCCAGGTTGGAGAGGCATGTTTACTCTGCCGCGGCAGGCGGGAAGGACTTTCCCGAAATCGGATTGGCCCGCCGCAGGTCGTTGGAAACTAAAGCGCCGCGAGAAGTGCGGCCAGCAGCGCGGCACGTCTCGGCAATTCCTGGACCACGATGTGTTCGTGGAGCGCATGCGCTCCATCGCCCACAGCGCCCAGTCCATCCAGCGTGGGGACGCCGAGCGCCGCGGTGAAATTCCCGTCTGAACCGCCGCCCGTCGCCGCTTCTTTCAAGTCCATGCCGAGCTCAGCGCCCAGCCGTTTGGCTGTCCGGAAGAGGTCCACTGCCATTCTCCGCTCGAGCGGCGGACGGTTGATGCCTCCCTCGACAACCAGGCGGGCTTCCGGATGATAGGGCTTGAGGTTCTGCATCCGCCATTCAATCACCTGGCGGTCTCTGAGCCGGGGAATGCGAACGTCAACCGTCGCGGTGGCTGACTCGGGAACTACATTCGTCCGGGTGCCCCCTTCGACCAAGCCGACGCTCACCGTCAGTCCCTGCTTCGCTTGTGCCAGGCGTTCAATCCTCAGGATCTGCCGGGCAAGCTCGTTGATGGCGTTGACTCCGGCCGTGGGATTGATGCCCGCGTGCGCTGAGCGCCCCTGGACGGTCACGCGGAATTCGCCCACGCCCTTCCGGGCCGTCTTCAGTGCACCGCCCGCGGCCGCCGGTTCGATCACTAGCACCGCGCGCGCGCGCCGCGCCTCCGCCAGGATTTCCTGCCGAAAGGCCAGGCTGGAGATTTCCTCGTCGGGGGTCAGAAGGAAGCGCACTGGTCCTGAAGGCGCCGTCTCAAGAGCGCGAAGGGCGCGCACCGCCCACAGGCCTATAATGATTCCCGCTTTCATGTCAAAAATCCCGGGCCCGTAGGCGCGTCCTTCCGCCAAACGATAAGGCATCCGCTTCAGTGTTCCGACCTCCCAAACGGTATCCAGATGCCCGAGAATGAGGATGGGCATTTTCCCCTTGGGGGCGCGCGCGCCCCAGAATTCAGCCAGAACGGCCGAGCCTGCCGTGCGGTGCGGAAGGATGCGCACCTTGCCTCCCGTTCGCTTCAACTCCTGCGCGAAGAACTTCGCCATGCGGTCCACGTGCGGCTTGGACCGGCTCGGCGATTCCATCTCCACCGCCTGCCGCAGGCAGCGCAGCATGGCGGGAAGTTCCTTTTCGCAGTACTTCAGCAGTTCCACAGGTTCCATAGCCTCTCCTCGGCAAAGCTCGTGCCGGTTTATACTCCCAATGGGTTTTCGCTGGCAACGATTCTGAATTCATCTTATTCTAAATATTGGCAGGGCAGCCGGCGATCGCCCCGCGCTTGCGCAGCAATCCTCCGTAAGGAAGTCACTCTTGGACAAGGTCACGCTCTCGCTGCTGATTCACTCTCACCAGCCGGTTGGGAACTTCGACCACGTCATCGAAGAAGCCTATCAGAAATCGTATCGCCCGTTCGCGGAAACGTTGGAGGCGCATCCCAAAATCCGCATGAGCCTCCACTATTCCGGCATCCTGCTCGAGTGGTTTCAGAAACACCATCCTGAGTTCTTCTCGCTTCTGAAGCGGCTGGTGGAACGCGGCCAGGTGGAATTGGTAGGTGGAGGTTTTTACGAACCGATCCTCCCCGCCATCCCCGACGCCGACAAAATCGCGCAAATCAAAATGCTGGCCGATTACCTTCAGCAGCATTTTGGAACGCGGCCGCGCGGCGCGTGGATAGCCGAGCGCGTCTGGGAACCGAGCCTGGCCCGGCCGCTGGCGGAAGCAGGCGTGGAATACTCGGTGCTGGACGACACTCACTTCCTCGCCGCGGGCCTCGAGCCGCATCAACTCCACGGCGCTTATATCACGGAAGAGGTCGGAGCGCCGCTCAAGCTGGTCCCGAGCCTTCAGATCCTGCGCTACACGATTCCTTTCCGTGATGTCGAGGAAACCATGCGTGTCCTCGGCGAGGGCACGCACTTGCCGGCGGGCCTATTCGCCTCCGGCGATGACTGCGAAAAATTCGGTGTTTGGCCGGGCACCTATGACCACTGCTATAAGAACGGATGGCTGGAACGCTTTCTGAGCGCTGTCGAAGGAGCGGGCGAATGGCTCGACACCTCGACCCTCGCTGCCTACCTGGACGCGCATGCTCCCATCGGCAGGATCTATCTGCCCACCGCCTCCTACGCCGAGATGATGGAATGGGCGCTCCCCCCCGACGCTTCGCGCGAGTTCAAGAATTGCCTGGATGAAAGCCACCACATGGCTTCCGGCGAGCGCTTCCGGCGCTTTCTGCGCGGCGGGCTGTGGCAGAATTTTCTTTCCAAATACTCCGAGTCCAACCAGATTCACAAATTCATGCTCGACATAAGCCGCCGCTGGCACGAGGCGAACGCCGCAAAAAAGACCGGCAAGGAGTCCCGGCGCGTGCTGGAAGAAGCGCACACGCAGCTTCTCGCCGGCCAGTGCAACGATCCTTATTGGCACGGCATCTTTGGCGGCCTGTACGCGCCTCACCTGCGCAGCGCCGTACTGCGCCGCCTGATCCGCGCGGAAACGCTTCTCGACAAGCTCCAGGCTCCGCCCGCAAATCCCGGCGTCGCCCTCGAAAGGCGCGACTTCGATGCGGACGGCCACGACGAAATTCTGGTGCGCGGCACAGCCGGTGGCATGGTGCTTCGTCCCTCCAACGGCGGCACGGTCTCCAGCCTGCGTTTCAAGACGGCCGGCGTGGAGCTGGTCAACTCGCTGATGCGCCGGCCCGAGGCCTACCACGAGCTGGTCCGCCAGAAGGTTACGTCCCACGATGCCTCCGGCTCCGGCCCCGCTTCCATTCATGACCGCGTGTGGAGCAAGGAATCGAACCTGGCGGAGTTGCTCCGTTACGATCGTTACGGCAGGCACAACTTCCGCACCTACCTTTTCCCCGCCGAAAAGCAATTGGACGACTACAACTACTTGCGCCTGGGCGAGAACGCCGAACTGGCGGGAGGCGCCTGGAAGTTTTCGCGCCAGACGCGAGGCGGCGAAGACGTTCTGCAACTGAGCAAGGAGGTCCACCAGGGCGGGGACATTTTTGGCCAAACCCTGACCGCCCGCAAGGAAATCCGCAGCCGCCAGCAGGACGGAGCCTGGCGGCTCGATTGCCTCACCTCGTTGGAGACCGACCACGGGGCCCTGGTGCCGCTGGCGCTGGGCACGGAGATGGTTTTCAATCTGCTCGCACCGGACGCGCCGGACCGCTACTTTCAAGCCAATCAGGCGCGCTGGCCCCTGGAGTTCCAGGGCGAAGTGGACGCTTCCGAACTGGTGCTGGTGGATGAGTGGCAGCGGGTGCGGATTTCCCTCCAAGCCGAACCCAGGCCGCGCTGGTGGGTTGTCCCCATCGAGACTATTTCCCAGTCCGAATCAGGCTTCGAGCGCGTATACCAGGGCTCCGCTATCCTGGCCGTTTGGATTCTCGCCCCTCCCGCGTGGCGAAACGTCACCTGCTCGCTGACCGCCGAAATCACCCATCTGGGATGACAGCGCGATTCAAATGGCAGCAACTTGAAAATGAAGGGCGCGTTTGCTAAATTCGCAGGGCGCAACGCGCCAAGGAGCGAAACCGATGGCTCTCAGCCCTGAACTTCTGGAAATTCTGGTTTGTCCGCTCTGCAAAGTCTCCGTCAAGCTCACGGCGGACGGCCAGGGCTTGAAGTGCGGCCAGTGCCGGCGCGTGTACCCCATTAAAGACGATATTCCCGTCATGCTGGTGGACGAGGCCAAGATCGAAGCGGAATAATTCCACCTGGCCGCGCGCGTAACCCTCAAACCTGAATGAACGCCTCTTCCCTGCTTCCGGATTTGCCCGCTGGGGCGCGAATTGTTTTGGTCCGTCTGCGCTCGATCGGCGACGTGATCCTGCTAACCCCTTCCCTTCAGATGCTCAAGGAGTGGCGGCCGGACCTGAGGGTTACCGTGGTCGTCGAGTCGCGCTTCCGCGAATTGCTGGAAGGAAACCCGGACATCGAAGAGCTCATCGAGCCGGGCAGCGGCTCCGGCGCGGCCAAGATCGCTGCACGCTGGCGCGCCATTCGCGCCCTGTGGCAGCGAGACTTTGCGCTCTGCGTCAATCTACACGGCGGCCCTACAGGGACGCTCTTGACGCGAGCCAGCGGCGCACGCTTGAAAGTCGGCTTCGATTACTACCGCGCGCGCGGCGTGTATGACATCCTGGTCCCGGACACACGAAAAATCCTCGGCCGCAACCAGATCCACACCGCCGAGCACCAAGCGGCGATATTCTTCCACCTGGGAATGCCGCGGCGCGAAATCCCTCGTGCGCGGATTTTCGTCAAAACATCGAGCCGCGTCTGGTGGAAAGAGAAGCGAGCCAGCTTGGGCGTCGCTGAAGGGAGTCCCTGCGCCATCGTTCACCCAACCGCGCTCTACGCGACCAAGCAGTGGGCGCCGGAGCACTTTGCGAGGCTCGGAACTTTTCTCGCGGAAGAGAGGGGCCTGACGCCGGTCTTCTCCTGCGGCCCCGGCGAGTCTGAGGTGCTGGATGCGATCCAGCGGGTCGGCAATACGCGGATCATGCGGCTCGAAGGCGCCAGCCTGAGCCAGTTTGCCGCGGCAATTGAAGACGCGTGCGTTTTCGTCGGGAACGACAGCGGCCCCGCTCACATGGCGGCGGCGCTCGAGCGGCCGGAGGTCGTGATTTTTGGCTCTTCCAGCTCGGTGATTTGGGGTCCGTGGCCGCGCGAGGCCTCGAGCCTGCGCGCGAGAATCGTTCAGAATTCCTATTCGTGCAATCCTTGTCCCGGCGATCGCTGCTACCAGTTCGAGCGGCCGGAGTGTATTCTATCCGTGACTTTTGAGCAGGTGCGCTCGGCAGTCGAAGCCGTGCTCAGGAGCACAAGCTGAAGGGACGGACGAAGCGCCATGCGACGCGACTACAAACGTCTGGCTCGGATCATCTCCCGCTTTCGCGGCCGCACCATCGGCGTGCTGGGCGATTACATGTTCGACGAGTTCTTGCGCGGCGCGGCCACGCGCATCTCGCCCGAAGCGCCCGTACCGGTGCTGCTGGTCAAAGACGAAAGCGTTCGCGAAGGCTTTGCGGGAGGCGCGGGAAACGTGGCGGTGAACATCCGTGCCCTCGACGGCCGCCCTGTGCCCTTCGGTGCCATCGGCGATGACGAAACCGGCAAACGTCTTCGGTCACTTCTCAAGGCAAGAGGGATCTCGCCTCGGACGCTTGTCATCGAGCGCGGCCGCGTCACGCCGCGCAAAGTCCGCATCGCGGCTCATCAGCACCAGCTTCTGCGACTCGATTTCGAGCGGGTCGAACCCATTTCGGTGCGCACCGAGGAAGCTTTGGGGCGGAATCTGGCGCGATGGATGGCCAACCTCGAAGCACTTGCCATCTCCGATTATTGCAAGGGTTCGGTCTCAACCGAGCTTGCCAGCCGCGCCATCAGCCTGGCGCGTCAGAAGCGAATTCCCATCCTCGTGGACCCTAAACCCCAGCATCCTGAGATTTGCCGCCATGCAACCCTGGTCAAGAAAAACCTGGTTGAAGCGGAATTGCTTGCGGGCCGTCCGATGCGGGACCGGCAACAATTGGAAGGTGGTGGGCGGCAACTGCTCGCCCAGCTTGATTGCTCGAACCTGCTCATCACGCGCGGCAGCAACGGAATGATGCTGTTCGAATCGGATGGAACGGCGCACGAAATTCCGGGAGTAGCGCGGCCAGTCTACGACGTAACGGGAGCGGGCGACACTGTCCTTGCCGTGCTGGCCCTGGCCATCTGCGCCGGCGCCACGCTCAGAGAGGCGGCTGAACTTGCCAACCTTGCCGGGGGCCGTGTGGTCCTCAAGTTCGGCACCGCGGAACTGACCGCAAATGAACTTTTGGACGCGGCAAGCAGCAAGCCTGAAGCGCCGTGAGGTTCAGTTCCTCAAGAGAAATCGAACGGGCAATTCAAAAGTCCGGAGGAGCGTAGGCCAGCCCCATGGTGGCGGGATTGACGATCAGTTCGAGCGGTGGATTAACGTCGTTGATGCGCACGGTAACAACCACGCTCTTGCCTCTCGCCTCGGAATCCAGGATTTCGAATTCGCGGATTTTTCCATAGTCTCCCTGGTCGCCCCAATCGTGGAGGAAATCCGCGTAAGCGTAGGACGGAGCGGGCTGCCAAAGCTTGTAGGCCTCTTGGAAGTTTCCCTGTTCGAGCGTTGTCAGGAAGCGGCTGACCGCGCGCTCTTCCCGCCAGTTCCAGAACTGGTAGGTCAGAAATCCCGCCACGGTCATCACCACCAGAATCAGCAGGAGCAAAACAGGCAAAGGCAAGAACCGGCGGATCTTACCGGGCGGTTTGGGCGGCTTGGCATCAATGAGCATGGTCACCTGAGCATCTGAAATCGCGCTTGCGGTCGCACACGGCGCGGCGGCCTTCGGCGCGGGTTGCCACGCGCTCCGATGGCCACACTTTCAGACTATCACAAAACGGCGGCGCGCAGCATCAAAGCGTTCTGCGAAATAGCATCGTCGCCGCGCCCATCATCAGCGCTGCGAAGACGGTCAGGAAGATCAGGTCGCCGGAAATTGCCACGAATCCCGTGTTCTTCAGGAACAGCGTTTTGAAGGCGTGCACGGCATAGGTGAAAGGATCAGCAACGGCGATGGCGCGCATCCAGGCGGGAAAGCCGTAGATGGGATAAACCGCGCCGCTGGGGAAAAACAGCAGCGTGTTCAACACGCCGAAGGTGGCGCGCGGAACCAGCGGGTCACTCACCCGAACCATCATCAAGAACATCATGCTGATCAGGGCCAGCGAAGTGACCACGATCACCACCGTTAGTCTCAGCAACCGGACCGGATCAAGCGGATGCGGAATTCCCGCCAGCAGCGCGCCCATCGTGCACAGGACAAAGCCCGCCAGAATCGCCTTGACCGCGCCGGAGAGGTTGAATCCCATGATCAGTTCGAACTTGCTGATGGGCGTGACCAGGTAGCCTTCGTGCAGCCCGCGCGCTTTGTCGTCGATGTAAATGATTCCGCCGCCGATCATTGCTGAAACGAAGATGGAGAGCACCACCGACCCCGCAAGCAGGTACTGGATGTAGGGCACATAGGGATACATCTCAACTACGGAGAGCGTGACATCGTGAGCCAGACGAGGTTTCACCTGCGAGCTGTTGTAAGCGCCCACAATTTGCGAGAAGACGGCTTCCAACGGACCCGATGCAAAGTTGTCGGTGTTGTCTTCGATTAACGCGATTTGCGGGCCTGCCTGCTCGAGCACGTGGCGCGAAAAGTGGGGCGGAATGTTGACGACACCGTTGATCCTGCCGTTGCGCAGGTCCTGGATCGCGCGGCGGGGATCGGAGTAATCCACCGTCTCAAACGTGCGGGCGTTGGCGGCGATGGCTCCGAACATCTCGCGCAGCCTGACCGTCTGCAGGCCGTGGTCCTGATTGACCACGCCGACTTCGAGGTTTTTGATCTTCCCGCCAAAGGCGTAGCCCAGCACCACCAGTTGCACGAGCGGAAAGATCAGGGACGCCATCATCAGGGCCGGGCTGCGGAAAAACTTCCGGAGGTCGCGCTCGATGATGGCTGCGATGCGGTTCATACTTTTCCTGGCCCGCCCGTGCGGGCGGCGCGCCCGAACCTCCCTTATCGCGGAGGCATCAGGCTCGACTCGTAGCTGTGCTCCTGCAATTCGTCGCGCAACTGACGCCCGGTGTAATGCGTAAAGACGTCGTCCAGCGTGGTGCTTTGCACGGTGAGCGATGACACCTGAATGCCCGCGCGCCGTGCGGCTTCCACCAGCTCGATGGTGGTTCGGGGACCGTTGTGGGAAGCAATGCGGAAAATGTGGTCGTGCTCGAGGACGCTTTCAACATGCGACAGGCGCTCTAACGTTTCCAGCCACCCTTCGGGAACAGCCGAGAAACTGACTTCCAGAAAACTCGCCGCCGGAATAGAAGCTTTCAGCTTCATCGGTGAGTCAAGCGCCACCAGCTTCCCGTGGTCGATAATCGCGATGTGATCGCAAAGCTTGTCCGCTTCGTCCATGTAGTGGGTGGTCAGCAAGACAGTGAGGTCGCGCCCTTTTTTGAAG
>OFHG01000789.1_pt1 | contig 11993 bp, 10 predicted proteins | sample 1521931 | NCBI WGS metagenome assembly OFHG01 (sample SAMEA2468438, study PRJEB22500) | soil metagenome | biome: Glassland; feature: Farmland; material: Clay | place: Australia | collected 2013-01-31 | depth 0.55 m
GGTCGATCATCAGGAACGGGCAGCGGTGGGGGATCATGCGCATGATCCCCTCGACATCGATGCTCGTCAGGGCCCGACTCACGACGTTCAGACTCATCGCTTACTCGCCCTTGCGCTTGGCCCCGATCAGGCGCGCCATGGCCGCCGTCTGCCGGTGCCATTGCCGAATCGGCATCGCCGGAAAGCCCCCGAAGGTCGCGCCGGCGGGAACGTCGGTCATGACGCCCCCCTTGGCGGCGACCCGCGCCCCCTGCCCGATCCGCAGATGGCCGGCGAATCCGGCCTGCCCGCCGACGAGCACGTAATCGTCGAGCCTGGTGCTTCCCGAAATGCCGACCTGGGCGACGATCACGCAGCCGCGGCCAAGCTGCACGTTGTGCCCGATTTGGACGAGATTATCAATCATGCAGCCCGGCCCGATGACCGTATCGGGGCCGCTGCCGCGGTCGATCGTGGTGTTGGCCCCGATCTCCACGTCGTCGTGCACGACCACCCGTCCCAGCTGCGGCACGCGGACATGGGCGCCTGCGTCGGTGGCAAAGCCGAACCCCCGCTGGCCGATCCGGACCCCGGGATGGATCAGGACCCGCTCCCCGATGAGACAATAGCCGAGCGAGGCGCCGCAGCCCACCGACGTGTCGTCGCCGATGACGACGCCGGGGCCGATCACCGCGTTGGCGCCGATCCGGCAGTTGCGGCCGATTTCGGCCCGCGGCCCGACGACGGCGCCGGGCCCCAGGATCGTCCCCTTGCCGATCTTGGCGCTGGGATCGACGGGCGCGGACGCCGGATACTCCCAGGCCTCCGGCTCCTCGGGACAGAAGGCCCGGGCGATCAGGGCATAGGCCCCGTAGGGCCGATCCGTGAGAAGCAGGGCCATGCCGGGCGGCGCCTTCTCGGCCATCTGCGGCGCCACCACGCAGGCCCCGGCGCGGCTCGCCCGGAAGGCCTCGACGTAGCGCTTGTTGTCGAGGAAGGCGACGTGATCCGGACCGGCGGTCTCCAAGGGCGCCACGCCCGTGATCTTGGCCTCGGGGTCGGCGCCCTCGCCGAGGCGCGCCCCCGAGACCTGCGCGAGGTCGGCGAGCGTGAACGGACCGGAGAGCGTGAAGAACCGCGGGTCCGCCATCTCCCTTGCGCGCTCGGCCCCTCCTACTTCTTCTTCGCCGGCGCCGGGGCCGGCGCCGGGGCCTGGGCCGCCGGCTTCTGCGGCGCGGGCGCTTCGCCTTGCGGTCCGCCGTCCGGGGGCCCGGCCCGGCCCGCGGGCATCTTCACCGCCGGCAGCTTCGCGTTCAGCCCCTTCAGGACCTCGTCGGTGATGTCCAGCTCCTTGTTGGCGAAGATCACCTGGGAGCGCGGCAGAACCAGGTCGAGATCCCTCTTGGTGGCGATCCCCTCCGCCACCTCGAACATCGCGGTCTGGATCTCCTTGAGCGCGGTCTGGAACGCGTCGTCCAGTTGCCGCCGGCTTATGTCCGCCTTCCGCTGCGCGTCGGCGACCCGCCTCTCGTAGGCCTGGCGCTTCTCATCGAACGCCTCGGGCGAGAGCACGCTGCGCTGGCGCCCCAGCTCCTGCTCGGCGCTGCGCAACTCGTCCTCCAGCTTCGCGAATTCGTCGCGCAGCTTTCCGCGCCGGTCGTCGAGCTGCGTGCGCACGCTCTGGGCCGCGGTCGATTCGCGAAGGATGCGCTGGATGTCGATGATGGCCGTGACCGGCGCTATCGGCGTTTGCGCCAGCGCGGTTGCGGCGAGAGTCGGCGCGAGGGCCAGCGCGAGCAGGGCTGCCAACGCGAATGTCTTCCATCCTGATTTCATGCGTGCGGGTCTTTCATCCGTTAGAATTTGGTTCCGAAGCTGAAGCGGAAGAGTTCGGTCTTGTCGGTGCTGTCCTTCTTTATGGGGAACCCCATGTCGACGCGGACAGGACCAAAGGGAGACCGCCAAGCGAGGCCGCCGCCGACGGACGCGCGGATCGAACCGGTGTCTAGGATACCGGGGCCGTTGTCGTCAATACCGGTCACGGTTCCCGCGTCCAGGAACACGTGGCCGCTGATGCCGAAGGCCTTGGGAAGGCCGATGGGGAACCCGAGCTCGAAGGAGGCGTCGTAGAACTCGTTGCCTCCCAGGGCGTCGCCCGTGGTCGCGTCGCGGGGGCCCACGCCCGACAGCGCGAAGCCGCGCAGGCTTTCGGAGCCGAGGAAGAAGCGGTCGCTGATGCGCACCGGCTGGCCGTTGAGGCCGTGGATGTAGCCGAACCGGCCGGTGACGCTTCCGGTCCAGTTCTCCGCGAAGGGATAGAAATAGCCCGCCTGACCGGTGATGCGATAGAAGTCCACGTCGCCGCCCAGTCCGGCGACGTCGGTGCCGATCTGGCCGAAATAGCCGTCGGTGGGATCGAAGCGGTCGTTGCGTTTGTCGTAGAGCAGCGTCTGGCCGATGAGCGACGTGGTCCGCTCGCCTTGCTGATCCCTGATGAACCGCGAGGCGGTCGAGCTGACGTTCGTAATCTTGTCGTTCCGGATCGTGTAGTTCCAGGTCTGCCGCAGCGGCTCCGTCACCTGGTAGCCGAGGCGCAGCGAGGTGCCGATCGAGGCCTGGTCGAACGAGCTTTCGGTCTGGTAGTTGCGCACGATGTCGAACACGTCGAAGCCGGCGCTCAGGTTCTTGTCCAGGAAATAGGGCTCCGTGAAGCTGAGGTCGACCTGTTGCGTGCGCTGCGAGATCAGGAACTGCACATTCACGTCCTGGCCGCGGCCCAGGAAGTTGCGCTCGCGGATTCCGAAATTCCCCAGCAAGCCTTCCGTCGTCGAATAGCCGGCGCCGATCGAGAGCTCCCCGGTCGCCTTCTCCTCGACGTTGACCTTGACCACCGTGCGGTCGGGCGCGGATCCCGGGACGTTCTGCACGTCGACCTTCTCGAAGAAGCCGAGATTGCGGATCTTCTGCTGCGACAGTCGCAGTCGCGCGGTGTTGAAGGCGTCGCCCTCCACGAGGCGCATTTCGCGCCGTATCACCTTGTCGAGGGTCCGCGTGTTGCCGGTGATGTCGATCCTCTCCACGTAGACGCGCTTTCCCTCGTTGACGACATAGGTGACGTCGATGGTCTTGCTCGCCGCGTTCCGCTTGACCTGGGGCTGTATGTCGACGAAGGCGTAGCCGAACTTGCCGGCGAACTCGGTCATCCCGTTGATGACGTTCTCGACCTCCTCCGCGTTGTACCAGTCGCCCTCGTGTGTGGTGACGAGCTTCCTGAGCTCGTTCAGGTCGAGCTCGCGCAGGTGCGATTCGACCGAGACCTTGCCGAACTTGTAGCGGGGTCCCTCGTCCAGCGTGAAGGTGATGTAGAAGCGGTCGCGGCTGGGCGAGAGCTCCGCCACGGCGGAGACGACGCGGAAGTCGGCGTATCCGTTCTTCCGGTAGAAACGGCGCAGCAGCTCGCGGTCGAAGGAGAGGCGGTCCGGATCGTAGGTGTCGTCGGTGGCGAAGAACCGGTACCAGCGCGTCTCCTTGGTCAGGATCACGGATCGAAGGTCGGAATCGCTGAAGTGCCGGTTGCCCACGAAGTTGATCTTCTCGACCAGCGTCACGTCGCCTTCGTTGATCTCGAACACGAGGTCGACGCGGTTCTCCGGAAGCTCGATCACCTTGGGCTGGACGGTCGCCCCGAACCGCCCGCTGCGCCGGTAGAGCTCCAGGATCCGGTTGGCGTCGCGCTCCACCTTGGCGCGCGTGTACACGACGCGGGGGCGCGACTGGATCTCCTGGTTCAGCGCGTCATCCGAGAGGCGGCTGTTCCCTTCGAAGGCGATGCGATTGATGATCGGATTCTCGACCACGTGGACGACCAGGACGTCGCCTTCCATGTGCATGGTCACGTCGGCGAACAGGCCGGTGGCGAACAGGGCCTTGAGCGAGCGGTCCACCCGGCCGGCGTCGTATTCATCGCCGGCCTTGACCAGCATGTAGGAGAGGATGGTTCCGGGCTCGACCCGCTGGTTGCCTTCGACACGGATGTCGCGGATCACCGGCTGGGCCGGCTGCCCGACCGGGGCCGCGGGGGCCGGGGCGATCGGTGCGGCCGCCGGAGCGGCCGGCGACGTCGTCTGCGGCGCCGCTGCCGCGTCCGCCGCGGGCGGCACCTGCGCCAGGCCGGGCGTGGACAGAACGAGCAGGACAAGCAGGCAAAGCGCCCGCGTCACGGCTCCAACGGCTCGGTCCACTCCCCCCTCCCAATGGCACGCCGTCAGGTAACGAGTCCCTTGAGGAACTCAATCACCTTCAGATGCACCAGATCGTTCCACGTCGCGAACACCATCAGCCCCACGACGAGCGCAAGGCCGATGCGCAGCCCGTATTCCTGTGCCCGCGGCCCCAAAGGCTTACCACGTATAGCCTCAACCGCGTAGAAAACCAAATGCCCGCCGTCGAGCACCGGGATCGGAAAGATGTTGATCAAGCCGAGGTTGATCGAGAGGACCGCGAGGAACCAGGCCATCGACACCAGACCGTAGTGGGCGACCTCTCCCGACATCTGAGCGATACGGAGCGGGCCGCCGAGTTCGTCGGTGGTGCGCGTTCCGGCGAGCATCTGGCCCACGGCGTGCAGGGTGGCCCCAGAGAGCGAGACGGTCTCGGTCACGCCGCGCCAAACCGCCGTCACGGGATCGAGCTTCCGATATTGCCTGGCCCCGCCGCCGACGCCGAGGAAGCCGATCCGGTGGACGTTGCCGAAATTGTCCTTCTCCTCGTGCAGCCGCGGCGTCACGGTGAGCGACACGTCCGCGCCGTCGCGGACCACGACGAACGCGAGCGGCACGCCCGCGCTGTCGCGCACGATCCTCTGCAGGTCCTCGAAGCGCTCGATGCGTTCGCCGCCGACGCTCACGATCTTGTCCCCGGGCAGCATGCCGCCCGCCTCCGCCGCGCTTCCCGGCTGCACGGAGCCGACGTCGGGCGGCGTGAACGGCTGCCCTACGGTCGCGAACAGACCCGCCAGCACCACCATGGCGAACAGGAAATTGGCGATCGGCCCCGCCGACACGACGGCCGCGCGCTGACCCAGCTTCTTGTGATGGAAAGACACGGCTTGTTCGTCGAGGGTGAGCGGCCGCGGCCGTCCGGCCTCGTCGACGTCGCCCGATTCGCCGAACATCTTCACGTAGCCGCCGAACGGCAGCACGCTGATCTTCCAGCGCGTGTTGGCGGAATCCGTCCAACCGAACAGCTCCTTGCCGAAGCCGATCGAGAACACCTCGACCCGCACGCCGCAGCGTCGCGCGACCAGATAATGGCCGAGCTCGTGGACGAAGACGAGGATGGTGAGGATGACTAGGAAGGGGATGAGATAGTTCCAAACCCCGCTGAGCAACTCCATGAACGAGAATCCGTGGTGTCTGGGGTTGAAGGTCAGGCGGAGGCCGCGACCTGCTGTTCGGCGCTCCGCCGCGCGGCGGCGTCGGCGTCGAGAACGTCGGAGAGTGTCCCGATCGGCGCGTTGCGCACCGTCTCCAACGTCCTTTCGACAATTCGGGCGATGTCCAGGAACCCGATGCGCCGCGCCAGGAAGGCCGCTACCGCCACCTCGTTCGCGGCGTTCAGGATTGTAGGCGCGCCACCCCCGGTTTTCAAGGCTTCCCAGGCCAGCCGCAGGGCCGGGAACCGCACGAGATCGGGCGCCTCGAAGGTGAGCCGGCCCAGTTCCGCGAGGTCGAGCCGCTTGACCGGCGCGCCCATGCGGTTGGGCCATCCGAGCGCATAGGCGATGGGAGTCCGCATGTCGGGAGAGCCCATCTGCGCGAGCACCGAGCCGTCGACGTAGGCGACGCAGCTGTGAATGACGGACTGCGGGTGCACGAGCACCTCGATCCGCTCGGCCGGCATGGCGAACAGATGATGGGCCTCGATGATCTCGAGGCCCTTGTTCATCATGGTCGCCGAATCGACCGAGATCTTCGCCCCCATGTCCCAGTTGGGATGGGCCACGGCCTGTTCCGGCGTGACCGCCGCCATCTCGTCCATCGACAGCCCGCGGAATGGCCCGCCCGAGGCGGTGAGGATGATGCGCTCCACGCTGTCGGCGTGATCGAAGTCGAAGACCTGGAAAATGGCGCTGTGCTCGGAAGCCACCGGGATGAGCCGCGCCCCGCTTCGCACGACCTCGGCCGTGAGCAGCGAGCCCGCGCAGACCAGGGATTCCTTGTTGGCGAGCGCCACGATCGCGCCCCGGCGCGCCGCGGCAAGCGTCGATTCGAGGCCGGCCGCGCCGACGATCGCGGCCATCACCCATTCGGCCGGGCGGTCGGCCGCCTCGACCAGGGCCTCGGGGCCCGCCGCCGCCTCGATGCCGCTGCCCGACAGCGCGGCGCGAAGCTCCGCATAGCGGCCCTCGTCGGCGATCACCGCCAGCCGCGGCCGCAGCCGGCGCGCCTGCTCCGCCAGCAGCGCGACGTTGCTGCGGGCGGACATCGCCTCGACCACGAAGGCGCCCGGACGGCGCTCGATCAGGTCCACGGTGTTGCACCCGACCGATCCCGTCGAACCGAGGATGGTGACTCGGCGCGGCTTCACCGAGGCTTGCGGTTCGGCTGCCGTCAATGCCATGGCGAATCCGCGCCTCCGAATGCGCCCACGACGAGGGCGGCGAAGGGCGCCGCCAGGAGAAGGCTGTCCACACGGTCGAACAGGCCGCCGTGCCCCGGGATCAGCTGGCCCATGTCCTTGACGCCGAAGCGCCGCTTCACCGCCGATTCGAGGAGGTCCCCCGCCATCCCGGCCAGCGCCAGCGCGGCCGCCAGCCAGACGAGCCGAAACGAGACCGCGCCCAGGGCCGCGATGAAGGCCGTGAACGCGCAGGCGGCGGCCAACCCTCCGCCGACCCCGGCCCAGGTCTTCTTGGGGCTGATGCGCGGGGCGAGCCTGGGCCCGCCGACCGCCCGTCCGCACACATAGGCGCCGATGTCGCTCGCCCACACGACCCCGAACAGCCACAGCACCATGGCCTGCCCCGCGGCATCGTCGCCGCGCAGCCAGACGAGCGCCGTCGCCGGCACGCCGATGTAGAGCGCGCCGCTTGCGAGCCACAGGGCGTTGCGCTGGCGCGTGAGCCACGCCGCCCCTAGCACCACGGCCGCGCCGACGCCGACCAGGGCCAGCGCGCTCAGCACCGGAGCGCCCGCGGAAGCCAGCGCCGACGGCGCCACCGCCGGGAACAGGAGCCACGCCGCTCCGCCCAAGTGGCCGCGGCCGCACACGGTTCCCCACTCGAAGGCGAGCAGCCACGCGCCCGCGAGCACCAGCAGGGTGAAGTACGGCGGCCCGAAATAGGCGGCGCCCAACGTGGCCGGGGCCAGCACCGCCGTCGAGAGGACGCGGCGCAGGACCTCCGGCCAGTTGCTATCCCGCGCCGGTGGCGCCGTAGCGTCGTTCACGGCGGTGATAATCTCGGATGGCCTCTTCGAGGTTCTGGTTTGGGAAATCCGGGCACAGCCTGTCGGTGAACACGAGCTCCGAATAGGCCGACTGCCACAGAAGGAAGTTGCTGAGACGCTCTTCGCCGCTGGTGCGGATGATGAGGTCGGGATCGGGAATGCCGGCGGTCGCGAGATGGGAGGCGAACAGCTCCTGGTCGATCTGCTCCTCCTCGAGCCGGCCCGCGACCACCTCCCGGCAGATCCGGCGCGCCGCCTCGACGATCTCCGCGCGGGAGCCGTAGCTCAGCGCCACGGTGAGCACGAGCGCCGTGTTGCTCCGCGTCTGCTCCTCCGCATTCTCGATCAGGGCCACGATGTCGCGCGCGAGTCGCGAGCGCTCGCCGATCACGTGCAGCCGGACGCCGTTCTTGTGCAGGTCCGCGATCTCGCTGCGCAGATAGAGCCGCAGCAGGCCCATGAGGTCGCCCACCTCGCTCGCCGGCCGCTTCCAGTTCTCCGACGAGAATCCGAACAGCGTCAGATACGAGACACCCAGCTCGCGGGCGCCCCGGATGACCTCCCGCGTCGCCTCGGCGCCCCGCTTGTGCCCGGCCGCGCGCGGCAGCCCGCGGGCGCGCGCCCAGCGGCCGTTGCCGTCCATGATGATGGCGACATGGTGCGGCGGCGTCGCCGTGTCGGCGGTCAGAGGCGCCGGACGCGCGGATTCATACTTGTTTGATTTCATGTTCCTTCGTGGCCAGCATTGCGTCGATCTTCTTGATGTGCTCGTCGGTCAGCTTCTGAATCCTGTCGCTCCATTCACGATGCTGGTCCTGCGAGATCTCGTGGTCGCGCTCCATGCGCTTCAGCCGGTCCATGGCGTCGCGGCGCACGTTGCGGACCGAAACCCGCGCCTGCTCCGCGTATTTCCCGGCGATCTTCGTGATCTCCGCCCGCCGCTCCTCGCTCAGATCCGGGATCGGCACGCGCACGAGCTGGCCGTCGCTTCCCGGGTTGAGGCCGAGCCCGGAATCGCGGATCGCCGTCTCCACGGCCTTCACCAAGGACTTGTCCCAGACCTGGACGGTGATCATGCGCGGCTCGGGCACGTTGACGTTGCCGACCTGGTTTAGGGGAACGCGCGAGCCATAGGCCTCGACTTGGACCGGCTCGAGAAGGCTGGCCGAGGCGCGGCCCGTGCGCAGCCCGGCGAATTCCTTGCGCAGGACCTCGATCGCCCCGTCCATGCGCCGCTCCGTGTCCTTGAACTGAGCTTCGGCCACGGTCAGACCTCCTCCGCGATCAGCGTGTATCGCCCGGCGCCCCTCACGGCCTCCGCGAACGCGCCGGGATTGTGAATCGAAAAGACCAGGATGGGAATCGCGTTCTCCCGCGCGAGCGAGATCGCCGAGGCGTCCATGACCTTCAGGTCCTTGGACAAGACGTCGAGGTAGGAGAGTCGGTCGAAGCGCCGTGCGTTCGCCGTGGTGGCCGGGTCGGCGGAATAGACGCCGTCGACCTTGGTCCCCTTGAGCAGCGCCTCGCAGCCCATCTCCGACGCCCGCAGCGCGGCGGCCGTGTCGGTGGTGAAGAAGGGATTGCCCGTGCCGGCGGCGAAGATCACGACCCGGCCCTTCTCGAGGTGCCGCAGGGCCCGGCGCCGGATGTAGGGCTCGCACACCGCGGCCATGGGGATGGCCGACAGGACCCGGGTCGGCACGCCCAGTTTCTCGAGCGCGCTCTGCATGGACAGCGAATTGATGACGGTGGCGAGCATGCCCATGTAATCGGCCGTCGCCCGCTCCAGCCCGGCCGCGGCCCCGGCCAGCCCCCGGAAGATGTTGCCGCCGCCGATCACCAGGGCGACCTCGATCCCCATCTTGTGGACCGCCGCCACGTCGGCCGCGATGCGGGGAACCGCCGCCGGGTCGAGCCCGAACTCCCGCGATCCCATCAGGGCCTCGCCCGACACCTTGAGCAGCACCCGCCGGTACTTCGCGGCGGTCCGAGGCGCGCGCTTGCCCGCCTCGGGGCGGGCCTCTACGACTCTTGCGGGAGACTTCTTCGGCGTGGCCATGATCGCTCGAACAGTGGGGCCCCTCGGGGCCGGGATCATACACGATTTCTGGCGGCCGTGCCCCGGGCTCGGGCTCCAAAACCCCGCGGCGCCGGCCCCCGGGCCCGCGGCGGCCCCGCCTATCTGGCGAGCTGGCCCGCCACCTCGGCGGCGAAGTCCTTTTCCTCGCGCTCGACCCCCTCGCCCAGCCCGAAGCGGAGGAAGCCGGCCACCTTCACCGGGGCGCCGGCATCCTTGGCCGCCGCCTCGATCACCTTGGAGACCTTGGATTCGCCGTCGACGACGAAGATCTGTTCCAGCAGCACGGAGTCCTCGTAGAACTTCCGCAGGCGGCCCTCGACCATTTTCGCGATGATGTCCTCGGACTTGCCGCTGGCGCGCGCCTGGTCGGCCAGGATGTCCCGCTCGCGCTCCAGCAGCGAAGGGTCCACGCCGGCCCGGTCCACGGCCACCGGATGCGCGGCCGCCACGTGCATCGCGAGCTGCTTGCCCACCGCCTCGAGCTTGCCCTTGTCCCCGGTCGATTCGAGCCCCACCAGGACGGCGATCTTGCCCAGCCCCGGGGCCACGGCGTTGTGCACGTAGCCGGCGACGACGCCGTCCGTGACCGTGACCGTGCCGGCCCGGCGGAGCGCCATGTTCTCGCCGATGGTGGCGATCAGATGGGTGAGCTCGCCCTCGACGGTGCGGCCCGTGCCCGGGTAGGGCGCGGCCAGGATCTTGGCCGCGTCGCCGCCTAGGGCGAGCGCGATGGAGGCGATCTCGGCCACGAACTTCTGGAAGGTCTCGTTGCGGGCGACGAAATCCGTCTCGGAATTGACCTCGACGACCGCGCCGCTCGTGCCCCGGATCGCGATCCCGACGAGGCCCTCGGCCGTCACGCGTCCGGCCTTCTTGGCCGCCGCCGACAGGCCCTTCTTGCGCAGCCAATCGACCGCCGCCTCGAGGTCGCCGCCGGTCTCTCCCAGCGCCTTCTTGCAATCCATCATCCCCGCGCCCGTCTTCTCGCGGAGCTCCTTGACGAGCGCTGCCGTGATCTCGGCCATACCTAATCCTTCTACTTAGCTCTAGCCCTCAACAAGCTGGAATACCGGCAATCTCCTGGACGCCTCGTGCGATCCACGGACGCCGGAGCGGCTCGTCACTCCTTGGCGGTTTCCGTCGCCGTCTCCTTGGCCGTCTCCTTGGCCGTCTCCTTGGCCGTCTCCTTGGCCGTCTCCTTGGCCGCCGCGGCCTGTCCGCGGCCGCCGGTGGCAGGCTTGCCCTCCCGGCGCGGGGTGCGAGCGCGCGATCTGGGCGGACGCGTCCGGGCCGGCGCCTTGGCGGCGGCGGCCTTGCCGCCGTCTTCCTCCTTGGCCTGCTTGGCCTCGCCCTCGGCGGCGCCCTCCTCGGCCGCGCCTTCCGCCGCCTCCCCGGCCTCGGCGGGGGCTTCCGCGCCTTCCGGGGCGGGCAGCGCCTCGGCCGGCCCTTCGGCCGCGGCGCCGACGTCCACGCCGGCATGAATCATCTCCTGCTGCAGTCCGTCGAGGACCGCATCGGAGAAGAGCTGGCAGTAGAGGTCGATGGCGCGCATGGCGTCGTCGTTGCCGGGCACCGGAAAGGCGATGCCGGTCGGGTCGGAGTTGCTGTCGAGGACGGCGATGACGGGGATGCCCAGCTTCGTCGCCTCCTTGATGGCGATGGACTCCTTGAGGGTGTCGATGACGAGCAGCATGTCGGGCAGGCCGCCCATCTCCTTGATGCCGCCGAGCGCCCGCTCGAGCTTGTCGCGCTCGCGGGTCAGATCCAGGATCTCCTTCTTGGTGAGGCCCAGATTCTCGTCCGCCAGCCGCTCCTCCATCTCGCGCAGCCGGTGGATCGACTTCGAGATCGTCTGCCAGTTGGTGAGCATGCCGCCGAGCCAGCGGTGATTGACGTAATACTGGCCGCACCGCTTGGCGGCCTCGGCGATGGGATTGGTTGCCTGCCGCTTGGTGCCGACGAACAGCACCCGGCCGCCGCCGGCGGCGACGTCGCGCGCGGCCTCCAGGGCCCGGTACAGCATGGGCACGGTCTGCTGAAGGTCGACGATGTGAATCCCGTTGCGGACCCCGAACAGGTACGGGGCCATCTTGGGATTCCAACGGCGGGTGTGATGCCCGAAGTGGACGCCAGCCTCCAGGAGTTCGGCCTGGAGGGAATCTCGCCGCCGCTGGCGCGCTTCGTCGGCGGCGCCCTCGGCTTGCGACGTGGTTTCGCGGCCGTGTCCCTGTACGTGCTCCTCGGCGTCGTCGGGCTGCCATTCTTCGCCGAGGGCAAGGGGGGTCTGGCGGTCATCTGGGGTGCCAGCGGCGGCTACCTCGTGGGGTTCGTCGCTGCCGGCGCGGTCGCCGTAGGGCTTCGGCATGAAGCTGGCAAAACCGCCGTATTTGCGCGCAATTTCCGTGGCCATCATGCGCAAGACGACGTAATTGTCCGCCATTTCCAGCGCCGGGAAGAATTTGAAGTCGATCTCGAACTGGCCGATA
>OFHG01000790.1_pt1 | contig 11984 bp, 12 predicted proteins | sample 1521931 | NCBI WGS metagenome assembly OFHG01 (sample SAMEA2468438, study PRJEB22500) | soil metagenome | biome: Glassland; feature: Farmland; material: Clay | place: Australia | collected 2013-01-31 | depth 0.55 m
CGGATGAGTGACCAGCCGTTCGTTCCCGCCGACTTCGCGGTGCCGGATGGGTTCTCAGCTGAAGACTTCCGGCTCGAGCCGCTCGGGCCGCAGCACAACGCCGCCGACTATGCCGCCTGGACCACCAGCATCGAGCACATCCGGTCGACGCCAGGATTCCCCGATGGCCGCTGGCCGCACGAGATGTCCCGGGACGACAACCTTCGCGACCTCCAGCGCCACGCCCAGGACTTCGCCGAGCGCCGGGGGTTCACCTACACCGTGCTCAGCACGGCCACGGGCGACGGGATCGGCGTATCGTCGGCATAAAGCCGGTATTTGCCCATCAGCATGGTGTCGGCCATGCCGCTGGAGGCCATGGTGTAGCCGCTCTGTCCCGTGGCCGCCTGCATCATGCTGGAAAAGCGCATGGGCATGCGTTTGTCCGCGTGCATCAGCATGAGCCCGCCGAAGAAGCGGTCGGAGAAGCTGTAGCCTAGCGACAGGTTTTCCATGGTCATGTCCATGCTCTCGGGCACGGCCATATACTTGCCGGTGGGCTTGCCCATCATCACCGGCATGCCCAGCAGGGAGGCGCCGTCGACATCATGGGTGCCGCTGCCCAGTCCCTGCATGTGCATGAATTCCGGCTGCAGCTTGAGCCGGAATTCATAGGTTTCCGGAATGCCGCCGCCCGGGATGTTCATCGGCATATTGCCGCCGCACTTGCCGCAGCACAGCCCGATATAGGCGTAGGCACCCGCCGGCAGCACGAGGCAGGCCGTCGCGGCGAGCGCGAGGTTTCTCAGCGTCTTTGTCATGACCCCTCCACATCGTCTGTGGCGGCATCCTGGAAGCGGCACCGAGGCGCCGGCAATGCGGCAAATGGTCGCAATGGGGGTCGCGCCGGGGGTCGCACCTGGCCTGCCGCATTCCCCGCATGCAGGGTGTCCCTTGCGTTTGGGCGGGTGCGGGCGGCGCGGCGCGACAAATTGTCGCATCCGCATCTCCGGCGTATGCTGCAATACTTGCGTGTCCAGACATGTGGAGGAGCAGCCATGACCGATGACGGCCAGCCAGGCCGAATTGCCGATGCGCCGGTGCTGTCGCGCAACCTGAAGCGCCTGCTACAGGTGCGTAGCGCCCTGATCCTGTGCCAGGCGGCGCTGGTGGCGTTCTCGCTGGTGGTGCCGGGGCTGCGCCTGCATATCTGGCCGATGCTCGCCGTCATCGCCGCCTATGCCGCCGTCAGCTTCGCCTCGTTCATGGGCTATCGTCACCGCGGCATTTCCGAGCCGGCGTATTTCGGCCAGCTGATGCTGGACGTGGCCTTCCTGACGCTGCTGCTCTACCTGTCCGGCGGCTATACCAATCCCTTCATCTCCCTTTACCTGTTGCTGCTGTTCATCGCCAGTTCGACGCTGCCGGGGCGCTATGCCTGGTCGATGGCGGGGCTGGTGCTGGGCTGCTACTCGATGCTCGTGTTCTATTACCGGCCGCTGTTCGTGATGCCGGGCGGGCATGCCGATACGGGCTTCCACCTGCACCTGGTCGGCATGTGGCTGAGCTTCGTGTTCAGCGTGGCCCTGATCGTGTTCTTCATCATGCGCATGTCCGATGCCCTGCGCGAGCGTGAGCGGCGGCTGGCCGACCTGCGCGAGCAGGCGGCGCGCGACGAGCTGGGGGGGTCGCTGGGGGCGCTGGCGGCAGGCGCCGCGCACGAGCTGGGCACGCCGCTGGCGACGATGGCGGTGGTGGCCGGCGAGCTTGCGGACGATATGAGCGGCGATGGGACGGCGGCCGAGCGGGTGGAGATCATCCGCGGCCAGATCCGTCGCTGCCGGCAGATATTGTCGCAGATCTCGGCCAGTGCCGGGCAGGCGCGCGCCGAGCAGGGGCGGGGCCTGGCCGTCGACGCCTATATCGGCGAGGTGGTGGCGCAGTGGCGCTCCATACGGCCTGAGGCCACGGTGGCCGTCGACGTGCAGGCCGGCCGGCCGCCGGTGCTGCTGGCCGACGTGACGCTGACCCAGGCCATCATCAACCTGCTGAACAACGCCGCCGACGCCTCGCCCATGCCCATCGACCTGTGCTGCCGCTGGCAGCCGGGGCAGATCGAGATCGCGGTCTGCGACGCCGGCCAGGGCCTGCCGCCGGAGTTGGGGGCGCAGGTCGGTTCCCCGTTCGTGTCGACGAAGAGCGGCGGCCGCGGCCTCGGCCTGTTCCTGAGCCGCGCCGCCGTCGAACGCCTGGGCGGAAGCCTGACGCTGGAGGGCCGCCAGCCGCACGGCGTCTGTGCACGCCTGACGCTGCCGGCCGCGGAGCTGCCGGCATGAACGCCAGCCTGCTGCTCGTCGACGACGATGCCGTCTTCTGCCAGGTGCTGGCCGCAGCCCTCACCCGCCGCGGCTTTGCCGTCACCGTCGCCCACAGCGTCGACGAGGCTGTGGGGCTGCTCGGCGACGTGGCGCCGGCCTATGCCATCGTCGACCTGAGCATGCCCGGCGCCTCGGGGCTGATGCTGGTGCACCGGCTGCGCCGGATGGACGCGGCGATGCGCATCCTGGTGCTCACCGGCTATGCCAGCGTCGCCACGGCGGTGGAGGCGATCAAGCTCGGCGCCACGCATTACCTGGCCAAGCCGGCCGACGCCGACGAGATCGTCGCCGCCCTGCACCAGGGCGATGGCGATGTACACACCCCCATCCCCGACAGCCCGATCTCGGTGCGCCGCCTGGAATGGGAGCATATCCAGCGCGTGCTCGGCGAATGCGACGGCAATGTATCGGCGGCGGCCCGGCAGCTCGGCATGCACCGGCGCACGCTGCAGCGCAAGCTGGCCAAGCGGCCGGTGAGGCGTTAGGAAGGCAACGCAGGGGAGGACGCCCATGGTCAGCGGATCGTTGCGTGATGCGTCCGGTCGCCTGAGTCGCAGGCTGTACGCACTCTATGGCATGCTCGGCGTCGCCAATCTGTTGGCTTGGGGATGGGCGTTGCTGGATTTCCACAACCATCCCCTGCTGCTCGGCACGGCCCTGCTGGCCTATACCTTCGGCCTGCGTCATGCGGTCGATGCCGACCACATCGCCGCCATCGACAACGTGACCCGCAAGATGATGCAGGAAGGCGAGCGGCCGATGGCGGTCGGGTTCTTTTTCTCCCTCGGCCATTCCACCGTCGTGGTGGCCCTGTCGTTGTTCATCGCGGCCGCCGCTGATTCCCTGAAGCATCGATTCGGCGCCTTGGGGGATGTGGGTGGGATGCTCGGTACCGGCGTCTCGGCGTTTTTTCTGTTTGCCGTCGCCGCCATCAATGTGGTCGTACTGATCGCCATCACCAGGACCTTTCTCCGCGTCAAGGCGGGCGGACGTTACGTGGAGGAGGATTGTGCCCTGCTGCTGGCCGGCCGTGGCATGTTCAGCCGCTGGTTGGGGCGGCTGTTCCGCCTGATCGGTCGCAGTTGGCACATGTATCCGCTCGGACTGCTGTTCGGCCTGGGATTCGACACCGCCAGCGAGGTAGGGCTGCTCGGCATCTCCGCCATCCAGGGTGCGCACCGGCTCTCGCCGTGGTCGATCATGGTTTTCCCGGCCTTGTTCACCGCCGGCATGACCCTGGTCGACACGCTGGATGGCACGCTGATGCTCGTCGCCTACGATTGGGCCTTCGTCAAGCCGATCCGCAAGCTCTACTACAATATGACCGTTACCTTCGTCTCCGTGCTGGTTGCCGTGCTGATCGGCGGCATCGAGGTATTCGGCCTGCTGGTCGACAGGCTGGACCTCCAGGGGCCGTTCTGGGGTGCCGTGGCGACGCTCGATGACCATTTCGGTATGGTCGGCTTTGCCATCATCGGCCTGTTCGTGGCGAGTTGGGTGATCTCGCTGGCCATCTATCGGATCGGGCGTTATGACGAGATCGATGTGACGACTTGAGTCTTTCCCGGCTTCCTGTGATCGCGACAATTTGCCGCATTGCCAATCCGCGGCCCGATCCCATCATGCCGGCACCCACAATGCTGGGAGAGGAGGCATTCGATGATCAATGGACGCAAGATGAGTAGGGCCCTGGCCCTGGCGGTCGCGGCATGGCTGGCCCTGATGCCGGTCCGGGCGATGGCGTGTGCATGCGGCTGCGGCATGTTCTCGGTGGGCATGCCGGGCCTGGGGTTGCCGACGGCATCCGGCATGGCGATCAACCTGCAGACGACGTTTCTCGACCAGGACCAGGCCATGCAGGGCAGCTCCAAGATCCCGCTGTCCCAGAGTCCCGACAAGCGCATCAACACGATCTTCTACAACCTGAACGTGCAGTACCAGATCAACCGCTCCTGGGGCATCATGGCCATGGTGCCGTACTGGCAGCGCAGCTTCGACACCGATGCCAATTTCGGCGCCGCGCCGGCACAGATCACCAACAGCAAGGTCGACACGCTGTCGGACATACGCATCGAGGGCGTCTACAGCGGCTTCTCCGACGACATGTCGACGGGGCTGATCTTCGGCCTGAAGCTACCGACCGGCACCCATACGGCGAACGGCTTCGATCGGGACACGCAGCCGGGCTCAGGGACCACCGACGTGCTGCTCGGCGGCTACCAGTGGGGCAGCCTGGCGCCGAACTGGAGCTGGTTCGCCCAGGGCATCTACCGCAGCGCCGTCGATTCGAGCGACGGCTACCGGCCGGGCAACAGCCTGCAGGTGGTGGGGGGCGTCCATTACGACGGTTTCCGCTTCAAGGATCACTTCGCGCCGATGCTGCAGGTCAATTACACGGACCGCCTGTCGGATTCCGGCATCAACGCCAGCCCGGCGAACTCCGGCCTGAGCTCGGTGTTCGTGACCCCCGGCGTCGTGCTCGACCTGGGCCGCCACTGGATGGCCAATGCCAACCTGTACCTGCCTGTCTATCAGCACGTCACCGGCATCCAGCTGGTGCCGAGGCAGGTGTTCAGTTTCGGCTTCACCTATAATATGTGAGGCCTACGGATAAGAGACCATCGCAGGAGGGGGCGCATGAGGTTCGCGACATGGTTGCTCATCGCATGCATGGGGCTGGCGCTGGCGCCGGCCCCTGCCCATGCCTGGACGCTGCAGGACATGGCCGGCAAGACCCTGAACCAGGCGGACTTCCATGGGCGCTGGGTGCTGGTGAATTTCTGGGCCCCCTGGTGCCAGCCCTGTAAGCAGGAGATCCCCGAACTGGTCCGCCTTGAGCATGATGCCCCCTATGGGCTTTCCGTCATCGGCATCGCCGTCAGTTACCGCAACCCGCAGTCCGTCATCGATTTCGTGCGCCGGCAACACATGGATTATCCGGTCGTGCTCGGCAGCGCCGACATGGCCGCCGGGTTCGGCGGCATCAGGGGCCTGCCGACCAGCTTCCTGTACGGGCCGGACGGACACATGGTCCACCGCTTCGAGGGCCCGCAGACCGAGGCTTCGGTCGAGCAGGTCATGGTGCAATCCCCGCATTGAGCTTTCCGCCCGAAACCTTCCGCTTCCTGGCCGAGCTCGCCGCGAACAACCGCCGCGACTGGTTCGCCGGGCATCGCGCACGCTACGAGGCTGCCGTGCGGATGCCGGCGCTGGCCTATATCGACGCCATGGCCCCGTACCTGGCGGCCATCTCGCCGCATGTGCCGGCCGTGGCCGGCAAGCGGGGCGGCTCGCTGATGCGCGTGCATCGCGACACGCGTTTCTCGCGCGACAAGACCCCTTACAAGGCGCATATCGGCATGCATTTCCGCCATGCCATGGGGCGCGATATCCATGCCCCCGGCTTCTATGTGCACCTGGCCCCGGATGAGGCCTTCGTTGCCGCCGGCATCTGGCATCCGGATGCGGCGGCGCTGGCGGCCATGCGCACCGCCATCGTCCGCCATCCGCGGCGCTGGCGAACGGCGCGCCACGATGGCGGTTTCGTGCGCAGCTTCACCTTGGGTGGGGAGAGCCTGAAGCGCATGCCGCGCGGCTATGCCCCGTCGCACCCCTTCGCCGCCGATCTGCGGCGCAAGGATTACATCGGCATCTGCCCGCTGCTGCCCCAATCCGCCGCCGAGGCCGATTTCACCGCCTTCACGGCGGCGCGCTTCGCCGACGCCGTGCCATGGATGCGCTTTTTATGCCGGGCGCTGGGCCTGCCCTTTTAAGGGCCTGGCAGCGCTCCAGGCCCTAGGCCGCCCGCCGGCGCCGCGGGCGCGTCGGCTTGTGCTTCGGCGTCATGGCCTCGAGGTGGCGGTAAATCTCCTCGGCCAGGTTGATGCCGCACGCGCCCAGCCCCTGGTTGCCGAACAGCAGGTTGAATTCGAATACGTAGGCATGATCGTCGACCCAGGCGATGTCGAAGCCGGCATGGTCGATGCCCAGATCCGTCGCCAGTCGTTCGGCCAGGGCCAGGGCCGCCGGCGGCACGGGATCGAAGGTGATGACGCCGCCGCGCGCCACATTCGTATGGAAGCCCCATGCCGGACGCTGGCGCCAGTAGGCAGCCACCGCCCGGCGGCCGATGACGACGATGCGCAGGTCTCGCTCGATGGGCAACAGCTCCTGCGCGTACAGCACGGCGTTGTCCGTGACGTGGCGGCGCCAGTCGCCGGCATCCTCGATCAGGTGCACGCCGCGGCCCATGGAATGGCGAATCTCCTTGGCCACGAACGGGAAGGGAAGGCTTGCGAGGATGGCCTCGCTGCCGGCGGCGTCGGCAGCCTCGATGCGCGTATGCGGCACATGTGCGGGGCAGGCGGCCCAGAAGGCGCGCGTCATCTGCACCTTGTCGGCGCCGAGGTGGTAGCCGGCCGGGCTCGGGAAGATGCGGCTGCCAAAGGCATAGAGCAGCGTGTTCAGCTGCCAGGTCTCCGGGAACAGCACCCAGTCCGCCGCCTCGATCAGCGCCCGCTTCTCGTACATCTCCGTCGGCTTGATATAGGTGACCCCCGGCATGCCGAGGCTTCGGAACAGATTGAAGGAAACGAGCCGCATGCCGACACCACCCGACCAGGATGAAAACAGCGCATCGTCCGCCGTCGACGCGCCCGGCGCAAGGGGCGACGGTAGCCTTGCGTAGGCGGCTGTTATACGCTGAGGGCGCAGTGCCATGACTGCGAGGAGCTGAAGGCATGGAGCAGGGGAAGGATGCGAACCGCCGGGCGTACGACCGCTTTGCCCTGGACCTGAAGGTCCGGGTCTGCGCCCCCGGCGGCGATGGCCGGCAGATGCTGGAGGATTCGGTGCTGCGCGACGTCTCCGGCGGCGGCGCCTCGTTCGCAAGCCGGGATCCCGGGCGCTACCATATCGGCCAGCGCCTGCGGCTGGTGATCATGCTGCCCGGCACCGACAGGATCGATGCGCGCCTGGAGGGCTTCGCCACCGTCGTCCACGTCGACAGGCCCGGGGCCGACGACGCCGCGCTGATCGGCGTGTCCATGGACGACATGCTGGATTTCCGCCGCAGCGCCATCCCGCCGGAGGGTGAGGGGGACGGCATATGATGCCGCAGGGCCGCGGTACGGGCATTCAGCAGATCGTCTACTGGGCCTTCAGCCTGATCGGCATGGTGCCGTACATCCTCGTCGTCTACATCGTGGCGATCATGCATATCCCGGTGACGCAGGAGATGCTGGTGGTGGCGCTGGCCATCTTCACCTGCCACCTGGTCGGTCTGGTGCTGCTCAGGCGCAACGGCGACAAGCTCGTCGAGCTCGTGGCCAAGGTGCACAAGGCCATGGCCGCGAAGACACCGGAAACGATCACCATCCGCGGGCGCAAGCCCAGGGAGCTGGCCGGGCTGGAACTCGCCTTCAACACCATGGTCGAGGAGAGCGAGACGCTGCGCCGCAACTTCCGCGAGATGACGACGAAGATGATGCTCTACGCCAAGGACATCGAGGGCTACCAGGAGCGGCTGCAGGACGAGGCGATCCTGCGCGCGCGCATGAGCCGCTATGTGCCGCAGAACGCCATCGACCAGCTCCTGAAGGCGGAGGGAGACCTGCCGGCGCAACACCATGTGCAGGAGGTGACGATATTGTTCGCCGACATCCGCTCCTTCACGGCGCTGTCCGAGAACATGAGTCCGGAGGAGGTCATCGCCATGCTCAACGAGTACTTCGACGGCATGGTCGAGATCGTCTTCCGTCACCAGGGCGTGCTGGACAAATTCGTCGGCGACGAGCTGATGGCGGTGTTCGGCCTGCTCGGCCAGACCGAGCGCGGCCCCGAGAATGCCATCGCCGCCGCCCGGGAGATGCAGGCGCATTTGCGACAGCTGATGGCCGAGCGGCAGATGCTGGGCAAGCCGGTGTTCGGCGTCGGCATCGGCATCAACTCCGGGCCCGTCGTCGTCGGCAACGTCGGCTCGCAGAACCGCATGGATTACACGGTCATCGGCGACGCCGTCAATGTGGCCGCACGCCTGGAGCAGATGGCCGAGGCCGGCATGGTGCTGATCGGTGAGGCCACGCGCCGCCAGCTTCCCCCGCAGCTGCGCGTCGTCGAGCGGGGGCAGGTCAAGGTGCGCAACCGCGCCGACCCGGTCCAGTGCTACGCCCTGGCCGGGCCCGGGTGAGCGAGGCGGCGCCCTCCGGTTCCGCGGCCCTGTACCGGGCGCTGATGGATCATGCCAATGATGCCATCATCATGGGGGATGTGGCGCGGCACACCGTCATCGACGCCAATCCCCGCGCCTGCGCGCTGCTGGGCTATACCAAGGGCGAGCTTATCGGCATGCCGGTGATGGACATGCACCCCCCCGAGCTGCGCGCGCGCTATGCGATGCTGTTCGATGCGCATGCGGCGGGTGCTGCCTCGCAGCCGGCGGATCTGATCATGCGCCACCGCGACGGCAGCGACATCCCCGTCTCCGTCAGCATCACCGTCGTCGACATGGCGGGGCGGCGCGTCATCCAGGGCATCTTCCGCGACGTCCGCGAGCACCGGGCCAGCGAGGCGAATATGCGCTCGATCGCCCAGGGGCTGCCGGTGCCGGCCGCCATCCTCGGCGAGGGCCGGCGCGTGCTGTATGCCAATGCCAAGGCCGAGGCGCTGATGGACGTCGCCGTCGGCGAGCCCTGCGCCGGCTGGCCGGAGGACGGCAGGCAGATGGACGGCCGGGAGCTCAGGCTGCGGCGGCTGGACGGCAGCGACTTCTGGGCGGCGGTGTCCGCCCAGCCTGTGCGCTACGACGGCGAGCAGGCCCTGCTGGCCGTGTTCTTCGACATCGATGCGCGCAAGCGCTCCGAGGCGCTGCTGCGCCAGGAGGCGGCATTCCGGCAGACGCTGATCGAGTCGGCGGCCGAGGGCATCTGCACCTGGCGGCGCATCGAGCACTTCCCGTACGTGCAGTTCTCGGTCTGGAACCAGCGCATGCGCGAGATCACCGGCTACACCATGCGCCAGATCAACGCCCTGGGCTGGGCCCAGACGCTGTACCCCACCCCCGAGCGGCAACAGGGCGCGCATCGGCGCATGGACGCGGCGGCGGCCGGTGGCCGGCTGCACAACCTGGAGACCGAGATCGTCACCAAGGCCGGCAAGGCCCGCTCACTGCGCATCTCCTCGGTGCCGGTGGCCATGGACGGCGAGGGCACCTGGGTGCTGGCGATCATGGAGGACGTCACCGAGCAGCGCGAGCTCGAGGCCAACCTCAGGCAGGTGCAGAAGATCGAGGCGCTGGGCACGCTGGTCGGCGGCATCGCCCACGACTTCAACAACATCCTCACCGGCATGCTCGGCAACATCTACCTGGCGCTCAGCGATGCCGAGGCCCAGCCGGGGCTGGTGGAGAAGCTTCAGGTGGCCGAGGCGCTCGGCTTCCGCGCCGCCGACCTGATCTCCCAATTGTTGACCTTCGCGCGCAAGGGACGGATCAATATGCAGGCGCTGGAGCTGGCCGGCTACCTGCGCGGGATGTTCGGCAAGGGCCTGCTGTCGCTGCCGGAGAACATCGGCCTCACCACCGAGTTCTGCGAGGAGGAGCTGCCGGTGCGCGGCGATGCCACGCAGATCCAGCAGGTGCTGATGAACCTGATCAGCAATGCCCGCGGCGCCCTGCACGGGCGCCGGGAGCCGGTGGTGACGGTACGCCTGGAGCGCTTCGTGCCGGATGCGCATTTCAGGCGCGCGCACGGCGGCAAGATCGCCGCCGCCTATGCCCGCATCACTGTGGCCGACAACGGCCAGGGCATCGCCCCGGAGAACATCGAGCGCATCTTCGAGCCCTTCTTCACGACCAAGGACGTCGGCGAGGGCACGGGCCTGGGCCTGGCCATGGTCTACAGCATCGTGCAGGGCCACGGCGGCTTGGTCGAGGTCGACAGCCGCCAGGGCGAGGGCACGTGCTTCCATCTCTATCTGCCGCTGACCGGGGACGAGGCGCGCGTGCCGGCAGCCGCCACGGGTCGGGTGCCGGAGGGGCATGGGGAACTGATCCTGCTGGCCGACGACGAGCCGGATGTGCGCCACTCCGTGGCCGAGGTCATCGGCCGGCTGGGCTACCGCGTGCTGGTGGCCGGCGACGGCGAGCAGGCCTGGGCGCTGTTCCGGGCACACCGCGCCGACATCGCCCTGGCCATCCTCGACGTCGTCATGCCCGGGCTCAGCGGCGTCGAGGCCGCTGAGCGCATGCGCGGGCTGAACCCCGGGCTGCCGATCATCCTCGCCACCGGCTACGACGCCGGCGACGAACTGGCGCATGCCAAGGTGTCGCGCGTGCTGTCCAAGCCGTTCCACGTCGACGTATTGGCGCGCGATATCCGCAAGGCGTTGGAGGAGTCCTAGGCCCTGGGGCGCCTGCCGCTGCCGACCTTAGCTCATCGCCTCGTATACGCGCTTGACGGCGGCGAAGTCCAGGTCTTCCGGCCCGTGCGCATAGAGCCCGGCCACCGTTTGCCCCAGCGGCAGTGGGGCGCCGGCATCCTGTGCGGCCTGGGTGATGAAGCCCAGGTCCTTGGCCATGTGCCGTAGCGGGAACTGTACGGGGTAGGCGTGGTTCACGAGCATGTCGCGCTTCATGGCGAACAGGCCGCAGCCCAGGGGGCCGGCCAGCATGGTGTCCAGCAGCAGGCCGGTATCCAGGCCGCTCTTCTCGCCCAGGTTCACCGCCTCCGCCAGCCCCGTCATCATGGTGGCGAGCAGCAGGTTCACGGCCATCTTCATCGCCGAGCCGGTGCCGATGCGCCCGCAGCGCACCACCGCCTTGCCCATGGCCAGCAGCACGGGTTCGGCGGCATCGATGGCCGCCGGCTCCCCGCCGGCCAGCACCAGCAGCGTGCCCGCCTCGGCCGGCGCCTTCGAGCCGGACACCGGCGCGTCGATCAGCGTTACCCCGTGGCCTGCCAGGCGCTTCCCGAGCTCCACCGCATAGGCCGGCGGCACCGTGCCCATATTGATGATGCACCTGCCGGCCAGGTCCGCCGCAAGCAGGCCGCCCTCGCCGGCGAGCACGGCGTCGATGGCGGCCGGCCCCGTCAGCATCAGCACGATGGTGTCCGAGGCTCCGGCAAGCGCGGCGGGGGATGGCGCCGCCGTGGCCCCGGCCGCGAGCAGCGGCGCCGCCTTGCCCGGGCTGCGGTTGTAGACGCCCAGTGCATGGCCTGCCCGCATCAGGTTCGCCGCCATCGGCGCCCCCATGATGCCCAGGCCGATGAATCCGATGTTCTCGCCCATATGTGCCTCCCTGGCCGCCCTGGCGGCCGGGTCCGCCCACGCCGCCGCTTACGATGTGCTAACCTCGATACCATGCAGGCGCAAGGCCATGGCTTCATATTGACCAGCGACGAGATCGTCGAGGGTGGGCGCGTGCCCACGGCACAGCTGCATGCGGGCTGCGGCGGGGCTGCGGTGATGCGGTCGCCGGGCCGGGGGCATGGGCCGGCCGGCGCCCAGGGCGTCGCGCTTGGGCAGGCAGGCCGGGCCGACATCAGGCCAGGGGGGTGGGGGGAACCGACGGATCGCCGGCGCTCCAACGGGGGGGACGGAGTGCCGGCGGCGGAGGAGGCGGCGGGAGAA
>OFHG01000791.1_pt1 | contig 11982 bp, 12 predicted proteins | sample 1521931 | NCBI WGS metagenome assembly OFHG01 (sample SAMEA2468438, study PRJEB22500) | soil metagenome | biome: Glassland; feature: Farmland; material: Clay | place: Australia | collected 2013-01-31 | depth 0.55 m
CCGATTCCCTCCGCAAACAGACACCAAATCAGGAAAGCCCGGCTTTGCTTCGTGCTTTGGCGTTTTACCAAGGCCGGGCCCGCCAGGTTGTCTCATAGAGCTGCCAGGTTGGTCGAAAAGATCGTTAGTATCCAAAGGACACCGATCAAGATCAGGACCAATATGAACAAAGTGAGCGTGTTAACCAATTTTTGTAACATCTTCTCCTCCTGGAACCGAAACCAAAACAGCCTGCTCCTAAGACACCAGGAAATCTACCACAAGCCCTGGCTTCAATCCAGGACGATTTAAACCCAGGAATAGTTCCGCAAAGTCACAAGATCTTAAAACTCAATACACAAATTCACTCGCCCTTCTGACGCTCGCGCACAATGAACATGCAATAAGGGGCGCCACGCGCATCATGGGCTAATTTCGCCACCTGTTCCGCTGGAGCCTGCAGCAAGGTCTCCAACATAAATTCATCCATCCGGCACAACTGCGGGTGGTCTGCCAGGATTCTGGCGTAAGGGCAATATCCCAGAATCACGCGTGGCGCATCAGAACGCGCTTCCCAGCGCGCCGCGTACCCCAATTCATTCAGGCGGCTGATCGCTTGGTACAGCCGCTGCGTCAGGTGCGAAAGGGGGCCAGATCGGCGCAGCTCTGCATCTGGATCCGTCAAAGGACCGTTATTTGTACTCCCTTCGCCTCTCCCTTCTACCAGTCGCACCGCCAGGAGGCGTAAGGAAGCGTTCGCCTCATCGCCAGGCAGGCCGTGTTCAATAAGATCCAGCGCGGCGTCGGTCAGCTGCTCCAGGCTTCCGCCCCGGGTTTGGCCCGTCAGTGAAAAAACCTGGGCTGGTCTTCCTTTGCCTCCGCCAGGGCGGTCACTGACCACTTCAACCGCCCCCTGATCCGCTAATATCGATAAATGGTGGCGAGCATTGGCCGGCGTCATTCTAAGAACCCGGCCTATTTCGGAAGCCGTAACGTAACGGTACAGGCGGATGTAATCCAAGATACGCTGACGAGAGGTTTTCATGCCCCCATTATAACGACATTGATCATTTTCGCAAATATATGTTGCCGTTAATAGAATTGACCATCCTGTGAAAGACGGTATAATTATTTGTAAAGTCCATTTAATGTCGTTGCTGCTGCAATTAATGCATGATGCAGCGGATGAGATCTCGAATGCCAGTTAAAGATAAGAACCTACAACCCACCCATTTCCCCTCCGACGAAAACACAACCATTGGTTGGGAAAATTCTTACGAAATTGCCCTGGCCCTGCGCCATCAACATCCTGACGTCAACCTGGAAGAGGTCTCATTGGGCATGATCTACCATTGGACCATTGATCTACCCGATTTTCTGGATGACCATGAGTTAGCCAATGAACAAATCCTGTTAACCATTTATCAAGAATGGTTCGAGGAGGTAAATTCCGTATGAACGCAAATAACCCCGATCCAAACAACCTGAACTCGCCCGGGTACGACATACCTGGCGAATTGCAGTCAACCGTATCCATCACCACGCTGGACAAAATTTATAACTGGGGTCGGCGGTCTTCCATTTGGCCTATGATGTTCGGTCTGGCGTGTTGCGCCATTGAAATGATCTGTACGGCTGCCAGCCGCTACGATATTTCACGCTTTGGCATGGAGGTCATGCGCCCCAGCCCGCGCCAATCGGACTTGATGATCGTTTCCGGTACGGTTACCAAGAAGATGATCCCCACCATCGTGCGCCTGTATAACCAGATGCCTGAGCCGAAATATGTGATCGCCATGGGCGCTTGCGCCTCCGGTGGTGGTCCATTCAAAGAGGGCTACAACGTGGTGTCGGGCGTGGACCAATACGTCCCGGTGGACGTATATATTCCAGGCTGTCCTCCAACGCCGCAAGCCTTGCTGAACGGCTTGATCACGCTGCAAAAGAAAATCGATACGCAGTCGATCAAAAATGTGCGCTGGTACGCTAAAGAACCCGTGGAAGCTATTCCAATCCCGATTCTAGGGCCTGACATATACGATCCCCGCCAGAAAGAACTGATCAAGCAATATACCCAGGAAAAACTGCAGGCGCAATCCGCCCAGGCCGATGAAGGCCAGACCGCTGAAACGGTGTCCGAAGCCTCGTAGCAGGGAATGAGACCATGAGTGAACAAACCGCTATTCTTGATACTGACCTGGCTGCTCGTTTTCCCGAGGCGGTTACGCCTGACGAGCGCAAAGGTTTTGAAGGTTATATTGTTAAACCGGATAGCTTACTGGATGTCGTCCGCCTATTACGCGATGAACTTGGCTACGATTACCTGTCTTCTGTCACCGGGGTAGATAACCTTCCGGATAACATGGAAGTCGTATACCATCTGTATAAAGCCACCGGCGGCCCGGCCCTGGTTCTGAAGACCCAGGTCCCACGCGAGAATGCCATCGTTCCCTCCCTGGTGCCCCTCTATCCCGGCGCTGATTTTCAGGAGCGGGAAGCCTGGGACTTGCTGGGAATTCGCTTTGAGGGCCACCCGGATTTACGCCGTATTCTCTTATGGGAAGGCTTTGCAGGTCACCCACTGCGTAAAGACTGGCGTGAGCCTTATTTCGAAGAAAATGGCAAGCCTTTCAAGAGCCGTTGGCCGGAAGGAAAAGTCATCCGTACAGAGACAAAAAATATTTTCGGGAAGAACGTGGATTACCCCGCCAATTTTGATCCGGATACCTGGGTGCCGGACGGAGATGCGGCCCTGTATGCCAGCCTGAACCGCTTTATCAGCTCGAAAGACGCGGATGATTTGCGCACGGACACCGTAGTGGTCAACTTGGGGCCGCAACACCCCTCTACCCATGGTGTCTTCCGCGTGGTAGTAGCTCTGGATGGCGAGACGATCCTGGCGTTAAAACCGGTGATGGGCTACTTGCACCGCAATCATGAGAAAATCGGTGAGCGCAACACCTTCCTGCAAAATATGCCTTTCACCGATCGACTGGATTACCTGTCCTCGATGAGCAATAACTTCGGTTACGCCCTGGCGGTTGAAAAACTGATGAGCATCAAGCCACCGGAACGCGCCGAATACCTGCGCGTGATCATGGCCGAGCTCACCCGGATCAGCAATCACGTTTTTGCGATTGGCATGTTCCTGAACGATCTGGGCGCCTTCTTCACCCCCTCTCTTTACGCCATTGAAGAACGTGAGCTCATCCTGGATATGTTCGAGGCGATCAGCGGCTCGCGCATGATGTGCAATTATTTCCGCTTCGGCGGCGTCGCGCGCGATTTGCCGGATGGCACCCTGGAGCAGATTCGCAAGCTGGTTTTCGACCGTCTGCCGCGCAAGGTGGATGAACTGGATCTGTTCCTGAGCAACAACGAGATCCTGCGCAGCCGCACGACTGGTACGGGAATCCTGACCCCGCAGCAAGCCATCGCTTTCTCTGCCGCCGGCCCGGTACTGCGCGCCTCCGGCGTGCCTTACGATTTACGCCGGGCAGACCCCTATAGCATTTACGACCGCTTTGATTTTGACGTGGCTGTCCGCTACCATGGTGACGTTTACGATCGATACATGATCCGCATCGATGAAGTTCGCCAGAGTTTGCGCATCTTGCAGCAAGCCGTGCAAGACCTGCCCGAGGGGCCCATACAAGAAGGAAAGCCTCAATATCAGGTGCGAGTGCCGGCCGGTGAAGCTTACGGCCGCGTGGAGGGGCCAAAAGGCGAATTGGGCTTTTACGTCGTCTCGACCGGCAAGCCCAACCCCTGGCGCTACCACGTGCGCGCCCCCTCTTTCATTAACTTAACCGGGATGGAAACGATGTGCCGGGGAGAGAAGATCGCCGACGTCGTGGCAGTTTTGGGTTCCATCGATATCGTATTGGGTGAAACGGACCGCTGAGCGCGTTTAAAAAAACGGAGTGAGCAAAATGGATGGATTTGGCATCTTAAAAGGATTGAGTGTCACCCTCAAGCGCTTCATCGACACGTACATCGAGGACATCCGTTGGTTAGGAAAACGTTACTATACGAAGGATGGCCTGGCCTTTCGTATGAGCACCGACACGCGTGGCGTATTCACCGTGCAATATCCGGAAGAGAAGCTGCCGGTGCCCGAAGAGTTTCGCTATATCCCTTTCCTGCTATATGAAGTAGATGAAAATGGCGAAAAACAGGACCGCTGCACGTCTTGTGGGATCTGCGCCAAGGTATGCCCTCCGCAATGCATCTGGATCGTGCGTACGAACGACCCGAATACCGGCCGGCCGGTACCGGAACCGAAAGAGTTTTATATCGACGTGGACATTTGCATGAACTGTGGCTTTTGCGCTGAATATTGCCCGTTTGACGCCATCAAAATGGATCACGATTACGAGCTGGCGGGGTATGATCGCCATGCGACCAACATCTACGATAAGGAAAAACTCTCCAAACCAGTTTCGTACTATGCCAGCATTCGCCCCATCAATTTCGCCCGCGAAGAAGCGGCCCGGGCGGAGGCAGAAGCTGCTAAAGCAGCGCGCAAAGCCAATAAATAAGCAGGAATGAAGTACAATAACCCTACCGGCCTCGTCCGGTGGTCAATATCGGTAGAATTTAGCCGGCGGACATCGCCTGGATCGATTGGAAGGAAGGTATGACAATTAAAGCCAGTGTTAGCCAGCAGAGTATTCTGGATGCATTGAGTAAGGTACAGGAACCGGAACTACACAGGGACCTGGTAACCCTGAAAATGATTCGTGACCTGCAGATTGATAGCGGCAACGTGCGTTTTACGATTGTACTCACAACGCCGGCCTGCCCGCTGCGTACCCAGATCGAGCGTGAAGCCAAAGCGGCGGTGATGGCTATCCCGGGTGTCACCTCGGTTGAGATGAAAATGGATGCCAACGTGCCAAACGACGGGCGGGCACGCGGCCTGCTGCAACTACCGATACGCAACGCAGTGGCGGTCGCATCCGGCAAAGGCGGCGTCGGGAAAAGCACGGTAGCGGTAAACGTCGCCGTGGTGTTAGCGCAAAGTGGCGCACGGGTAGGTTTGCTAGACGCCGATATTTACGGCCCTAACGTGCCAACCATGATGGGTGTCGATCATTTACCGGGCACCGACGGTGAAAAATTAGTCCCCGCCGAAGCTTATGGCGTCAAGATGATGTCGATTGGCTTCCTGGTCAAACCTAACCAGCCGCTCATCTGGCGCGGCCCCATGCTACATTCCGCCATCCGCCAATTCCTCAGCGATGTGGCCTGGGGAGAACTGGATTACCTGATTATCGACCTGCCGCCTGGAACGGGCGACGCGGCGCTCAGCCTGGCGCAATCCATGCCTCTCAGGGGTAGCATCATCGTTACGCTCCCACAGCAGGTCTCCCTGGAAGACGCCCGGCGCGGGCTTGAGATGTTCCGCCAGCTCAATGTGAATATCTTTGGCGTGGTGGAAAATATGAGCTACCTGGAGCTGCCGGACGGTACGCGCATGGATATCTTTGGCACCGGCGGCGGTGAACGCCTGGCGCAGGAAAGCGAAGTGCGTTTCATTGGTGCCATCCCTATGGACTCTTCCGTTCGCGAAGGCGGTGACAAAGGCGTTCCGGTGACCGTCTCACAGCCCGATTCGGCGGTCTCCAAGGCCTTGCGAGCTGTAGCCGAGGACGTAGCGGCGCGCATCAGCGTCGCTGCCGTCCAACAGAGCAATTTCATCCCCATAAACCTGGTCGGTTGATTGATGTATAACTCATGGAACCCTTTATCGTTGGAATCCGCTTTCAGAAAGTTGGCAAAATCTACCATTTTGACGCCAGTGAGGTGCATGACATTCAGGTCGGCGATTTTGCTGTCGTAGAGACCAGTCGCGGCCGCCAATTGGGTGAAATCGTACAGATCATAGACGATCCTGCCCCACCTCCAGAAGGCACCTGGAAACCTATCCATCATCGCGCCACGCCACGCGACCTGGTTTTGCGGCAAATCTGGCAGAAGAAAGAAATTGAAGCGATGATCAACTGCCGGGCGAAGGCAGCCGAATTGAGCATTCAGGGGGTCAAGATCGTAGCAGCAGAGTTCACTTTCGATGGCGCCCGGCTTTCTTTCATGTATAGCACAGAGGCTGAAGGAAAGGTTGACTTGCGCAACCTGCGCAACGCCATGCAGCGCACCTATCCGCGTTCGCGGGTGGAAATGCGCCAGATTGGTCCGCGTGACGTGGCCAAAATCCTGGGCGGCATGGGCGCGTGCGGGTTGGAAAACCGCTGCTGCTCGATGTTCCTGTCTGAATTCAGCCCGATTTCGATTAAAATGGCGAAAGAACAGGGGATTTCGCTCACGCCAACCGAAATTACGGGGATGTGCGGCCGCTTACGCTGCTGTCTGGTATACGAGTACGAGCAATATGTTGCCGCGCGCAAAGCCCTGCCGAAACGCGGTAAGCACGTTGGCACCCCATCCGGTGAGGGGAAAGTCATCGATCAATACCCGCTCAAGCAAACGGTTCTCGTAGAGCTGAAGGACGAAAACCGCCAGGAATTTGCTTTGGACCAACTTCAGCCACTGGAAGAGCTGGAAGCTCTGCGCAAGAAATCGCAGGAGCCTTGTGATCGACATGAAAATGGCGAGTGCGATTGTGGTAAGGGGAACGATCCGGCAAACCACCCTGCGGATGATAGCAGCAAGAGGAAAAAGAAAAGACCCTGATGCACCCGGCACCTGAGACTAAATCACTCGAGTCGCTTTCCGCGGGCTTGTTTGGTAACCCCATGACTTCATCGGCTGGTGAACCACAAGCTGCTCCGGATGCGTGGGAAAATCCCCAAAAAATCCTGGTCGTCCTGGCTCATCCGGACGACCCTGAGTTTTTCTGCGGTGCGACCCTGGCTCGCTGGGCAGCTGCCGGTCACACCATTGTTTATTGCCTGATTACCTGTGGCGACAAAGGCACCTCAGTTCGTGAATTGAGTAGCGAGCTGCTTTGTGGCATCCGCCATCAAGAACAGCAAGCAGCAGCAGCCGTGCTGGGTGTCAAAGAGGTGAATTTCCTGGATCACCCGGATGGCTACCTGGTGCCGGACCTGAATTTACGGCGTGAAATTACGCGCGTCATCCGCCGTGTGCGACCAGACGTGCTGGTCACCTGCGATCCCCTGACCCTCTACATTGGCGACAATCGCCTCAATCATCCCGATCATCGCGCCGCAGGTCAGGCAGCCCTGGATGCGGTATATCCGGCCGCCCGCGATCACCTCAACTTTGTTGAATTGTGGCGGGACGAGCACCTGGAACCCCACATCGTGCGCGAAGTATGGATCTGCGGCACCTTGCAGGCCAATGTGAAATTAGACGTGACTGCCTTCTGGGAAACCAAAATACTCGCCATCCTTGAACATAAGAGCCAGATCGGGGATCCCCAAGCCATGGTCGAACGCATGCGCAGCCGCCATACGCCCGAAAGCAGCCCGGATGCACCCCGCTTTGAAGAGGTCTTCCACCGCCTGATCATAGGCTGAAAGATCGTATTTGCTGTATTGAAAATGGTCGATTTCCTGCCTGAGGCCCAAGCCCTGTTTGAATATACGCAAGCCTTGCGCCGTGACTTTCACCGCCATCCGGAATTGGGGTTTCACGAGGTGCGCACGGCGGGCATTGTAGCGCGCGAGTTGAACAAGCTGGGGTTGGAAGTCACCCCTGGCATCGCCGAGACCGGCGTACTGGCAACGATTGAGGGCAACCGCCCGGGGCGCGTGCTACTGCTACGTTTCGACATGGATGCCCTGCCCATCCAGGAGCAAACCGGCGCTCCTTACGCATCCCAAAACCCGGGAGTCATGCACGCCTGTGGCCACGACGGGCATACCGCGGTCGGACTGACCGTTGCGCGCCTGCTCCAAAGCCATCGCCAGGAGCTCCCGGGCACTATCAAGCTGGTTTTCCAGCCGGCGGAAGAGGGTGAAGGCGGGGCCGAGCGCATGCTGGCTGAAGGGATTTTGGAAAACCCTCACGCCGATGCAGCATTGGCATTGCACCTGTGGAACGAAAAGCCGTTCGGTTGGTTAGGCGTCACCGCTGGCCCTATCATGGCCGCCGCGGAGATCATTCACATTAAGGTGACTGGGCGAGGCGGTCACGGCGCAATCCCCCACCTGGCTGTCGACCCCGTCCTGGCCAGCGCCCAAATCATCAACGCTCTGCAAGGCATCGTGGCGCGCAACGTTTCGCCCATGGAGACGGCAGTAGTTAGCGTTACCAGCATAAACGCCGGGGAGGCTTTCAACGTCATCCCTGCCCAGGCGTCGCTTCAAGGGACGATTCGCACCTTTTCCCCGGAAGTACGCCAGCAGGTGTTAGAACGTTTTCAACAGGTAGTGGAAGGAGTAGGCACGGCAATGCAGTGCCAGGTGGATTGCCAGGTGCAGTCCATATCTCCGGCGGTGGTCAACGATGGTGGTCTCGCCGAACGGGTGCGCACAACCGCCCGTCAACTACTGCCCGATAGCCAAATCGAGGCGGATTACCGCACCATGGGGGCTGAAGATATGGCTTTTATCCTGCAAAAGTTACCCGGCTGCTTCTTTTTTATCGGGTCGGCCAATCCGGCTGAAGGCCTGGACGCCCCGCACCACCATCCCCGCTTTGATTTCGACGAGCGTGGCCTGGTACACGCCACGGCATTGATGGCTGGCGCGGCCTGGGATTACCTGCAAACATAACCTTGCGATATGGAACAGGGCGATAACGGTTTTATGCAAGGCCTGCATTTTCTCGAACCACCCAAACAGGTGGTGTCATTGGTGCCTTCGATGACAGAAAGCATGGTCAACCTCGGTTTCGGCCAGGCACTGGTGGGCATCACAGATTATTGTATTTACCCGGAAGACGCTTTGCAGGACCTGCCTCGCCTGGGTGGGCCGAAAAATCCGAACCTGGAGCAAATTCTTGATCTGCGACCCGACCTGGTGCTGGCCAACCAGGAGGAAAACACCCCCAAAATCGTCCACGCGTTGGAAGCGGCTGGCGTCAAAGTTTGGGTGACCTTCCCGAAAACCGTGCGCGCCGCGCTGGACATCTTGTGGACTCTGACCGGCTTATTCCATAGCCGGCCTGCAGCCCTGCGCCTCGAGATTTTAGAGCATACGCTGGAGTGGGCGCAGATGGCCCGTCAGGATCGCCAGCCTATACCCTATTTTTGCCCGATCTGGCAGGAGACAGCCCCAGATGGGCAGTCCTGGTGGATGACATTCAATGAAGATACCTACTGCAGCAACTTGTTGGAGCAGATAGGCGGCCTAAACATTTTTGCCAACCGCCAGCGGCGCTACCCGTTGGTAGCCGACCTGGGCCAGGCCGAGCCTCAGGAGGCTCCCGGGCGAGATATCCGCTATCCTCGGGTGCGGCTGCAAGAGGTATTGGAGCGCCAGCCCGAAATCATCCTGCTCCCAAGCGAGCCCTATTCCTTTTCAGAGGCAAACCAGCGACAAATCCTGGATTGGATGGCTGATACACCCGCAGTACGGTCAGGACGTGTACACCGGGTAGATGGTTCCCTGATCACCTGGCACGGCACTCGCCTGGGCCTGGCGTTAGATGCTTTGCAGCCCCTCTTTGCATAATTAATTCATTTTGGTTCTCTAGGAATCTCAGGGGGAAGGGCCATCACGGCCAATCCAAAAGCACCCTCTTTATTCTTGAGGCTCTTCAGGATCTGCCGTGATGGAATGCCGGATATTGGGATTCCCAAAGAACCATTCTTGACGAAAGATAACGATGAGGAGAGACTTACTAAAGAACCAAAACGACATGCAACTATCTTCGGACTTCCTGAAATACCTGGCCTCGTATACCAACGGTGATAATTCCAATCAATTGCCGGCGCTATCTTCTCTCAGCAAAGAACTGGGATTAAGCGTCGCTTCTCTACGCGAACAGCTCGAAGTCGCAGAAGCGCTCGGGTTGGTCGAGGTGCGCCCGCGCACCGGAATTCGCCGACTGCCCTATACTTTTTTACCGGCAGTGCGCCAGAGCCTGACCTATGCTATCGACCTGGATCGCCCTTTCTTCGATAAATTTGCCGAGTTGCGCAACCATATCGAAGCCTCCTTCTGGACGCCAGCCGTGAAGCGGCTGATCCCTGAGGACCATGCCGAACTGAAAACACTGATGGCGCACGCCTGGCAGAAGCTACACGGCTCCCCGGTGCAAATCCCCCACGGCGAACATCGTATGTTACATTTGATCATCTACCGGCGTTTGGACAATATTTTCGTCCAGGGGATTCTGGAGGCTTATTGGGAGGCATACGAAGCCATAGGATTGAACCTGTTCACCGATTACCAGTATTTGACTGAGGTCTGGACGTACCACCAGCAGATGGTCGATGCGATCCTCAAGGGTGATTATGATGCAGGCTACCAGGCGCTGGTTGAGCACAAAGATCTACTATACCACCGGCCTTACGCAGTTCAAAATAATTTGGACACCGTTCAAGGCTGACTGCCGGCATGACCGGTTAATAAATTTAGGAGAACCTATGTCTTCTTACCAACCTGTTACACAACTGGAGGCCCCTGCCGAGACCGGGCAAGTGATCAACGATTTCTCGATCACGGTGGGCACAGTCAATGGCTCGGGCAGCCAGACTTCGAACCTGACCATCCTGCGTGCCTTGTTTAAGATGGGCATCCCAGTGTCGGGGAAAAACCTGTTTCCCTCCAATATCCAGGGCCAACCTACCTGGTACACCATCCGGGTGAGCAAAGATGGCTACCTGGCGCGGCGGGAGGAACATGAGATCGTCGTTGCTATGAACCCAGCCACTTTTCTGAAGGATTTGGAAGAAGTGGTCCCAGGGGGCGCGTTTTTCTACGCCGACGATATCAAGTTCGCGGTAAATCGCAGCGACGTACATGTTTACCCCATGCCAGTTAAGCAAATCGTGCGCCAGGTCGATACTCCCAGTAACCTGCGGGATTACGTTGCTAACATGGTGTACGTGGGCATCCTGGCGAAGATGCTGGATATCGACCTGGGAAAAATCCACCAGGCATTGGAATTCCACTTTAAAGGTAAGCCCAAACCCATCGAATTGAATTACACCGTGATCCAAATCGCCCACGACTGGGCCAGCGAGAACCTGGTGAAAAAGGATCCTTACCGGGTTGCGGCGATGGATGCCACCCAGGATACCATCATGGCCGATGGCAATACCGCGGCTGCCCTGGGTGCAACCTATGGCGGTGTGCAATTCGCTTCCTGGTACCCCATCACACCGGCTTCCAGTCTGGCAGAAGCATTGCACGAATACCTGCCTATGCTGCGTAAAGACCCGGAAACCGGCAAGAATACCTTCGCCGTGGTACAGGCTGAGGATGAATTAGCGGCGATTGGTATGGCAATCGGGGCAGGTTGGTCCGGCTTGCGTGCCATGACCTCCACCTCCGGCCCCGGGCTGAGCTTAATGACCGAATATGCTGGCCTGGCCTACTTCGCTGAGGTGCCGTTGGTCATCTGGGACGTACAGCGCGTCGGCCCCAGCACCGGGCTGCCCACCCGCACCGCCCAGTGCGACCTGACCTTTGTGTACTTCTTGGGGCACGGTGATACCAACCAGATCATTTTGCTTCCGGGATCGGTAGATGAGTGCTTTGAGTTTGGCTGGAAAGCCTTTGATATCGCCGAGCGCATGCAATCGCCGATTTTCGTGCTCAGCGACCTGGATTTTGGCATGAACCAGTGGATGACCAAACCCTTCGAATATCCCGACCAACCCTTCGACCGGGGCAAGGTCCTCTGGGAAGACGATATCGAAAAAGTGAAGGAAAACTGGGGGCGCTACGTGGACCTCGACGGCGATGGTATCCCCTACCGCACGGTACCGGGCAATCGCCATCCCACTGCAGCTTACTTCACACGCGGCACCGGGCACACCCCCAAAGCGCGCTACTCGGAAGATCCGGATAACTGGCGCGAGATTCTCAACCTTCGCCGGACACCGCAAGAACGTTCTGCTTACCA
>OFHG01000792.1_pt1 | contig 11981 bp, 8 predicted proteins | sample 1521931 | NCBI WGS metagenome assembly OFHG01 (sample SAMEA2468438, study PRJEB22500) | soil metagenome | biome: Glassland; feature: Farmland; material: Clay | place: Australia | collected 2013-01-31 | depth 0.55 m
CTAGGCCGACAGCGTCAGACTGTCCGGGGCGCAACTTACGGATGCGCGTATCGACATTTCCCCTGAGTGGTTCTATTACAAAATCACTACGAATCGCCAACAACTGGGAAGAACGCCGCAGGCTGGATGTACCGATCCGTGCGCCAACCGGCAGTTGCTCCAAGAACTCGCCATGCGAGGAAATCAATACGTCGCGCGCCTCTGCCCGAATCGGTATGGCCCCAATAATCAGACCAGGTCCTGGTTCGATGGGGAGATCCTTCAACGAATGCACCGCAGCCTGCACCTCACCGGACGACAATACCGCGTCCAATTCCTGGGTAAAAAGCCCTTTCCCGCCAATCTCCGGCAACGGCCGCTCCAGATTACGGTCGCCCTGAGTGGTAATGACCATCATTTCACACTCGAGGTCCGGCCATTTTTTCTGCAACGCCTGGATGACCCATTCGGTTTGCCAGCGCGCCAGCCTGGAGGGGCGGGTTGCGAACCTGAGAAAGCCCTTCATTGATACTTCCCATCATCTGGCTGGACAGAATCACGCCCATTTAATCCGAAAAGGGATCGCGCAGCCGCTGCCACCTCCATGGCGTGCGCAGTTCCCGCCTCCTCCCGCAGGTGGCTAATGGGAGCATGCAATATTTTTTTAACCAGAGCAGAGGTTAAAGCATCCAGGTGCTTCCGATCCTCAGCCGACAGGTTAGGTAAATGACGTAGTGTCTTTTCCAGCTCAGCCTTGCGGATATCTTCTGCCTGCTGATGCATGGCGCTTATAACCGGCACCACTTCTAAAGTGGCTAAATAGTTCAAAAATTCGCCTCTTTCCTCTGCCAGAATTGCTTCAACTCGCGGGACCTCGACCTTACGTTCGGCCAGGGCTCGTTCCAGGAATTGCTGCAATGCATCCAAATCGTAAAGATGTACGCCAGGGATATCACCCACCGCCAGTTCGACATCACGCGGAACTGCGATGTCAATGAATGTCAGTTGGCCTCCTGCACGGCGGGCCATGACCTCCCGAACCATCGCATGGTTGATCAAGGGATCAGGCGCACCTGTAGAGGTGATTAAAACGTCCAGGTTTGCCATTTGTTCGGGCAGGCAGGAAAAGGGTACCGCCTCGCCTCCATATTTGACTGCCAATGAGGCTGCCCGTTTAAAAGTGCGGTTAAAAAACGAGAAGCGCCATACTCCGCGCTTTTTAAGCGCGCCGGCAGCCAACTCCGCCATCTCTCCCGCGCCGAGGATGCCGATGGTTGCGTTGGGCAGGTCCGGAATGAGCTCCTCCACCAGCCGGATTGCAGCGGCAGCGATCGATGTTGGGCTCTGACTGATAGCCGTCTCGCTCCGAGCGCGCTTACCGGCATGAATGGCTGACTGAAACAGGCGCGTCAGTACCGCTCCAACCCCGCTCTGTTCTTGCGCCAGATGGAAGGATCGGGCGACCTGACCCAGGATTTGCGGCTCGCCAACAATTAACGAATCTAATCCGCTTGCAACCCGAAAGAGATGGTCGATGGCTTGTTCATCTCCCAACCGGTACAGGTGACCGTCTAAAACCCGAGGAGAGACGTTTTTAACTGCGCACAAATAACTTTCCAATTGCGAAAAAGCCCATTGATCAGAGACTGCGTATATCTCCACCCGGTTACAGGTGGACAGGATCAATAATTCGGCAACCTGCGGCGTGGATTGGCGATCGCTGCGCCGCCAGTTTATCAACGCTTGCAGGATCTCTTCTTCGGTGAACGCCAGCTTTTCTCGAAGCGAAAGCTCAGCGGTCTGATGGTTGACTCCCAGGCAATGAATATGCATGGCTAATTAGATCCGTTTATCGGGCAACCCCAATTCGAAACCGCTCATAGCGGTTGGCTACAATATCTGCAAGAGCCGTGATAAAAACCGGCGAGTCGTTCAAGGACTGGCTACGCACCAGGCGCGCACCATGCTCCTCCGCCAGGTTCTTGCAAACGATATCGATGTCATACAACACTTCAACGTGATCGCACACAAAGCCTATCGGCGCGACCAGCAAGTTTTTCTCACCCGCCCGCAATAAAGCCATAATGACATCTTCAATTGCCGGCCCTAACCAGGGCTCACCACTTTGGCCGGCGCTTTGGTAGCAAAACTGCCAGCGGCCGACCTCCAGGTGGAGGCTCTCGGCCAGGAGGCGGGCGGTCTCCCTCAACTGTGCATCGTAGGGATCTCCCTGAGCCAGGATGCGAGACGGCAAACTGTGGGCGCTAAAGATCACATACGGAACCTGCTCACCGAACGATTTTTGTGCCTGGCGGACATTTTCCGTGATAGCGGCTATTAACCCCGGGTGATCATGCCATTGTTCGATCGGCAAGACTGTGAATTTGGCGTCTAATTCCTGAATTGCCTCGTCCAATCTGGCATAATAAGCGCCAGTGCTCATGCGGGAATTATGGGGTGCCATAACCAACCCGACCACATTTTGTACGCCGTCTTCCAATATCTGGCTCACCGCTTCCTTGATGCGCGGTTCCCAGTGACGCATCCCCAAATAAACCTTAAATCGCTTTCCATCAGTGCTAAATCGATCATTAAGCACGCCTTCCAGGGCCTGACCCTGGCGGCGAGTCCACATCAGGAGCGGGGAATGACCTCCAATTAACCGGTATCGTCCGGTCATTTCTGATACCAAGGCATCGGGAGTCTCTCGCCCACCGCGGATATCCAGTAAATATGGCCGGAGATCTTCTATCCGCTCCGGACTGCCATAAGCCATCAGCAATACCCCAATAACTTCTTTCGAATCAACGGTCATCAATTACCCCCAAAGGCCAAGAGTTTCATTTGCCGGATGGTAGGTGGCGGTAAATAATGGCGTATCTCGCAAGGTATACCGGCGGGCCTCACTATCGCGTAGCTCATAAACCAGGTCCGAAAATTCCGACAGGTCGTCCATCTCATAAACGACCAGGAATTCCTGATCCTGAATCCCAAAGGAATAAAGCAATAATTGCAAGATGTGCGGATATTGTTTCCCGATGCGAATGTGCTCGTTCATCATCCCCTGGCGTGCATCCCGGCTCATCAGATACCATTCCACTGTTTTTACGAAAGGATAAACGACCAGATAAGGTTTACGATCCTCCTGGAATGGGTCGATTTCCTGATTTGAGCGGGTACGCGTGTATTGAGAAGGCTTGGTTAAACCCCAAAGAATGTGTTTGAATTCCACCAAAGAACGGTATGGGTTGGTGGCACAGGCAAATTGATGTAAAAATTTTGCGGAGTCAGAAGCATCGGCGGCTTCAACCGCGCTCCAAACCAACACATCCACGTCGGCCTGCGCCGGGTAAACCTGGTACAAGTAAAATCTCTGGCTGGCTTGCTGTAGACTGCCTAAAAAATCCTTATGAAATTGCTGCTTTTCTGAGGCTGACCTGGAATAAAATTCATCCTTAAATTGCATGAAAGCAAAATGATTTAATACGCGTGGTGTCATTTCTGGCATAGGTTTTTCTCTCCAAACCTCATCAATCTCCAGCCTGATAGCTTGTATTACCTGACAGGCCAGAATAAAAAGCTAAACAAGTTTAGTGTGCCTTGCATTTAAAAGAAACGCAGGTTTTTTGTATTTTCAATGAGAATTACATGAGAATTTGGTTGAAAATTTACTCACCCCAGGATCAACCCAGCTCTTCAACCAATTTCTGACCTGACTCGGGTCATCTAAATGGAAATCCGCCTGAGTGTTCTCCGTGCGCGGACCAACCAGCACGCTTACACCTCCCCTGGCATGGATTACCGGGTAAGCTTGCTCGTCTTTGTCATCATCTCCTAAGTACACCAGCAGAGCTTCGGGCAGCGGAAAGTTTTCAAGCATCCAGGCGACAGTCTCACCTTTATCGGCAAGCTTAGAGCCGATTTCCAGGAACCTGTCCCCTCCCGAAAGGTGTAAATCCCCTCGCTCCACCTCACGCAGAGCGATCGCACGTGCCTGGTAGAGCACGCGATCCGCCTCGCTCGGCTCGGCAAACCTGGCGTGCATGGCGACTGCCCAATTCTTATCCTCTATAAAATAACCTTTCAAATCCTTTACCAAAATGTTCCAGCCCAACTTCACTCGCTCTAATGCCGGCCGGATAGCGTTCAACTGCACCCGCTCAATAATTTTACCGCCGGGAAGTTGTACTTCCACCCCGTAGGTTCCCGCCAGATAAATATCCTCCAAGGGTACCAGGATGCGAATCTGGCTTAACATACGACCGCTGATCAAGGTCAGCCGGAGATTCGACTGCTGGGCCAATTTACGCAGGATTTGAATTAAATAAGGGTCCGGTTTGATGATATCAGGCGTTGGCGCAAAATCTGCCAACGTCCCATCATAATCCAGGAAAAGCCACAGCGGATGTCCTTGATCCAGGTGCTCCTGAACGAGATGTGTGAGAGCCCCAACCGTTCGCATCATCAATCCCCCAAGAGGGGGCGGATATCATTTTCGAATATCGCTTGCCAGGTATATTTTTGGCGCATCTCCCGGCGGAACTGGTAGGTGGCGTCACCTTGCGCCCAGGCCAGAATCAAACCAGCCACCTGTTCGGGCGTTTCGTCGAAACCAAAAATCTGCACCCGATCAGCACCAATTTCCTGGGAGGCGGGCACCGGCGTGCTGAAAACATGCAGGCCCGCTAACCCGGCTTCCAGGATTGGCATCCCGAAACCCTCCCGATGGCTCGGCATAAAAACCGCATCACTCAACCGGTACAACTCGCCGACGACCTCCAGGCTGATGATGGTGCCAGAATTATTATCTCCATTTAATTCGAAAACGAAGCGCATTTCTTCGTCCAGGCCCAAATCACTTCGAATGGCTTGCAATTGGTGAAAATATGCCATGCTTTGCTCATCGTGCGGATCGGGCGGGCCGGTTAAAACCAGGCGGACTTTTAACCCTCTCGATTTGATCACGGCCACGACCCGCAAGGCAAGCTCGATGTTCTTAGCTTGAGTCACGCGCACCGGCATCAGCAGGTTCAAATCGCTCTCCAGCAATCCAAACTTTTCAATGATTTTCTGCCCTAAGTTTGAAATGCCGAGCAAGATTTTAGGATCTACCCCGTTGTAAACGACTCGGATCTTCTCGGGTGGGACATCGAACAAGCCACAAAGCTCATGCTGGCGCTTCTTGGATACGACCACGTAAGTGATGTCCTCTCGATAATTCCGCAAAAGATCCCAGGGATAGCCGGGATGAACCTTATGGCGCGAATGTTCGCTGGTCCAGGTGAAATCGTGGCACCAGGCAATACAGTTTTTTATGCGTCCGCCATCCAGCAAATTTACCAGGGCGGCCGTCAGCGGCAAATTGAAGTGTTTGGTGAATATGTTATGAACGATCAGGTTTTGATAGGGCGCCAATAAAGCCAACCCGGTCTGGATCGTGCTCACAATCCGGTCAAAATTCCCTGGGAGTTTCCCCTTTTCCAGCTCGCTCGAGGCGGCCAGGATTTGCGGATGCAAGCTATTTAGCTCTGGGATTTCAATCCAGGTCACACCTTCCGGCAACGCGGAAGCATCTCCGGCTCCTGCCAGGACCGCACATGGATATCCCGCCCGGATTAATTGGCGTGTGTGCGCCTCGATCACAGCCTCTACGCCTCCAATAACCGGAGGGGCCGTATAATGCAAAATCGCAGTACTTGCTACTGTTGGCATTCTTCCTCGCGGGGCTACAAGACAAGGCGACCTATCGCTTGCAATTGCGCGCACAACCAGGCATTGATATCATTCTCTTCAATAATCCTCACCAGGTAATCGATCCGCCTGCGACGCTCTTCCTGGCTCATCATCAACGCCCGGTGCATCGCTTGTGCGGTAGCGTAGATATCGCATGGTGAAATCACAATCGCGCCCTCTTCAAGTTGCTGGCGCGCTCCCGTCCGTTCCGAGAGGATCACCACGCCATTCTTCTGGTTGACAATTGGACCCTCTTTAGCCACCAGGTTCATGCCATCCGCAATCGAATTAACCAATAAGATGTCGTAACGCTGCAACGTGGCAACCGCGCGTGGATAATTTTCACCAACCATGACACGTACCGGCTCCCATTCACTGTCGCCATACTTCGCATTGACTCGACCCGCGGCAGCCATCAACTCGTCCAGATAATTCTGGTATTCCACGACTTCCATCCGCGAAGGCACCAACATCGCCAGAAAGTGCACTTTGTTGCGATACACTGGGTAAAGTTCCAACAATTCTTCCATTGCCTGGAAACCGCGCACGATGTTTTTGCTGGGTTCCGTGCGGTCAATCCTCACAATGAGGGCATCCTCTCCGGCATATTCATCGATTTGCTCCCGGTAGCGGGCGACCTCTTCTGACTGACTCAACTGACGCAGCGTGCGAACATCAATCGAAATCGGGAAATCGCGCACATACGTGGCATGATTCCGGTACCAGACCCGTCCTTTTTTGAAATTTACATGTGCCCCCGCCAGATGGGACTGGCAAGTGCGGATAAAATTCAATCCATCTTCGCGGGTTTGAAAGCCCAGCAGATCCACAGCACACAGACCATCCAGGATAGCCTGGCGCATTGGAGGAGGTAATACCCCCCAATCCTCGGTGCCAGGCCAGGGAATATGAATGAAATGAACCAGGACATGCCTGCTACGCGACGAGATGCGTTTACGTAAGAAATGAGGCACCAGGTAAAGCTGGTAATCTTGAATCATAACAATGGCTGGTTGGGTATCAGAGTATATTTTCCGTGCAATCGCCTCAGCAAACAAGCGGTTTACGGCAACGTAGCCATTTTCCCAGGCATCCCAGGTGGTGCGGTCGATCGTGGGCGCTTTGGCGATGTCCCACATATTGTGCTGTAAAAACCATAAGAGCGGGTTGGAGATGATATTGTAATATTTATCGTAAGCTTCACCATCCGGCAAAACGAATTCGATCTCGATCTGGTTATCCTGATTTCCCAATGGTATTTTCTCTGGTTTAAAGGCTCGATCTTCCTCTGTCATAGCACTGGCAATCCAGGTTGCTTCAATGTGTTGAATCAAACCAGTGAGGGCAGTAACCAACCCTCCACCACCACGATGTGCTGTTATGTCTCCATTTTCATCTTTTTGAAACGTAACCGGTCCCCGGTTCGAGGCAATAATCAGCCTACGGCCTTCTAAGATCGCATCTTCCAGATCGGGGCAGCCTCTTGCAGGAAGATCAGCCTCTTCTTCCATTTCCTTACTCCTCCTTGCGCGGGTTCTCGCCGGCAAACATGCCAACGGGATTCTCCCCCGCGACCCTCTCGCTTCCAGATCCTTCGTCACCCGATTCATGCTGGCTGGCTTTGATCGCGAGGTCAATAAATACGGCAGCTGTCCACCCGAATATCTCTGCGGCCTTTGATGGCACCTCGCCGGTTTCAGCGTTGTAATATTCATAGATGTCCGAGTGCTGCATAATCAGATCTAATGTGCGCTGCCGGAGTTCGGCTGCCAGATCGAATTCGTGTATTTGCTCCAGTGCTTCGACGAAAAAGTAATTTACATTTGCCCAGACCGGTCCGCGCCACATATTGTCGGGCTCATAATGGGGATCGTTGCGCGCCACGGTAGGGATAAGATACGGCCCCCAAAATTCTTCCGGATTCTTGAGGTGGGCGAGCAACTTGTCCCGGATTCCTACAGGTAGCTGGCCTGTCCAGAGCGGATAAAGGTTGAAGGGTGTGACCACACGGATCGGCTCCTCATTATGCAAAGCCCAAAATAAACCCGCCTCCTCGTCCCAGAAATCTCGAATCATACGTTGTACGATGGACGCTGCCCTGCGCCGCCACATAGCGCCCTCAGCCTGCATACCCAGCTTCTCCGCAATCATCGCCAGGGAGCCCATTTGCACGCATAAATAGGTGTTCAGGTCAGGAGATTCCACTGGCATTCCATAATCCCACAAAGGACAGTTATCCAAACCAGAGGAATATGGGTGATTATATTGCACCAACCCATCGCCATCATCGTCGTTCATCGTAACCCACCAGGCGTGCATACGCACCAGTGGGACGTAAATTTCTTGAAGGAAACTTTCGTCGGGGTCCATTTCGTGTAATTTCAGCGCCGCCCAAGCCAGGATCGGTGGTTTTGTTACTTCCCCGATAATTGGGTGGTCAATTGAAGCAACCACTCCTTCATCATACACGGCATCCGGTATCATGCCATTTGGCAATTGATTGCTTAACATAGCCCGTATCTGGTTGCGCGCCAACTCCGGATCCACATGCCGGTAAGCCAGGGCGTGCATGGCGCTGTCCCATAGCCATAACCCCACGTACTGCATCTTGGATGGCGTCATCGCTTCAAAAGTTACCCGCCCACGTGGGCTGATCAGATTATTGGCCATAATCCACCAGGCCTGAGCATATGTTTTTTGATACCGCTCAGATACTTTTGGAACGCGTTCGAACCATTTTTTCCAGCGCTCCTTGGCGTTCTCTTTGGCGATTGAGAAGGGGAGTGCTTCGCTGCCCGTCTCTTCATGAGGGTGAATGGAAATGACAATCGCATTATCCAAACCTCCATCAACCATAAACTCCACCGTATAACCGCCGCCCTCCGGGGTGATCTGGTTGCTTACCACGGCCCCATTGGTGTGGTATTCAAGATCACGCACGGTAACAAAAGCACCCCCATCGAAAATTCGCCGCCAATATTGCGGCAGCACATGGAAACGCAGGCCACAAACTTGATGATCCGGTATGCCAAAAGATATCGTTCGCCGGTCCTGAAAAACCAGGCCGAAGCTCCCCAGGCAGGTATCGAGCTGGATGTGGTAGGGATATATGGTGGTTTTGAAATCCAATGCTTCCCCCTTCTCATCGATCAAGCAGATCTCCTGGATGAACGGCGGCCGGTGCAAATACGCTTCAATGTCTCCATCCAATTTCGTCAAACGTTCAGCCAGCTTTAGATACAATCGACTCTCGCTCTTTTCCTTGAAAATCAACAACCTGGAACCCCGGTCACTGAATGGCACGCGTTCAATATCGATATGATTTTCTAATTGTGATAAATAATCAGACATATTATGGCTTGATGCAATCCTGTTTTTTTGATTACGCCCCTTTCACGAGATCATTCTAGCACGGTAAAAAGCAACCGTCAAACCAGGTCATTGGATAAAGGCTTCTATATTAGGTAGGGTCATCAGGTACTTCCGTGATAAGTTCCAGATCCCCCACATATAACACCTTTTACGGGAATTCCCAAAGACCCCCAAGTTAATGGCTGCCTGGCTCGCAGAACGATGATATACTCTCCCGGAATCGACTGTCCTTTGCATGATCGATCAACTACATGAAAAGGTCCTTCAAATTCCTCATCCTAGGTTTATTGGTAATAGCTGCCATATTATTTGGTCTGGCTCGCTGGCTTTTAGCCGATCTGCCCAGTGTGAATGCGATTAACAAAAACCTGAATCCGCCCAGCATCCGCATTACCGACCGCTTCGGGCGCACCTTGTACGAGGTTCTGGGGGACCAATCCGGTCGCAACGCAGTCGTACCCCTGGCTGACATCCCGGACAGTTTAAAACAGGCCACTATAGCCACGGAAGATAGCAGTTTTTACCAGAACCCTGGCATCGACTTGCGCGGCATCCTCCGCGCGGCCTGGATTAATCTGCGCGGTGGAGAGACAATTGCCGGCGGAAGCACGATCACCCAACAGGTTGCGCGCAATTTGTTGATGACCGCCAATGAGCGTAGCGAACGCACAATAAGGCGCAAACTTCGTGAGGGTATCCTGGCCTGGCAAATCACTCAACGCTACCCCAAAGATCAAATCCTGGACCTTTATTTAAACCAAACCTATTACGGAGGTTTGTCCTACGGGGTAGAAGCAGCGGCTCAAACTTATTTTGGCAAACCAGTCTCGGAACTGGACCTGGCGGAGTGTGCTATGCTGGCCGGCTTACCGCAGGCCCCCAATGACTATAACCCCTTCACACATCCCGAAGCTGCCCGCCAACGCCAGCAAGTCGTCTTGGGCTTGATGGAAGCAGCAGGAGAGATCAGCCACGAACAAAGACTATTGGCGGAACGCGAACCCCTTGTATTGGCCAAACAACCCTATCCAATCGAGGCGCCGCACTTCGTCATGATGGTCCGCTCCCAGGTGGACGAACTTTTTACGCCCGAAGAGATTTACCAACATGGCGGGTTGGTAGTGCGCACGACCTTAAACCTTGATTGGCAGCATCTGGCGGATGATGCCATTCATCGCCAGCTACAGGCTTTAAAATACAGTCCGGATGGACTTGGACACAATACAAACAATGCCGCCCTGGTTGCCCTGGACCCGCAATCCGGCCAGATTCTGGCTATGGTAGGAAGCCCGAATTATTTTGACGCCCAGGATAACGGGGCGATCAATATGGCGATTTCACCCCGCCAGCCGGGATCGGCGCTCAAGCCTATCCTCTACGCGGCCGCCCTTGATCCTTCGCAACCCAACCCATGGACGCCTGCCACCATGCTGCTGGACGTAAAAACCTCCTTCGTTACACACAACGGCCAATCTTACACACCTTCCAATTACGATTTGAAGGAACACGGCCCGGTATTATTGCGCGACGCCCTGGGCTCTTCGCTTAACATACCGGCAGTCATCACCATGGACCACGTCGGTCTGCCACGTCTTTTCCAACTGGCTACCCAGCTAGGCATCACTACCTTGAAGGACCCGCAGAGTTATGACCTGTCCCTGGCCCTGGGCGGGGGCGAAGTACGGTTATCAGAATTGACCGCTGCTTATGGTGCTTTCGCCAGCGGTGGTTTCCGGGTGGATCCGAACGACATTTTGAATATTCAAGATTTTCAAGGAAACACGTTGTATACACCCCAGCCCCAGCCCAAGGTACGGGTTCTGGATGCCCGCGTGGCATGGTTGATCAGTAATATCCTCAGCGACAACGATGCCCGTATCATCGGTTTTGGGCCCAACAGTATTTTACGCCTGGACCGCCCGGCCGCGGTGAAAACCGGGACTACCAGCAATTTTCACGACAATTGGACGATAGGTTATACGCCCGACCTGGTAGTCGGAGTTTGGACCGGCAACACCGACTACGAACCGATGCGGGACGTCAATGGCCTGGCGGGCGCAGCCCCAATCTGGCACGAATTCATGCGTGCCGCTCTCGCCGGCCAACCGGCCGAAGATTTTTCACAGCCAGGCGGTTTGGTTCAGGTAGAAGTATGCGCGCTTTCAGGGTTGCTGCCAACCGACGCTTGCCCATACCACCGGCTGGAATGGTTCATTGATGGCACCCAGCCTACTCAGAAAGATACTCTCTACAGAGCCGTGCTCATCGATTCACGCAACGGTCATTTAGCAAACGCCAGTACCCCGATGCAGGACCGGGTTCGCCAGGTCGTCCTGGATCTTCCGCCAAACGCCCAACCCTGGGCACATGCCCAGGGGCTGACCCTGCTGAGTGACCTGGAGGCGCTCGCTGCCGGCCCTCCTACGGAAGGTTTACAGTCAGCAGCACAGCTTCAAATTATCTCCCCCTCTCCCAGCAGCACCTACCGCATTGCCTCCAACCTGGCAGCTTCGGACCAACGCATCCCCCTCGAAGCGGCGGGGAATGCAGACATGAAAGAGGTCACTTTGTGGCTTGACGGCACCCAAATCGCTCATTTCGGCACAGGGCCCTACCAGACCTGGTGGCAACTCAGTCCCGGGCCGCACCAGGTTTGGGCACGCGCCCTTCTGGCCAACGGACAAACCATCCAAAGTCAGGTGATTTCTTTCAATGTGGAACCGCCCGTCAAGGGAGGAAATTGAAAACGAGACGAGCCGGCTGGCTCATCTCGTTTTCCACATAACAAGCATGCAGGCTTTATGTTTTATGGCTTGACCACGAACATACTGCCATCGCCACGCCCGTACACTTCGGGAAAATAAAACTCTTGTGCTGTAGGCGGAACGGTCTGGAAG
>OFHG01000793.1_pt1 | contig 11980 bp, 14 predicted proteins | sample 1521931 | NCBI WGS metagenome assembly OFHG01 (sample SAMEA2468438, study PRJEB22500) | soil metagenome | biome: Glassland; feature: Farmland; material: Clay | place: Australia | collected 2013-01-31 | depth 0.55 m
CGCGGCCCGGGCCAGGGGCGGGTTGGTGAGGTAAAAGTTGGCGGAGGTGGGGGGCGGGCGCGGCCCCGGGAACGACCCCGGCGGGGGCATGGCCAGTTCGACCACGCGCGGGGCCCGGCCGTCCGGGTCGGTGGCGCGCTTCAGCAGTTCCAGATTTTTCCGCGGGGGCGCGTAGTTGGGGTCGGGGCGGCGGGTTTCAACCGCCGCTACGCCCTCGCGAAAGCCGCGTTCCTCGAGGGCCTGCCCGAGGAGGACCGACGGCGGGTCGCCGCGATCGCCGCGGAAATCCAGTGCGCCGGCGGTCTCTTCCCTTACCTCGGCCTCGCGGACCCTTCCTATGTCGAGCGGCTCACGGCCACGTTCGCCTGGGACCGGCCAGGCCTCGCGGTCTACGAGGAGCTGCTCCGGGTCCGTCACGAGCGCGGCGTCCCGGCGGACCGGATCGGTGCGGCCTCGTCGGTCGCGGACAACCCGAGCGCGGAGCGCCCGGGCGGGGCGGCCCAGGTCTCGGTCGTGATCCCGACCCACGACCGCCCCGAGCGCCTGCGGTCCCTGCTCTCGAGCCTGCAGAGCGCCGCGACGGAGAATCTCGAGCGCGTGATTATCGTGGACGACTCGGCCTCCCCGACGGACTGGGCGAGGGAGTTTCCCGGCCTGCCGGTGCAGCACCTGGTCCTCGACCGCCGTGCGTTCATCTCGAGGGCGAAGAACCTCGGGTGGCGCGCGGCGCGTTCGCCGCTCGTGTTCTTCATCGACGACGACAACGTCGTCACGCGCGAGACGATGGAGCGCCCCCTGGCCCTCATGGCCTCTGCCGCGGACGTCGCCGCGGTCGTGCCGTCGGTCCTGTACAAGGAGCGACCGGACCTGGTCTGGGTATACGCGACGCCGCTCGCGCCGGGCCGGTGGGGACACACCCTCCTCGGGAGGAATCGGCCGCGGAATCCCGCCCTCGAGAACCGGCGGTTCGACACGGACGCACTCCCCAATGCCGCCCTCGTCCGGAGGGAGGCGCTCGAGGCCGTCGGCGGGTTTCGTGAGTCCCTGGAGGTGAACAGCTCCGCGGACGCCGCGCTCCGCCTCAAAGCAAAGGGCTGGCGCGTCCTCGCCGACTCCGGGACCTTCATCTTCCACGACGTCGAGCCGCCCGGCCGCGCGGGCTACTGGGCGCGGCACGGGGCGGCCGATCCGGACCGGGTGCTCCGCGAGGTCCGGGACTGGTTCGTCCTGATGCACAGCCTGCACGGGGGCGAGCGACTCTTCCGCCTCCGTGCGACGTGGCACGCCCTGGGTTTCCTCGTGCCGAACGGGGTCACGTACCTGGTGCGAGGGGGGCCGCGGGGCCGACGCGCCTTCGGCCAGCTGGTCCGCGGATACGTGCGCGGGCTCAAGGCGACGGCGCGGAGCCGCGCCGCCCCCTCGATCCCGTGAGCGCCGAACCCCGTCCGTCCGCGGGGCGTGCGCCCCGCGATTCCCTCGGGCGCCGATCCGGACGGTGCCCTCAAGGGCGCTCCTTCCCGGGACGCAGGTCGCGGGCTGTGCCTGCCTGGGCCATACGGAGCCGCCGTGCCCAGAGGACCACCCCGACGGCGAGGATGAAGGCGAGGATTCCGCCCGCCGCAGCGAGGGCGGCCCATGGGGGCCCGGGCGTCCTGACGACGATCTGGAGGGAGGCGCTCGACCCGGGGCCGTTGTCGTCCGTGGCCCGGAAGCGGACCGTGTAGACCCCGGGGGACCGGAACACGTGGGAGGCGTTCGTCCCGTTTGCCGTACTCCCGTCGCCGAACGACCAAGACGTCGAGGCGACGAAACCGGTGCCGCCGATTACGTCCGCGGTGAAGTGGACCTTGGCCCCGGGGGAGACGGCCGTGGCCGACGCGGCCACCGAGACCTGGAGGTCCGGAGGATAGGCCAGCGACCATGTGTCGTCCCTCCCGAGCGGCCCGTCGCCGCCGGAGAAGACGACGAACCGGTTGTCGACGGAATCGTATCCCCCCACGGCGGCCATGCGGGGCGGTGGGCTGACGGACGCGGTCACCTGCGCCCACTCCAATTGCGTCGTGTTGAAGGCCCACGTGTCCCCGAGGACCGTCGAGGCACCGTAGCCGCCGCTCATCAGGATCACGCCCGACTTGGCGTCCGCGGCGAGCACGGCGTAGTCAAGCGCCCCGGGCGTGACCGTGGGGAAGAGCTGCGTCCACGTGTGCGTCCTCCAGGCGTACGTCCACGTGTCGCCGAGGTGGTGGTAGGTGAAGTTTGGCCCCGAATAGTCGTTGCCGCCGTAGAGATAGAACGCGTTCGTGCCGGCATCATAGGCCATGCGGCCGTCTGCGCGACGCGACGGCTCGGACCGGGAGGAGAGGGGCCACCAGCTCTCGTTCGCGAACGTGAAGCTCCACTCGTCGCCTAGGTAGGCCGTGCCGTTGAAGCCGCCGACGAGGAGCGTCACGTCGTCCGCGGGGTCGCAGGCAACCGCGGAGTCCGAACGCGGGGAGGGGCTCCTCGCGGGGTGCAGCGGCAGCCACGTGTCGTTCTGCGCGTAGAAGGCCCACGTGTCCCCCCTCCGGAGGTAGGCACCCGTCGGCGTCTGGAACCAGCCGCCGAAGAGGAGGAAGGCGGCGGCGGACTGGTCGTACACGAACATCCCGTCGGCCCGGACCGGGGGCGAGACAGCCGGATGGAGCTGGGTCCATCCACCGCCGTTCAGCCGGAGGACCCACGTTGTGTTCGTCGCCACGCCGGTCGAGCCGCCAAAGAGGACGAACTCGTCGAGGTTCGGGCTGTACGCCATCATCCCGCCTCCGACCGCGGGGGGCGAGACGGCCGGGGTCACGTTCTCCCAGCCGCGCTGGGGGCCGGGGACGCTCGTCGACACCGGCGGCGCCCCCCAGGCGCCCCCTCCCCACGCAACGGAGGACGTCACCGCGGCGCCCGCCACCAGGAGGACGAGGACGACGGTCGCGGTCCCCGTCGGGATCCTGGAGGGAACCATCCTACAGTCCGCCTTTGCCGTACCGCTCGTCGATCAGGGCGAGTGTCCGCTCGATGTCATAGCCCGCCCGGGCGACGATGCGGTCCCGCGTCACGATCTTCCGGAAGCCCACGAGCGGCCGCGAGAGGAAGACCAGGTAGGAGTACCGCTTTGTGGTCAGGGAAAGGAGGAGGCCGTTGGGCTCCGCAAGGACCTTGAGCGTGTGGTGTTCCGAGATCACCTTGCCGTCCCGGGGCGATTCCGCGGCCGCGGTCACGCGAACGCCCTCCGGTACTCCTCCCGCAGCTCGTCGTAGAGGACGGACTCGGTCGCGCAGACGTCCGGTCGCACGACGACGCGAAAGCACTCCTTGTCGCGGCCCTCCCGCCGAAGTCGCGCGTTCCTGGAGAGTCCCGCGAGCCACAGGTACGGGCCCAGGACGAGGAGCGCCGCCGCATTGAGGACGCGCCCCGCGGGTCCTCCCGCATCCTCCTGCGGAACCGCCCGCCCGCCACCGGAGAGTCTCGCGGCGTAGAGGCCCGGGAAAGGCCCCGCCATCCATGACGCCGATGTGAGGAGGTCGTGGTACAGGAGGCCGCCGCGCAGCACCCGGAGGTTGAGCGCCTCCCGCGCGAACAAGGCATCTCGACGTTCCTGGAAGGCGCGCCCGCAGGCGGCCCTCTCAAGCAGGCGGTTGAAGCAGTAGACGGGCGCGCCGGGGAAGCGGAGGCGTTCGACCTTCGCGCGCAGGAGGGCCAGGAGCATCGTGGCCCAGAGCCTGCGGCGCCGGGTCACGAGGAAGAAGTCGATGTCGTCCGTCGGCTTGGCCCCGCCGTACGCCGTGGACCCGGAGACGCCCGCGAGCTCGACCCACGGACAGACCTTCCCCAGATGGTCGAGGAACCGTCCTGCCTCCGCGATCCTGCGCTCCGCGAGATTGCGCTGCCGCAGGCGCTGCGCCGCGAGGGCCTCGCGCCCCCTCGGGGTCACCTCGCCGCCGGTCGTGGCGAGCCGCCGCGCCAGGTTCTCGTCGGCCGCGATGAACCGTCCCAGGGCCTCGGCCGACGGGAAGAGCCCCGGAGGGAGGAGGCCCAGCAGTTCCTCCAGGGAGATCGAGCTCTCGTTGGCGGCCGCGACGTCCACGAGGACCCGGATTCGCTCGCGGCCCTCCGCGGCCGAGGGGACGGCAGGGGTCTCGAGCGCTGCGCGCGCGGTGCGCGACGGGATCGGGGTGGGCCTCGCCGGGTACAGCGGCGTCCTCTCCTCGCCAAGGTTGAGCCGCCCCGCGCTTTAGTGGTTTTCCCGATTTCGGCCCGCCGAAACGCGCGAGGAGGGCACGTGCGCCGGGGAGGCTCGCCGGCGGGCCCCGTCTGCAGGGCCTGCTGGCGGGCGAGCGCGGCCCTCCAGCAGGGCCGAGACCGCGGCGTCGCCGAAGGTGTCCAGCACCGAGTCCACCATCTCCGCCATCGTCTCCCGGAACGCCGGTCCGTCCTTGATCCGGTAGACGGCTTTCTTCTCGCGCACGCGGCGGACGGATACGAGGTCCTTGTCCACGAGGCGATAGAGGGTTGTCGTCACGGACGTGTAGGCAACGGCCCGGGAGCGGCGGAGCTCGGCGTAGACGTCAGCGCAGCAGGCCTCCCCCAGGGTCCGCACCGTGCCGAGGACCGCGAGCTCGAGCCCGCCGAGTGACACGGAGGGCTACACCGTTCGTAATCCCATAAGCCTTTTCCCGGGGGCGACGGGACGGTCGGATCACAGCGCGTCGGCCTGCGAGGCGAGGTCGCCGAACCGCTCCGACAGGATGTCCAGGGACTTCAGGAGGACGTCCCTGGCGCTCAGCGAGCCATCCGTCTCGAACTGGAGGACGAACCGCGTCGGGTCGCTGGAGATCTTCACGGAGTCGACCTTGTACGCCTCCCGGAACTTCGCGCAGAGCGTGCAGTCCTCCGGGAGCTCGACCGTCTCCTCCTCGAGGGAGGTCGTGAGCATGTGGGCCGAGCAGAACGGGACGCCCGCGTCCAGGGTGTCCACGACCTTGGATCCGGCTTTCAGCGTGGCGAGGTACGCGTAGCCGACGCCGTGGGTCGGCTGCCACTTGGCGTGCTCCTTCGCCGTGCCGAGCTGCGCGGTCGCGTAGATCAGGATCGCCTGGCCGTCCGCGAGCTGGACGATCGGGATGCCCTGGTCCTTCGGGCGGAGCTTCGTGTCCCCGATGGGTTCCATGTCCGCGGAGGTGACGAGGCCGGGGCCCCGCTTGTTGACGGAGTAGATGATCGTGCAACTGGGGCAGCCTTCGCCGTGGCAGGTCGGGCAGTCCTCGCGGCGGTTGTAAAGCGCGAGATCCGTCGGGATCGGGATGAGCCCGAGCCGGTGGGCGATCATCTCGTCGAAGAGCGGGGCGATGGACTCGTACTCCTTGCCGTCCTCGGCGCGGATCGGGCCCAGGTGGAACTCCACGTCCTCGATGGCCATCTTCGGGGCGTCGGCGATGAGGACCCGGCGCAGGGCGTTGATGTACGCCGGCTCGGTCTCCTCGACGAGCGCCTTGAGGGCGTCGTCCTTCTGGGAGAGGATCTTGACCTTCATGCCGCCTACACCCTCCGTCCGCGGCGTCCACCCTTGGGCTTCGTGCCGTCGTGCGGGACGGGCGTGACTTCCTCGATCCGCCCGATGCGCAGGCCCGCGCGGGAGAGCGCCCGGATCGCCGACTGCGCGCCCGGTCCCGGGCTCTTGGAGCGGTTGCCGCCGGGGGCGCGGACGCGGACGTGGATGGAGTCGATGCCCTTCTCCTTCGCGGCGTCGGCCACGCGCTCCGCGGCCTTCATCGCCGCGTACGGCGAGGCTTCGTCCTTCGCGGCCTTCACGACCATGCCGCCCGTGGCCTTCGTGATCGTCTCGGACCCGGTGATGTCCGTGAGCGTGATGATGATGTTGTTGTACGACGCGTAGATGTGCGCGATGCCCCACTTCGCCATGGTCAGGCCCCCTTCGGCGCGGCACCGGCGGGCGGCCCGGGCGGCGCCCGTGGTCCCTCGTCCTCCGCGCCCTCCCCGGCCGGCGGCGCGGGCTGCGGCTGCGCGCCCTGCCGGACCGGGTGGAGGTCGTTCGCGATCGGCGAGCGCTCGTCGTAGAGGATCGCGTTCTCCTCCTGGCGGTTGACGAGGTATCCGGGGATCGTGACCCGCCGGCCCTCGATGGAGACGTGGCCGTGGACGATGAACTGCCTCGCCTGCCGCGGGGTGAAGGCGAGCCCCTTGAGGAACGTCAGCGTCTGGAGCCTGCGGGACAGGAGCGCCTCGACGTCGAGGCTCAGGACGTCGTCCAGGGTCGTGCCCTCCAGGGGGAGGAGGCCGAGGCGGCCGAGCCGCCTCAGGAGCTGCTCCCGCTCCTTCTCCGCCTGCTGGTTCCCCGTGCGGACGAGGGCCTGCAGCTCCCGCGCCCTCTGGCGGAAGCGCCGCAGGGTGTACTGGGAGCGCCAGAGCTCCTTCTTGTTCTTGAGCCCGTACTTCTTGAGGAGCTCGTTCTCCGTCTTGATGCGCTCCGCCTCCCAAGGATGGGAGGGCCGCTCGAAGTGTGCACGGGAGAACTTAGGATCGCCCAACGACTCACTCCTTCTTCGCTTCCTTCGCGGGGGCCGGGGCCGCCGCCGGGGCGGCCTCCTTCTTCGCCTTGCCGCCTTCCTCTTCCTTCTTCGCGGCCTGCGCCGCGAGGGCCGCCTTCTTCGTCACTCCGACGGTCAGGCCCGTGCGGCCGTTGCTGCGCGTGCGCTGGCCGCGGACCTTCTGGCCCGTCTCGTGGCGGACGCCCTTGTAGGATCGGATCATCTTCATGCGGTTGATGTCGTCCCGGACGCGGATTTCCCAGTCCGAGCCGAACGCGTGGAAGTCCAGTCCCGACTCCCAGTCCCTGGGCCGGTTCACCATCCAGTCGGGGAAGGATTCCCCGAGCTTCCCGAGGGTCTCCTCGATCTTGTCCGTCTGCTCCTCCGAGAGGTCGCCGAGGCGCTCGTACCGCGGCACCCCGACGGTGTCCGCCAGCGCCTCCGCGACGCGGATGCCGACGCCGTCGATCGCGGTGAGGGCGTAGGCCACGGACCGCGTGCCGTCGAGGTCCGTGTTCGCCATGCGGACGATGTAGCGGAAGTCCTCCTTGACGCCTTCGAGCTTCTTGGGCGCCTTGGCCTTGGGCTCCTCCGCCTTCTCCTCCTTCTTCTCTTTCTTCGCCTTCTCCGGCTTCTTGCCTTCGGCTGCCGAAGGCGCAGCCTCTGCTTCAGGAGTTTCCTCGTCCTCAGGCATTCAACAATCCCCGGATGGGATGGAGTCCAAAACTCCAGGCCATATATAAGGGTTCATATCCGTCATCGGCCGCGCGTCCGCCGCGCCGGACGTCGGCCCGGCGGGGGACGCGGGAGACGTTCCCACCCCTCGGGGTACTCCGTGACGAGCCCGCGGTCGTCCACGTCGAACTCGGCGACGAAACCGTTGTGGAGGCCCTCGTAGAGGTAATGGCGCTCCGAGACCCGCGTGTAGCGCTGGCGGACGGCCCGGCCCTCGATGTCGGGGAACATGAACCACGCCGTCCGGATCTCCTGGCGCCTGCCCACCGGGAGCGCGAGGCGATTCAGCGCCAGCGTGTTCGTCGCCGGGGTCACCGTGAAGTCCAGGTCGGTGCATCCCCGGAGATCCGGGTTGCGGATCCCCCCGACGGTCCACTCCCGTCGCTGGTCCGAGAGGATCTCGACGCGACGGCGGGCACCGAGGGTCTCGAGGACGATTTGCGCGGCCCTGGGCTCCCACCCGGCCGTGCAGTCGATCCGGTACCGGAAATCCACGGGCCCCTCTGGGAAGTCGAGGTCGGCGTGCCCCGAGAGCCGCCAGCCGCTCTCGACGGCGGCGAGGGTTGCGACCTCGGTCCCCGGATGCCAGAGGCAGCGCCAGGCGGCCCGGGCCGCGATCTTCGGGCGGCTCAGGGACGCGCCTCCAGCGCCTTCTTCATCGTCAGCGCGAAATCCGAGAATCCGGCGGCGCGGTAGAAGGCCCTCGCGCCGTCGTTGTCGAATCCGACGGTCAGCTCGAGACTCCGGCATCCACGGCGCCTCGCGAAGTCCTCGGCGAGGGCGACGAGCGCGCGCCCGGTCCCGCGCCTGCGCCGCGTCTCGTCCACGAACAGGTCCGCGAGCTCGGCGTGGGGGACGCCGCTCTCGACCTGCGGCAGGATGCGGAGGCTGGCGAAGCCGACCGGGACGCCGTCCTCCTCGGCGATCAGGACCGTGTCGATCGCGTCGGCGGCGCGGAGGTGCTCCCGGATCGCCTCGGCGGTCTTCGGATGGAGGTAGTCGCCGTAGAACGCCTCGAACATCGGGAGCAGACGGTCCGCGTCCTCCGCGGCGGCGGTCCTCACGCGCAGGCCGTCATCCCCGGTCACGACGGACCCTCCCCCTTGGTGGACCGGAGGACCTTGTAGCCGCTGCCCCGCTTCACGACGTCGGCGGATCCGAAGGCCCGCCGCATGCGCTCCCGGAGGGCCTCGGCTCCCTGCCGCGTCCGCGCGACGAGCCAGAGCCGTCCTCCCTCCCGCAGGTGAGCCGGGGCCTCCGCCACGATGCGGTCGACGACCGCGCGCCCCGCGCGGATCGGCGGGTTGCACACGATGTGGTCGAACGCCAGGCCCCGGACCGGGTCGTAGAGGTCGCCCACGCGCACCTCCGCGTTCGGCACGCCGTTCTCGCGGACGTTCGCCCGCGCGAGCGCCGCGGCGCGCTGGTTGACGTCCGTCAGGATGACGGTGCCGCCCTCGGAGAGCTTCGCGGCGGCGATGCCCAGGGCCCCATATCCGCAGCCCAGGTCCAGGATCAGCTCGCACGGCCCGACCTCGAGCGCCTCCAGGAGGAGCTCGGAGCCTCGGTCGAGGCCGCCGCGGGAGAATACGCCCGCGTCCGTCCGGAGCCGGAGGCGGAGCCCGCGCACGTCGACGGAGACATCGGCGGGCCGGCGGCGCGATGTCGGCCGAGGCGTGGAGTAATGCTCGCCCATCCGGAACATGGCAAGGGCTGCTGGGCCTTAAGCCCGACGCTCATGAGGCTGGCCTAGACGCCGCCGGGGCCTGGCTCAGGAGGACCGTGGCGATCCGCAGGTCCTCGCTGGATCCGGAGTAGTTCCCCTGGCGGAACTCGCGTTCCGCCCGCCCGAGGACCTCCTGCACGTCGGGCAGCATGGGGAAGTCCGCGGCCTTCAGGAGCTCGACCTGGCGCTGGGTCTCCGCGATCGCCTTCGCCAGCGCCTCCCGGGCGTTCCGGCGGCGGGCGAAGGCGGACTGGGCCCGGTCCACATGCTCGAGGGCGCGGGCGTAGTTCCCCTCCTTGATCGCACGGCGCGCCTCCTTGATCGCGGCGTCCGCCTCGTAGGACTGGAAGCCCTCGCGGCCGAGGCGACCGGAGAGGACCTCCGCGTCCTGGAGGGCCGTCACGGCCTTCCCGTGGGTCTGGCCCAGTCGGTCCGCGTCCTCCGCGAGCCGGCCCGCCATCTCGAGGGAGGGCTCGAGGAGCCCCTTCGACCGCATGTCCCGCGCATAGGCGACCTGCCGGTCCAGCGACTCCGTCACGATGCCTGCGGCGCGCAGCTCCCCGAGGCGCGCCTCCGTGCGGTCCAGCGTCCCCCCGGATTCACGGAAGATCGTGCGGAGCCGCTCCGCGCGGGACTCGACCTCGAGGGCGACGCGCTTCGCGCCGTCGACGTTGCCCAGGGCGAGCTCCCGCGTGGCGTCCTCCAGGGAGCGCTCCAGGGACACGAGCGCCCCTTCGGCGAACTTCTGCGGGTCGGCCACGCCGTCGGAGTCGGCGAGGGCGTTGATCGCGAGCTCCGCGAGGAAGATCTGGTTCGAGGCCGCGTGCGCGCGCACGAGGAGGCTCCGTCCCTCCTCCGCGGCGCCCTCCAGGAGGACCCGCGCCTCGAGGTAGTCCGGCACGCGGGCGTGGTCTTCCCAGCTCCCGGCCGCGGTCCTCTCCTCGGCGCGGCGCAGGGTCTCCTCCAGGTCCTGCGTGCGCAGCCCGAGGCGCTGAAGCTCGGTCACGCGGATCTCGAGCGTCTGCCGCGCCTTCTGGTACGCGGCGAAGCGCTCATCGAGGGTCATCGCCAGTCTCTCGGCCTGCCGCGCGGCGGCCAGGGCCTTCGAGAACTCGTGGGCCCGGAAGAGGTCCTTGGCGATCCGGAGGGAGTCCTCCGCGGCATGCAGGTCGGCGGAGGTGAGGCGGAGCACCGCGACCAGGCTCTCGGATCGGCCGATGGCCTCCTCCGCATGCCGAGCCTTGTTCGCCCGGAAGAACCCGAATCCTCCGTTCTCCTTCGTCATCGCCGCGGTTCCCGCCCGACGCTGCGTCGTCGCGGGAGCCTCCGACTCCTGCGATCCCGGCGGGCGATGAACCCATGCACCGAGCGGACTAAAAGCGTTGTGATTATCTCCTGATGATAATCACGGCCGAGAACGTCACGGCCGCTGCCGGATTGCGTCGTCAGCCGATGCGCAGGTAGCCCGCCACCGCGACCGCGAGCCCCGCGACCGCGATCCCGATCCACGGCGAGAGGGCGACCGCGCAGTCGGCGAGGGGCGGCTGCAGGACGCTGCCGGACGCGGGCTCGCAGGGGTAGAACGCGTTCGCCACGAGGGTCGCGGTGAAGCCCGCGACGAGGACGATGAGCCCGAGGAGGACCACGCGGAACCAGCGCTCGCGCGCGCGGCCCTCGACGTCCTCCGCGGCGGGCGTCGCCGCCGCGTCCGCGGAACCGGTCGCCGTCATCTCGGGCCCCGTCCGGGTACACCGTGCCGGGACTCAAAAACCTGCTGGGGGGCCGGCCTCCTCGCTGGGAATCATTATACCGACCGGGGCGCTACGCGACGCGGGCATGCCCGGCCTCGTGACCCTCGCCCGTCCTGGTAACTGCGTGATGTCCGCCCTCGGGGTCGTCGTGGGCGGCGTCGTGGCCGTCGGGTCCGCGGCCTGGGGCGCCTTCGCGGTGCCCCTGCTCTACGCGGCCGTCGCGGCCGGCCTCTCGACCGCGGGCGGCAACGCCCTGAACGACCTCTTCGACCGGGAGACGGACAAGGTCAACCACCCGGAGCGGCCGATCGTCTCCGGGTCCGTGACCCCGGCCGAGGCGCGCAACTTCGTCGAGGGCGCCTTCGTCGCCGCGGCGGCGCTCGGGTTCTTCGCGAGTCCCCTCTGCTTGGTCATCGTCCTCGTGAACGCCGCGCTCATGTACGTCTATGAGTCGGAGCTGAAGAGGCGGGGCGCGTCGGGGAACCTGGTGATCGCGTACCTGGTCGGATCCCTGTTCCTCTTTGCGGGCCTCGCGGTCTATCGCGGCGATCCGCGGCCTCTCGTGGCCACGGGGGCCCTCGCGCTCCTCGCGCTCCTGACCACCGCGGGCCGGGAGGTCACGAAGGACATCGAGGACATGGCCGGCGACGTCGACCGGAGGACGCTCCCGCGGCGGATCGGGGCCGCGCGGGCGGGGCGCGTCGCGGCCGCCGCCCTCGTCGCGGGCGTCGCGCTGAGCGCGGTGCCCTGGTTCGCCGGTGTCCTCTCCTGGGCCTATGCCCTGGTGGTCCTCCCTGCCGACGGAATGTTTATCTACGCCGCCCTTTACTCGACCGCGAACCCCACGCGCTCGCAGCACGTCACGAAGTACGCGATGGTCGTGGCCCTCCTCGCCTTCCTCGCAGGTGCACTCGTGTGAACGTCTACGAATCCCTCCTCGAACGGCGGACGCGGGGGCGGCTCCACATGACCCTCCTGGACCCCGACAAGCAGGCCGCGGAGGAGGCGGGCCGGATCGCGGCGGAGGCCGCGGAGTGCGGCACGGACGCGATCATGATCGGCGGCTCGACGGGCGTCACGCAGGAGAAGGGCGACGCCACGGTCCTCGCCATCAAGGCGTCGGCGACGGTGCCGACGATCCTCTTCCCCACGAGCGCGGCGACCCTCTCCCTCGACTCCGACACGTTGGAGTT
>OFHG01000794.1_pt1 | contig 11975 bp, 13 predicted proteins | sample 1521931 | NCBI WGS metagenome assembly OFHG01 (sample SAMEA2468438, study PRJEB22500) | soil metagenome | biome: Glassland; feature: Farmland; material: Clay | place: Australia | collected 2013-01-31 | depth 0.55 m
CTGGATGCCACCAAAGATGAGCGGCCGGATGCCGAAACCTTGCCCGAGCGGTGCTCATTGAAGAGCCAGAAAGATGAACCCCTGGTCTATGGGCACAAGTATTCTTGGCTGGTGCGATTGGTGCGCAGGGGAACCTCCTGGGTCGCGCCGCAAGACACGCTGCGGATTGATCCAGAACTAAGCGACAGTCAAGTGGGAGGCCAGCAGGTCAAGGAGTTGGCCGAGCGCAACCCCAAGCCCAAAGTGGTGGTGGCAGATAGTCTGTATGGGAATCACATCTTTTTGGCCATCTTTTTGCTCCTCCAGAATACCTTCGCCTTGGTGCGCATGCGAAGCAACAATGTGCTGTATGAGCAACCCGAACCCCGTCAGTCAGGCAAGAAGGGTGCACCCAAGAAGCATGGTGCCAGATTCAAGCTCTCCAGCCCTTCTCGGCCAGCAGACTGCGAAGAAACCTTTCTCCTGGGTGCTCAAACGGTGCGCCTCCAGGCCTGGAAAGGGTTGCATCTCAAGAAACTGCCCCAATTGATCGTCATGATGCTGCGGGTCGAATTCTTGAAGCCAGATGGACGGCCCCGTTACAAACAGCCCATGTGGTTGCTCTGGACTGGACCAAGCGGTGTCCCTTTGCAAGAATTATGCAAGATGTACTTGTGGAGGTTTGCCATTGAGCATATGTTCCGTTTTCTCAAACAAAACCTGGGACTGAACAGCAGTCGCTCCAATGACTTGGTGGCGACCGAGCAGTGGATGTGGATGTGTGCCCTGGCTTATTGGCAGTTGCTGCTGATGCGTAACCTGGTAGAAGAGGCGCGTCCTGCCTGGCATCCCCGCTTTCGAGATGGGAAAAGGAAGGAACTGACCCCTGGCCAGGTGCAGCGAGCGGCTCTACGATTTTTGTTGCAGTTGGGCACACCGGCCAAAGCACCCAAAGTCGCTGGAAAAGGGAAAGGTCGCCAGAAAGGCTACCATCCAGCGCCTAGAATGCGCTATCCGGTGGTCAAAAAGGCGAAAACCGGGCATAAACAGGCTGTTGCTGGCCCATAATCGCTGTTCTGGTTGACTGCATCGGTTATTAAGGTGCAAGAATTTCGTGAGCGCCGTTTATGCGCTCAATTTGCCATCTCTAAACCCAAGCATTAATGATGTGATTGAATTCATCATTTACCGGGATGAGGGTTCTTAAGAAATTCGCGCTGGCTTGTTCAAGAGTTTCGAGAGAGAACCAGCAGAGTGATATCATCCTGGTTTGGAGTGCTTTCAATAAAATGAAAAACATCGTCCAGGAGAACTTCCTGCAGCTTTTGCGCGCTGCAGCCCATCCTGGCGCGCATGGTGTCCAGGAGGCGCTTTTGACCATAAAAGGCACCGCTAGAGTTTTGCGCTTCGGTAATCCCGTCCGTGTAAAGCAGCAAACAATCTCCTGGAGCGATTTTCACCACCTTTTGTTGCCAGGAAGCCTCTTCAAGGACGCCCAAGGCCATGCCGGTTTTGCCTAACTGGTCGACATGTTTACTGCGTTGCGAGCTCAACAGAAAAGGAGGGTTGTGCCCGGCATTTACGTAGCGGAAACGCCCGGTTTCCGTATCCAGGACACCATAGAAGGCCGTGACGAACATGCTCCCGCGTGTGTCATTCAGGATGCGCCGGTTGACTGCGCTCAGGGCGAAGGCCGGCAGGGTCGGATACTGCGTGGCGTACGTTCGGATCAAAGTACTGACCAGGGCCATAAACAAAGCCGCTCCCATGCCTTTATCCGATACATCGGCGATTACAAATCCCCATTTCCCATTGTCCAGGGGTATGAAATCATAAAAATCGCCGGAGGTCTCGCGTGCCGGCACCAGGCGGGCTGCCAGGTCCCAACCTGAAATTACCGGTGGTTTATCGGGAAGAATATCAGCCTGCATTTTACCGGCGCGCAGCAGTTCTTGGGTAGCCAGGCTATCCTGGATGAATGGGATTTCTTCACTTCGATCTACGAGTGGGACGCTCGATTCGGCTACGGGGCTTTGGTCGTTGGCTCCCGTAATTTCTGAAGATACTTCTGGTAGTCCGCCCTCGCCGATCTGGAAAATTGCGTTCGCCAGTTCCTGGGCGGTAATGTCCTTCAGTAGATATCCGGCAGCACCAGCTTCCAGTGCGGTGTCCAGGATGGTGCTGTCCCGGAAATTGGTCAGGATAATAACCTGGGTCTCAGGCCAGCGTTGGTGAATCACGCGTGTGGCGGTGATGCCGTCCATATTCGGCATTTTTAAATCCATCAACACTACGTCTGGCCGAACGATCTCACAAAGCTGAATGGCTTCTTCGCCATCGCTCGCCTCACCGACGAGTTGAAGTTCATTATAAGCCATCAAGAACGCTCCCAGGCCGCTGCGGATGATCGCCTGGTCGTCCACCACGATAATACGGATGGGGCCTTCGTGATCGGTCATATTTAATCCTTTACTGGGATAAATGGTACAGAGATCCGGAAATGCCTCGTCGATCAGTGCAATTTTACAGGAAAATGAAAGAGTTGAGGGATAGAAACCAAGCCTTTTCGAGAGGCTCGGTTTGGGATGAATACTCACCAAACCTTAATCCAGGCTGTCCTCAAGTCTATTGACCCGTCCAGTTTTTACGATTAGGATTAAACACTGCGAAAGTCGGAGAAACAGATCAATGCAGGCTCCTCAACGGAAAAACATCAATCGTAGAGAATTCCTAAAGATCACCGCTGCAAGCGTGGGTGGCATGGCACTGGCCCATCTCGGCGGACCGCTCAGGTTGGCTGAGGCTTCCGCGTTGCCGGATTTTCCCCAAGGCGACCAGTTGGGGCGGGCTTGCCATGGGACGTTGGACATTTACGCCCGGCCTAGCACCAGCAGTCAAAAAGTTAGCTTTCTATACGAGGATGGCGTAGCGACCTGGTTGCGCGAAGTGGTGGGGGATAGCACTCCGCTCCTTTTTTCGAATCAACGCTGGGTGGAGATTCCGGATGGATATGTCTATGGAGCGTATTTCCAGCCGGTGAAGAATTTGCCCAACCAACCTTTGGATACTCTACCTCAATCCAGCCTGGGCCCTGGTTTTTGGGCTGAGGTAACCATCCCGTACGCGGATGCAGTCCCTGATAACCAACCATCAGATAATTCCTGGGTGAAGATTAAGCAGGATAAAGGGTTGCCGGTGCGGTTGTATTACAGCCAGATCTTTTGGATCGACCGTATTCGCCAAAATGATGCCGGCCAGGTTTATTACCGCGTGAACCCCAATTATTACGGCGGCATTGATATGCTTTGGGCGGCGGGAGAAGCTTTTCGCCCGATCAAGGCGGAAGAAATTGTGCCTATTCACCCGGATGCGGAGAACAAACGCATTGAAGTCGATGTCACTCACCAAAACCTTTCCTGCTTTGAAGTGGATCAGGAAGTCTATTATTGCCGGGTATCGACTGGTGCAAAAGTCAATATGTACGGCGAGGTTGTCGATGCATGGAGCACCCCGCTGGGGGACCACGTCGTAACCCGCAAATATTTGTCTTTGCAAATGTCAGGGGGATCAACCGGTGCCGGGTATGATTTACCCGGCATTGGGTGGACATCTATATTTGCCACGGGTGGCGTGGCGGTCCATTCAACTTTCTGGCACAACAATTATGGAGATCCCATGTCGCATGGATGTGTAAATGTCAGCCCCGAAGATTCCAAATGGATTTTTCGTTGGACCACTCCCGCTGTGAACCTCGACCCGGGGATGGTAGACATAACTGTTAACCGGCAAGCCAGCACCCCGGTCCGAGTCGTGGAAGCCTGAGCATGGTAAGAAGCTCTTGTCCCTTTACGTCAGATAAATAAGATGTCGCCTGATTCAATTTCCCGTCGCGAGTTTTGCAAAGTAGCCATGGTGGGGTTGGGAGGGGTTCTGTTGCCCAATGTGGCGGGAGACCCTGGCCGCCATTGGGCTGCCAGACAAGCCGAGTTTCCACAAGCAGAAAGATTGGGAAGGGTATGTGCGGGTAATGTGCCTCTAAAAAAGCGTCCCGATATGGAAAGCTCCGATGTCAGCACCCTGTATGAAGATGATGTTATCGTCTGGTTGCGAGAAGTCGTTGGTTCGCGTCCGTTATGGAACAGCCAGCGCTTCATTGAAACGCCGGATGGTTTCCTGTATGCTGCGAACATACAGCCGGTGCGGAATCTGCCCAACCAGCCTCTTGAAGAGCTACCTCCAACCAATGATAAAGGGATGTGGGTGGAGGTCAGTGTGCCTTACGCCGATCTCACCCTGGATAACCCACCGCCGCGCTCTCCGTGGCTCAAAGGGAATTTGCACCCGCGCGTTTACTACAGCCAGATCTTGTGGGTTGATCAGATTAAAAAAGATCCTGGTGGGCAAATCTGGTACCGGGTCAAAGAATTGTATGGAAGTTATGGTGACATTTTCTGGGTGCCCGGGGAAGCGCTGCGGCCCTTGTCGGCCGATGAATTTGAACCAATTCGCCCCGAAATTGAAGATAAAACCGTGGTAGTTAACGTGACTTACCAGACCCTTTCCTGTTACGAAGGGAAGGATGAAATATATTTCGCCAGGGTGTCTACTGGAGCCAAGTTTGACGCCCAAGGAAACCCTGTCGAAAAATGGTCGACACCGGTTGGACCGCATCATATCTGGCGCAAAATGGTCTCGGTCCATATGAGTGGAGGAACTACCGGCGGAGGTTATGATTTACCAGGGATTGGCTGGACTTCCTTATTTTCAGGTAATGGGGTGGCGATCCATTCCACTTTCTGGCATAATAACTTCGGCGTCCCCATGTCGCACGGGTGTGTCAACGCCCGACCGCAGGATGCTGAATTTGTTTTCCGCTGGACTGCACCAGCCGTTCCTGCGGATACAGGCGATGTAACGATCTCTGGCACAGCCAGTACACAGGTTGTGGTGGTAGAAGGTTGATGAAAAGGAGTCACTCAATATGGGTGCTAATCTGAGCATCGGTCTAGCTTTTCTGGCGGGGCTTGCATCGTTTCTCTCACCTTGTGTTTTTTCCTTAGTGCCGGCTTACATCGGTTACCTGGGTGGGCGGTCAGCGGCCTCGGCGGTGGGTGGAAAAACCAATCGCTGGTTGACCCTCAGCCACGGAGTAGCCTTTGTGGTGGGATTTAGCCTGGTATTTATCATTCTTGGCGTAGCAACTTCGGCCCTGGGTGGCTTGCTTTTCAACCTGCGAACCTGGCTGACCCGTATTGGCGGGATCGTTGTTATCATTTTCGGCCTGCATATGACTGGAATATTCCGCATTCCGTTTTTGGAATACGACCTTCGCCCTCAAACTGCCCCGGACCGCAACCGAGGCTACCTGGCATCGGCCTTGATGGGAGTGTTCTTCTCGGCGGGCTGGTCTCCTTGTGTCGGTCCGGTGTTGGGGGCTATCCTGACCTTGGCGTTAAATGGTGGTTCGATCGCTCAAGGTGTGCAACTGCTCAGCGCGTATTCGGCAGGGTTGGCGATCCCCTTCTTGTTGGCTTCGACTCAGATTGGCCTGGTGACGAAAGTGATCCGGCGATATGTGAAGCTGATGCACTTCGTCGAAATCACGATGGGCGCCATCTTGATCGTAGTTGGGATTATGTTGTTCGCCGGTCGTTACGAAACTATTGCCACCCTTGGCTCATTCTTCGGCCCGATCGATGAGCTGGTCGTGGGTCGCTACCTGTTGATTGGCATTATAGGCCTGGCAATTTTAGGTTTGCTCCCGGCCTGGCTGGCTTCCAAGAAAGGAAGGACATTCCTGGATTGGTGGCTGTTCGGATGGAGCCTGTTCCCCATCGCCCTGGTAGCTGCTGTGCTAATCCGGCCTGAGCGCGATCTGGAGGATGGTGAAATAGACGACCATTCGGCTGGCTCACCTCCATTACGCAGCCGTGAACAAGGCACACCTTAGCCCGTTTGCCTGATTTGGTCGAATAAAGGAGCAAGCCGGTGGAGCGTAAGAACCTGGCACTGATCGGAGCCGGGATATTGGTAGGCGTTGGGCTGGGAATGGTGATCCTGGCTGCGGTTGGTATTGGGAGTGGCACCTTATTAAGTCTTCTTACAACCAAGGTGGGCGACGCTCCGTTGCTGGCACCTGTGGAAAAGTCCCCGGCACCGGATTTCCAACTGGAAGCGTTGGATGGGAGCAGCATCAAGCTTTCCGATTTACGCGGCCACCCGGTTTTGATCAATTTCTGGGCCACCTGGTGTGGCCCTTGCCAATTGGAGATGCCCTTGATCGAGCAATATTATCAAAAATACCAGCCTGACCTGATCGTGTTAGCGGTGGATAATGACGAACCAAAGCCAGATGTTCAAGCCTTCGCGACCAACCATAATCTAACCTTTCCGGTTTTACTCGATCCAGGCGCCAAAGTTGAGGATCTTTACCGGGTAGGGGCTTTTCCAACATCTTTTTTTGTCGATAAAAGCGGTACAATTCTTTACCAGTACATTGGGAGCTTGAATGAGGGTCAATTGGTTCAATACCTGGCCAAGCTTGGAGTTGGTGAATGATTGAAGTAATTTTGTATACTCGTATGGATTGTCATTTATGCGAACAGGCTAAGTCCGACCTGGATACTCTTAAAGCTGAAATCCCGTTTTCATTGAAAGTAGTGGATGTCGACCAGGATGAAAAGCTTAAAAACGCCTACGATGAAATTCTTCCACTGGTCGAAATCGGGCCTTACCGCTTGAAAGCTCCTTTCAGCCGGGATGAGTTACGCGTCACCTTAGGCGCGGCGCGTGACCGGCTCGACCATATCGACCGGGTAAGCCAATCACCTCAATTGGACGAAGTCTGGCGTACCAAAAAGTGGACGAAAGCCGATTCGTTCACATATTGGTTTTCGCGCCACTGGCTCGGGGTTTTTAACGCTTTTGTCTTGATCTATTTCGGTTTACCTGTCCTGGCGCCGGTGCTGATGAAGGCCGGTTTGGACGCTCCGGCCGGATTGATTTATCATGGCTACAGTTTCGTTTGCCACCAGCTTGCTTTTCGTTCGTTTTTCCTTTTTGGCGAGCAAAGCGCATACCCGAGAGTGGCAGCCGGCGTGCCTGGCATCCTTAGCTTCCAACAAGCGACAGGAATGAGCGAGGCCAGTACTGTCGATGCGTTATACGCAGCGCGCGCTTTTGTTGGAAATCCTCAAGTCGGTTATAAAATTGCCCTATGCGAGCGCGATATAGCCATTTACGGCTCAATACTTTTATTCGGCCTGTTTTTCGCGGCAACTAAAAGACGTTTACCGTCACTCCCCTGGTATTTTTGGATTTTGTTCGGCATTGTACCGATTGGGTTGGATGGTTTCAGCCAATTACTAAGTCAGCCTCCTTTGAGCTTATTCCCATTCCGAGAAAGCACGCCAACATTGCGAGTCCTGACTGGGTTCTTGTTCGGTTTCTGCACGGCCTGGTTTGGTTATCCCCTGGTGGAACAGACCATGGCCGAAACCCAGGAGATTATGTCGGATAAGTGGCAGCGGCTGCAAAAGAAGTTCGCCGGAGTGGCTTCAGCGGATTAAATAAAGACTCCAATCAGATTGATCAGCATGCCTTTTAAGCGGTCCAACCAAATACGTTATTTTACCTTCAAGCAATTGGATGGCGGGGATCTCGTCCACGCTATTTTCACCCGTCACGGTGGCATGAGCGCTTCCCCCTGGCAATCGCTCAATGTCGGCGGCACTGTTGGAGATGCCCCTGAACGCGTCCGGGAAAATCGCCAGCGTTCTTTTTTGGCTTTGGAACGCGATCCGGCCAGCATATTCGACGCCTGGCAAGTCCATGGGCGGGATGTGGTAATTGTGGATAAGCCAAGGAAGCTAGAAGAGGCTCCTCTGCAAGCAGATATATTGCTTACTGACCATCCTGGGGTAACCCTATTTATGCGTTTCGCCGACTGTGTACCCATCCTGTTGTATGATCCCCAGCGAGGCGTGGTGGGGTTGGTGCACGCCGGCTGGCAAGGCACAGTGAAACGAGCAGCAGCGTCAGCAATCCAGGCATTGCAAGCGCATTACGGCTGCCAACCTGTTGATGTTCGAGCCGGCATTGGCCCGTCGATTGGCGGGCATCATTATCCGGTGGGAACAGATGTTGTCCAACAAGTGCAGAATTCTTTCAATTCGAAGGCGGATAATTTCCTTTTCCAACTGGACGGCCAGATTCATTTCGATTTATGGGCTGCCAACCGGGCGATATTGGAAAACTGCGGGGTGGAAAGAATTGAGATAAGCGGGCTATGTACCGCCTGCAACCTTGATGACTGGTATTCCCATCGTGGAGAGCACGGGCGGACGTGGCGTTTCGGCGCGTTAATTGCCCTTTCGGCTTGAGAACAGTACAGGTATGTGGTGTAATATGGACGCTTGGCGATGACCGAGTGAGCTCTGGGTCAGTGCCGGCTGCTTAATAAGAAGCAGATTTTGAACCAAGGCAGGGATGGTTGTGAGCCGGATTGCTTCAAATTACCAACAGGTGATGGAGCGGATAAAAGAAACTGCTACAAAGGCCGGGAGAGACCCGCAGGAAGTTCGCCTGGTGGTTGTCACCAAAGGCCATGTAGTCGCTCAAATCCAGGAGGTAATCGAGGCAGGCGCCCTCCTTCTAGGGGAGAATTATTTGGAAGAGGCGGTTGATAAAATTCGAGCTCTGGCCGCTTATGACCAGGTTGAATGGCATATGATTGGTCATGTGCAAAGCCGCAAAGCGAAACAGGTTTGTGAGCAATTTGCGTGGGTGCATTCAGTAGATCGCCTGAAGGTGGCCACTCGATTAAACGCATTTGCCGCTGAAATGGGGAGAACTTTGCCGGTGTTGTTGGAATGTAATGTCAGCGGCGAGGCGAGCAAATTTGGCTGGAACGCCTGGGAGGAGACGGACTGGCTTGCACGTTCGAAAGAATTCGCGGAAATCCTGCGACTGGAAAACCTGCGAGTACGTGGTTTAATGATGATGGCGCCTTACTTCGAGGAAGCGGAAATGGCACGCCCATTTTTCCGGAAACTTCGCAAGTTTCAGAGTTACTTGCGAGGAAAATTGACTGAGGTGGATTGGGGTGAGCTTTCTATGGGGATGAGCGGAGATTACCAGGTTGCAATCCAGGAAGGCGCAACCATCCTTCGGATTGGAACTGCTATCATGGGCCCTCGCCCAGTCTGATAAAATAGGGAAGAGAATTACATTATGGTCTTTATCGCATACCTGATTCATAGAATAATCCAGTTATTAATCCTGGTGGTTATCATTCAAACTGTTCTGACTTATTTCCTTTCACCATTTCATCCGATTCGCCAGGTGATCGATCGCATCGTTAACCCAATGCTGATGCCAATCCGTCGTATCCTGCCACCGCTCGGTATGCTTGATTTTAGCCCGTTGGTATTAATCATCTTGCTGGAAGTCATAGACTCAGTATTGCAAAGAATCCTCCTCTCATTATAAGGAGTTGAAATAGATATGCCTGCACGGCGTTTTCACTTACACGATGGGAAAAAGGGCTCGGCTCTGGCGGTGCGCGTCACCCCGCGCGCCAGTCGCAACGAAATTGTCGAGATCCTCAGCGATGGTACGGTCAAAATTCGGCTCACCTCGCCACCTGTGGAAGGTCAAGCCAATCAGGCGTTGGTAGACTTTCTTTCTGAAGTATTAGAGGTGCCACCCTCACATATCGATATTGTGGCCGGAATCACCGGACGTGACAAGCTAATTTCAATCCTGGACATGGATGCCAACGCCGTACAACAAAAGATTCTCAAAAAACTATCTTGAAGGACAGTGCTTAGAAGCGAAAGGACACTCCAGGTTTGTACAACTGGAGTGTCCTGGTTATATGTCAGAGAACCCTGGCAGTGATTTTGGCACACGGCCAGTCCTCAGCGTTGTTTGGTGAACAGCGCCGAATCCTGAATGCGCCTGCTCGTTGTTATGTAGAGCAAGTTTGCGCGCAAACCGTCATCTTCACTGCGGGCTGAGCCGGTTTCAGCCTGGAGTCGAAGGGTTCTATCACCATTTCCATGACATTGGCGTCGATGAGTTTTTGCCCGAAATACTTTGCTACCGAGATACGGTGATGCCCATCACGCACGTAATAAGCATCGTTTACCTTGATAAGATCAACGGCTGGTAAGGTCACGTTCAGCAGCATCAGCTCGGCGATCTTGATCCAACGATCGCTATTATGGCTTTTTAACGGAAGAAAACGGTCGTCAAAATCATCTGCGCGGTTCTCGCTGCCAACGATGCAATCGATTTCAACCGGCTGAATCCCGATAAGGTGGATATTGGCAATGCGATTGTGCTCACGCAACTGGCTTAGCTCTTTCAATCGGTTGCGCTGGCCAGTCAGGCGAGCAAATTTCTGTCGCCACCAGCCTTTTCGATTGGCACTCAGATAGTCCAATTGGGCTGTGCGAACTGCTTTCGATTGTTGGATAAACTCGTCGTTTCCGTTTTCGTTCGCGGATGGGTCATAAAAGGGGACTGTAAACATGGGATTTTCTCTTTGTTAGTGTTATAACCACTATAAAATAAAAACCCGCCTGTTGCCAGATGCAGCCGGCGGGTTTATTTTTATTCGAAAGGGTAGATTTGTAGCTGGTCAGATGACCAGGAACCTCCGGCTTTTTTCAATTTTGGGAGTTACGGGTGATGTCGAGGCCGGTCCCGATCCCAAGCCCAATCACGGCTCCCAGCCCGCATAGGGAGATATAAAGAATATGGCCGTTCAAGGTAAACAAGTAGATACCGACCAAGGCACCCACCAGAATACCTGCCAGCAAACCCAATTCAGCATTTGTGTAATTTCGGTTTTTCATAGCCTTCCCTCCAGAAAACTCGCTTTACTGATCACCGATTTTGGGTACGATCAAGCAGGTGGTGCTCTCCCTGTTTCAGTGCGATTTATATACAATGCTGCTCGGGTTGCTTAAAGCGACCACATGCGCTGCTTCATTCCAACTTATTAACGACGTTTTTCATCAATTCCAAGTTCCTAAATTCAAGGTGTCACCAACCAGGTTTATGGCGAGCGTAAAATCAGTTTTATCTTAAAAATTAATACGCAATTTTCGACTGGCAAGTTTCAATTCAGATAAGATAAGTATAATAAAAATCTCCCCTGCCACATCCGGCGAATGGGGAGTTTTTGATCTGTCCTATTGGACAATAATGACCTGTCCAATTGGGTAGGTTGCGGCTGCTTCGAACACTCAATCCATTATTTCGCGAAAAAGAGCCAGCTTCCGAACCTGGCTCAATAGGCGTAATGGCCGATCTGTAGAGGTGGGTCTCGATATGCTCTGTTCGCATAATTCACCTCTCGGCTCGATGTTTAGAATTTAAGACTCAGAGCATCGGGGGTGTTTCTGAAAGGAATTCGATTAACTCGCGTTCAAAGCGCTCAGGTTCTTCGATATAGGGATAATGGCCACTTTGTTCGAACACCACCTGACGTGCATAAGGAATGCCTGCAGTCAATTCCTGGCTGCATCCCAGGGGCGTTCGCGGGTCGTGACGGCCGGCGCAAACCAGGGTTTGCGACCAGACTCGTCCTAAGCGACCGCTGAAATTTACCTGGCGTGTGGTGCGATCCCAGCGATTGCGCAAGGGCACAGGACTGCGGAAGTCCTCCTGGTAGATGGGAATTTCGGGTGCCAGGCTTTTATTATAGAAAGATGCGTGGCCGGTCAAACGCACCAGTTGCTTGTGCGTGGCAAGATTGCCACGCCCGTTGCGTACTTGAGCCGACAGACTCATCCACTTCCAGAATTTACGGTTCGTCAAGGACCAATGCCAGGGGATGCCATGGTTGCGTTGAATCGCTGGCCTTCCCGAGGCGGTGCTGATCAGCACCAGCGACCCGACCAGATCGGCGCGCTGCTCGGCGAGCGAGGTTGCGACCCATCCGCCGCTGGAGTGCCCGACCACCGGGACGCGGCGCAGGCCGAGAT
>OFHG01000795.1_pt1 | contig 11956 bp, 11 predicted proteins | sample 1521931 | NCBI WGS metagenome assembly OFHG01 (sample SAMEA2468438, study PRJEB22500) | soil metagenome | biome: Glassland; feature: Farmland; material: Clay | place: Australia | collected 2013-01-31 | depth 0.55 m
CGTGCCGCCCGAGATCGTGCTGCAGGCATAGTTGTCCATTCCCATAGCCTGCGCGAGCGCGTCGGCGTCGGGATCGCTGCTACCGTCCGGCTCGAGCTCCTGCGCGACGGCCAGCGCCCGCCGCGCGGTACGCCGGAAGTCGTCGCCGTCGCCGAGCCAGTTCAGAACATGAGTGCGTGCCCAGAGCGCGTCGAAGAGCGGAACGCCGCCGCCTGGTCCGAGCAGGGCGAGTGCCTGGTCGACCCGCGCGAGCGCCGTGGGTGCGTCGGCGCGGAGATTCAGCTCGACCTCGGCGAGTCCGGTGAGCGCACGCCCTTCGAGGCTGCGGTCTCCCGCCTCCGTCGCGTCGATGCGCACGCGCACGGTCTGCCCCGCCCGGTCGGGCAACGTCGTCCAGAGGGGCAGCTTCCCCACGACCACGGTCGGGTAGGCCCGCAGGTAGGCGTAGAGGGCCATCTGCGTGTTGTCGCCCGAGCTGACGTAGAACGGGTGCTCGACGAGGGTGCGCAGCGCGAACGGGAGTGTCTCCCCCCCAATCTGGAAGGCCACTCCCGCTCTCCAGGCGTAGGCCTGCTCCAGGTCCCACCACATGGGCCCGCTCAGGTATCCCGCGAGGACGTACTGCCCGTAGGAGAAGAGCAGGCTGCCGTGGGCCGGGATCGTCGCGAGGCTCAAGGCGGCGTTGGCCGTGGTGTTCGACAGGTTCGGCTGCGGCGACTGCGCGGCGAGCGGACTCATGAGCACCGGCTCCTCCGAGATGACGACGGGCACGTCCGCCGTGTTCGTCACCTCGATCCCCGCAGGCAGGGTCTCCGAGTGTCCGTCGATGCTGAACGTCTCGTTCACCATGACGGCGCTCACGAATCCGCGCGCGGCCGCTTCCCAGAACCCCATCGACACGGTCGCATCCGGTTTGGGCGCCGCGCCGAACCCCAGGGCCAGAGCGCCCATCACGATTGCCCCCGCGATTAGCAGAACCAGTGGACGGCTCGTGACAAGCTCCTTCATCAACGCCCTTCTGAGGTAGGCCAATTTCCTTATGGGCGGCTTTCGTTTAAGGGTGCCGTCGAGATTCTCACAAATTCTCATTCGTGATTTTTATTCCTGATACTACTCCGGGCGGCCCTCCGAAAACGGTCCGACACGCGCTGCGTCCGCGGGACGATGCCTTCATGCCCCGGGACGGGTTGCCGAGGCCCCGTGCTCTTCTACGACCCGCGGTTCCTGGAGCACGTCTCGTCGCCGATGCACGTGGAGCGCCCGGAGCGGCTCAAGGCCATCGTGGACCGCCTCCGGGCGGAGGACCTTCTCAAGGACGTGCACACCCCGACGCCGGCGACCCTCGCGCAGCTCCGCCGGGTGCACCGCGCCTCGTTCCTCGAGTACTTCCAGAACCTGAACGAGGGCTTCCTCGACCCAGAGACGGCCGTGCATCCGGAGACGTGGGGCATCGCCCTCCTGGCCGCAGGGGCGACCATCGAGGCGACGCAGGAGTCCTACGCCCGCGGGAAGCCCGCGGTCGCCCTCGTCCGGCCGCCGGGCCACCACGCCGGGCCGGACTACGGCGGCGGGTTCTGCTACCTGAACAACGTGGCCGCCGCGGCCGCGGACCAGGTCGCCCAGGGACGCCGCGTCGCGATCCTCGACTACGACGCCCACCACGGGAACGGGACGAGCGAGATCTTCGAGGACGAGGCCGCGGTCCTCTACATCTCCACGCACCAGTACGGGATCTATCCGGGGACGGGCGCGGCCGCGGATGTCGGCAAGGGGGAGGGCCGCGGGTTCAACGTGAACATCCCCTTCACCGCCGGCTGCGGCGACGCCTCCTTCACGATGGCGTACGACGAGATCGTCGATCCGGTCGTCCGCGCCTACAAGCCGGACCTCATCCTCGTCAGCCTGGGGATGGACGCGCACTACCGCGACCCGCTGACCGGCCTGTCCCTCTCCTCCCCCGGGTACGTGGACCTCGTGAGCCGGAGCGAGCGGCTCGCCCACGAGCTCTGCGACGACCGCTTCGTCGTCGTCCTCGAGGGCGGGTACCACCTCCTCGCGCTGTCCGAGGTCATCGCGGGCATCGTCGCGCGGATGCACCGCAGCCACGTGGACCTCGAGCTCACCCAGCTCCTCGACGAGGAGGGGAAGGGCAGGCCCGCGATCGAGGCGACCAAGCGCGCGCACAAGGAGTTCTGGGATCTACGTTGAGCGGCCGAGCTTGCGCTCGGTGACCTTGCGCTCCTTGTCCTTCAGGATCCTCTTGTACATCGTCTCCAGGAGGTCCTTGAGCGCCAGGTGCAGGTCCCAGTCGAAATGGTTCGCGTAGTACATCCGGTGGGTCGTCTGGAACCGGCAGCGGATCGAGTACTTCCATCGGTCCCCGTCCGGCTTGTACTTCTGCACGTGGAGCGACAGCGTCTTCGGCGTGACCAGCTGCGCAATCCGGCGCATCTCCTTCTGCACGGCGTCGTAGATCGTGTCGTAGGTCTCCGCGGGCTCGTCCTCGAGGCCGCTGATCTCCACGAAGAGCTGCTCGCGCTCCTGGAGTCCTGCGAGGAAGTGCATCAGGTCGAGCTTCGTCACGATGCCCGTGGGCTCGTCCTTGTCCGTGATGATGATGCTGGAGACGTCCTGCTTGATCATGAGCTGGGCCGCGTGGGCGAGGTCCCCGTCGATTCCCATCGTGACGGCAGGGGAGTGCATGACGCTCTTCACCTCGAGCTCAACCTTGGCTTCCGTCCCCGCGCGCTCGCCGTACCGCTGGCGCATCTTCGGGCGCGCGAAGACGTCGGTGACGTCCTTCATGCCGATGGCGCCCTTCAGGTGGCGGTTCTTGTCGACGACCGGCAGGGACCGTTCCCCGAGGGACTGCATCAGGTGCACCGCGCGCTCGATCGTGTCGTTCTCGGCGACGGCCTGGGGGTTCGGGGTCATGAAGTCGCGGATCAGGAGGCCCCGGAGCGCGTCCGTCTCGACGAGGGCTCGCGTCAGGTCCGTGCGGGAGATGATGCCCACGAGCTTCTTGCCCTTGAGCACCGGGAGAGCGCGGAATCCGGTCGTGATGAGCTGCTCCGCGGCCGCAGGGAGCTTCGTGTCCGGCTTGATCTCCGGAGCCCTCACGGCCACTGTGGTGACCTTCGTCGAGGGCGGCAGGTTCTTGCGCTTCATGAGCTCGCGGAGGGTCACGACGCCTTCGAGCTTCCCCTTGCGACCCACGGGGATCTCGTGCACATCGTGCTCCTTCATCTTCCCGAGGACGTCACCGAGTTCATCGTCGGGCGCCGCCCACACAACCTCCGTCGTCGCGAAGTCGGAAACCGCGAGGTCTTGGACCTTTTCACGCGCCATGGCAAAATCCCCTGCGGGAGACGTCCGTAGCGGGTCGCGCTATAATAACCTTATTTGGAAAACCGCGGTTCGTGTCCCGATGCGCGTCCGCGCCACGGTCCTCTTCCATGGCCGCGTCCAAGGTGTGTACTTCCGCGCCCATTGCCAGGAGAAGGCGGAGAGCCTCGGTCTGGACGGGTACGTGCGCAACCTACCGGGCGGGGCCGTCGAGGCGGTGTTCGAGGGCGAGCGTTCGCTCATCGAGGATTGCATCGAGTGGAACCGCAGCTCCCAGCCCGCGGCACGCGTGACGTCCGTGGACGTGGCATGGTCGGCCTCGACCGGGGAGTTCCGCGGGTTCGAGATCCGGCGATAGTCCGGTGGGAGATGCGGCGGCTGCAACCTGCGGCTAGGGACCGCCCGCCAGGGCGAGCATCGCCTCGGCGAGCTCCTTGGGCTTCGTGATCATCGGCCAGTGGCCGGATTCGATGATTCGGTACGGTCCATCGAGCTTCGCCTTCAGCACCTCGTCCGCACTGCGGCCCGGAGACTGCGACAGATACCAGGAGAGCGTGTCGCCGCCGGTGCAGTAGACATACGAGCTCTTCACGTCGTCGAACCTGGCGGAGAGGGTGATCGGGTCGCGGAAGTAGCGGACCGGCACGGGGGTGGCCATGGAGGTGAACCACGCGCGGTCGGCCCCCTGGACATCTTTCCCGACCGCGTCCAGGAACTCCATGGGAAGGGGGACCACCGATCCCTGGACCGGGAATTCGTCCGGGAACCCTCCCTGCGCGGTCCGGACCTTGTCGGGGACGAACCCGTCGAGATAAAGGACTCTGCGCACGTGGTCGGCGGCACGGTCGGCCACGGCGGCCGCGACCTTGCCGGCGAAGCTGTGGCCCACCAGCACGAGGTCGTCAAGGTCGTTGAACCTGATCACGTTCAGGACGTCCTGGATCGCCGTCTCCATCCCGACGCGATCCGAGGCCAGATGGACCCGCTCGCCTTCCCCGGTCAGGGTCACCGGGTAGGCCGAGTGACCTTCCTTCTCGAGCGTCGGGACCACCCGCTTCCAAGCCCACGCTCCCAACCATGCTCCCGGCACCAGGACGAACGTCGCCATGCGATTCCTTCAAGGCTGGGGGGCACTAAGCCCGCGCGGTATTTCAGGAAGCCGCATTCCCGCGCGACTCCCTCCGAAGCCTCGTCCGATGGTCCTCGGCCGGACCCCGGCGCATCACGAGATCTGGATGTGGTACGTGCGCTCGGGCACGTCCTTGTGGACGACCCAGGCCTGCTCTTCCGTCATCACGTTCTTCTCGATCCACGCGCGGGTCTTCTTCGGGACCGTCGCAGGGCCGAGCACGGCCCCGGGCCGCTGCGGGTCGTCGATGTAATCGGTCTCGAGCATGAAGTTCGTGCCGCCCTTCAGCGCCTCCGCCACGAGGACCTCCTTCGCGAGGATGGACGGCACGAGGCCGTGCGTGTCCTCCGGCCGGGTGAGGGGCGTGGAGTGGTGCTTCACGACGCGGTTCCGGTCGAGGCCCGCCCTCGCGGCGATCTCCGCGAGCTCGGCGAACGTCTCCGGCGTGGGGTCCTCCGTGTGCAGGACGACCGCGCAGCCGAGGCGCTTCGCCGTCACCATGGCGTACTCCATCGCCTCGTTGCACGCCTTGACGATCTCCGGGCCGACGGGGAAGTGCGGCCGCCCGATCTCGCCGATGGCCACGGCCTTCCCCTGGGCGATGTACCGCGCGGCCAGGTCGAGGCCCTGGCGCATCGCGGCCACCGCGGCCTCGAGCCCCTGGACCTCCTTCAGGTGGAGGCACTCGACCGGATACGGCCCGAGCGCGACGAAGACCTGCAGCTTGGTCGCCGCGCGGATGGCGTCGGCCATCGCGAGGGTCTTGCGGAACGCCTTGTCGTAGTCGGATCCGCGGTTGATGGGGATGTCCTCGTACGGGGAATGCGTCAGGAGGAGGGCCGTGCCGCCGGCCTTCTCGAACTGCTTCGCACCCTCGACGCCGAGGAACTCGGGGCGGAAGTGGATGTGGTTGTCGAAGATCGGGAGGCGGCGGGCCATCCGGGCTTTCCCTCAGGCCGTCCCAAGCCCCGCCGCGGGATAAAGCGTTCGCATGTACGCGCACACGGCGCAACGACGCGTCGCTACCGCGGAGGGCGCCCGCGCTTCAGCGCAGCAGGCCGGCGGCCTTCAGCTCGACCGTGATCTTCTCGACGGCCTCCTCGACGTCGGAGGGCTTGCGGGCGCCCGTGCAGACGAGCTTGCCGCTCCCGAACAGGAGGACCACGACCTTGGGCTTGTCGATGCGGTAGACGAGCCCGGGGAACTGCTCCGGCTCGTACTCGACCTTCTCCAGGCCGAGGGAGATCGCGATTGCGTTCAGGTTGATCTCCGTGCCGAGGTCCGAGGAGGCGACGATGTTCTGGACCTCGATCTCGGGGTTCTTCTTGATCGGGATGCCCGCGGCCTCGATCTGCTTCGCCACGAGGTCGATCGCCGTCTTGACGTGCTCGAGGCTCTTCGCGCCCGTGCAGACGACCTTCCCGCTGCGGAACAGGAGCGTCGCCGTCTTGGGCTCCTTCAGGCGGTAGATGAGCCCGGGGAACTGCTCCGGCTCGTACTCGGCCCCGCCGAGGGCGAGGGCGATGGCTTGGAGGTCCAGCTCCTCCCCGAGGGAGGTCGACGCGACGACGTTCTCGATCTTAATCTTCGCCAAGGCGATACCTCCGAGCGGCCGGAGGAGCTCCCTCCGCGACGCCGGCGGTCCGGGGATTTATATAGTCCTTTATAAAGGTAAGGGGCGCGTCCCGAATTCCCGGCGTCCCCTTTTCTCCTGGCGCCGCCTATTCGGCCCGGAGGTTCTCCGCCTCGCGGGCCCTCACGAGGGCGTACAGCGCACGGGCGAGCGGCGCGTCGCGGCTGCCGTGTTCGGCCGCCCGCAGGACCGCTCCGGTGATTGCGTCGATCTCGGTCCGTCGGCCGCGGTCCAGGTCCTGCAGCATGCTCGGTCGGTTCGCGGCCGTCCGGCGGGCGACGAGTCGCGTGCGGCGGACCATCTCGTCCGCGTCCAGCGCGACGCCGGCCGTCTGCGCGACCGCGGCGGCCTCGCGGCACGTGGCCTCGAGGAGCTTCGCGAGGCCTTTGTCCTGCACGAGCCGGCCGTTCGGCACGCCGGCGAGGGCCGCGAGCGGATTGATCGACGTGTTGACGACGAGCTTGGACCACAGCTCGCGCCGCGCGTCGTCCGAAACGCGCGTCCGGATTCCCGCCTCCTCGAACACGTCGCGCACGCGCACGAGGTCCGCGCGGTCGACGCCGCGCCACGCGCCGATCGCGGTGTCGCCGATGCCCCCGTGCCGCACCTCGCCGGGGCCGAGGAACATGACGCCGTGCGCCGTCGTGCCCGCAACGACGCGCGATGCGGTGCGGGCGATCACGTCCGCGTTCTCAAGGCCGTTCTGGAGGGTGAGGAACACTGCGGTGCGCGCGAACCGTCTCAGCTCGGACATCGCGGCCTGGGTGTCGTACGCCTTCGTCGAGATGAGGATGAGTTCCGGGTTCACGGCCGCGGGGACGCGTGTTGCGGTCCGGGGCCGCGCAATCCGCACGGTCTTCCCGGAGATTCGCAGACCGTGAGCGCGAATCGCCGCCATGTGATCGCGCCGGCCCACGAGGATCACGTCCTCGTGCGCGGACAGGAGACCGCCGAAGAAACTCCCCATCGCGCCCGCGCCGAAGACGAGGATTTCCACATTCCCGCAATGGGATTCCCGGAGAAAACGCTTTCTCTCGAATAAAAATATCCGGAGTTATATATTTCGCGAGCAATCACCGCGACAACTGCGCTGTCATCAAGTTTAAGACGCCATAATCCATACCGTTCAGCAGGAGGAACCCCTTGGCGAAGAAGGCGAAGAAGGGCAAGAAAGGAAAGAAGCGCTAAACGCCCTCGCATGATTGGGCAGGGGACCACGCCATTTGGATCACCCTGACGCACTTCTTTCCACGTTTTTCTTGTCTCTTCTTTCTTTTGTAAGTCGGTCGGCGACGAGCAGGGGCTCGGGATATTTCGTTCGCGTTGCGCGCTGCGCCATGCGGAGCGCGTTCTCCAGGGAAATGCGGTGACCCACGGAGACGTAGAAGGCCCGAGACGCCCGCGGTGGCGTCCACGCATATCCTCGCACGACGCCGTCCATCTCGAGAGGGATGGCCCCGAGTGCCCGCGGCATGGCGGGAGCGAGCCTCCCGCTGAGCGGATGTTTCGCGATCCCGATGGTGGGCCGGTCGATCTGCACTCCGGCGTAGCAGGCGAAGCCGAAGAGCGCGGGATGCAAGCGGCCGTGGCCGTCCACGAACAGGAGGTCGGGTCTCTCGTGAAGGCCATCGAGCGCGGCGCGCACCGGCGGATACTCGCGGAACGAGAGGTACGTCGGGACGTAGGGGAAGTCCACGTCCACCGTGCGCTCGCACACCTCGATCGTCTCGAGCGTCCGCGCGTCCAGACGGACGGCCACCGCGAACGCGCGGTCGCCCGCGTAGGCGACGTCGACGCCGCCGAACGTCTGCGGCTCCCTATTCTCGTCGCGCTCCGTCACCTCCGCCGCCAACCGGAGTTGTGTCGCTCGCAGCTCCTCAAGGAGAGGGGTCGCGGAGAGGGACGCGAGGAAGCGCGTCTCGCTCACGCGCCCCCGGCGCAGCCTCATTCCCTCCTGGGCGAGACGTTCCGCGGCCCGCGGCGCCACGGGCCGTCCGTCCGCGCGGACCACCCGGTGTGCGCCCGCAACGTCCGGATGCTCGAGGATCCACGTGGCCACCGATCTCGCCGCGCGCACGTCGCCGAGCGCGCGCGCGACGAGGCCGCAGGTCGCTACCTTCCCCGGGGGAATGGCCGCGAGGCACGATTCGATCGCCTCGCGGAACGATGGTGCCACAGAATCCCGAAGGCGCGGTGCCCACAAAACCTTTCTAGGCTCCTCCCCATGGTCGGCGAACCCATGTCCCTCCTCCTGAAGGGCGGCCTCGTCGTCACGCAAGATGCGTCCCGCCGCATCGTCCCCGGGAACGTCCTCGTCGAGGGGAACCGGATCGCGGCCGTGGGCAACACGCCGCTGGACGCGGACGAGGTCCTCGACTGCGAGGGCTGCGCCGTCCTGCCCGGGCTCATCAACGGGCACCAGCACGCGGCGAACACGCTCCTCCGAGGGATCGCGGACGACGTGCCGCTCGAGGAGATGCTCGAGAGGTCGTTCGCCGCGGATGCGAGGTTCACGCGCCGCGACGTGCAGCTCGGGGCGCTCTTGGGCTGCGTCGAGATGCTCCGCTGCGGCACCACGAGCTTCCAGGACCTGTTCTACTGGGAGGACGAGGTCGCGCGCGCCGTGCGCGAGTCCGGGATCCGAGGGTTCCTCTCCTGGGTCACCCTCGACGAGGCGTTCACGACGCAGCACGGCAACCCCGTGCGGAACGCCGAGGCGTTCATCGCCAAGCACAACGCGGACCCGCTCGTCACGCCATCCGTCGGCGTGCAGGGCGTCTACGTCGCCTCCGAGGAGACGTTCCTGGCGGCGAAGGAGGTCGCGGACCGCCACGGGGTCCGCCTTCATGCCCACCTCTCGGAGACGCGGAAGGAGGTGTACGACCACATCGCGAAGACGGGTCTGCGTCCGGGGGAGTGGCTCGAGAAGATCGGCTTCCTCGGCCCGAACCTGAACGTCGCCCACGGGGTGTGGCTCACCCTGAACGAGGTGCGTGCGCTCGCCCGCGCGGGCACCAGCGTGACGCACTGCCCGGTATCGAACATGAAGCTCGCGTCCGGCGGCGTCGCCCCGGTCCCGGAGATGCGCGACGCCGGCGCGGCCGTCGCCCTCGGGACGGACTCGGCCCTCTCGAACAACTCCGCGGACCTCTTCGGGGAGATGAAGACGGCGGCCCTCCTGCACAAGGCGACGCGCTGGGACGCGCGCGTGCTCCCGGCCCAGGTCGTGCTCGATATGGTCACGATCGACGCCGCTCGCGCGCTCGGGGCCGCGGCGGACCTCGGTTCCGTCGAGGTCGGAAAGCTCGCGGACCTTGCCGTGGTCTCCCTCCGGCGGCCGCACACCACGCCTTTTTATTCCTCCAACGTCATCAGCCACCTGGTCTACAGCAGTCGAGGCAGTGATGTCCAGGCGACGATCGTCGACGGCCGCGTGGTCATGGCCGAAGGGAAGTTGCGGACGGTCGACGAGGCTGTGGTCCTCGAACGCGCGCAGGAGAGCGCGCGGGAGCTTCTCGGAGCGTAACGGATGATTTGCGGTGTCGACGAGGCGGGACGGGGTCCGGTCCTCGGTCCCTTGGTCGTCGCGGGCGTGATGGTCGAGTCCGACGTCCCGCTCCGGCAGATGAACGTGCGGGATTCGAAGAAGCTCACGCCCGAGCGGCGTGAACTCCTCGCACCCGAGATCCAGAAGGTCGCGCGGTGCGAGGTCGTCGTCGTGCCGGCGAAGGACATCGACGTGATGCGCGCGGAGATGTCCCTGAACGACTTCGAGGCACGCCTCTTCGCCTCCCTCATCGAGAAGCTGCATCCGGCGACCGCCTACGTGGACGCGGTCGACGTGGACGAGATCGAGTTCAAGCGTGCGGTGCTCAAGGACCTCCCCTTCGAGGTCGAGATCGTCTCCCAGCACGAGGCGGACGACCTCTTCCCGGTCGTCAGCGCGGCCTCCGTCATCGCCAAGGTGCGTCGCGACGCGGAGATGCGCGCGATCGAGGCCGAGGTGGGCCAACCCATGGGCTCCGGGTACCCGTCGGACCCGGTGACGATCGCGTTCCTGGAAAAATGGATTAGGGAGAAGGGGTCTCCGCCGCCCCACACCCGGCTCACCTGGGACACCACGCGGCGTCTGCTCGCGGAGTCCAGGAACCGGAAGCTCGACGAGTACGGTCGTGGGAAGGAATGAGAGACCTCCTCGAAGGCGTCATCGCGAAGTTCAACTCGAAGGTCGACTCCGATCCGTCCCTGAGCGAGGAGATCGGGGACATGCAGAAGACGGTCCTGATCGAGCTCAAGGACGGGACGAAGTGGCACTTCACCCTCAGGGACCGCCACGTGGCCGGCCTCCTGGACGGCGGCGTGGACCACGCGGACATCACCCTCGTTACGGACGCGGAGACCCTGCGCGCCCTGCTCCTCCGGGAGACGGGCCCCTTCAAGGCCTACGCCACCGGCAAGCTGCGGTTCAAGGGCAGCCTCGACGACCTCGCGCGTTTCCGGAAGTTCTTCTGACGTCAGTGCGCGATAGGTTTAAACGCGGGGGGCCAATCCTCTCGAGCCGCGATAGCGGGGTGGGGTAGCCAGGATATCCCGTCGGGCTCATACCCCGGGACTCCCGGGTCCCCGGTGAGACACCCGGAGATCGATGGTTCAAACGGGACCGAGGTCCTCCCTCGGTCCCTGAGATTCCATCCCCCGCTATGCCTTCTTTTGCCCCACCGGAGGGCACGGGAGACGTCGTTGATTCTCACGGCGCAACGTTTATGGGCCCACCCCTCGTCGGCCCGGATGTTGCGGGCCGGAGCCCTATGGAACGTGTGAAGACCGGCGTCGACGGCCTCGACGTCATGCTCAACGGCGGCCTCCTGTCCGGGCGGCCGTACATCGTCTCCGGGCCGACCGGGAGCGGGAAGACCATCCTGGCGACCCAGTTCCTTCTTGACGGGCTGAGGCGCAACGAGCCCTGCCTCCTCGTCACCCTGGACGAGCCGCCGATCGAGGTCAAGTCCAACATGGGAGTCTTCGGGTGGAACCTGGACCGCCTGAAGATCCTCGACGCCACGCCGGACGTGCGCGCGCACAAGCGCCAGCGCTCCGTGATCGACGTCGGCACGGCCCTCGACGTGCGGGACATGGAGGACGTCTCCGACGTGCGGCAGTCCTCCCAGATCCGCGCCCTCGAGGTCACGGTCCACAGCGTCCAGAAGATGATCAAGCAGGAGTTCTCGGGACGCCTGGAGCGGTACAAGGAGCGCTACAAGCGCATCGTCATCGACTCCATGACCGCGCTGAAGATGTTCTCCATGCAGGGCGAGGACAGCCGCATCCTCATCCAGTCCTTCATGCGCTTCCTGGCCGAGCTGGAGTCCACCACGCTGGTCGTGTCCGAGCACCTGAACCGCCGGACGATCGAGACGGAGTTCTTCCTGGGCCGCGGGGAGGTCCGCCTGCTCAAGTGGGTCGACGGATCCACGGTGCGGCGGGCGATCTCGATCGAGAAGTTCCGCGGCAGCCGCTTCGACGACCATGTGCGGCCCCTGGCGATCACCTCCGCGGGCCTCGTCGTGTACGCGGACCAGCAGGTCGCGATGGTGAACGGAGGCACGGCGAAGATGGGCGAATCCCGCCTGGAGATGCGGATCATCGACGACATCTCCAACGTCCTCGAATCGGCCCTGCACAAGGTCGAGGAGGCCCAGCGCCGGCAGATCCCCGTCCGGGACCTCGAGGTCTCCCTCTCCCGCGCGATGCTCCACTTCCAGCGGAAGAACTACCAGAAGGCGATGAAGGCGGCCCTCGCGTGCAACTCCCAGCTCGAGCAGCGCCTCGGCGTGGTCCCGCCGCCCCCC
>OFHG01000796.1_pt1 | contig 11951 bp, 10 predicted proteins | sample 1521931 | NCBI WGS metagenome assembly OFHG01 (sample SAMEA2468438, study PRJEB22500) | soil metagenome | biome: Glassland; feature: Farmland; material: Clay | place: Australia | collected 2013-01-31 | depth 0.55 m
ATGAACTGCTGCCCTGGGCCTATCCAGCCTCGCCAATCCTCAGCCGCGTGGCCTGAAAACACCGCTTACGAAGCAGCGGTCAAACCGACCATAGAGTTACTCATCCACGAGATCGAAACGCGGGCCAATAAAGCCGATGAGCATGTCATTGCGGCGGCGCTGCGGCTGCGCGAGCTGCGGGCGCGCATTGAGGCTGGCGAACTCGGCGACGAGGTCGAGTGGAAGGAATGGGCGCGTGCGAACTTCCGGAAAATCTCGGCGTCGCGACTGTACCAACTGGACGCTGTTGGGAAAGCCGATGATCCAAGAGCCGAGTTGGAGAGGCAAAGGAAGCTTACTCGAGAAAGGGTAAGGAATCACCGTGAGAAAAGGGCCGCAATAGAGCCCGAGCGCAGAAAGTTGAAGAAATGGGTCAACAACGCATCGATCGATGACGTACGCATCATCCTGCGTCAGGTCGAACGCAAAGCGCACGATCGCGAACTCAGAGCCGCGTTCCTGCAGGTTGATCACGTCGATAAAGCAGCCTGATCAGAACGTCGCAACCGCGAACTCGGATACGGCGCGGATAAGACCGCGCTGTATTCAGCATACGAGGAGAAGTGCAATGAGCACTCTTGTCATTGAGTCCCGTCCCATCACCACACTCAAGCCCTGGCAGAACAACCCGCGCACGCATTCGAAGAAGCAGATCCGGCAGATCACCGACAGCATCAGGGAGTTCGGCTTCGTCAGCCCCATCCTGATCGACGGGGAGAACCGGATCATCGCCGGCCATGGACGGGTCGAGGCAGCCAGGCTGCTCGGCATGACCGAGGTGCCGGCGGTCCGGGTCGATCATCTCAGCGAGACCCAGATCCGGGCCTACGTCATCGCCGACAACAAGCATGCGCTGAACGCGGGCTGGAATGAGGGACTGCTACAGCTCGAACTGAAGGAGCTGGCAGTCAACCTTGGTTTCGACGTCACACTGACCGGTTTCGAAACCGCGGAGGTCGATCAGCTCGTCCTCGGCGGGGAGGTGGATGAGGACGATGAAGTGCCCGAACCCCACCACCGCCGCCCGGCCGGTTCCCGGCTGGGGTGACCAGCAGCCGGGGTTGCTGATCGTCGGCCTGGCACCGGCCGCGCACGGCGGCAACCGCACCGGCCGGATCTTCACCGGCGACCGCAGCGGCGATGTCCTGTTCGCATCCCTGCACCGGTGCGGGCTCGCTGCCCTGCCGACGTCGGTGGTGGCCGGGGACGGCCAGCGGCTGACTGGCGCGCGCATGGCCGCGGCGGTCCGGTGCGCGCCACCGGCCAACAAGCCGACGGTGATCGAGCGCGACACCTGCGCCCCCTGGCTTTCGGCAGAGTTTTCCCTGGTTGCGGGGTCGGTCCGGGTTGTCGTGTGCCTCGGCGGGTTCGCCTGGCAGGCGATGTGGCCAGTGCTGCGTTCGGCCGGGTTCGCACTTCCCCGGCCACGCCCGGCGTTCGCGCATGGTGCCGAGGTCGTGCTTCGATCCGCTGGCGCTGGCCCGCGGGGCCGCGAGCTGACGCTGATCGGCTGCTACCACCCCAGCCAGCAGAACACGTTCACCGGGCGGGTGACGCCGCCAATGCTGGATGCCGTGTTCCGTCGTGCCCAGGCGCTGGCCCGCCCGCCCTCTGGCGGGACGCGCCACCGAGTGTGATTACTCTCTGTATACAATCCTTCCAAAAAAACGTAAAATTGTAACGCTGCGCATTCGACGAAGATGATAGAAATGTATATGTGCACCTCAGGGAATCTTTCTCCTCCCATTCGACCGGCCTCGAATCAATCGGCCTCGCCGGGGTATCATTACCCAGCCCCCGTAGCCCAAGGGAAGAGGCCGGCCCCCTAAAAGGGTCCCCAGTGTCGGTTCGACTCCGACCGGGGGCACAACGCCGTACGGACCCTGTACCTGCGAAGACCCAGGCCCGCAGGGCAATGTGCCAGCTCAGCCCGCCAGTGGCGCAGCCGCCAGTGGCGCAGCCCGGGCGGGAACAGATAAACCGCCATTCGGGGATGGCCGCTGATCACGTTCGCGTAACTAGCGAGCCGGTCAATAGATAATCCCAGTTTCGGCGTCCTGAGCAGGTAACCTGCAATCTACTAAGTGGCTTCGGGATCCCCGGGTGCGCTCAGCCAATCGGCCACGAGCGAGGGTGCATCCACACGTGCGGGCCACTGGCCGCGGGTCAGCCGCTGGTATCGGGGCCTGCCCGGGTCAGGGTGACCCGGAGGATCACCCGCTGCTCACGTTCCATTGCCGCCCGGTAGTCGTCCCAGTCGGGGTGCTCACCAGCGATCAGCCGGTAGTACTCGACGAGGAGTTCCATCGCGTCAGGCAGGGAGATGATCTCCGCGTCGCCCTCGGCCTGCACCCACTCGCCGAAGAAACCGTCGGTGAGGGCGCACAGCGACGCCCGGGGATCGCGGCGCAGGTTCCTGGTCTTGATCGCGGTCTGCCGGGTGCTGATCAGCACCCGGCCCTTCTCGTCCACCGCGCACAGGATGGGAGACAGTTGCGGCCTTCCATCCTTCCTGGACGTGGCCAGCACTGCCCGGTGATGGGCACGCAGAAACCCGCGGGCCAGGTCCAGGTCCATCTCAGGCGAAGTTCAGCCTGAGCCGCCGCCGCCGCTCGTACTCGTGCACGATGGCACTGGCATAGCCGTGCGAGAGCCCATGCTCATCGGACAGCCAGTGGGCTCGCTCCTCACAGCGCAGGAAGGGAGGCCCAAGTTCCAGCCTTCTGAACCACTCAGGGAGGTCGCGTCCGGTGACGGACGGGATTCGCGCGATCAGATTCTTATGCGTCTCCGGGGAGTGGTTCAGTGTCACGGGCACCTCCAGGGCGGACCGACTCCTTGCTGCTGAGCCTGCACCACGCGGGCGTCCCTGACAACCCCCCAGGCGGCCCCGTCGTGAAATCCCGGTGACATCCAGCCGACCGCGAATCTTGCCTGGCCGGGGGCGAGACGGCGGTGTCCCCGAAAGTGCTCGTCGGACCCCGATGGCTGATGCAGCGATCCGGACAGGTGGACCACACCGTTGCTGAGGCCGACCGGGGCTGCCGGTGCCCCACTGCCTCTGGCTGGAGGTCCAGCCATTGCGCTAAGTGGCGCCACCGCCTGGCCAAAAGTCTTGTGCTAAGAAACTACGGGAAAGCTGTCACGCGCTCGCCTGCCTGGTCAGGACAGGCGCTCGACGATCATTGCCATCCCCTGGCCGCCACCGACGCACATGGTTTCCAGCCCGAACGTCTTGTCGTGGAATGCCAGGCCGTTCAGCAGTGTGCTGGTGATCCTGGCCCCGGTCATGCCGAACGGGTGGCCGACGGCAATCGCCCCGCCGTTCACGTTCAGCTTCTCGATGTCTATCCCGAGGTCACGGTAGGAGGGGATGACCTGGGCCGCGAACGCCTCGTTGATCTCGACCAGGTCGATGTCGCCGATGGTCATGCCGGCCCGCGCCAGCGCCTGCCGGGAGGCCTCGACCGGGCCCAGTCCCATGATCTCCGGGGAGAGCGCGGAAACGCCGGTGGACACGATCCGGGCCAGCGGGGTGATGCCGAGGTCGGCAGCCTTGCGGTCACTCATGATCACTACCGCCGCCGCGCCGTCATTGAGCGGGCAGCAGTTGCCCGCGGTGACCGTTCCATCCGGGCGGAACACCGGCTGGAGCGTGGCCACCTTGTCCAGCGTGGTGCCCGGGCGCGGGCCGTCATCGGCGGTCACCTCGGTCCCGTCCGGCAGCGTGGCCGCCATGATGTCGCGCTGCCAGAATCCATTGGCGAGCGCCTTCTCAGCCAGGTTCTGCGAGCGCACGCCGAACTCGTCCTGCTCGGCGCGGCTGATCCCGCGCAGCTGGGCGACGTTCTCAGCGGTCTGCCCCATCGCGACGTAGATGTCGGGCAGCGTGCCATCCTCGCGCGGGTCGTGCCAGGGCTCGGCCCCTTCGGCCGAGTGGGCCACGGACCGGGCCTCGGCGTCGGCGAAGACCGGGTTCTTGGTGTCGGGCCAGCTGTCGCTGCTGCCCTTGGCGAAGCGGCTCACGCACTCCACGCCGGCCGAGATGAACGCATCACCCTCGCCGGCCTTGATCGCGTGGAAGGCCATCCGGGTGGTCTGCAGCGAGGACGAGCAGTAGCGGGTGACCGTCGTGCCGGGCAGGTGATCGAAACCGAGCATGACCGCGACCACCCGCGCCATGTTGTAACCCTGCTCGCCGCCGGGCAGGCCGCAGCCGAGCATGAGGTCGGCGATGTCGGCTGGGTCAAGCTGCGGGACCTTGGCCAGGGCAGCGGCCACCATCTGCCGGGTCAGGTCGTCGGGCCGGATGGTGGTGAGGGATCCCTTGAACGCTCGCCCGATCGGTGAGCGGGCAGTGGCGACGATGACGGCCTCGGTCATGGGGCACTCCCTGCGTGATCGATAATTACCCGTTAGTAGCTTATGACAGCGTGATCCTGGGTTTACAGGTACCAGTGATCCCGGCATCCGCCCTCATTCTTCCCCTGCCGGGCCATGATCACGGTGCCGGGAGACCGGGAACAGTGGGTGGGATAGCGTCGGTGACACGGAGCCAGGCGCGGGCCCGGCCGCAACGGCGCGACCGCATGCCCAGCCGGCCTGGGGGAGGGTTTGCTGATGCAGGTCCATGAATCACTGATCGAACTGGTCGGCAATACCCCGCTGGTCAGGTTGCGGGCCGTGACCCGCGGGCTGGGCACCCCGGGCCGCGACGCGCCCACCGTTGCGGCCAAGGTGGAGTACTTCAACCCCGGCGGTTCGGTGAAGGACCGGATCGCGCTGCGCATGATCGAGGCGGCCGAAGCCGCCGGCGCACTGCGGCCCGGCGGCACCATCATCGAGCCGACCTCCGGTAACACCGGGGTGGGGCTGGCCATTGTCGCGGCCGAGAAGGGGTACCGCTGCCTGTTCGTCTGCCCGGACAAGGTGGCGCAGGACAAGATCAGCGTGCTGCGCGCCTACGGGGCGGAGGTCGTGGTCTGCCCCGGCACGGTGTCGCCCGATCACCCCGATTCCTACTACTCGGTCTCCACCCGGCTGGCGCGGGAGACCCCGGGCGGATGGAAACCCGACCAGTACTCCAACCCGGAAAACCCGGCCTCTCACTATGCGTCCACCGGGCCGGAGATCTGGGAGCAGACGGATGGGAAGGTCACGCACTTCGTCGCCGGGATCGGCACCGGTGGGACGATCACCGGTACTGGCCGCTACCTGAAGGAGGTCTCCGGAGGCCGGGTGAAGGTCATCGGCGCCGACCCGGAGGGCTCGGTGTACTCAGGCGGGACGGGCCGCCCCTACCTGGTGGAGGGTGTGGGGGAGGACATCTGGCCGCAGACCTATGACCCCGGCATCTGCGACCAGGTGATCGCGGTCAGCGACGCGCAGTCGTTCGGCATGACCCGCAGGCTGGCACGCGAGGAAGCGTTGCTGGTAGGCGGCTCGTGCGGGCTCGCCGTGGTCGCTGCGCTGCGGGTCGCCGCCACGGCCGCGCCCAGCGACCTGATCGTGGTGCTGCTGCCCGATGGCGGTCGCGGCTACCTGTCGAAGATCTTCAACGACGAATGGATGGCCGACTACGGCTTCCTGACCGCACAGACCGCAGAACCCAAGATCGGTGACGTCCTGGCGCGCAAGCAGGCCGGGTTGCCGGCGTTCGTCCACGTCCACCCGGCCGAGACGGTCACCGCCACGATCGGGATCCTGCGTGAGTACAACGTGTCGCAGATGCCGGTGATGAACACCGAACCGCCGGTGATGGCCGCCGAGGTGATCGGCTCGGTGGTGGAACGTGACCTGCTGGACGCGCTGGTTTCCGGGCGGGCGGACCCGAAGGACCCGATCGGCCAGCACATGTCGCCGCCACTGCCGATGGTCGGCTCGGGCGAGCAGGTCACCCGCGCGGTGGAGGCACTGGAGAAGGCAGGCGCGGCAGTGGTGCTGGTGGACGGCCGCCCGGCCGCGATGATCACCCGCCAGGACGTGCTTGCCTTCCTGGCGGGGGCCAGCGCATGAGCGGGCCCGGGTTCGAGACGCTGGCGATCCATGCCGGGCAGGAACCGGATCCCCGGACGGGGGCGGTGGTCCCGCCCATCTACCAGGTATCCACCTACGCCCAGGACGGGGTCGGCGGGCTGCGCGGCGGCTACGAGTACTCGCGGACGGCCAACCCGACCCGTACCGCGCTGGAGGAGTGCCTGGCCGCACTGGAGGGCGGGACGCGCGCGCTGGCGTTCGCCTCCGGCATGGCGGCCGAGGACTGCCTGCTGCGCACCGTGTGCCAGCCGGGCGACCATGTGCTGATCGGCCATGACGCCTACGGCGGCACATACCGGCTGTTCGACAAGATCCTCACCCGCTGGCAGGTGAGCTATCAGCCGGTGCCGATGTCCGACGCCGGTGCTGTCCGCCAGGCACTGGCCGAGCGCCCGGCGCGGGTGGTCTGGGTGGAGACACCCACCAACCCACTGCTGTCCATCGTGGACCTGGCCGCCCTCGCCCAGGCCTGCCGGGAGGCGGGCGCGCTGCTGGTGGTGGACAACACGTTCGCCTCGCCCTACCTGCAGAATCCGCTGGCACTCGGTGCCGACGTGGTGGTCCACTCCACCACCAAGTACCTGGGCGGCCACTCCGACGTGGTCGGCGGCGCGGTGGTGGTCGCTGACCCCGCACTCGGCGAGCGCCTCGCCTTCTCCCGGAACGCCACGGGCGCGGTGGCGGGTCCGTTCGACGCGTGGCTGACGTTGCGCGGGATCAAGACCCTGGCGGTCAGGATGGACCGCCACAGCCAGAACGCCGCGCGGGTCGCTGGTGTACTCGCCACGCATCCGGCGGTGACGGCGGTGCTCTATCCCGGCCTGCCCAGCCATCCCGGCCACGAGGTGGCGGCCAAGCAGATGCGGGGATTCGGCGGCATGGTGTCATTCCGGGTCCGCGGTGACGAGGAGGCGGCGGTCGCCGTCTGCGGGCGGACCCGGTTGTTCACGCTGGGCGAGTCGCTCGGCGGGGTGGAGTCCCTGATCGAGCATCCGGCCCGGATGACGCACGCGTCGGCCGCCGGGTCGCCGCTGGCGGTCCCGGGCGACCTGGTCCGGCTGTCGGTCGGTATCGAGTCCGGCGACGACCTGCTGGAAGACCTGACCCAGGCGCTGGCCGGCTGATCGGCCAGCGTGCGCGGGCGGTGCCCGGGCCGGCCGTTAAGGCGAGCGCGGGAGCAGTTATCGCGGCGGTCACGAGCCGCCGGGGGAAGGACACCATCAGACACGCTCCGGGGGGCCGATTCCGGCATGAGGTAATGCATCAGTAAATGGGGGGCAAAGTAATAGCCGGGGCTGGCGGAACGCCCGGATGAGATTACTGCAAAGGGCGCCTGGCAAATATCCGCTTTGGGGTGAATCGCAGCCCGCCGGCCTCACCGCCCCCGCGGGGCCCGCAGGCTCAGGTGTTCCAGACCATGAGCACGAGGATGACCAGCCAGATCAGGCTGACCACGCCGGCCATCGAGGCGATCCGGCCCCGCTCCACGCTCGCGATGTGCGCGGCCGCCGCGGCTCCGGCCGTGGCAGGCTGCCCGGGGCTGGCCTCTTCATCTGTCCCGGACTCGTCCCCGGCCGGGGCGCTCAGATCGTGGTCACCGGCCTGGCCGGCCGGAGCGCTGGCGGCTTCTTCCTTGCCTGCCGCTTCCAGCGCTGCGGCCGCCCGGCGCTGGTCGCGCATGATGAGCACCAGCAGCACCAGTGCGACCACGAACAGGGTCATGGACGCGGTCAGCCAGGCTTTGCCCATGTCCTTCAGCTGCTGCCCGAGGACGATGCCGAAGATCAGGACACCCAGGGCCGCGACCGTGAAGATCCGGGTCATCCGCAGGTGATGCCGCAGGACGCTGGCGTTGCGGTTGCGGATGGCCCGGGGGCTCGACATCGTCGCGATGGTGACCGGCCCGATCGCGAAGATCACGAAGGCGACATGAAACCAGAGCACCAACCGGTCGGTGAAAGACATGCAGTGATCCTAGTCTTCGGTGCGGCTGGAGCGGCACCACTGCCGGCCGAGCCCGGAGGCCGCACGCGCCGGGAGAGGGCACGGTTACCGGGACCGCGACCGAAGCGATCCCCTGGCACCGGGTGCCAGGGGATCGCTTCGGTGTCATGCTGGCCCCGGCGAGGCTGGTGTGATGGCGAGGGCTTACTTACTGACTTCCGCGGGAGCCGACGAGCCGGCGTCCGCCGCAGCCTTGCTGCCCTTGTTCACATACCAGCCTGCCGCCAGGCAGACGATGCCGACGACGAGCGCCGTCGCCATCCGCACGGTGTGGTGGCCGCTCGCCGGCTTGGTGGCACCCATGAAGGCGGGCAGCGAACCGGCCGGCACGGCCAGGTAGACGATGCCGACGATGATGGCCAGGGCGCCGATGATGCCGAGCACCAGCGCGATCATCCGCTTGTTGGACTGGCCGCCCGCGTTGTCGACAGAACTCACGTAGTCCTCCTTGAAAAGATGTGCCGGGCCTCGCTCCGCCTGCCGTTGTCCGGCCCGCTCATCGCTGTGACTGCCGAACGCTACTACGAGAAGGGAACGTGCGTGGCGAGGTCGCAAAATGCGTTATGGGTAAATCTAGCGCCTGGCCTGCCGCCGGGTGCGGAGGAAGTCCCTCACAACATACTCCCCGAGCCGCTCGGGCTGTGCATGCAGCACCCGGCCGCCATTGCGCCGGGCGACTTCGTCGACAAAGGCGGTCAGCCTTTCGTCCTCGGCCAGCATGAAGATGTTGAGCGCGGCGCGGCGCCTGGTCATCTTGTCCACCTCGGCCAGGGTGAGTTCCAGTGTCTCCGGCGCGGGCGGCCAGTCGAACCAGGACTGCCCGTCCCGCCGCAGGTGGGCGGTGGGTTCACCGTCGGTCACGATGAGCACGACCGGATCGTGCTCGGGGCGGCGGTCGAGGTAACGCCCGGCCAGCACCAGCGCATGGTGCAGGTTGGTGCCCTGCACCATGTCCCAGCCCAGCCCGGCGAGTTCGGTTTCCTGCAGCTCGCGGGCGTAGTTGGAGAAGCCGATCACCTGGACGCTGTCCTGCGGGAACCGGCTGCGGATCAGGGCGTGCAGAGCCAGTGCGGTCTGCTTGGCCACCCCCCACGTGCCACGGATGGCCATCGAGTAGGACAGGTCCACCAGCAGGCACACCGCGGCACTGGCCCGGCGCTGGGTCTCGCCCACCTCGAAGTCGGCGGCGGTCAGGCGGACCCGGGGCGGGTTCCCCTCCCAGTGCTCCGGATCCTGGCCGGGTCCGCGCCGGAACGCGGCGGCGTCGCGCAGCAGCGCGTTGCGCACGGTGGTCGGCGCGTCGATGGCCTGCTCGTCCCCGAACTCCCAGGGCCGGGTGGCGCCGGTGTACTCCCCTGCCTGCCCCGCGTCCCGCTGTTCATGATCCCCGTAGCCGCCCTCGGGCAGGTCGGCGAAGACCCGCCGCAGCGCCGTCTCACCCAGCCGGCGCACCGCCTTCGGGGTGAGCTCCAGCTTGCCCGCGCTGCGCTGCAGGTACCCCTGCTGCTCAAGTTCGCGCTCGGTCCGCCGCAGCGCTTCCATGTCGTCGACGGCCTGGCGTCCCAGTGCCCGCCGGACCGCGTCCTCGTCGATGTCGTCCAGCCGGGCGCCGGGATAGTCCTGGCGCAGCGCCGTCTCCAGTTCGGCCAGGTCGGCAAGGTCGGCCAGGGCGGTGGTCGCGTCCCCCAGGCCGAGCGGCTCATCGCCGGTCATCGACTCGGCCGGCCACTGCGCCATGTCCAGTTCCGGCCGGCGTGCCCGCAGCGCGTCGCTGAGCCGGGCCATCTCCGCCGCCAGTCCCGCGTCGGCGAGAGTCTGCTGCAGCAGCCCGGCCAGTTCGTCCCGCTGGTCCGGGCTGAGCGAACTCATCAGCCGCTGGGCGGCCATCGCCCGCCGGACCAGCGCGTCGACCAGTTCTTCCAGGTTGGCCGGCCGGTCGGGGAAGAAGTCCCCGTAGCGGCTCATGAACGCCTCGAAGTCCTCCGGCGTGTGCTCGCCCCTGGCGTCGGCCGCCAGCATCTGGTTCAGTTCCGCCAGCATGTCCTTGACCCGCTGCATCGCCTCCGGGTCAGGGTTCTCCAGCACGTCTTTCATGCCGCGGAACTGGCTGTCCAGCACCTCCTGCCGGAGCAGGTCCTTGAGCTTGCCGAAGGTCTCCCGCGCCTGCGCGGAGCGCCAGGAGTAGTCGGCCAGCCGCCGGATCGCCTGGGCGGTGTCGGACGGCAGCGCGTCGAGTTCGTCCTCGCGCATCCGCGCCTCGTCGCTGGGGTCGGGGAACAACTCCGCCCGTTCCTGCCCGATCGCCGTGTCGAGCAGGGCACGGGCCTGTTCCAGGATGCCGTCGAGGCGGCCGCGGCGGCGCACCTCCTGCTGGCGCTCCCGCACCCGGCGCAGCATGCCGTCCAGGCCCCGCTGGCCCCGCAGGCCGCGGCGCAGGAGGTCGCGCAGGGCAGCGGCCGGGTCGGCCCCACTCAGTACCGCGTCCCCCATCTCGTCGAGCGCCTGCCTGGCGTCGTAGGGCGGCGCGAGCGGGTCGGGCCCGTCGCGGTACTGGCCGTACCGGTAACCGGTCACCTCACCGCTCCCCTCTGATCTGAGGCGGCGCTGCCGCCGCGAGGCCGCTTTACGTGCCGGCTACGTGCGGTAGACGGCGCCGCCGTCGACGACGTCCTTGGACAGGCGGCGCATGAGGTACAGGCCCTCCAGCGCGAACTCCAGCGCCGCCGCCGCGTGCCCGGGAGACTCGCTGCCGTCCATGCCGAGCCGCTCCATGATCCTGGCCAGTCCCGGCACCTCCCCGATCCGCGCCAGCAGGTCGGTGGCGGGGACCAGATCGCCGGTTTCGACGCTGGCGCCGCCCTCGAAGGCGGCCAGCACCCCGCTCAGGTCCGTGCTGCCCAGATGCGCGCGGAAGGTGTCCGCGGTGGCCCGGCGCAGCAGGTGGTCGAGCACCTCGTGCTCCCTGCCCTCCTCGCTGACCTCGAACTCGACCTTGCCGCGCAGCGTGCTCACGGTGGCAGGCAGATCGCAGATCCGGGCCACTGCCTGCTCCTCACCGGACAGGGCCGCGCGGCGCACCGCCGAGGCCGCCCCGGACTCGGCCGCGGCGATCGAGAACCGGGCCGACACGCCGGAGCGGGAGTCGATCGCGGGCGAGGCACGGACCAGCCGGGTGAACCGGGCGATGACCTCCACCAGGTGCGTGGGCAGCGCGGCTCCCGGGTTCCCTGCCTGCCAGGAGATCTCCGCCTCCTGCTCGATGAGCGCGAGTTCATCGGCGAGGGCCGCCGGGTAGTGGGTGCGGATCTCGGCCCCGAACCGGTCCTTCAGCGGCGTGATGATCCGGCCCCGGTTGGTGTAGTCCTCGGGGTTGGCACTGGCGACGAGGACCAGATCCAGCGGCAGCCGGAGCGCGTACCCCCTCACCCCGATGTCGCGTTCCTCGAGGACGTTGAGGAGCGACACCTGGATCCGTTCGGCCAGGTCGGGAAGTTCGTTCAGGGAGAACACGCCTCTGTTGGTGCGGGGGACCAGCCCGAAGTGGATAGTCTCCGGGTCACCCAGGGTGCGGCCTTCGGCGACCTTCACCGGGTCGATGTCCCCGATCAGGTCACCCACGCTGGTGTCGGGGGTGGCCAGTTTCTCCCCGTAGCGCTCGCTGCGGTGCCGCCAGGTGACAGGCAGGTCGTCGCCCTGCTCGCTGGCCAGACGGCGGCAGCGGGCACAGGCGGGGGCGCAGGGGGTGGCGGTGATCTCGCACCCGGCCCCCGCGGGGGTCCATTCGTCGGGCACGCCCGGCCGAGTCCTGTTTCGGCGGGGCCTTCCTTGGCCGCGCCCCCCACACAGGGTCGTGGCGGGCTCCGCCACCGCGG
>OFHG01000797.1_pt1 | contig 11945 bp, 14 predicted proteins | sample 1521931 | NCBI WGS metagenome assembly OFHG01 (sample SAMEA2468438, study PRJEB22500) | soil metagenome | biome: Glassland; feature: Farmland; material: Clay | place: Australia | collected 2013-01-31 | depth 0.55 m
TGGCAGCCGGGAGCCCACATCGACCTGCTGCCCGAGCCCGGCCTGGCCCGGCAGTTCTCGCTCTGCGGCGACCCGGCGGACCGCCGGACGTGGCGTATCGGCGTTCTGCGCGAAACGGCCAGCCGGGGCGGATCGCGGTATGTACATGACAAGCTCGGCCCGGGCTCGGCCGTGCGGGTCAGGGGCCCGCGCAACCACTTCCGGTTCGCGCCCGCTCCCCGCTACCTGTTCATCGCCGGCGGCATCGGCATCACGCCGATCCTGCCGATGCTGGCGGCGGCCGAGGCCGCCGGTGCCTCCTGGACGCTGGCCTACGGCGGCCGGACCCGCTCCTCGATGGCCTTCGTCCCCGAACTCCTGGCCCGGTACGGGGACCGGGTCCAGCTGCGGCCGCAGGACGAGACCGGGCTGCTCGACCTCGATGCGCTGCTCGGGCAGCCACGCGCGGGCACGCTCGTCTACTGCTGCGGGCCGGAGCCGCTGCTGGCGGCGGCCGAGGCACGATGCTCCGTTTGGCCGGATGGGGCTTTGCGGGTGGAGCGGTTCGCGCCGCGCGCGGCGGATCCGGGGGCGGCGCGGACGGCGTTCGAGGTAGAGCTTGCCCAGTCCGGGCTGACGCTCACCGTCGCCCCGGACGCCTCGATCCTGCGGACCGTGGAGGCGGCCGGGGTGCCGGTGCTGTCCTCGTGCACCGAGGGCACCTGCGGCACCTGTGAGACCGCTGTGCTCGCCGGGACGCCCGACCACCGTGACTCGGTGCTGACCGCCGCGGAGCGGGACGCCGCCGGCGTGATGATGATCTGCGTGTCCCGGTCGCTGACGCCCCGGCTGGTCCTGGACCTTTGACAGGCGGGCCCTGGCCCGAGCGGGAACCGCCGCGCGTCTGAGCGGGTTCTGCCTGCCCTCGGTGAGCGGCGGCCAAGAATAATGAACGTACGGGTGGGAGACAGGCGCGGGAGGGACAGGCGCGGGAGAATCGGACCGGATGAATGAGCCTGATGGCGAGCCGCCACGGTCGCTGGCGGGTAAGGGACTCGATGTGCTCGCCGCATTCACCCCCGACAGTCCCGCACTGACCCTGTCCGGGATCCGCCGCCGGGCGGGTCTCCCGCTGACGACCACCCACCGGGTCGTCCGGGAACTGGCCGACTGGGGAGCGCTGGAACGGGCCCCGGACGGTGCCTACCACATCGGCCTGCGCCTGTGGGAGCTCGGCTCGCTCGCGCCGCGGGGGCTGCAACTGCGTGAGGCGGCGCTGCCGGCCATGGAAGACCTGTACGAGGCCACCCACGAGAACGTCCAACTGGCGGTGCGGGAGGGGCTTGAGGTCGTCTTCGTGGAGCGGCTGGCCGCCCGGGCTGCGGTGCCGGTGCTGACCCGGGTCGGCGGCCGGTTCGCGCTGCACGCGACCGGCGTGGGCCTGGTGCTGCTCGCGTTCGCCCCGCCCGAGGTCCAGGAGGATGTGCTGGCCGGCCCGCTGGAGCGGTGGACGCCGCTGACCATCACCGATCCGGTCCGGCTGCGCCGGGTGCTCGCAGACGTGCGCCGCCAGGATTATGCGGTGAGCGACCGCCAGGTCACCATGGACGCGCTGTCGGTGGCAGCGCCGGTGCGCGGCCCGGACGACGAGGTGGCCGCCGCGCTGTCGCTGGTGGTCCACAGCGAGGGCGCCCAGCCGGCCGCCCTCGCCGCCCCCATCCGGGCAGCGGCCCGAAGCATCTCCCGGGCCCTTGGCTCCCCAGCCGCCCGCAAGATGTCCGCCGCCCTGCGCGCCACCTGACGCCTGAGCCCATGTTCGTTCAGATACTCGTGAGTAACATACGGGGATGACCCTCATCATCTTTGCGATCCCGGCGTTCATGCTGCTCATGGTGATCGGAGCCGTGTCCTGCCGGCTGCTGCCGGACGAGGGCGAGATCGGCTACACCATGCGCGACACGGCGACCAGCCTGAACCTGCTCTACCAGTTCTGGATCCACACCGAGCGGATCGGGAAGCTGTGGGCGGGCGTGGAACTGGTGTTGAACACCCCGTCCCACCACCGGGTCCATCACGCGGTCACCCGCAGTACCTGGACAAGAACTACGCCGGCGTGTTCATCGTCTGGGACCGGCTGTTCGGCACGCTCGAACCCGAGGTCGAGCAGCCGGTGTACGGGCTCACCAAGAACATCGACACCTACAACCCACTGCGGGTGGCGTTCCACGAGTACGCGGCGATCGGGCCCGACCACGCGGCGGCGCGCGGCCGCCCCGGCACCCCCGCCCCACCCGGGCCGCCCAGCGCCCGCCGGAGCGACCCTGTGCCCGGGCTCCCGCGCCCCCCCTTGAGGCTATTCAGCGCATCGACGACAAGCTCGGCCTTGCCCGCCCACCGCCGGTAGATCGTGGTCTTGCCCGCCCGGGCCCGCGCGGCCACCGCGTCCATGGTCAGCCGGTCATAACCCACCTCGGCCAGCAAGGCGAGCGCTGCCTCCCGCAACACCAGGTCACGCGAGCTGTCCAGGGAACGGCCGCCACGGCCGCGGGTCTTATCCACGCCGCTGGCTCGCTGGGCCCGGCTCATGCTGGTCCTCCTCGCTGCATCCCCGCGCTTGCCGCTACGATAGCGTTTCGCTACTGTATAGTATCGCTATGCGCAACCGAGGTTCCGCTGGGCCTGGCGGATACAGTCCTCCGGCGGCCAAGCCCTGCTTCGCCAGCGTCGTTCCCGGGGAGCCCGCCGTGCGTGGCTCATGGGTTGCCGCCACCTCATGCGGGGACACCCGCGGGGTTCTGCGAAGTGGGGAGCCGGTTCCGGGTGAGGATCGACTGTGCCGCCCGTGACGCCAGCCGGATCTGACACCATCCAGCGCAACCGGAGGTCCCGCCGCTGGCTCATGTGTGGCGCTGTCGTCCTGGCCGCCTTGGTGGTAGCCGTGACGGCGTTCAGCTTTATCTACAACTGGGCCACGGACGGCCCGGTGGGGCGGCCGGCTGGCCTGCGGATGGTCCGGGCGGGCGGGTTCGACACCCGCTACCGGGAGTGGGGCACCAGCGGGCCGCCGGTCGTCCTGGTGCCGGGGGCGTTCGAGACCGCGGATACCTTCGCCGCGCTCGGTCCCGTGCTGGCCGCCAGCCACCGGGTGTTCGCGATCGACCTCACCGGCACCGGCTACAGCGCGCCGGGCCCGCCGTTCGACGCAGCTCACCTCGCCGCGCAGCTGCTGGCGTTCCTGCGGGCCATGCACCTGACCGGCGCTGACGCGCCCGTGCTGGTCGGGCACTCCAGCGGCGCGGCCGTGGTGGGGATGGCAGTACTGGCGAACCGCCACGCGGCCGCCGGGATCGTCTTCCTGGATGGTGATGCCACGCCGCTGGCGTTCCCGCCCTTCCTGGGCTGGCTGCTGATCAACCCGTACCGCACGACGCTGGTCAGGCTGGCGCTCAGCCAGGGCTGGCTGATCCAGCGGATATATGCGTCCCAGTGCGGCCCGACCTGCCGGCCGCTGTCAGCGGCCGGGGTCGAGACCTGGCGCAGGCCGCTCCAGCAGCCAGGATTCCTCCAGGTCGTGGCCTACGAACTGGGGCACGGGATCCCCAGCATGAGCGACCAGCAACTGCGTGAGCTCCGCGCCACCGCCGTGCCCAAGCTTGTGGTCTACGGCCGCGATGACCCGCAGATGGATGCCGCCCAAGCCCCCGCGGCCGCGGCAAGGATCGGCGCTCCCCCACCGGTCGGCATCCCCGGCCGCCACCTCACGATGGTCTCCTCACCCAGGCAGCTCGCCAGCGCCATCAACGCCCTGTCCCACCGGTATCAGCCAGCCGCCTAGCTGGCGTTGCGAGGCTGACCTCCGAACGCACCAAACCCGGCGCCCCGAATTCGTCGGGTGGGCCGGCCTGGTACCGTCCGTCGTCCTGCCGCACGGGCGGGATCGTCGCGCACCAGGATCGCAGCGTGCCGCCGACAGCCTTTGCGCTAGCCGCCTCCACGCAGATCCACCAGCTATGCCCGCCTCAGTTGACCAGCACAAGGATGTTGATGGCCGAGCAGATCGGCGGTTCTATGCGCTTTACGTCGCGGCAGGCAGTCACCATCCTTGGTGCACGGCGGGCTTCCCTCCGCCTTGCACCGCAGCCCTCACTGATAGCATAATGTAAGCATGCCGAACTTGCTGGTACGCGATATCCCCGACGACGTGCACGCCGCTTTGCAGCGCCGGGCCGAGCGGCGCGGCCAGTCACTGCAGCAGTTCCTGGCGGGTGAGCTGCGCCGGCTGGCGGAGCGACCGAGCGTTGATGAGGTACTGGAGCGCATCGAGCGCCACCGGGGCGGCCGAGTGGGCCTGCAACAGGCAACTGATGATCTCGCTGCAGAGCGGGACCGGCGTTGATCGTCATTGACGCTTCCGTTCTCGCCAACGTCATCGGCGATGACGGGAGCGACGGCCAGCGAGCCCGCCAGGAATTCCGCGACGCCGGTGACGTGGCCGCGCCGGACCTTGTCGACGTCGAGACGGTGGCGGTGCTGCGCAAGCGGTGGATCGCAGGTACCGTCTCCGACGACAGGTTCGCCGCCGCGGTCGACGACCTCGAGCAGCTTGATCTGGACCGCTACCCCACCCTGCGGTTCATGCGCCGCGCCTACGAGCTACGGGCAAACGTCACGGCGTATGACTCAGCCTACGTTGCGCTCGCTGAGACGCTGGGCTGTGAGCTGCTGACCGCCGATGGGCGCCTGGCCAGCGCTTCCGGCCCCCGGTGTGCCATACGGGTGCTGCGGTGACGGGCCTGCCGGTCAACCTGCGTCCGGAACGCATATTGCCAGCTGGCGACGACGAACGGTACTGCGGGAAAGTACAGCAACAGGCCCGGATCTGAACGGACCCGGGTGCACGTTCCGGGACGGTGACCTGCGGGGATGGACTCCGGTGGACGTGCTGCCTGTTGTTTGCAAGCAGGGGGTCAGGGGTTCAAATCCCCTTAGCTCCACTCGCCAAATCCCGGTGTCTGGCCAGGTCAGAAGCTCGTAGTACGGGTTCCATCCTACCTCTCTGGGTGGGACTTTTCGGCTGCCTGGGAGGAATTTGGGAGATCAACTTCTCCCTGTCCGCTGGTGCTGGCCGGTCTCTTGCTGTCACTCGTGGTGTCGCGGGCTCGGCTTCTTGCCGGGGTTCGCCGCGGAGCGGTGCCAGCAGTTCGTCGAGCAGTGGGACTGGCGAGTGCGGGTTGATGGCCGCGCGGTCGCGCAGGGACTCCTCCCAGCGGGCCTGGAGTGCCGCCTTGAGGGCGTCGCGCATCCGGCCGGAGGCGTGGGCGGAGAGGCCGCGCATGCCAGGGGCTTCGTGGCCGGGGCGCGGCTCGGCGGGGAGCTCGGGGGTGGCGACGTCGGCCCCCCGGGTCGTGTGGCTGTGCCTGAGCCCGTGCGGGGTCAGGCCGGGCTTGACCGGGAGCCAGCAGGTCAGCGGGATGTCCTCTGGGATGGCGGCGATTCCCCTGCCCCGGGGAGGCCGGTAATCGGTGCCGGTGCCCGGCTGGGCGAGGGGCCAGGCGGCGACTGGTGTGCCGGGCCAGATCGTGGCGTCGGCGATGACCAGCCGGGCCGGGCGGCCGGGTCCCGGTTCGTACCGTCCGTCACAGGCTGGGCGGAACACGCGGCGGGCGTAGTTGCTGCGCCGGTAGTGGCCGCCATCGGGGCCGAGGAACACGTACTGGCCGCTGCCGCCGTGCTGCGCGGTACAGGCGCACCTTTGGCGGGGCTGGGCCTGGGCCTGGTTCGTGAGCAGGCCGGCGAGGAAAGGGGGAAGGTCGACCGGAAGGTTCGGCTCCCAGTGGGGGCTGCGGTAGGAGTCATCCTTGGGCGGCAGGCGGTGAAAGACGCCGTTGAGTTCGCGGAGCTGCCATTCGACGTGGATCTCAGACGGGTAGAGGTAGCCGCGTTCGAGGCCGATGGTCTCCCCCCAGCGCATCCCGGTGTAGGCGATCGTGATGACCAGGGTGAAGTCGTCGCTGCGACCAGAGAGCAAAGCGGACCGTTCGGCGACCAGTAACGCCTGGAGCGGCGTCGCCCACGCCCGCTGCGGGCTGCGGTCGAGGCGCCGGCCCGTCCGGCGGCCACGGTTGCGGGGTCGCAGCGCCGGGTTGTACAGGATCAGCGGTGGCTTGGCGGCGGCCGCGTCGCCCAGCATGGTGGACAACAGGGTGCGCGCGGCGCGGGCGGTGCGCTGGGAGATTCCTGCCTTGGCGGGCAGGGCGTTCTCCCATCTGGTGATCCCCTCGGTGCTGAGCGAGTTCAGCAGGCTGGTCCCCCAGGCGGGCCGGATGAACCGCCGGATCAGGTACTCGCGGTTGTCGGCCGTGCTGATGCCGACGTCCTGCATGGCCAGCCACCAGCCGATCCAGTCGCTGACGGTGATCTTGCCTGCGCTGGGGTCAGTCCAGCGGCCTTCCCGGATCCTGGCTTCCTGGTCGCGGCCCCAGGCGAGCGCGGCGGCCTTGGTCTCGAAACCGGACTCGCTGGCCTCGGTGCCGCCGGGCAGCTTGTACTTGACCCGCCACGGCGCCGGGCCCTTGCCGCGCTTCTCCGCATATGCCATGCATCCTCCTTCCGGGCCAATGGAGTCCAGGTCGTCGGCCGCTGATGGCCGCCGGCGGCCATCCCGGGCCGCCCCAGCGCCGCCCCTGGTTCGCTGCGGTGTCCGCCGTCGGCCGACGGCTGTCAGGCGCTTCTTCGCCCTGATCCTGGCTCGCGTACGGTGACTGGCTGGCGGGCCCCAGCCTTCATGATCTCGGCGATGTCGTCATCGCTGAACCGCAGGTGCTTGCCGATGAACGTGCATGGAATTAAGCGGGCCGCTGCCTTTGTCTTCAGCCACGACTCGCGTACCTTGAGGATCCCCGCAGCCTCTGCGGCTGTATGGAGCTGACCAGCCATTCCTCATCCCATCTCAACGATCCGGTAGTAGTCCGCCGCCTGGTGATCTGCCCCTCTCACCTGGTGCGACGGAACTATGGCTCAAGTTATGCTAATAACCGGTATCCGTGTCAAATGAGATGAACGCGATCACATCGATGTTTACGTTCCGGATTAGTTCAGGATAGTCCGCTGAGATTCAGCCGGGTCCATTTAGTGTCATTACGTACCACGAAAAAAACCTTCTGAGGGGTGTCATCGGCTGCCGGTCTGTCGCCCGGCCGCCAATCATGCGTTCGTCCTGCTGGCTTGATCCTGCGTGACAGCTACTGCCGTCAGCGCGGCTGCGGCTGCGGGCGGACCGCAACACCTGGACTGGCGGACCTGGGGCCACGGGCCATCCAGTCGATGCCGCGCCGCCGGTCCGGCGGCGTCGGCATGGCTGCCCGCGTGGCACGGCGAGCTTGCCGCCATCCTGGATCCCGTGCAGCAGATCCGCTCGGGCCGCGTGAGGGTGCCGGACCTGGCGAGCTGGCCATAGCGCCGAGCCTGGTCGCGAGCCCGTGTGCGGCGGGTGCGGACACCAGGCCGCGACGGCCGGTGAGTGCCCACCATTGGAGTGTGGAGCGGCCGAACCAGGCCGGAGTGCCGTCGAATTGCCTGGCAAGGCTGGCTTCGGCCGCGTGGATCGCCGTTTCATACGGGTCCTGCGCGGGCAATGGTGATGCCGGCCCGGCCCAGGGGATGTCGGCCCAGAGGAGCCGCCCGCGGTGATCGCCGCAGACCCCTGAGCGCACCGACAGCCCGCGCACGACGATCAGGCCCCGGCCGTTCTCGCTGGCCGGGTCATCGACCAGGCGCGGCCCGCTGGGCGCACCGGAATCGGCTATGGTGACCCGGACCACCGTGGCGTGCCAGGTGATTTCAGCAGCGAACCAGCCGCCACGTCCGCTGGCTGTGTGCCTGATCGCGTTCGCGCCAAGCTCGCTGGCCACGCAGGTCACGTCGTCGCGGGCAGGGCATTCGGGCAGCAGCGAGGCGACCCAGCGGCGCAGGATGCCAAGCTGGCGCTCTTCGCCCGGGAACACCCGCCGCCACCGCAACTCCGGGGACCGGGCAGGTGGGGCGACACGTTGTGGCGCTGGCTCACCACTCATCAGGAGGCTCCCATCAGGTGGGCGGCACCAAAGAAGGCCAGGAGCCGGTCTCTGATGAAGGCCGCCGGCTGCTCGGCTGGGCTGACGAACACGCCACGTCGGCGGCTAGAAAAGGCGCGCAGCATCAGCGCCGCCTCCCGATCCGGCACCGCCAGCCGACAGCAGGCTCTCGTCGGCGTTCCTGGCGAGGTGCACGAACAGCCGCGCGGTGACCAGCGCGTCATAGGTGGCGCGGTGCGGTGACAAACCCGCTGGCAGGCCGTCCGCGAGTGAGAACGCGGTGACGAGCGCTCCGAGCCGGTAACTGGCCTGCCCGGGCAGCAGCCGTCGGGCGAGCTTGAGCGTGTCGAGAATCTCGGGGCACTGCCACCCGGTGAGATGGCGGCGCAGGGCGCCGACGTCGATAGGTGCGTTGTGGGCTACCAGCACGTCGGCCGCGAGCGCCTCGCGGACCTCAGCTTCGATTTCGGGGAAGACAGGTGCTGCGGTCAGGTCGCTGTTGTTCAGGCCGTGGATGCGGCTGGCCATCGCCGTGACCGGGCGCGGTGGGCGGACCAGCCACGAGACCGGCTCGCCGATGACACCGCCGGTGATGGGGACGACAGCCAGTTCCACCAGATCGGGGGGCTGCTGGCCATTTCCCTCAACGTCAACCACCGCGTAACGTCGGCGGGTCCAGTCAGTCATCTGCTGCCTCCCATCCCACATCCGCCCGGCCATGACGGCGGCGGTGGTGCGGGTGCGCCGCGTCGTGTACCTGGAAGTTAAGCGCGTGCTGCAGGTAGTAGCGAGGCTGCTCGCCGGGCAGGCCCGTCACGGCGGCAGCCCGGCTGGTAATGCTGGCGACCGTCAGGCCGCGGGCTTCGGGCAGCGCTCTGGCGGCATCGTGGATCTGCCCGGCGCTCGGGATGCGGTGTGCGTCGCGGCACCGGTCGAGTTGCCCCAGCGGGCAGATGTCGCACAGTTCGCGGATGCCGTAGTGCCCGTTGTAGTCCGGCAGCCCGTGCACGAACGACACTGCGCACGAGGTCTTGCGGAACAGCGACGCGGAATCAGCGAACGCGGTCAGCACGCGCCGTTCCAGCGTCTCCGGGACGATCTTCCGCCGGGCGGTCTGCCCGTATGGTTCGGGCAGTCCGTTCGCCCGGTAGTAGGCGGCGATCTCATCGCGGTAGAACAAGCCGGTGAAGACCGTGGCGTCCGCAAACAGGCTCAGCTTGTGCGCCCGGTCCAGGTGCTCGTCGCTGTCGTTGAGGCCTGGCACCAGCGGCCTCCAGTACAAGATCGTCCGGTACCGGCGCGGGGACGGTGCGCTCATCAGCTTCAGCGACTCGGCGGCGACATGCGACGGGTAGGGCTCGATCCGCTTGTCATCGATACCGGAGTAGGTGAACAGCAGCGTGAGCCTGATGCTCACCAGCTCGTTCAGCTGGGTTATGTCCTCACGCCTCATCTGATGGCGCGTGATCACCAGCACGTGGTTCCGTAGCTCGCGGGCGTCCAGGGCTGCGAGCACGGCCAGGGTGTGGAGCCGCACGGCAGGCAGGAACGGGTCGGTGGCCCGGTTGAAGATCTGCAGCGGGGTGACGTGCGGCTGGAAGTAGCGGTGCCGGATGAGCTGCCGGACGGCCTCGGTATCGGACACCAGCGCACGCGGGTAGCGGTCCCGGGTCCGCTGTTTCTGCCCGGTGATCAGTGTCGCGGTCGCCTCGGTGACCGGCAGCCGCCGTCCCATCCGCCCGGCCTTGTGGTTGTCGTAGATGAGCACCGGGGAACCGTCGCTGTCGCGGGTCAGGCAGTCCCAGGCCAGCGTGCAGATCTCGTCGGGGCGCCGCCCGGTGGCGATGGCCAGCTCGACGATGGTGCGGATGTTGACGCCGTGCTGGCATTCCAGGGCGGGGAGCTGGTCGCACAGCTGCCGCATGATCTCCGGCGGCAGGTCCCGGGACGGCTCGGCATGGCCGGGAAGGTAGGGGATGTCGCTGGTGGACACCGTGAAGTCATCGGGCAGCCCGGCGGCGGGACCGCCGGGGCGGGTTAGGCCCAGCGCGCGGATGCGGGACAAGATCAGCTTGAGGTGGCGGCAGGTCATCTGGGCCGCCTACCTCGCCGCCCGGGCCGATGACCTTGAGAGGGGGCATATTGCACCCCCGGAGCAGGGGGCTGGCTGAGTATTCCCGGTGGTCAGGATGACGAGGCTGTTTTCTTATTTAGCTCCTGTGCTAAATTTCGAACTATGCAGGAAGTCAGCGCTGCGGAAGAGGCGAGTGTGTTCCGCGCGCTGGCGGACTCGACCCGCCGGCAGATTCTGCAGGAACTCAGACCCGGTGAGCTAGCTGCGGGACAGATCGCAGCGAGGTTTCCCATCAGCGGTCCCTCGATCTCCAGGCATCTGGGAGTGCTGAAGGCTGCGGGACTGATCCGCGAGCGGCGTGAAGCCAACCGGATCTTCTACTCGCTGGCTGAAGAACGGCTGGCGCTGTGCATTGGCAGGTTCTTGAGCGCGGTCTGTCCCGAACAAGCCATTTCGCGGAACCGCAGGCAGCGAACCATCGACCCGGAGGAACGGGCATGAGGCAGCCAAGGCTATCGACCGTCGTCGAGCGACGCCTGCTAGTGAACTACCGGGTCGACCCCGGCATAGCAGCGAGCCTGCTACCGGCTCCGTTGCGGCCGCAGCAGGTCGGCGGATGGGCCGTTGCCGGTATCTGCCTCATTCGCCTTGGCCAGATCCGGCCTGCCTGGGTGCCCCACGGGCCCGGTCTGCGCAGCGAGAACGTCCCCGTCGCCGTGGACACCAGCGGCGTCCTCGCCGGCCGGGCCCTAGCGCAGATCAGCGGCACGTGCGTGCTCGACACCACCGGGCAGGCGTACTGCTGGGGCAACGACGACAACGGGGAACTGGGCAATGGGCGCGACGCGACATTCTCCGACGTGCCAATGCGGGTGCTGGGCAGGCACCTGTTCACCTGGATCAGCGACGGCGGGGAAGACGTGTGCGCGATCGACACCACGGCGCGGGCCTGGTGCTGGGGTAACAACGACAGCGGCCAGCTCGGCAACGGGCACGTCAGCGACGACTCGGTGATCCCAGCCGCCGTTGACACTGGCGGGATCCTGGCGGGCAGGCCCATCACCAGGATCGCCGCAGGCGGGTCGGGCGCGTGCGCGGTCAGCCACGGCCACCTGTACTGCTGGGGTTACAACGCCGACGGGCAGCTCGGGGACGGCACAACCACCAGTTCGGATGTGCCAGTCGCGGTCGCGCCGCGCCGGTAACCCAGGGAGGACGGCTGGCGGCGGGACCCCTGCGGGTCCTTGCCCGGCGGGTCCGTTGCCACGCCCGGCACCGGATTAGCCGCTCACCAGACTCCGGCGCCGTAGCCGGGGATCGAGGCAAGCAGCGGGAATGCCGGGCATAGCCGAGTTCACGCGCCATGCCATTCCGGCCCGGAAGTTGCGGATGCACAGGGTTCCGCCAAATGGCGCGGCCAATCTCCAGGCCAAGCTCCCGGCGGCAGCCGCACTGCGGGCTGGTCCTTATCCCGGCGTGGCCAGGTTGCGCCGCTCGTCGGTTCCCGCAACCGGCCTCTCGCTGCGCTCGCTACGGGCAGGCCACAGATCTTTCCCCGAGCCGCGGGCCTTCCCTTGGTGCCGGCTGCGCCGGCGCAGTCCTTGTCTTGTTGGCCCGCTGGGAAACATCTTGGCCCGCCCGGCCGGCCGGTATGACGGGCCCCTTCCTGCGCGGCGCTGCCACCTGACCGCCGGGAAGGACCCCCCAGTCCCAGCCCCCCCCCGAAGCCACCCAGTCTTCCCGGCCCGCGCCCAGGGAGGCACCCTTGACCCCGACCCCGTCCCCCGTCCCCGCCCGCCCCCCGCCGTCCTGCCGGCGGA
>OFHG01000798.1_pt1 | contig 11940 bp, 11 predicted proteins | sample 1521931 | NCBI WGS metagenome assembly OFHG01 (sample SAMEA2468438, study PRJEB22500) | soil metagenome | biome: Glassland; feature: Farmland; material: Clay | place: Australia | collected 2013-01-31 | depth 0.55 m
AAGACGCCACCCCGGGACCGTCGACATTCTGTGGGCGTGGAGAATACGAAAAATCAGGGAGCGGACGAGTTCCACTGGTCCGATCCCTGATTTTTCATTCATTAGCTTTTCGGGAAGAGAGGCCGAGGGGGTAAGAAGCTGATTAAAGCGCTTACCTCCCCGCGCGAAGGCATTGGCGGGGAGGCAAGCAAGCAGGCAGGCAAGCACGCATAACCGGGGGGAGATCCGGCTATGGCGGGCAAAATTCGTACTGGTAAAAGGCCTGGCCGCTTGAAGGCCGCCAGGCGCCACCGTTCTAGCGGCTGCGGTTGCGCAAGAAGGTGGGGATGTCCAGGTCTTCGGTGTTGAAGGCGCGCGGCTGGAAGTCGCGGTTGGCAGGCGGCTGGCTGGCCGGCCGGGAGGCCGGGCTGGCAGCCAGGGAGCTCTGCTCGCGGCGTTCGTTCAATGGGGCCTCCACCAGACGGCGGGGAACGCCGGAGCGCTCGAAGCCGGTGGCGATGACCGTAACGCGCACTTCGTCCTTCATGTTCGGATCGATGACCGCCCCGAAAATCAGGTTGACATCCGGATGAGCGGTCTCCTTGATGATGGCTGCCGCCTGGTTGACGTCGAACAGAGTCATTTCGGGCCCACCGGTGACGTTGAACAGGATGCCGTGGGCGCCATCGATGGTGATGTCCAGCAACTGGCTGGAGATGGCCTGCTCGGCGGCAATGCGGGCGCAATCCTCGCCCTTGGCCTGGCCGACCGCCATCAGCGCTGCGCCGCCCTCGGACATAATAGTGCGCACGTCGGCGAAGTCCAGGTTGATCAGGCCGGGCACGGTGATCAGTTCCGAAATGCCCTGGACGCCCTGGCGTAACACGTCGTCGGCCACGCGAAAGGCCTGCTGCAGATTGGCGCGTTTATCGACGATTTGCAGCAGCCGGTCATTGGGGATCACGATCAGGGTATCGGCCTTCTCTTTCAGCTTGGCGATGCCCGTTTCGGCCGACTGGATGCGGCGCGAACCTTCGAAAGTGAAGGGGCGGGTGACCACGCCGATGGTCAGCGACCCCACCTCTTTGGCAATCTGCGCCACGATGCCGGCTCCGCCGGTGCCCGTGCCGCCGCCCATGCCGGCGGTGATGAAGACCATGTCGGCGCCTTTGAGCACTTCGTACAGCTCTTCCGCCGATTCCTCGGAAGCCTTGCGCCCCATCTCCGGGTCACCGCCAGAGCCCAGGCCACGCGTCAGCTTTTCGCCGATGCGCACGCGTGTGGTAGCCCTGGACAGATTCAAAGCCTGGGCATCGGTGTTGACGGCCACGAAATCGACGCCCTGCAGGCCTTCGTCGATCATGCGATCGACGGCATTACAGCCACCGCCCCCAACACCCACGACTTTGATGCGGGCAAAGGACTCTAGCTGATTGGGTTGGGTACCTGGTGTCATAACTTCCTCCTCTTTCAAATTACCTGCTTTAAACTTCACATCGCCTGCCTGTTCCCCCGGCAGGTGGCCTGGGGAATGCGATGGGATTAACGATTCTTGACGGAAATCCATGATGTTCGCCTCGATTTTTAAGATTTACGGCAGCAAGCGCCGCAGCCAGTTCTTAAGCCTGCTCCAATCCATCACCCCGCCGGACGAAGGGCCGGGAGCGTAGGCACGCCGGCTCCCACCGTCCTGTGGGGAAAACTCGCTCATCAACACCGCCCAACGCAGCAGGCCCACGCTGGTGGAATAGGCCGGGGAGCCCAGCTTGTCCACCATGCCTACCAGGTTCTCGGGTTGGGCGATGCGCACCGGCACGCTCAATACCTGGCTGGCCAGGTTGCGGATGCCGGGCAACAGGCTGGTGCCGCCGGTGAGCACCATGCCGGCCGGCAACAGGCCATCGTAGCCGGAGCGCTTGATCTCCTGCACCACCAGGCTGAAGATCTCTTCGACGCGCGCCTCGATGATATGCACCAGCTCCTGGCGGCTGATCTGCACAGTTTCCTGCTCGCCAAAAGGCTTGATATTGAAAAATTCCTGGGCGGGCACTTCCGCCTCGACGGCGTGCCCGTGCTGGATCTTAATCTCCTCGGCCTGCGACATGGGCAGGCGCAGCCCGTGGGCGATGTCGGAGGTGACATGGTTGCCGCCCACTGCCAGGACGGCGGTGTGCCACACGTCACCGTCAATGTAGATGGCCATATCGGTGGTGCCGCCGCCCACATCACACACCACCACCCCCATCTGGCGCTCGGTTTCGGTCAGCACCACTTCGGCGGAGGCCAGCGGATTGAGCACGAATTGTGAGACCTCCACGCCGGCCACGCCCACGCACTGGCGCAGGTTCTCCACGCTGGCGGCCGAAGCGGTGATGATATGCGTTTCCACCTCCAGGCGGTAGCCGTGCATACCGACCGGCATGCGGATGCCCTCCTGCCCGTCGACGTCAAAGCCGCGCTGGATGACGTGGATGATCTCGCGGTTGTGCGGGATGGCTACAGCGCGTGCCGCATCCATCGCCCGGGCGATGTCATCCTGGTCGATGATCCGCCCGGCCACCCCCACCACCCCGCGGCTGTTTACCGACGAAACGTTGGAACCGGCCAGGCTCACCAGGGCCGAGGTGATCTCCAGGCCGGAAGTGCGCTCGGCCTTGTCGATCGAGCGCCCCACCGCCTGGGAGGAGGCGGCCAGGTCCACGATCACGCCCTTGCGCATGCCCTGCGAGGGCTCGATGCCCACGCCCAGGATGCGAATCTGGCCCGGGCCTTCCTCGCGGCCCACCAGGGTACAGATTTTGGTCGTGCCTACGTCAATTCCAACGACAATCGGTTCATCCATGCGGGTAGTCCATTCCAATTATTGCTGGGTATGGTAGTACGGAGCGTGCACGTACTCCACGCTGATAAAATCAGGGGTGACATCCTCTGATTTCAATTGCTGCACGATAGCCTTGTAAACATTCAGCTTCATGGCCATATCCTGGCCATCGCCAAAATAATCGTTCCAACCGCCGGCGTCCTTCCATCCCAGCCCGTGTTGGCGATCGTAGACGATGGAGGTGCCCTTGGGCGCTTGTTTGGCCAGGATGAGGATGCCGGTCACCATTTGCGGGGTGAGCCAGGACCGCAGGGCGACTGGCTGCGAGGCGCTGGCCAGGGCCGCCTGTCCCCCGGCACTACCCTGGGTGATCGCTGCCAGCTGGTCCTGCACGTTGGTCTGCGCCGGCTGTTGGCCGGTCAGCAGGGCAGGCGGGGCACTGGAAGCCTGAACCACCGGCCCCAGGGGTTTTTCGCCGGAGCGCGGGGCGAAAGCCATGCCATCGGCGTCCACAAACAGGCTCTTGCCATCTTGCTGCCAGGTGAGCACCGGCAGGCGCTCGCTCACGGTTACGGTGACCTTATTCGGCCAGCCCACCGAAACGGCAACCGATTTGAACTCGGGAAAATCCTTCAATAATTGCTCACGCATGGCGCCCGGGTTGAGGCTGAAGACCGGCTGGCCGGCCACTTGCAGGTCGGCATTCACCTGGTCACTGGAGATGCGCTGCAAGCCGCTCACTTTCACATTATCCACCTGGTACTTAGGCGAATTCCACAGCTGGTAGAGCGCAGCGCCCAACAGGGCCACCATAACCAGCGAGATCAAGCGCCAACCCACACGCACCTGGGGAAGGGCCGGAAGGCGCATCTCGGCACCGGGTACCCCCAGAGCCACGTCATAGCGGCGGCGGGTCTTGCCGCGCTTGCGCGCCACCGGCGCCTGGGCCGCCATGCTGGAACGTACCATCACCGGCGGGACGTAAGGCGTGCTTGGTGCAGCGCTGCGGCGCTGGCTGCGGCGCCCGGCCGGCTTGGGATTGGGTAAAACCGTTTTGCGGTTGCGCCGGCTTTGCCGCCGGCGGAGATCGCCTGCCTTGCGGCTGGATCGTAAGGTTTCCGTCATACGTTTGCTCCCCTCCGGTAACGTCGCTCGGTGCGGTCGCGGTCTGCTTTGCGCTCCAGGGCCAGCGCCACCAGGCGGTCGACCAAAGCCGGGTAAGGCAGGCCGCTGGCATCCCACAACTTGGCATACATGCTGATCGATGTGAACCCGGGGATAGTATTGACCTCGCTCAAATACAACGAACCGTCATCTTTATCCATTAAGAAATCCACGCGCGCCATGCCAGCGCAGTCGATGGCCCGGTGAGCACGCAGGGCCAGTTCTTGCACGCGCCGGGTCTGCTCCGCCGAGATCCGGGCGGGGATGAGCAGGCCCGAGGTGCCATCCAAATACTTGGCCTCGTAAGAATAGAATTCCCGGCTGGGCAAGACCTCACCCGGCACGGAAACCTGCGGCTGATCATTGCCCAGCACGCTCAATTCGATCTCACGCCCGTTAATGCCGCGCTCCACCAGGATACGGCGGTCATAGCGGGCTGCCTCCAGCAAGCCTTCCACCAGGTCGCTGCGAGTGCGGCACTTGGTGATGCCTACCGAAGAGCCCAGGTTGGCGGGCTTGACGAACAACGGGAAACCTGCCACAGCGAGGGCGCGTTCCAGCACGGAGGACATGTCTCGCTCGATCTCACTGCGCAGAACGGTGATAGATGCAACCACCGGGATATCGTTGGCGCGCATCACATCCTTGAAAACACCCTTATCCATGCCCAATGCCGAACCGAGCACGCCGGCGCCTACATAAGCCACATCGGCCAACTCCAGCAAGCCTTGCAGGCTGCCATCCTCGCCGAAGGTGCCGTGCAGCACGGGGAAGATCACATCCAGGCGGGCCAGCTCCTGCAGGATCTCGCCATGCGGGGTAGGCTGCAGGGTGTACAGGCCGCAACGGGTGGGGTCCGGCGAGAGGATCGCAGGGCGGAGCGCCTCTGTTTGCTCGCGTTCCAGGGCATCCAACACATCCGTACCAACCAGCCAGGCGCCATCGTGCGAGATGCCGACCTGGGTGACGGCGTATTTTTGCGGGTCCAGGGCTTCCAGCACGGAGCGCGCCGACATCAGCGAGACTTCGTGCTCGCCAGAGCGCCCGCCGAACAGGACCCCGATGTGAATCTTGCCATTCTCCGCCATACGCCGCTGCTTATCCAATCTCTGCATTCCCCTGGTAGGCGCCCCAATCGCCGACCAGCTCGATTTCCAATTCCAGGCGCACGCCGAAGCGGGCCTGCACCGTATCCCGGGCCAGACGAATCAGGTCATAGACCTGCTGTGCGCGGGCTTCCCCCAGGTTCATAAAGAAGTTGCCATGCAAATGGCTGATCTGCGCCTGGCCCAGGCGGGTGCCCTTCAGGCCGGCGGCCTCGATCAGGCGCCCGGCATAATCGCCGGGGGGATTCTTGAACATAGAGCCCATGCTGGCGCCGGGGGGCTGGGTGCGGCGGCGGTAAGCCACAAGCTGGTCGATACGAGCCTTAATTTCGCCGGCCTCACCGCGCGCCAGGCGCAGGCGGGCGCCCAATACCACGGCTTCACCCGGCCGGCGCTTGAGGCGGCTGCTGCGGTAGGCATATTGCATTTCTTCTACGGGCCACATTTCGCGATGAATTTCCATCTGCCCTTTGCGGTGCAAGATTTCAGCCAGAAGCAAACTGCCGGCCATATCGCCGCCATGCGCCCCGGCGTTGCCCACCACGGCGCCGCCCAGCGTGCCGGGGATGCCCGCCGCCCACTCCAGCCCGGATAGGCCCTTCTGGGCTGCCTGGCGGGCCAGACGGCCAAAGTTGGCGCCCGATTCGGCCCATACGCTGGGCGAGCCGCTGCTTTGGTCAAAGCTCACCCGGCGAGCCCGGTTGAGCAGCACCACGCCACGCACGCCAGAGTCGCTCACCAGCACGTTCGATCCGCCGCCCAGGATGGTGAAGGCCTGGCCGGCCTGCCACAGCAAGCTCACCGCTCGCACCAGCTCATCCAGGCTGCGCAGCTCCAGGAAGACGTCTGCCGGGCCGCCCAGGCGCGCGGCAGTGAAGCGAGCCAGGGGCAGGTCGTGCTGCACGCGCTCGCCAAAGGCCGCCTGTAAGCCCTGCAGGGCCTGAAATTCCATGGGCTTCACCACCATACCATCCATCTCAGCATCCAGCCGGAAACGGGCTGTTTACTTCTCCTGAATGCGTTCGATCAGGCGCAGCACCAGCTCGCGCGAAAACGAGCGCGACCTGCCGCTGTTACCCTTGATGCGTCGTGACTGCATATCGCCATCCTTTTTGCCAGGCGCCGGTGGCACAGGCTTCAAGCCATTCACCGCAACCGGCAGGCTAGATTGGTAAGTTCGTTTGTCGTCAGCCATCTTGGTCCCTCCCGAGCAACGCTCCCGGCGTTGCTCGACGTTCCTGTAAAGCCGTGGTGCTGCTTTCTTGCAAGGCGGCCAGCACCTGGCCGCTCAACTGGTCGGCATCGCCCGCGGAGAACACCAGCAGCAAGTCGCCAGGGCGCAGGTGCGCCAGTAACTCCTGCCGGGCATCCTCCAGGTTCGGCGTAAAGCGCACGTCCGGGTGATGCAGGGCCTGGGCCGCCTGCTGCCCGCCGAACCCATCTTTAGGGGGGGCCTCGCGGGCGGCGTAAATCTCGGTCACCAGCACGTGATCAGCGTCAGCGAAAGCCAGCGCAAAGCGTTCCAACAGGGTGCGCGTGCGCGAATAGGTGTGTGGCTGCCAGACGGCCCAGATCGGGCGGCCGGCGTAGCGGGAACGGGCGGCGGCCAGGGTGACCTGAATCTCAGTGGGGTGGTGACCGTAATCGTCCACCACGGTCACGCCGCCGGCTTCGCCGCGCAGCTCGAAGCGCCGCCCAACGCCACGAAAATCCTGCAGTGCAGGGATGGCTTTATCCAGGGGCAGTCCCAGATCCTGAAGCGCGGCCAGGGCGGCCAGGGCATTGCGCACGTTGTGCTCTCCGGGCAACCTCAGGCGCAGAGCAGAGGCGGTCGTGAACGCGCCGTCCAGCTCGAAGCGGTAACCGCCATCCACAGGGACCAGGTTGCGGGCGCGGTATTCGGCGGCTTCGCCCAACCCGTAGCGGCGCACCCGGTGTCCCAACCTTTCAGCCAGCAGGGCCAGGCGCTCCGCACCGGGATCGTCGCTGCAAGCCAGCAGGCTGCCGGTGGGCTCCAGGCGCTCCGCAAAGGCCACGAATGCCTGGAAGAAATCCTGAGGCGTTGGGTAACAGTCCGGATGGTCGTGCTCGACGTTGGTTACCAGCGCCAGATGCGGGCGCAGGCCCAGGAACATGCGATCATACTCGTCGGCCTCGATGACGAAGTACGGCCCTTCACCGGCGTGGGCATTACTCACCAGGTTGAGGGCTACTCCACCAATTATGTAAGATGGATCCTGCCCCAACGCGCTGAGCAGCCAGGCCAACATGGCGGTGGTGGTGGTTTTACCGTGCGTGCCGGCGACGGCCAGGACCTGGCGCCCGGCGGTCAGCACGTCCAGGAAGTCGGCACGTTTATAAACCGGGATGCCCGCCTGCCGGGCAGCGCGCAGCTCCACGTTGTCATTCGGAATGGCGGACGAACGCACCACCAGGTCCGCTCCGTGCACCTGCTCGGCGCGGTGCCCAACGAAGACCTGGCCGCCGGCGGCCTGCACCTGGCGTGCCAGGGGCGAGAGCTGGCGGTCCGAACCGCTCACCTCTACGCCGCGTTCCAGCAAGACCAGCGCCATGGCCGACAGGCCTGTCCCTCCAATGCCAATGAAATGCACGCGTTTCATCCCAACCATTCCATCAAATGAACACCACGATCACGAAAATAAATGCGAAAACTACTGCGATAAAAATATTGGGGGCCTTCCCCAGCCACACGGGCGGCAAGTAATTTACGATGCGCAGGGCAGCATCGCCTAGCGGCTGGCCTGACTGCGGGGCGGTAATGTAAGGGGCGAAGGGATAATCAGCCGCCCCCATGAATGCCCACAAGGAGCCAACGATCAAGTAGCCGCTGACCAGCCCCAGAATCAGGCCCAACAACACGTCTTGAATCTGGTCGCGACGGCTGGCGGCTTTGGAAAACTGCGAAAGCTTGGGTGATTGGTAACCGAAAAACACCAATAAGGTCACGATGATGGTACGCGACCAGAACTGGATGACGGGATCGCGGGTCAGGAAGGTGCTCACGACCGGGATCAGGGTTTCCAGGATGACGATCAAAGCCATCGCCAGGATGACGCTGAAACCTACCAACAATTCCTTGGCCCAGCCGCGCATGGCGCCGATGATTGCGAACAAGATCAGGAACATGTAGAAGACGACCAGGATGCTGACCACGCGATTAATCCCTTCTCGTTTTCTCGCCGCTGGCTAAATCCACCAGCAGACCGGCAATACTGCGCGCCGCCTGGGGGTAAGCCAGTTTTAGCATGGATTGACGCATCTGCGCCCGGCGCTCGCTGTCGTTGATCAATGCCAGCACCATGGGCAGCAGGCGTTCGGGCAGTTCGTCGTCCTGCACTACCTCCGCCGCCCCACGCCGTTGCAGGTAGGCTGCGTTAACCTGCTGGTAGCGCCAGGCATACGGGTAGGGCACCAGAATAGCCGGCAGGCCGAAGGACGGGAATTCGCCCAGGCTGCTGGCGCCGGCGCGGGAAAGGGCCAGATCGGCGACGCTCAAGGCGGCCCCCATCTGCTCGTGCAGGTAGGGGAAGGCCCGGTAGCGGGCGGCTAGCTGCGCGTCCAAGGCCTGGCGGGCACCTTCCACTGCAGGCCAATCCAACTGCCCGCTGATATGCACCACCTGCATCTCCGCCAGTAATTGCGGCAACACCGCCAGCAACGCCTGATTGATGGAGCGCGCCCCTTTGCTGCCACCGAAAACCAGCAGGACGGGGGCATCGGCGGAGAGCCCCAGGGACCGGCGAGCCTGCTCAACCTGCCAGCGGCGCAGCCCGGCACGCGTGGGATAGCCTGTGACGTGTGCTTTACGGCTCACCGCCGGCGGGAAATAATTGTAAGTATCGGCTGTCGTCACGGCAATGCGACCGGCAAAACGCGCCAGGGTTTTGAGCGCCAGGCCGGGCTCGATATCCGGTACGTATAGCAGGCTGGGCACCCGGCGACCGGCCAGCGCCATAGGCACCGCCACGTACCCGCCGGTGAACAGTAGTACGTCCGGGCGGAAGCGAGCCACCACCCGGCGCGATGCGAAATAGCCACGGCCCAATTGCAGCAGATTTCCCGGCAGGCTGCGCAGCCCCACACCATGCACGCCCGCCGCCGGGATGGCCTCAAATGCTATGTCCGCACGTTTCACCAGATCCGCCTCCATTCCGCCCCGGCTGCCAACCCACAGTATGGTGAGGCCCTCCTGGGGCAACAGGGATTCATCCGGATCGACCAATGCCTGATGAACGGCGAGCGCGGGATACACCCCGCCGCCGGTCCCGCCGGCGCAAATCAACAACCGCATTGAAGAAATTCCCTTCCTTTTCATTTTGGCGATTCGACAGGCGTGAGATATTCATTAAAATGCCCACCGCTGCCAGCGAAACGCCCAAGTTCGAACCTCCGGCGCTGATAAATGGTAACGCGTTACCGGCAAATGGCAGCACATTCACCATCACTGCCATATTCACGAAGGCCTCCAACGCTATCCACAGGGTCAGGCCGGCAGCCATCAGCGCTCCCAGGCCATCCCTGGCCCGTTGGGCGATGGTCAGGCCGCGCCACAACAAGATGACGTACAGCAAAACCAGCCCGGCGGCCCCGAAGAAGCCGGTTTCCTCGCCGATCACGGCGTAAATGCTATCTGTCTGCGGAACGGGCAGGCCGGTGAGCTTGGTCTCCGACATGCCGATGCCAACCCCGAACCAGCTGCCGTTTACGAAAGCTTCCAGGGAGCGGCGCACGTGGTAGGAGCTGTTCAGCGGGTTCTTCAACCCGGCCAGGTAGGCGGACATGCGCTCGCTGCCAGTGGAGCTCACCTGAACCAGCAGCCAACCGAAAATCAGGCCAAACACGATCAGAAAACCAATCTGGCGCATATCGGCGCCGGCCAGGAAGAACATAATGGCTCCCAGCATGGCGATGGTGATCACGGCGCTGAGGTCGGGCTGCAGGTAAATCAGGAAACCCAGCCCGCCCAGCATGATGCCCAGCGGGATCAGGCCCAGGGTGACGTCCTGCAAAAATTCGCGCTTGGAATACAACCAGACTGACAGGTAGATCACCGTGATCAGCTTGGCCAGCTCGGAAGGCTGCACCGAGCCTTCCCACAAGGTGCGGGCAGCGTTGTTCAGCACGTTGCTGGCCAACAAAACGGCGATCAGGCCAATCACGGTGAGCACGCCAACCGGGACGGCCAACCGCCGCCAGACGTGATAATCCAGGAAAGTAAGGATGAGGGCCGCGCCAATCCCCAGCAGCATGAATATCACCTGGCGCTGGAAGATCTGGTAGGCGTCGCCATAATAGGCCTGCGAGTAATCATAACTGGCAGAATACACCATCACCAGCCCGAAAATCAGCAGGGTTATAACGACCAGCAGCAAGGGGACATCGATCCCCAGGCTCAGGCCACCCTTATGCCGCACAGCCCGCTGGCCAGGACCGGAATCCTTTATGGAAGCTCGTTCACCCATCGCACGAAACATTCACCACGCTCCTCAAAATCACGAAACTCGTCAAAACTGGTACCACCCGGTGACAAAAGAACCACATCTCCCGGCTGTACGAGCGCTGCAGCAACCCGTACCGCCTCCTGCAGATTTTTACAACGCGTACAAGTTAAAGGCCGCGTCCATCCTTTCTTGGTAGAGCGGCGATCTTCTACCGCTTGCAAAATCTTATCGGCTGCCTCACCGAAGATCACCAGGTGATCTACCCGCCGCGAGACGGTCTCAGTGAATTCGTCCCATGGCAGATCTTTGTCACGCCCACCGGCCAGCAACACTAACGGCTCCACAAAGGAACGGATGGCAGCGATCGAGCGCTCCGGGGCCGTAGCGATCGAGTCGTTATACCAATCGGCACCCCGCCAGGCACGCACAAACTGCAGGCGGTGGGGTACGCCACGGAAGTCCTGCACAGCAGCTCGCATGACCTCCACCGGCAGGCCGGCTGCCACGGCTATGGCGCAGGCCGCCAGCACGTTGCGCAGGTTGTGCTCGCCGCGCAAATGGATGGCGCTCTGCGGCATCAACAAGCTGTCCCGGGGCTGCCCGTCGTCGAGGCTGCGCAGCCCCTGCACGGGCTCACCCTGCATCGGCTCGGCGGCGACGATCTTCACGCCGTCGCCGAGCTCCTCGCGCAGCCGGCGGCCGACGCCCATCAGCGTGCCGCCGGTGCCGAGGCCCGCGACGAGCACGTCGACCCGGTCGAGCGCCTCCGCGATCTCCGCGCCCGTGCCCTCGTAGTGGGCGCGCGGGTTCGCCTCGTTCGCGTACTGGAACGGCATGAAGTACTTCGGCTCGCGCTCCGCGATCTCCAGGGCGAGGCGCACGGCGCCGTTCGAGCCCTGGTCGGCGGGGGAGTCGATGATCGTCGCGCCGTAGAGCTGCAGCAGGCGCCGGCGCTCCTCGGTCGCGTTCGCGGGCATGACGCACGTGAGCGGGTAGCCCTTCAGCTTCGCGATCAGCGCGAGCGAGATGCCGGTGTTGCCGCTCGTCGGCTCGAGCAGCTCGCGGCCCGGCGCGGGCTCGCCGGATCAGAGAAGCGCGACGCGGAGGACGACGGCGGGACCTGATCCCGGGTCGAGCGCCGCACATCACTGGCGGCCGACGGTCGTGGCCACGTCGACCTCGTTGCCGGCCGCGTCCGCCAGCGTCCACCACGATGGCGCGTACGCATCGCGGACCAGCCGACCACCCGCGGCCAGCGCCGCCGCGACTCGCGCCTCGGCGTCCTCGGGCGAGAGGCACAGCGCTTCGCCCTTGTGCAGCGGCGAGCGGTAGCGGTTGGACTGCACGCCGGGGTTGTAGGACTCCAGGCGGCGCCCCGTCGTCAGCCGCAGCGGGTAATCGGCGTCGG
>OFHG01000799.1_pt1 | contig 11938 bp, 11 predicted proteins | sample 1521931 | NCBI WGS metagenome assembly OFHG01 (sample SAMEA2468438, study PRJEB22500) | soil metagenome | biome: Glassland; feature: Farmland; material: Clay | place: Australia | collected 2013-01-31 | depth 0.55 m
GTGCGTCCCCGAATTTCTCCGGGTTTGCTCTGAGCAAAGTCAATTTTGAAAATATAAGTATTTAAGAATATATGCATTTAGTATCATAAATGGCGCTACTTGTCAAGAGTGGGTTAACTTTTACCGAGAAGCGCGTCGGAGGGAAACAGAAAAGTAATTCCTACTGTGGCACACTTTTGAAACCTGCATAATTGAGGAATTACCGCAGATACAGGATTGCGAAATAGAGCGCCATAATGACCAGGCCAAAGGGCGCGCCTGCCAATGCCCAGTCCCTGCTCGAAATTTTCAGTTTGTTCGCGGCGATGATGTTCGGAATGTTTCCCGGAATAAGCATCCCACCGGAGATGATGATGCCCATGATGATGCCTTTCACCTGGGCCGCGGTCATGAGCGGCCCGAGCTCCGCAGCTGCAAGGGTCGCGTTGTCGAGGATCGCCGAAGAGATATTGACCCAGTACAGGAGCGGGGCCGGCATCTTCGATATATACATATCGATCAGCGGTTTGAAGCCCGTTCCGAGCAGGACCAGCGCCATAACGAAAATATAGACCTTAAAGGCCCGGAGCGCGATATGACTGAAGGGCTCGACAAAGTCTTCGATGAGGCTTTCCGAACGCCGAACCTGCCTGCCCCGCAGGAACCCGCCGACGATTGAGATCAAGACAAGTCCCGGGAAAATGTAGACGCCGAAGATCCGCAGCAGCATGAAAAAACTGCCGTCCAGCGCGCTGCCGCGAAGCTTGGCCACGGCAATGGTGGACAAGGGTTCGCCGATGGGCGTAAGGGCCGCGCCCATGCCGATCGAGAAGCACGCGAAAATGACGAGGCGCGTCTCGTACTTCTTGTCCAGGTTGATGGCGCTCACGACCTCGCACAGGATCAGCGCAGCTATGATCGCGGTAATCACGCTTGAAATCAGGCCGAGAACGAAGATGACCAGAAACGCGAAAGCACGAGGTCCAAGCCGGTCTTCGATCGCGACGATCTTCTTTTTCATCGGTTCCCGGACCGCGCGGAATGCAAGACCGAAGATGAGAGTGGCGATGGTTATTTTAACCGGCTCCAGGAATGCCGATTCGATGAGCCGCAGGTTCAGGAGCGGTTCGGGGCCCAAAAGATGCGAGAGGGAGAGTGTAACGGCCCCGGTGGCCAGCAGGAACAATTCGAGGTTATGCTCCACCCTCTTCACGAGCAGAGGGAACAGCATAATGATCAGAAATATGAGTACGAGAAGGTAAATGATCATACGGGCGTCCTTCATAGTAGAGTATACATCAGTTGCCGCGGTAAAAAATGGGCCGGCATGAGAACTCATACCGGCCCGGTGATTCCCCTCATGATCAGGGAGGATAACGGGGGAAAGTTTAGATCGCTGGTTCGCCGCGTTCGCCGGTCCTGATCCTTATGATCTCTTCAAGCTTGGTGATGAAGATCTTTCCGTCACCGATCTTGCCGGTCTTTGCCTTTTCCTGGATGGTGGAGAGCACCTTTTCCGCAATGCCGTCCGCCACCACCACTTCTATCTTCACCTTCGGGAGAAAGGATACGTCGTACTCTGCGCCGCGGTAGAGCTCGACATGGCCTTTCTGCCTGCCGAACCCCTTCACCTCGGTCACGGTCATGCCCTGGATGCCGATCTCGTTGAGCGCGTCCTTTACTTCATCGAGTTTGAAAGGCTTGATTATGGCTTCTATTTTTTTCATAGTCTCCTCCTATCGGTGCGTGTGGCGCAGAGAGAAATCGGGATAGGCGCTGACCGCCACTTCCGCCTGATCGAGGCCTTCTCGCTCAAGTTCCTCGGACACCCGGAGCGGGACGATCTTGTCCAGGACCTTGAAGAATACGAACATCACGACGAACACGAAGATGAAATTCGTCAAAACGCCGACCAACTCGGCGACAAACTGGGAGCCGCTTCCGTAAAAGAGGCCTTTGACCGTTCCGGCAACGCCGTTCAGTCCGTCGCCGTAGGTGCCGTCAGCAAACAGGCCGAGGGAAATAAGCCCCCACGCGCCGTTCACGCCGTGGACCGAGATGGCGCCCACGGGATCGTCGATCTTGAGCGTCCGTTCCACAAAGAACACGCTGATGCAGAGGATGATGCCCGCCACCGCCCCGATGATAACGGCCGAAACCGAGTTCACGAAGGCGCAGGGCGCGGTGATGGCCACGAGTCCGGCCAGCAGGCCGTTGGCTGCCATGGAAATATCAGGCTTGCCGTACTTGAACCACATGTAGATCAGGGCAAAGAGAGCGCCCGACGCGGATGCGAGCATGGTGTTGGTCGCGATCACGCCGATCCTGAGGTCGCCGCCCGCGAGCGTCGAGCCCGCGTTGAACCCGAACCAGCCGAAGGCCAGGATAAAGCAGCCGACCATGGCCATGGGGATATGATGACCGGGGATGGCGTTCGGCGTGCCGTCGGCCTTGAACTTGCCGAGCCGGGGACCGAGCACGATCGCTCCGGCCAATGCCGCCACGCCGCCGGTCATGTGCACGACCGAGGAGCCGGCGAAGTCGAGCGTCCCGTGGCCCAGGCCGAAGTTCGAGCCGAGCGTCGAGAGCCAGCCGCCGCCCCAGACCCAGTTCGCGTAGAGCGGATATACGATGCCCGAGATGAAGAACGCGTAGACCATGAAGGATTTGAAGGTCCAGCGCTCCGCCATGGCGCCTGTGGGGATCGTGGCCGTCGTGTCCATGAACACCATCTGGAACAGGAAGAGCGTGAAGATGGCTGTGTCATAGGTCACGCCGGACAGGAAGAACCCCTTCATGCCGAAAAGCCCGAAATCCTTGCCGAACAGGTGAATGGTGACCTCATGGTTCAGAAGACCCAGCGTGCTGCCCAGGGTGCCGCCGCCCACGCCGCCCATCTGGAGCGCGAACCCGCAGACCCAGTACCCGAGCATGCCGAGCGCGTAGACCATGAAGTTCATGGCCATGGTGTGGCCCGCGTTCTTCGCCTGGGTGAAGCCCGTCTCCGCCATGGCAAACCCGGCCTGCATGAACATCACGAGGAAGCCGCAGATCAGCGTCCACATGAAGTTCATGGCGATCCGGTTATGGCCGATCACGTCCGCGAGCTTCGCCGCGAGCGGTTCGGCTTTTGAGAGGTTCTTCATATCGTCCGCCGTGGGCGCGCCTGCTGTGGCGCCGACCACGTCCCCTGCCCCGCCGATGCTTGCACCGGAGGGATCGGGCTTGAGTTCAGGCGCGGGAGCCGTGGCAGCGGGCGCTGCCGGGGCGGTCGGGGCCGCCTGGTCGTCGGCAAATACCACTGCTCCGCCGATAGCCACCAGGCCTGCCAAAACCAAAGCTATAATTAACCGTTTCATGTTCATCGTCATTCTCCTTTTTCAATATCCCTACCATCTATACATCGCGCCGAGCGCGACGGTGTTCTGCGAATTCTTTGTGCCGTTGTCAAAGGACGGCTGGTCCGAGCCGTCATGCCGGTACTCGGGCCGAAGGATGAGGCCCCCGTTCAGCCGTATCTCCCAGGTCAAGGTCACCTCTTTCAGCCTCTGCGCCGTGCCGGTCCTGGAACCGTCCTCATCGTTAAAGACCTCTCCCCTGACCGCGACGCTGTGCACGTCGGTCAGGTCATACTTGACGATGCCCGCGTACCCCTTCCACACGGCGGGTCCGACAGTAGGGACATTCTGCTCGCGGCCGTTGTCCGTGTTCAGGATGATCGAAAGCGGCTTCACCGGCTTGATCGTGGCCACGACATCGAGCAAACTTCTCTTGTTGCTGCTTGATGACCCGACCGTAGGGGCGTTCGGACCTTGTTCGTCCTGCTCGGGGCCGGTTATGCCGTTCACGAGAAGCGAAAAGGATTCAACCGGAGTATACCCCACGCTCAGGCCGTAGCTCTTGCCCCTGTTGTTGTCAGTGCTGTTATCCCACCCATTCACGACATACACGCCAGCATTCAGCGCGTCGCTAAAAGCATAACTCGCCTTCACGCCCGTGTGCGTGAACGGAATCGCGTAGTTGAACAGGAACGACCGCGAGTAGTTCGGGTTGTCTATGGCTTCGATAACTTCTGCGCCGAAGTACGTCACCATCTTGCCGGCGTCGAACCGCAGTCCCTTGCCGATGGCCGCCGTATAGCTGACGTATGCTTCGGTCACGTCAAAGGGGTCATCCCCCGCGCTCGAGACCAACCCAGCCGAATGGATAAACTTTGCCGTCTCTCCCGCCGAAAGCTTCAGTTTGTAGCCTACAGTTCCTACTGCCGGGTCCTTCTGGAATACGATCTCCGCGAGGTCCAGCGTGAAGCTGTTCGCCTTGTGGTCGAACACCCTGAGATCGTTTTGCTCCGCCTCGCCGCCGATGGCGCCGGCATTGCTGTTATACGTGTAGCCTGCCTGAAGATAGACGCTCAGGCCGAGCGCCTTCTTCAGATCATCGGCGTTTAAGGCCGGCGACGCAGGCTTCGCGTCTTCGGCGAATACCGGTGAAGCCATTACTGCCATGCCCGCAAGCACTGCGGCGCACATTACCACAATAACTTTTTTCATGTTCTCCTCCTGAATTTTAATGCCCGGCTTTCTTGCCTGGCTTTGTTTCGTATGAAAGCCTCCGGAGCTTTCTCAACGTTGTTCTGTAACGACTTCTTGCACCATTATTTAGCAAGGCTCATGCCATAACATGTTTTAAGGCACGTGCAACGCAATTACTCAATTTTATGCACTATTTTTCACGGCAATATCCTGGTGTCTTCCCTATTACAAAAATAAGCACGACAATAATCTGGGCATATGCATAAAATATATACAGTGAAGATGAACTGCACATTAAGAAGTGCGTAAATGTAAATATTTTTAATATATCCGAAAGATAATCAGGTTGCAGAAGAAGAGCACGACTCATATCAGACCACGGAATGGTCAACCAGCCGGCATATGCAGCGTACTCTCGATGAAGACATCCTGCCTACGGTGTGAATCTCGCGATGAAAATCCCGAAGATCATGGAACTCCAGGCTATAAGCGCAATAGCTGCGGAAAGCTTTCCCTGATCGAGAATTCTTGCCTTCGCCACGAGGTACGAAGTCACAAATACCGCAAAACTGAATAGAAGCACTCCAAGGACCATCATAGGGACTTCCTTTCTTGAGCATGGTCGTTTTCGGAACATGCCGGAAGAGGGCAAGCCTCGGAGAAGGCCCTGCGCTCCCCGCACACGGGACAGCGATCGTTTCTCGGGATCTTGACCTTCCGAAATTCCATGTCCATCGTATTAAACAGCAGCATCTCCGAGAACAGCGGCTTCCCGTACCCGGTGAGCAGTTTGATCGCCTCCAGGGCCATCATGCAGCCGAGCATGCCCGATACGGCACCGAGGACCGGGAACCCCATTTCTTCCCATGACGGGTCGTCTTCGGGGTACACGCAATGCAGGCAGGCGGCCGCCTTGGGAATGACATTGAAGATATAGCCTTCCATGCCGTTCATGGCTGCCTCCACCATCGGGATGACTCGTTCGACGCACGCCTGGTTGAGGACGCGGCGCTCCTGAAAATTCGGGCGCGCGGACAGCGCCACCTGCACGCCTTTGAGCAACTGCTGAATATTATTGTGCGTTATCCGTTCGTCGGAGACCTCGATCCTGACGTCGGAGTTTAATTCTTCGATGGTCTTCTTCGCCTGCAGGACCCTGCTCTTGCCGATCTTATTGTTCTTCATCAACACCTGCCGGTTCATATTCGACAGAGTCAGGTTTCCGGCATGGACAAGGATCATCCTCCCGATCCCCGCGGCGGCGAGGTAGAGAGCGGCGGTCCCTCCAAGGCCGCCGACGCCGGCAATAAGCGCCGTCGAATTCTTCAGCCGCTTCTGGTGATCGGCGGTAAATCCCCGGAGCATCAGCTGCCGCCGATATCGCTCCCGGTCCGTATGAGAGAGTTGTTCGTGCATAATTAAACCGATTCGTTGTACTCGTCTCCAATCCGCGCCATGAGCACTTCGAGCTCCATGTCCTTGTCCTCGCCGAGGATGCCGCAGGCGTCGGCGCGGCACTGCTTGCAATGCGTCATCTGGCGAATGAAGGGCCTGCATCGTTCACGCATCCGGGAGATATCCTTGTGCGAAGGCCTTTTAAGCTGTCCAAACTCCGCCTGAGGGATGAGCGGCATAATGTTCATGATATCCGCGCCGAGCTTCCCGGCCCGCTCCGCGATAAGCGGTATTTCCCCGTCATTCACCCCGGGGATGAAAACGGTATTGACCTTCACGATAAGGCCCGCATCGATCGCTTTTTCCAGCCCCTTCCACTGGTTCGCGAGGAGAAGCTCCGCCGCCTCGATCCCGGTATAGCGCCTTCCCTTATAGATGATCCACGAATAAATATTTTCAGCCGTCTCCGGCGTAACGGCATTGATCGTGACCGTCAGGCTCCGGACACCCGATGCAATGAGCTGTTCCAGCCGGTCCGGCAAGAGAAGGCCGTTCGTGGAAATACAGAGCGTCAGGTCCGGAAACTCCCAATGGATCTGCCTGAGCACGACGTACGTCGGTGCGTTCACGAGCGGGTCCCCGGGGCCCGCGATCCCGACAACGCTGAGGCGCTCGCTCCGTTCAATGAGCGCCCGGGTCCGGTCGAGCGCCTCGTCCGGCGTCAGGACCCTGCTCGTTATCCCCGGCCGGGACTCGTTGGCGCAGTCGAACTTCCGCACGCAGTAACGACACTGGATATTGCATCCGGGCGCGACCGGCAGATGGGCCCTGCTGAACTTTTGGTGCGCCTCCTCGGTGAAACAGGGGTGCACTTTGATAAATTCCTTGTTTACGCACGCAGTGGTACTCATAGTCTCCTCCTAACGTCCCTGCTCATGGTAATAGCAATATCATTGCCAGGAGGAACACTTGAAGAATTAGGGAGTTATGGAATGCGGCAGAGATGCATGAAGGGGAAAAAAGAGGCAATTGCACAGATTCAAAGCAGATATGACTTATGTTTCACGGGAAGAATACTGGCTTACGTAACAGCGAGGCCACTATCTCGCCGGTGGTCGGATGAAGAATCGGGAAAAAACTCTTAAATCGCCTTGAAAAAGCCGTAGATCAGGATAGCGAGTCCCACCAGTGATCCCGACGCACCAATGAAATGGCCGGCGAAAAGCCCTGTATTCAAACCGTAGGGCCTCGGGGTTAGGCCGCGAATACCTTTCAGTGCGCCGATTATGAACGCATATGCAAACCCGTAACCCGCAAGGATCATGCTCCAGACCAAGATCCGCAAGGCCTGGCCGCTGAGGATAAGATGGGGAATCGCAAGGCCAACGACGAACATGAAAATGCCATCAATGACGAGGAATGAATGGGCAACCCGCCAGCTATGGATTTCATCTTTCTTATCTCTTGTAATCGCAGACCAGTAAAAGAGGCCTGAAAGCAGGCCTGCCAGTAACACAAGAGAGCCATGAAAAAGAAGATATTTCATTCTAACTTGGTAAGCTCGGTTATTGAGCCGTCCATGCCCATGACTATGCGCGACATGGCATCGAAATTCAGTTTATCCATGGTATCTTCGTTGGTTGTATGGGAAGCGGACCTGAACCCGCCGGTATCCGTCACTTGGATTCCGGGGTATCCGAATTTCCAGAACGATATGTGATCCGACCAGGAGGCACCCTTCACCCACTCGGGGACAACCCCGGCCCTGATAGGGAAAGAGCTGCCTTTTTTGAAACCCCGTGTGGCCATGATTACGTATTTGCGGGAAGGAAGGTTTCCTATAAACGCCAGGAAATTCCCCCTGTCCGGATAAAACAGAGAGAAGGGAAAGGGCAGCCGCTGAGTGCCCGGCTCGTCCTTGTATATGCCGAGGGAGTCGAGTGAGATCATGAATTTTATGTCTTCCCGCTTTTGGTAAGAGCGCATGGCGTACTGGTAACTGCCCATTTTCTCGGTCCCGAAGAACGGGTCTTCCTCGTTTACGAAGGCAATGAGGCGAAGAGTCCTGTCGCCGGCGTAATTCTTCAGGAGGCCGCTTAGCTGAAAAAGAACAGCCATACCCGAGCCGTCATTGTTCGCCCCAGGTGAGTCGGGAAGGGTATCGTACTGGGCGGAGACGATAATGATCTCGGAGGGAGAAGTTTTTCCTGGGAACTCTATTTCAAGGTTTGCATAATCCCTCCCGTCGAATGAGAAGGAATGTCTTTTTACCGCGTAACCCTGCGACTCCCATCTCCGCAGCACCCACTCCTCGCAGAGGCGGAGCTGTTTGTAATTTGCTTCGCTCATGGAGTTGCGCGGACCGAGACCCTGCATATAGGCGACGTCTGCTTCCATCTCTTTTTTTATTCTGCTCAGGTCGAGGCCCTTTTGCTTCTCAAGGGGCTCTCCTTGCCATTTTCCCTCGCACTGGATCATGTACCAATAGCCAAGGTACAGGAACGCCGCAAGCAGAATCACCGCGAAAAAGATTGACTTCATCCAGCGTGGCCGTTTCGATTCCCTATTTGGCATACGGCACTCTCCAGAACAGATTTTTGAATATCCTCGTCTTTATCCGAGATGGGATATTCGCCCCCAGCCGGGCGAAAAGTCTGGTCACAAGGTCGGAATAGTCCCACTGCCTGTCCTCTCTTATGGCAAGCACCACACGGGAGGCTATCTCCTGGGGGGTGCGTATCATGCACCGCGGGATCTTCCCCATGTCCATCTTCGAACTTTCGATAAAGTGCGTCATCGCAAATCCGGGATGGAAACAGAGGACGCTTACGCCGGTTCCGGCGAGCTCGCAGGCCAGCGACTCGCTGAAGCTCGAAATGAAACCTTTCGTCGCCCCGTATACCGCGAGGCCCGGGTAGGGAAACCGTGCGATACCGGAGCTGATGTTGACTATCTTCGCCCTCGGGCGCTTCTTGAGGACGGAAATGAGCTCATGGGTGATATGCACGAAAGCGGCTACATTTATAGCAATTACCGCCTCGAGGCTTCGCATCTCGACATCCTCAAATCTCCCGAAGATGCCACCGATCCCAGCGTTGTTGATGAGAATATCCGGCGGCGCTTCCAGCCTGAGGATCCATTCTATGAGATTCCTGCGGCTTACCGGATCTGAAAGGTCAGCGTGCATTGCGGCAACGCTTACAGGATATTTGCGGAGTTCATCTGAAAGGAGTTTGAGCTCTTCTTCTTCGAAGGCAGTGAGGACGAGCCCGCAGCCGGACTTCGCAAGCTCTATTGCCAGGGCCCGACCTATGCCCCTCGACGCGCCAGTGATGACGGCAAGCTTTCCCGAGAGTTCCATATCTTTCTCATTTCACATTTTATCATAATATATCATAGTATGAGAACACAATCTTAAGCAAAGCGAAGGCTCTCAGAGATCAATTTCTGAACGAATTTCAGTCTGCCGCAACTATTATCAGATACGAGTTGCAGCTTGCACATAATCCCGGGGCTGAGCCACCGCGCTTGCGCGTGTCGGTTTCGATTGTGCGCGGCGTGCTTGAGCGCGGGTTGGTTCATTTTGTCGTCTCGCACTTCTTTCCGCATCTTATTTTTTTCTTAACCAATCCAAAGCATCTTGTTCTTTAGTGAAAAAACATTCATGTTCAAATGACTGACCTTCAACTCGGTCATTTAATATCGCAGAAAAATAATTACTGCCGCTAAGTACATCTTGTAAATACAATGCGGATACTTCTCGCGCCTTCATATGGGTTTCTTCCGAATCCCACTCGACCTTTCTAAAATCAAAGAGAAATTTAATTGCTTTGTCATTTATTAAATTGGATTTTATGCACTCTCTTAATGCCCCGGATATTTCCACCAATTTGATCAGATCAATTGCTCCTGATAAATTGACACAAAATATATGATCTTGCTGAATATATGTTATTCTCTCATCCATTTGCTATTGATTGGCAAAGCGCGAGAACACGCCGGGTCTGGCGCCGATGAGCGGCTGCCCCGCGGGGCGTCCGTCTCGATCCGTTTTGAGGCTCGCGCTGCTTTCGCGCGAGACATCAGGATCGCCGCGCATCCGCCCCAATGGCCAGCGCGAAGCGCGGGCCATCGTTTAAGCTGTGGGGCGCGTATCGAAGCAAGCGTCCCACACGAGCGCATTGTTAGGGAGCCTTCTTCCTGGTTGACCACCAATATAAAAAAATACCAGTGGAAAGTGTAAAACTTAGAGGTCCACCTACAAACAGTCCCCCCAGAGCGCACTCAGCGTATTTTGCATCAATGCAATATATTTCAGCACCAACAATAAGTCCTATAAAAAAGAAAATTATCCCGGTAATAAGAGTGCCTAGAAATAGTGATTTTAAAGATCGGTTGTTTTCTAACTCATTTTTGCGGTGCTTATAAAACAAAAATATTACTATTACAAGAATAAGTAATGGGCTGTATTGGGCATAATTATTAATAAGCTCGATCATAAGTAATACTTTGCCCTAATCCCGGCATAGGTTAATTCATTTCACAGTTTTTGGTGCTTGTGATTGTGGAACGAGTGCCGTTCCGATTTTATGTTTTTGTCGATCCGATCCATAGTAAAGCACGTCATATTGTCCTGCAGGTATATTTCCAAGATCGACACCTTCACACCTGCACGTTGAGTTTTTCCTGACTAAGCCTGTCTCGACAGAAATCAGTATTTCATTCTTTCTGACTTTCGCCGTGACCGCGTCAACAACAAGTGCCGAATTCATCAAGGTCGGCTTTCTTGTGATTTCAGTCAGACCCGAGACATCGCAATTAATTGGAAGATAAATAGTTCCTTTCGATGTTCTGTACGGATTGCCAGTTGATATGCCCCCGACGGATTCCATGAAGTCCCAGGATTGACCATAAAACCAATCGAGAAAGCCAGCTTGTGCTGAATCCACTAAGCATAGGCAAGAAAGAAGAACGATTGCTATATAATGTTTAGTCCTCATTTGTTCTTTCAAGAACGACGAGTCCACGAGCTGCGAAGCGCTCGGCGAGGAACGACTTTAACCATCCGCCCCAATGTCGGCGCGAAGGGTCGGGACATCGAAGAGTCCACACGTTGCGAAGCGGACGGCGTGGAACGACAGGTTCGATGGTTCTATTGCAAATTGTTATTCATTTCCTAAGAAGCTTTCTTTCGGTGCCGACCTTGTTCGCCGCTTGTCTCAGATCCAGCTTTTCATGGGGGTAGCCTCGCGACTTCATGGGCACGACATCTCCCCTTAGAGAAAGCATGAAACGCTCGAATTTTGATGTATATTCAAACCTACCGTCTTTAATTGCCTCCTCCGCTGGTATCTCAAAAACGATTCGATAATCCCCCGCGTACGGAGGCACAAATTCAAGAATCGGAATGTCATCTCCTTGACAACGGAGAGTGGATTGGGCGCCTATCATGGAAGATTTCTCCGTGCGGCGAGACAAGGCAGAGCCGGCGAAGTCTTGAAGCGGGCGTGTCTCGTTTACGATATTTTCCCCGGTCCGGTCTTGCAAGCTCAGCTTGAAACGATGCCGCGTCACCTCGAACCGTTCAAAAACCCCCTCCTGTGATATGGCAACAAGGTCGAAGTGCGCTGCAATGCGGTACCAGGTATTGGGTTGAGCAGCATGAAACGGCAGGTCAATTACCAATCGGCCGTGATCATTCCGCCCCGCCTCACGCGCTAATTCTTTTCCCGAGTGGATGCGATGCTGTTGTTTCTTATAGCTGATAAGGAACAGCACCGACAGTATCAGGAGCCCACCGATGAGATAAAGGCCGCGGTAATCGATGTTTTGAAGACTTGTCAGAATCATAGTGAATGTTGTCCTTCAGCGGTTCGCCGCTTGAGGCGCGTCCGCTGGAAGGGGGCCGTTAGGTGTATGTTTTGAGGAACTGCTCAGCATTCGCCATTCTCTGACTATCCGACGCGAGGTTGTAGATCATACGTCGCACACACCAATATAGTCCCTCAATCAATAAAACTTTCTTATTTGGT